>Ga0326728_10001029_pt1 | contig 101788 bp, 87 predicted proteins | sample MB3enrmetagenome_FD_207602 | JGI IMG/M metagenome (GOLD analysis project Ga0326728, IMG submission 207602) | Lab enriched peat soil microbial communities from McLean, Ithaca, NY, United States - MB31MN | ecosystem: Environmental > Terrestrial > Soil > Wetlands > Peat | place: USA: New York...
CGGATTACGAGCTTGATCGCGGGAGGACGGTGTTCGTGGACTGTGCAACGGCTGCCAGCGCTTTTGAGTGCCAGAGCGCCGCGTTCGAGCTGGCAGTAATGGGTTTTCGGCATGTAGTAGCCGTCGACCTTGCACATCGGCGAGCGGGCTGCGCGGATAGGGAAAATCCTGTTACTCGACTCCTGTTCTGAGTAAAAGTGCGTTGAATGAATACGCCGAATCGAAGGCTATTCATACGAAAGAGATCACACTGATGTTTACAAATATCTTCGTGAGTCTTGCACTCGCCGTTCCGATATGGGCGGCGCAGCAGGCGGCCCCTTCGTCGAAGGCCGTGCACCTCGAGATCCGGGGACATGTTGTCGAGTTTGGCGGTTCTCAGGGAATCTATGACGCGGAGGTCACCCTTGAGCGGTATGAAGGCCCGGCCGTTTCGTCGTTTGTCAAGCGAAGCTCCGCCGGCACGGCCAAGACCGGCGCGGATGGTTCCTTCGCGTTCAGCCTCGAAAGCCCTGGGACTTACCGCGTAACGGTCAAGAAAGACGGCTACGGACCGGCCGGCGGAGTGTTTAATCGCGCTAATTGGACCAGCGCTGAAATTTCCGTGGACGCTGACAAACCGACGGGCGACGTGCACTTCGTCCTCGCCCGGCCGGGCGAAATCACCGGGCGAGTCGTGGACGGCGATACGGAAAAACCCGTCCCAGGTATGCGGGCGCTCGTTTTGCAGCATGGCTATTTTCGCGGGCAGGTACGATTCATGCCGGGCGGCGAAGCCGTTACGGACGCGGAGGGCCGGTTCGCCGTTTCCAACCTGACGCCAACGGATTACGTCATCTGTCTCCAGTCTCGAATCCGTGACGCGGACGAGTTGAAGCGGAATCCGGCTATTCAGGGCGAGGCCCGGATGCTGACGGAATTCTCCGAGGAGGACTTCAAGAAAGTAGATCAGGATTACGACGTGACCTACTGGCCCGGCGGCGGGGACGCAACGGATGCGATCCCTGTCGCACTCGGTTCCGGCGGGCAGATCGATTTGGGCGCGCTGACCGTCAACAAGGTTTCAAAATATCGCGTGCGCGTATCGTTCATCGGCGAGCCGTGTCTGCCGAACGAGCGCTGGCTGCTGTCCCTCGAGATGCCCTCAAACCCAATGGGGGAGCGCATCGGAACGGCGGCTTGTGGCCGGGACGTGCTCATCCGCGGTTTTGCGCCTGGTTCGTATCAGCTCGAGGTCGAGGGTAGCGCCAGGCGTGGATGGACGTCGTTCAGCATCGACGACGAAAACCTCGCAATCGCGGTGCCCGTTTCCCGCGGCGTGGACATCGATGGCAAGGTGCGCGTTTCCGAAGGCACGTCCAGGCCGGACCTCCAAAGTATGAAGATTTGGCTTTTCCCATTTCACCGGGCGCTCCAGAATTTGCCAGTCGCTCCCGACGCCACCGGCCAGTTCCATATCCACCGAGTACCCATTCGCGACTTTCGGCTAGGGATTAATGGCGTGCCCAAGACTCATTACCTGAAGGAGATCCGCTACAACGGCCACCGGCTGGCGGGGGACACCTTGGCCGTGGACGGGAATGCGCACGCTCATTCGATCGAAATCATATTGGGCGAGAAGCCGGCCATCGTGAGAGGCACGGTGACGGATGACGACAAGCCCGCGCACCCGGCTTACGCTGTCTTAGTCCGATTGTCTCCAAATGGCAGTGACGCATTCTCCTACGACTCCGGAATACAGAGCTTAGAGACTGACGAGAGTGGCCGGTTCCAATTCGCCGGCCTCGCGCCCGGAGAGTATCGCCTCCTGGCGGTGTCAGTGGACGACAAGGCACAGCTTGATCGTCCAAACACGCTGGGCCGTCTGCTCGGGGATGCCGAGAAGCTTTCGCTTGGAGAGTCGCAGTCTCAGGACGTTCAACTGAAACTGGCCCGGCCGTGACCTGAGTAGCCTTCGCAAACGCGCTGACAACACATGCGCGCCGCCTGAAGAGGGTCGGCCCGCGGGTCTCAAGATAGGGGCCGGACTCTTGTCGGAACAGGTTGGACGCGTGGCTTCCATGATGTGACGTTTGGGGCCTCCGCAAAGGAGGGCCGTGCACGAATCCAGTTCCGGGCCATCAGACTGCACAGTCGCCGCGATTCGACGATGCATCCCCGACACGAGCGAGCCGGTCGACACCATTGAGCATCTGCGAATTTCCGGTGTGTGCGTTGGCGGCATCGGCCTTCGGGTACCGTGAGCCTGCGGCGGCGTCCGTACTGCGGCAACTCATCAGCCAGGCCAAGGCCGCCGGAGCTCCGGATAACGTGACGGTGGTGCTGCTGAGGTACGGGAAGCAGGAGTAAAGGAGAAAAGGAGTAAAGGAGAAAAGGAGCGGTGCTCAGTTTGTGTGTGTCTGAATCGCCCGGGAATACGCGTCGAGCAGACGGGCGACCTCATCCAGCGATAATCTGAGGTCCGCGGTTGGAGCATAGCCGAGGTCGTTGGTTAGGACCAGGTAATAGCGGCTCTCTTCCAGCGAGCCCTGAGCCGTGTTCATGAACCGCACCTTATCGGCGCGGCCCCGACGTCGAAATCCCTCGGCGATATTTGCAGGTATTGAGACGGCAGCGCGCCGCATCTGAGAGACCAACCCGTACGTCTCGTGTTTTGGGAATGCAGCCGTGAGGCCATAGACGGCCAGCACGAAGTCATGCGCCTTCCGCCAGACGATCAATTCCTCGAAGCCGCGCGCCGCCTCCATTCTTGACTCCTTTTCTCCTTTACTCCTTTTCTCCTATTTTCCGAATCTTCCTCAGCTTCTCCAGCAGCCCCTCCAGGCGGTCCAGCCGCAGCGCGTTGGGGCCGTCCGAGAGCGCTCGCTCCGGGGCGTCGTGGACCTCCACGAAAACGGCGTCCGCGCCCACCGCGACCGCGGCCCGCGCCAGCGGCTCGATGAACCTCGCGTCGCCGCCCGAGGCCGTACCCGCTCCGCCCGGCAACTGCACGCTGTGTGTCGCGTCGAACACCACGGGACAGCCCAAGCCCCGCATGACCTCGAGGCCGCGCATATCGACAACCAGGTTGTGATAGCCGAACGTCGTGCCGCGCTCGGTAAGCAGGATCTTCGTATTGCCGGTGGACGCCACCTTGTTCACGGCCAGCCGCATGTCCTCGGGCGCCACAAATTGGCCCTTCTTGATGTTTACGATGCGCCCGGTGCGCCCGGCCTCGACGAGCAAATCGGTCTGCCGGCAGAGGAACGCGGGAATCTGGAGGATGTCGGCAACCTCCGCCGCCGGAGCTGCCTGCGCGGGTTCGTGAATGTCGGTCAGGATCGGAAAGCCTTCCGCCTTCACGCACGCAAGGATGCGCAAACCCTCCCGCAATCCGGGACCGCGGTAGGAAGCCAGACTCGACCGGTTGGCCTTGTCGAACGACGCCTTGAACACGAACGGGCCGGCGATCCGCCCGATCTCGCGCGCAAGGAAGTGGACGTGCTCTTCACTCTCGATGACGCACGGACCCGCGATGAGCGCCAGCGGACAGCCTGTTCCGAAGGCAATCGTTGCGCCTCCGGGCGTCGCGAGTTCTACCGTCATACGGTGGTGGGTTCGAGCTGACTCGCCGTGCGGTGCGCCCGGCGCGCCCGAAAGTCGCGCGCGGCCCCGATAAAGGCGCGGAATAGCGGGTGCGGCTCGAGCGGCCTCGATTTGAACTCGGGGTGAAACTGGCAGCCCAGGAACCAGGGGTGGTCCGGCAGCTCGCAAATCTCGACGTACATGCCATCGGGCGTCTCACCGGCCAGGCGCAGCCCCTCGGAGGTCAGCTTCTCCTGATAGTGGCGGTTGAACTCGTAGCGGTGCCGGTGGCGCTCGCTGATCTCGCGGCGGCCATAGGCGCGGTAGGCGAAGCTGCCCTCCGCCAGCGCGCAGGGATAGGCGCCCAGCCGCATCGTGCCGCCCAGCTCGTCTATGCCCTTCAATTCGCGCAATTTGTAGATGACGCGGTGCGGCGTGGACTGGTCGAACTCGCTCGAATTCGCGCCCGCCAGCCCGCACACATTGCGCGCGAACTCGATCACCAGCGTCTGCATGCCCAGGCAGATCCCGAAATACGGCACTTTCCTCTCGCGGGCGAAGCGGATCGCCTGGATCATGCCCTCGATCCCGCGTTTTCCGAATCCACCTGGAACCAGGATGCCGTCGTAGGCTTCGAGCGACTCGATCGCGCCCGGCTCGAGCAGCTTCTCGGAATCCGTCCAGTCGATCTTGACCTTAAGATTGTGCGCCAGCCCGCCGTGCAGCAAGGCTTCTTTCAGGCTCTTGTAGGCGTCTTCGTACTGGGTGTACTTCCCGACCAAAGCGATGGAGACTTCGCCTTTCGGGTGCTTCAGGCGGTCGAGCATCGCTGACCATTCGCTGAGATCGCGGACGCCCGCCTCGAGGCGCAACAGTCGCAGCACCCGGTCGTCCACGCCCTGCCCGGCGAAAGTAAGCGGCACTTCATAGACCGAGGCGACGTCGCAGGCGCTGATCACGTTGGCCACATCCACGTCGCAGAACAGCGCGATTTTTTCCTTGATTTCCTGCGAGAGGAAGTGCTCGCTGCGGCACAGCAACAGGTCGGGCTGGATACCGATTTCGCGCAGTTCCTTGACGCTGTGCTGGGTGGGTTTTGTCTTGAGCTCCTGTGCCGCATTGATCCAGGGCACCAGCGTGACGTGTATGAAAATTGCGTTCTCGCGGCCCACCTCGTGCCGCATCTGCCGGATCGCCTCGAGGAACGGAAGGGACTCGATGTCGCCGACCGTCCCGCCGATCTCGACGATGACCACGTCCACGTCTCCCGACAGCTTCCGGATGGCAGCCTTGATCTCGTTGGTGACGTGCGGAATCACCTGGACAGTCTTGCCGAGATAGTCGCCCCGGCGTTCCTTCGCGATGATCTGCTCGTAGATCCGTCCGGAGGTGACGTTGTTGGCCTGTGTCAGCGGCGCGTGGGTGAACCGCTCATAGTGGCCGAGGTCGAGGTCGGTTTCGGCGCCGTCGTCGGTGACGAAGACCTCCCCGTGCTGGAACGGACTCATCGTGCCCGGATCAACGTTCAGGTAGGGATCGAACTTCTGCAGCGTGACCCGCAAGCCCCGGCTTTCGAGCAAGCAGCCGATCGACGACGCCGCAATTCCCTTTCCAAGGGAGGAAACCACACCGCCTGTAACGAATATGTACTTAGCCATCGTCTTTCAAAAACTCCAGTAGCCGGGCCAGATGCGCCCCGGCGCTACAACGCTGCCTGGGTAAACAACTGGGTCACCCGTTCGAGGTCCTCGGGTGTATCCACTCCGAGGGACTCGTAATCCGTCTCTACCACGCGGACGCGGTGTCCGTTTTCGATTGCGCGCAACTGCTCCAGCCGTTCGGCCTGTTCGAGTGGACCCACCTTCAGCCGCGGATAGGACAGCAAAAACTCGCGGCGGTAAACGTACAGGCCGATATGCTTGTAATGCCGCACGCTCCCACTGGCCCTGGGGTACGGGATCAAGGAGCGCGAGAAATAAACCGCGTTCCCGGCGTGGTCCGTAACTACCTTGACTACGTTCGGATTCGTGAGCTCGCCGGCATCCTCAATGAGTTTCTTGAGCGTACCCATTGGGACATCGGGATCTCCGGAAAGCGCCAGTACGGCCGCATCGATGGCCGCCGGATCGATCAGCGGCTCGTCGCCCTGGATGTTTACGATCAACTCCGCGTTTTCGGCGGATGCAACCTCCGCCGCCCGGTCGGTGCCCGATCGATGATCGGCGCGCGTCATCCGGACCGGCGCTCCGAAGCGCCGGGCTTCCCGGGCGATCCGTTCGTCGTCGGTAGCGATCACGACGCGGGTGAGGTACCGGGCTTGGCTGGCACGTTCGAAAACGTGCTGCAGCATGGACTTACCGGCAATGGTAGCGAGAGGTTTCCCGGGAAAACGAGTGGACTCATACCGGGCCGGAACGACCCCCAAAATCCTACCGGGCACGTTCGATCATATCACGACTTTCCCGCCCGTTTCCCCCTGGCGCCCGGTAATTATTACATGCGCCGGAAAGGATGCTGCATCTAAGAAATTGGAGAAGGCGGGCAGCAGGGCCTTTTTTGAATAATTTGCAGTCGCGGCGGCACTATGCAAATTGGAATCCGGTGTGCGGGTGATATACTTGAAGCGGTCGCAGCCCTTACGGGGAGGGGGAGCCAGTGATGGTTGCGCAACGAGACGTGAAGTACGCCGTCCTTGCTATAGCCTCCATCCTGCTGAGCGCTGGAGGCGGTCTTGCCAGCGATGAAAACCAGTCGAGCGCATCAGAGCCCGAGGTGTCCATTCATCCCCGGGTCAAGCCGCTGGCAGCCGGCACCCAACTGGATGCGGTAGCCAGAACCAGAAGTCTCCGAATCGATACGACGGTCGTCCAGATCCCGGTAACCGTAACCGACCCGCTCAATCGGTTCGTCACCGGGCTGGAGAAAGAACACTTCCGCATCTTTGAAGACAAAGTGGAACAAAAAGTGAGCTACTTCTCGAGCGAGGATGCGCCGATATCCATCGGGCTTGTTTTCGACACGAGCGGGAGCATGGGGAGCAAGCTCCAGAAGTCCCGCCAGGCCGTCGCTCAGCTCATGAAGACGGCGAACCCGGAGGATGAGTTCTTTCTGGTGCAGTTCAACGACCGGCCGGAGCTCGCGGTGAGCTTCACCCACGATACCGATGAGCTTCAGAACCGCCTTACGTTCCTTCAATCCAAGGGCCGCACCGCACTACTGGACGCGGTTTACCTCGCGATTAACACCATGAAAAAGGGGTCGCACAACCCGCGCAAGGCGCTCGTGATCATCTCCGACGGCGGCGACAATAGCAGCCGTTACACGGAGAGCGAAATCAAGAACCTGGTGCGCGAGGCGGACGTCCAAATCTATGCGATCGGGATTTTTGAGCCGGCCGGCTCCCGCGGGCGGACGGCGGAGGAGCTGGCGGGTCCGACCCTGCTGACGGACATCGCGGAGCAGACCGGAGGCCGTCACTTCCCGGTGGAGAACCTGAGCGAGCTGCCGGACATTGCTGCAAAGATCGGCATCGAGCTCCATAATCAGTACGTCCTGGGTTACGAGCCCAGCAATGCCGAGAAAGACGGGAAGTACAGGCACGTGCAAGTGAAGCTGGTGCAACCCAAAGGACTGCCCCCGCTCAGGGCCTTCTGGCGGCTCGGTTACTATGCGCCTACGCAGTAGTTTCATCGCGGCCTTGCTGATGGCGGGCTTGGCCGTCCCTGTCCGGGGACAGGACTCCGGGGCTGTCTTCCGCGCGGACACCCGGCTCGTGGTGCTCCACGCGACCGTAGTGGACAAGAACGGGAAACTCATCACGAACCTGCCCCGTGATGCGTTTCACGTCTACGAGGACAACGTCGAGCAGCAGATGAAGATCTTCAAGCGCGAGGATGTGCCGGTATCGATGGGCATGGTCATCGACAACAGCGGCAGCATGCGCGAAAAGCGCAGGAAGGTGGAGGATGCCGCCCTGGCGCTGGTCAAGGCATCCAACCCGCAGGACGAGATCTTCATCGTGAACTTCAACGACGAGGCTTACCTCGACGTGGATTTCACCAGCGACATGAAGCAGCTCGAGGACGGCGTGTCGCGCATCGACTCACGCGGCGGGACGGCCATGCGGGACGCGATCGACCTCTCCATGGAACACCTGAAGTCCAAAGGGAAAAGAGACAAGAAGGTCATCGTGGTGGTGACGGATGGCAACGACAACGCCAGCGAGATCACGCTGGAGAAGCTCGTTCAAAAGGCCCAGCAGAGCGGTGTGCTCATCTACACCCTCGGCCTGTTGGACGAAGAGGAGCCCCGGGAGGCCAAACGCGCCAAGCGCGCCCTGAATGCGCTTGCGGCGGCGACCGGCGGAATCGCTTATTACCCCAGGGCGGTTGATGACGTAGGCGCCTTCACGCTCCAGGTCGCGCACGACATCCGCAATCAATACATCCTGGCCTACACGCCCTCGAACCAGTTGCTTGACGGCAGCTACCGGCAGATCAAGGTCACGGTCAGCTCCGGAAACCGGCCCAGCGTCAGGACCCGCACCGGCTACTATGCCACACCGGAACTCGGCAAGCAGACGGCGTCCGTGCGCGCGGCCCCGGCGGAGCCGAATCAGTAGCATGCCCGCCGCACGCATGGCTGTCCCACCTTAAATCGGGATCCACCACAGCTCCGACCACACGCAACGCCTCGGGCGCAGTCTCGCACCCAGCCGCTTCGGACGTCCGGCGAAGGTGTGAACGGAACTGCGGCGTGAAGTCTTGCTGAGAAACTGCCCCCGGCCGCCCGACTTCTTCGGCATGAGACTCTTCGCCATACTACCCCTCGTGCTGCTGTGCTCTCTCCAGGCCCAGCAACGCGTCGACGTGACCATCCACCAGGACGTGAATCCGCTCCAGATGTTCCTCGACACCACGCGGGACACGACACTGGCGATCGGGCGCGCCCGCGAGTTGCAGATTCAGCAGGGCTATCTGGACCTGGCCCGGCAGCAGGCCGAAGACGCCCGCCGCGCGCGCGAGCAGTCAGCCCGCTTACAAGACCGGGTGCTCGATGACGAGTTCGGGTTTCGCGCCGCCCGGCGCGAGTGGGCCACCTGGAAGATCAACCAGGACGTGATGGATGCCTTCGCTCACGGCCGCGCAGCACACCCGGATTTCGACGCCCTGCTCCCGGCGATGCGCATCGTCGCCGATTCACTGCGGCCCGAGTGGAGCCGGATCACAATGTCCGAGTACGTCGAGTGTCTCTACGTTATCGCACGGAACGCGAGCTTCGCCTCGGGCGCCCGCGCCGCCCTGCTCAAAACCGACGCCCAAGCTCCCGAGCCGAAGTAAAATAGGGTAGTTATATACTTGACACAACTATGACATTCAAGCCGAAAAACTTCAGGCGAATCACAAATGACAGTCAGCCGCCGTTCAAGATTCGGACGGCCGACAATACCACGCTCATTCTCGTCAAGTGCTCGGGCGATGCCGAGTACGCTAGGACCCGCGGTGACAAGGACAAACTGATCCGACGATTTGAGGATCCAGCCGACTTATTGCTATGGGCATGGGTGGGACAATACCACACCGATATTTTCATGCTGACGCGGGAAGACCTGGACCTCTATTACAAGTGAGCCTCCGAAGTGGTCGCGTCAAATATATAAATGCCTAAAATAACGGTGGGATGTCCATCGAACCCCGCTGCGACGGCTGTGCAGTACGGTACGGTACACCCACACGCCCTAAGGAGGTTATAATCGCGTTGATGCACTGGCGCCTTGCGTTGTGCCTGCTGGTTCCCACGGTGCTCGTCGAGGCACAGGACGATTCCTCAGGCATCTACCGCGCCGAAGCCCGGCTGGTGGTGCTTCACACCACCGTCTTCGACAAAAACGGGAACCTTGTCGTGGGCCTCCCGCGGGACGCCTTCCATACCTACGAGGACGGCGTCGAACAGAGGCTGAAGCTCTTTCGGCGCGAGGACGTTCCGGTGTCGATGGGCATCATCATCGATAACAGCGGCAGCATGAAGAACAAGTTCGAGAAGGTGAAGGTTGCCGCGCAGGCCCTGGTGGGGGCCTCGAATCCCCAGGACGAAGTCTTCCTCATCAACTTCAACGACGACGTGTACCGGGACGTGGATTTCACCGCCGACCCCCACAAACTCGCGCAGGGCCTCGCGAAGATCGACTGCAAAGGCGGCACGGCCCTGCGGGATGCGCTCAAGGCCGGCATCCTCTACGCCAAGGCGAAGGGCCAACACGACAAGAAGGTGATCGTCATGGTCACGGATGGAGACGACAACATGAGCGAGACCACGCTGGATGAGGTCGTCCGCGAGGCGCAGCAGAGGGAGGTGCTGGTCTACGCCATCGCGCTGCTTTCCGAGGAGGAGCACGAGGCCGCCAAGCGCGCCCGGCAGGCGCTCGACATCATCACCCGCGCAACCGGCGGGCACGTCTGGTACCCGAGGGACGCCGACGAAGTGGGTCGCATCGCGCTGCAGGTGGCCCACGACATCCGGAACCAGTACATCCTCGGCTATACGCCGTCCAACGGCGCGCTGGACGGCGGCTACAGGCAGATTCGAGTGACCGTGAATGGTCCGGGCCATCCCACCGCCCGCACGCGCACCGGATACTACGCCACGGCGGACCTCGGCTCCAAGCCGGCAGTCCCCAAGCCCATCATCAAGCGCTGAGGCTCCCTGCCGCGTGGCTGGCTCTTTCGTTAGACTGAATCGAGGTCCGAATATCAAGAACCACGGAGAGACAGCCACCCTGTTGATTGACTGCCCCGACCGCAAAGGGCTGGTCGCGGCCATCGCCGAGTTCCTGTATGCACACGGGGCCAACATCCTGCATGCCGACCAGCACCAGGACCAGGAGGCCGGCCAGTTTTTCATGCGAGTTGAATGGGCGCTCGCCGATTTCGACCTCTCTCCCGAGGCATTAATCGAACAATTCACGCCGCTAGCCGAGCGGCTCCGGATGAACTGGCGCGTGGAGTACTCCTCGGCGCCCGCCAAAGTCGCGATTTTCGTTTCGCGGCACCTGCACTGCCTCGCCGATCTGCTCTATCGCCAGCAGATCGGGGAACTCCCCTGCACGATTTCGATTGTGATTGGCAATCACCCCGATGCCAAACCCCTTACGGAGTTCTACGGGATTCCGTTTTACTGCGTGCCGGTCGAAAGCGGCGGCAAGACGGCGGCCGAAGGGCGCCAGATGGAACTGCTGGAGGACCATGGAGTTGGCCTGGTCGTGCTGGCGCGGTACATGCAGGTGCTCTCGCCCAAATTCGTGGCGCGCTATCCGCGGCGGATCATCAACGTGCACCACTCCTTTCTGCCCGCCTTCAGCGGAGCGCGGCCCTATCACGCCGCCTTCCAGCGGGGGGTCAAACTCATCGGCGCGACCAGCCACTATGTGACGGAAGTCCTCGACGACGGGCCGATCATCGAGCAGGACGTCACGCGGATTTCGCATCGCGACCAGCTCGATCACCTGGTGCAAAAGGGCCGCGATCTGGAGCGCGTGGTCCTATCCCGCGCCGTCCGATGGCACCTGGACCACCGCATCCTGGTCTACGGCAACAAGACGGTCGTTTTCGACTGATCGCTCGAAGCGCCCCGCCCGTGTGGTTAAATCATAGTTTAGGAGTCTTTTAGGACGGAATCGTATGACGGTGGTTCAGCAGGAAACGGTTGCGCTGCCAGCCCCGCGGCGCAAAGGCGCGATGTCGGTAGAGGAATGCATTGCGGCGAGACGATCGAGGCGTGCCTATGCCAGCGATCCGGTGACGCTGGCGGAATTGGGTCAACTGCTCTGGGCGGCGCAGGGCATCACCGGGCCGGAAGGCCAGCGGACCGCGCCTTCGGCGGGGGCGCTCTATCCGCTCGAGCTGTACGTATCGGCATCCAGAGTCGGCGGGCTCGCGCCCGGGATCTATAAATACAGCCCCGAGAACCACGATCTGACGCTGCATATCGCCGGAGACCGGCGCCGCGAATTGACGGCCCTCGCGAAAGACCAGGACTGCATGCGCTTTTCCGCGTGCGCGATCCTCTTTGCCGCTGTGTTCGAGCGCACTGCCTCGAAGTACGCGGACCGCGCCCTACGCTTCGTCTGTATGGAGGTGGGGCATGCCGCGGAGAACATGTGCCTCCAGGCAACGGCTCTCGGGCTGGGCACGTGCGTGGTGGGCGCATTCGAGCCGGCCGAGCTTCGCCGCGAGGTGCAGCTTCCGAAGCAAGAAGAGCCGGTTTCGATGCTGACGGTCGGCCGAAGGGCCTGAGCGGGGCGCCGCTGTTGCTTGACACATAGCAATCGAGTGTGCTTCAATCCTCAGAGTTCCAGATCCTATTGGTCTGTTGGCGAGAAGCGTTCGCTGAATGCTCACTGACGGAGAAGGACCACCCGCCATTTTCGCAGACACTGCACACGCGCTACCGGATGAGGAACTCGCCCAACGCGCAGGCCAAGCCGGGGATAACGAGTGCTTTGCGGAACTCTTCGCGCGATACCGCAAGAAAGTTTTTTGCGCCTGCCGAGGATTCTTCTCCGACGGCCAGGCGGCGGAAGACGCGACTCAGGAAACATTCCTCCGGGCCTACCGGAACATCCGTGGTTTCCATCAGGGCGATTTCTCGGCTTGGCTCATGCGTATCGCGAGGAATGTGTGCATCGACGAGTGGCGAAGACGCCGCCATGAGACTGCTATCGACGAGATGGAATTGGCACAAAGACCATCTTCGAACCCTCTTGATTCATCGTTCGAGGCGCGCTGGCTGGCCGAGCGGGTCTGGCAGGAAATGAGGTTGCTTCCTCACGAGCAGCGGCGATGCTTAGAGCTGAAAATTGAAGGTTTCTCCTATGAGGAAACCGCGCTGCGGACCGGTCTGACCATCAGTGCGGTGAAATCCCACATTCAGAACGGCCGGCGAATGCTCTGGCGAAAGACGGAAGGGGCGCTGGGCGAGTTTGTGAAGAGCTGACGCAATTTTTTTCCGCGAGTGTGGAATTCGGTCCCTTCATCCGTTTTAACAGTGGAACGTATGGCCGGTTGGAATGAAGACAACTTTATCGAGAAGATCATCCCGCTGCTGCCGGAGCGGCGGTTTGACGCCGCTCCCTGCCCGGAGGCTGCCGCACTTCTGGCGGCTTCCGATTGCGATACCGGCGGAATTTTGAAAAAGGCCATGGCGGAACACGCATCGGGGTGTCCGCAGTGCAGGGACCTTCAGCAGCGCATGGAAAGGTTCGACGCCCCAATGCCCGTCGGCCCGGATGCCGAGTGGAATCAAACGGAAAAACGGCTGGACAACTGGTTGGAGAGTTTTCTGGCGTCGGAAGCGGCGGTTCGTCAGGCAGGCGATCGCATCCGTGCATCCCGTCCGCGCCTTGGGTGGAGGAGGCTGGCAAAGCCGATTGCTGTTCGGCGGTTGCGATGGGTGCTCGTCCCGGCCGCCACCCTCGCACTGGTGATTTGCTCTTTCCTGGCTGGACGAGTTTCCGTTCGTCGCCTCCCGCAGGTGACTGCCGAGGTCGCGTCCTTGAAGAAGCCGGCGGCGAATTCGGCGCCCGCACAGACCGTCATGGAGCAACGAGCCGCCGTTGCGCCAAGTGCACCTGTACGGCTTGAACCGCCGGCCACTTCGGCGGCCGCGCCGCAGGAGAGGGTCCGCGCAGCCGGCGCTACGACCCCCACTCCACCACCCGCGAGCAACTCCGAGGAGGCGCCGATTTCTCCATCCGAGCAAGGCGAGCGCGCCGTCGAAACCGCGGAGACTTCTGGCACGGCCCCTTCGGTTGGTCTGGCGGGCCCGGGCGCGCAGTCTTCCACGCGGGCAACGCCGCCTGGAATGAGGTCGGTAGTGGCCTCTCGGAGAGTTGCACCTGCGCCTGAGGCAACAGTGGAGCATTCGCCGGCAATTCCTGCTCCGCCGGTGATCAGGCTGGATGCCGGCACTCGCGTGTGGATTGCGTTGAAGTCCGTCCGTCCCCGGGCGGATGGGGTGTCCGATTTCCGGGGTCTGGTGCTTCTGCCGGTCACGCAGTCCGGCGCGGTGTTGCTCGGCCGGAACACCGAAGTTTCGGGGACCATGAGCGTGAGAAATGGCAAGAAGTCCGTTCAAATATTGGAATTTCTATCGAGCGGAGCGCACTACAGCTTGAGAAGTGCGGGCGGCGAGGCCAATCTGCGCCTGCTCGGAGCAGGAGCGGCCGTTGAGTTTGCCGCCGGGAGCGTAGTGGAGACCTGGATAGCGTCTCTTTCGATGTATGAGAAGCTGCCTGGCGAATCCAGCCGGCCCGAAAAGTGAGAGTTATGCGCAGGGCGTATGGAATTGTTGAGGCGTTTTCGTTCTGTTGAATGTAATCACAAACAATAGTTCCTTTGGAGGCAGCCGTGAAATTGAGAAGAACAGTTGAGAGTATCTTTTGTGCGGGAGCCGTGCTCGCCGCCGCTTTCGCCTGGATGCCCGGGGAAGCCCGGGCCGACCAGAAGAAGACAAGCACCGCAACCACTCAGACCGCCGCGCCCGCGAAACCCGCGCCTGCGCCGGCCAGGCAGGCGCAGCCCGCCACGGCCAGGCCGGTTCAGCCCACCACGGCCAGGCCGGTTCAGCCCGCCACGGCCAGACCAGGTCAGCCCACCACAGCCAGGCCAGGTCAGCCCGCCACGGCCAGACCAGGTCAGCCCACCACAGCCAGGCCAGGTCAGCCTGGGGCAGCGAGGCCTCCAGTCGGCCCCGGAGGCGCAGTTGGGCCAAAGCCGCGCAACGAACCGATCAGGTATCAGTCTCATGCCGGTGAGCAGGCGACGCCTCTACGCAACGGCGGTCAAGAGTTCCACAATCCCCAAACCGGTCGCACGGTCAGAACGGACGCGCGCGGCCAGGTGACACACATTGAAGCTCCCCGCGGCTTGGCCGGCGGCAGCAAGATGGTGATTAATCGCGGACCCGGTGGCCGGAGGATGGTGGAGACCGGCCGTCCTGGCGCTCGCGTAGTCAGCTACGGGCCCCATCGCGGCTTCGTGGAACGTACCGGACGACCGGGCTACATTTCGCGCACGTACTTCGTCGGCGGGCGGTCCTACGCGCACGTGTACCGCGAGTACGGCTACCACGGTGTCAGGTACTACCGCTATGTGCCCGGCGTCTACTATGGACCGCGGTTCTATGCCTGGGCCGTCACTCCCTGGGGCGTGCCCGTGCGCTACGCATGGGGGGGTGGGTTCACGGCGCCTTGGTTCGGTTTCTATGCGGGTTACTTCACTCCCTATCCGGTCTATGCCTCCCCGGATTTGTGGCTGACAGACTACCTGATGGCGGAGAACCTGAGACTCGCTTACGAAAACCAGCAGGCCGCCAACGCGGATCAAGCTCCACCGCCTCAGCCTTACGCGCAATCGGCCGCCGCCACGCTTTCGCCGGAGATGAAGGCACTGATCGCGGACGAAGTCAGGCAGCAGCTTGCGGCAGAGAAAGCGGCCGCGGTCCAGCCCACCTCAGCGAGTGCGCAGCAGCCCGCCTCCGGAAGCGAACAACTGCCGCCGGCGCTCAGCCAGAGGTTCTTCGTCGTTTCGTCGAATCTTGACATCACCACCACGGCAGGCCAGGCGTGCTCACTGACTCCCGGAGATATTATCGAGCGAAAAGGTAAAACCCTGACGGCCGACGGCGGCCTCCCGGTGGGGGTCGTAAGCGGCAAACCAGGAGACTGCGCCGCGGACTCCGAGGCGACGGTCCAGCTTGCGGATCTGCAAGAGATGCACAACCAGTTCCGGGAGCAGATCGATTCCGGCCTGAAGACGTTAGCCGCGAATCAGGCTAAGGGCCTGCCGAACGGCCCGGCCGCCGGCGCCCGGCCGGTAGAGGAAGGAACCGCGGAACCTGTCGCGGACGTGGAATCACAACTCATTACGCAAGAAGGCGACGCCGCCAAGCTCGAGGATCAAGTGAGACAGGACGGAAGCGGCAGCTAGCAACGTTTTCTGACTGAAAGAGAAGGAGGAGGAATTTCGATGCGAAGAGCAGCCTATTTGATCGCCGTGCTGGCGGGTGCGGCTCCCTATGCCCACGGCCAAGGGGGGGATCCGAAGGCTTCGGTTCAGCAACGGCTGAGCAGTCAGTTTAGCCTGACGGAGGTGGCGCAGGACAGAAGCGCGGTTGTCAATACCGGAACATTATTTACACTGCAAAAGGACAATCTCCTCCTGTATTCCAGTGGTTGTCCATCGTCGCCTTTGAGCACGTATAAGAATGGCAAGCTGTCTTATGGCTTTGGACATAACTTCATGCGCGATCTTGGCGGCTCAATGCGGATGCCGGGAACCTCCACGACGGCAAGTTGTCCTCAGCGAAGGTTCACTAAAGGCACGCCGCTCTGGGTGACGAAGATCGACGTCAAGAAGGATGGCATCGTGCTCCAGTTATACGCGGACAGCGGCATTCTTTACTACGGAGACCTCAGGTTCCCGTTCGAGAAAGGCTCGGTGCCCGCGCCCGACGAGGCGTTGACGATGATCGCGGAGGTGCTGGCGGTGCAGCAAGCCAGCAACAGCCCGCAGCCGGCGGCAACGCCAGCTCCAGCACCGGAACCGCCGCCCCCGCCGCCCCCACCGGCGCCGGCGCTGAGACTGCCCTCTACTTATGTGAGCGCCCAAACCCCGGCGGACCAACTCCACTTGAATGCGGACAACACGTTTTCACTTCAAGAAGCCGGGCAGACCTACGGTGGCACCTTTGCCGCTAATGGCAGCGCACTGAAACTCAACCTCAGCGGCGGCCCCGAAACTACGGCCACAATCCAGGGTAACAACCTCACGGACGCCAGCGGTCAGACGTGGGTTTTGCGGGAACAATCCGCGGGAACTGCTCCCGGCGGGGCCATGCTCCGGAACGAAGACGTAATCAAGATGGCCAAAGCGGGTTTCGACGATACGATTATCCTGGCAAAGATCAGCGGTTCCAACTGTCAGTTTGACACGTCAACAGACGCCCTCATCCAGTTGAAGAAAGGCGGCGCCAGCGCGGCTGTGCTCAAGGCGATTATGGGGGCTGGGCATTAGTTGACAGCAGCGCAGCACGCAGGACATCTGTTTCTACAGCGAGAATCCGGTCATTGGTTCAAAGGAGGAAAGTAGCTATGTCGAATTTCTGTCCGAATTGTGCCGCGCCGCTTGATGCGGACGCGCGGTTTTGTCCCTCTTGCAGGGCATCGGTCGGCGTCGCCAGCGCCTTGGCGTCGGAGCTTACCGGAAGCCTGAAAGCGGGGGTGAGGAGTGTAGTCTCGGAAGCCGGCCAATCCGTGCCGCCGTCTGTTTGGGCGGCCGCCTTGCAAATCTATTGGCTCCTTACTGGGTATGTGGTGATACTCCTGGGTGTTGTCCTGCTGGCGGTCGGCGGGGGGGCGCTCAGCGCCGCGAATGTGCTCACGTCGGGGCTGTTCTCCGGAGGGGCGCAGGCGGAACGGCTGCTGTTGCTGGGTTTCCTGGCTTTTTTGGCGGGGGTGTTCGACATGTGCCTTTCGACGGTATTGGTTTACGGCTTCCTGACGCTCAAGAAATGGACCTACGGAGTCTTTATGGTTTGGCTGCCGGTGAAGGTCGTGCTGGCGATCCTGGCTTATCTGGCCAAGCCGACATTGGGGGAGTCGAGCAGTGCGACGACTACGCCCTTCGTCGTGATTTTCGTCGTTACTCTTTTGGCGCTCTTAAATATCGGGGCGCTTGTGGTTGAGTTCATCCTGGTCAGGCGTGGCAAGGCCATATTGGATGTGGCTTGAAGGGTGACTATGCGAACCTGCCCCAAGTGCGGAACTTCAACTGGCCCAGAGGCGAGCTGGTGCCGCGGTTGTGGCGCCGACCTCCGGCCGGCGTTCTTTCGCCTCGGCATCGGAGGTTGGGCGGCCCTTGCCGTGGCAGTCTTGCCCTTGATGGTTGCTGGCATCATCTACCATGGCCGCACTCATGATGCAGTCCGTGTTCTGCCCGTCGCGGACGGCCAGATTGCAGCCACGATTCCCGATGGAATTGAGGCGGGATCTCCACTGCGGACTGTCATAAGCGGGGACCGTAGGAAAGTTGCATATGTGGGGACGAAGGGCGCTGATCCATGTTTGTGCGTAAACAATTCGGTGATTCGGTGCGCCGCCGGAATTGGAACGATTGTGGTCAGCGGCGACGGCGAGCGCATGGCCTGGACCGAGGCGTTCCGGAATCCACTCACAAATGAAATCCGATGGCGGGTTGTAACCGATGGGAAGCCAGGCCCGGATTATCTGGAAATCAGGAACCTCCAGTTAGCCGCGGGCACCGCAAAGGTTGCTTACATAGCCCGCTCGGCGGAGGGGTTCCGCTACGTGTTCGGGGATCGGACGGACAAGATCTATCCGGACATTCCATGGTCCGTCCTCAGCCCGGACGGGTCCCGGTCGCTTTATCTGGCCACGGGAGATAACCGGCTTACGCCGGTTATCGATGGTGTGGCGGGGCCTCCATACGACCAATGGGCCGGCTATTCATTCAGCCGGAACGGACGCCACCTTGCCTATGCCGGCAGGGACAGCGATGGCACGTTCCTGATGTTGGACGGGCAGCGCACTTCGGCGCCCGCCGAACTGAGCGACGTCAACCTCAGCCCCGACGGCAGCCGTTTGTGCCGCACGTTCAAATCTCCGGCGGGTATCTGGTTCGCGGAAGGCGACCGGACAAGCCAGGTGTTCCGCGCGCAAAGTGCCAGCGTCAGTTTTTCGGCGACGGGAACAACTATCAGTGCGTCCCTGACGATGCAGGATGGCGCCAGTCAGGTTTGGTGGGGCGACGACGTCACGAAACTGCGCCGGTCTCGTGCGACCGAACTTGCAGGAATCTTTTGGAACCAATGGCGGTGGAGGAGGGGCGTGGACCCGAATCTGGTCACCTTCACCCACGGCGATGACGGCTACCTTGCGTGGGTGGAACGCGATGGGCGCCAGTTGCGCTGGAGGCGGTTTCACTGGCCTCCAACTCACATCACGAAAATAGGAATGGCCGCTGGATCATAACAGCCTTTGTCTCGGGAGATTAAAACCATGAGAACATGTCCAGCCTGTGGTCTTGCGCAAGAGCATCCTCATCCGTACTGTAAGAAGTGCGGGTCGGCGCTGGAGCCGGCCGCGCCCGCCGCTTCACCGCCCGCCAGCACGGCGCGCGTTTGTCCGAGTTGCGGCCTCGAACAGTCTCATTCGCATCCCTTCTGCAAGAAATGTGGCGCGGCGCTGTCCGGAATGCCAGTTTCCGAACCCATTCCCTTGCCACGTTGTCCCCTCTGCGGGGCGCTCAAGAACCCGGATTGGCGCGTCTGCGAACATTGCGGGGCGGGTGCGGCGCGTCCCGCGCCAGCCTCCCGACGGCTTCTTTGGGCCGGGCTCGGCCTTTTCACGGTGGTATGGGTTGCGGGGCTCGTCGCATGGTGGTACTTCAGCTACCGTGTGACACTCGGTCCGTTGATCGCGGGATCGGCAATTGAGATCGACGGTAAGCCGGTGACGACATTTCCGCACGGCGCGGCGGAGTATTCCGCGCTGCTGTCCCGCGGGCAGCACGCTGTAGCAGTCACGGCCCCAGGCCACACGTGGACTGAATTTGATTTTCGCATCGGCTGGACTGGCCTCCGCCGCCATGTCACCTTGACGCAGGTCCCGGAAGTCGCTTGCGTCACGTTGACCGGGGCGCCGTCTCCGGCAGTGACGGTTGGGGCCAGCTGGCCTGACCACCCCGTCCAGAATGAGTTTTGTGCGCCGGCCGGTACCCAGGCTGTGGCCGAATGGCGGCCGGATGCTACCCAACCGCCCGTGCGCCAGGCTTTTCAGTACACCAACGATGGCGATGTGGTCGTGGTTACTCAAGCGGCGGCCTCGACCGCCATGGAATCCCCGAATGGCGCACAGGCGGCGGGAGGATTGGTCCACGCGGACCCGGGGGCCTCCGCAGCTGCCCTGGGCGTCAATTCCCAGGCGCAGGCTACCGCACCTGGACGCCAACCCGCTGAAGTCGCCAAGCCGCGAACCACCCCCAACCCCGGACCGGCTGAAAATGCCGGTACCGTGTATCGTGTTGGCAACGGGGTCTCTGCGCCCTCGATTCTGTACAAGCAGGAGCCGGAGTACACTGAACAGGCGCGGAAGGCCAACTTGAACGGCACTGTGCTGCTGTACCTCGAAATCGACCCCTCAGGGCGTGCTCAAAATATCAGGGTGCTGCGCGGTCTGGGCCTCGGTCTGGACAAGAACGCCGTTGAGTCTATCGGTAAGTGGCGCTTTCGGCCTGGTTATAAGGACGGCAGGCCGGTCACGACTTCAGTACAGATCGCAGTTCGGTTCCGTCTGCGGTAGTCGATCTTTGACTGAAGGGAGGTAGAGCTTATGCGGCGGGCAGCCGGTGTGGCGTGCCTTCTGGTTATTCTGGCAGTCGCGGTGACCTTCTTGTCCCGGAATGCAGCAGGACAGCGGGTGGCCGGCCATGCGCTAACACTTAGACAGATTGAAGACATGGTTTCATTCGGCGTGCCGGATTCGACGGTGCACGCCGAAATCCAAAAGCGTGGGCTGGCGTTCATCCCCGATCCGGCTCTTCTCGCATCGCTGCGCGCGAAGGGCGCCGGTTCTATGACGCTGGCGGACATCAAGGCGTTGATCCCCAAAGCGGGACGATCCAACATCGATCTAACGGCGCTCGATCCGCAAGGCTACGTCAGCGATTTCGCGGGTGTAGTCGATCCGGCGAGCCGCCAGCAACTCGAAAACTACTGCGCTAATCTGGAACGCCTGACCGGGGCGCAACTGGCGCTGGTGGCAGTTCCGTCGCTCCGTGGCGCACCGGTCGACGAGTTTGCGCTCGCGCTTTTCCGCAAGTGGGGCATCGGGCACAAAGGCAAAGATGATGGCGTGCTGCTGCTGCTGGCGATCGAGGATCGCCTTAGCCGCCTCCTGCCGGGCTACGGCCTGGAGCCGATCATTTCGGGCGGCTTTGCCGGAGACGTGCTGGGGGCGATGCGGCCCAACTTGCGCGCCGGCCGGTATGGCGACGCGCTCGTTCAGGCGGCGCACACCATCGGCACGCGCATTGCGCAGGCCAAGAGGGTCATGCTCCAGACGCCTGTTCCTTAGCCGGCGCCGCATGGCGCGGGCTTCCCTCAGGGCCGGGTGGCTGCGTTGTGTTTATCCTTGTAGATCTGCCCGCTCAGTTTGTTCTCCTGGTGGTTCGCTTGCGTCCGTTCCTTCGGAGTGAGGGTTCCGCCGTTCTGGCGGCGTTCGCCCTTGACCTCCCGGTTGAGCCCGGCTTCCTTGCCCTCGAGCTTGGCGGTTTCGCCGGCCGTGAGGCTCCCCTTCGCCACGCCCCGTGCGATCCGTTGCTGCTGGTTGCGCTGCCGCGCGCCGACTTCGCCCTTGAAGTTGGTTCTATTCGCGTTGTGCTTGTCGTTGTAGATTGTACCGCTGAGCTTATTCTGCTCGCGGTTGACCTGCCGCCGCTCGGCGGGTGTCAGCTTGCCGCCGTTGCCGGCGCGGTCCTGGCGCACCTGCCGCTTCACGCCCTTCTCCTGCCGCTCGACCTTGGCCGTTTCGCCGGGCGTCAACTGGCCGGAGCTGATTCCACCGGCGATGCGCTGTTGCTGGTTCTCGCGCCGCTGGTCAACCGTCTGGCCGTATGCGGTCAGCGCCGCTACCGCCATCCATATCATCATCCTGTGCTGTCGATTCATCGCCTGATCTCTCCTGGGTGTAGAAACCCGGCGTGACGGATAAGGTTTCGCGGAAATTCTCAGAATGCGTCCGGCGTGGCTTCCGCGGGAGCAGCCAACTTGTCCACCCGGCGCAGTGCGGGGAAGAGCGCCGTCCATATCGCGACAACCGCAAGAGTTCCCACACCGCCGAGGACCACTGCCGGCACCGTCCCGAACCATTGCGCGGTAAGGCCCGATTCGAACTGGCCCACCTCATTCGAAGCCCCGATGAAAACCATGTTCACCGCGCTCACGCGCCCGCGCATGTCATCCGGTGTGGAGAGTTGAACCAGCGTGTGCCGCACGATCACGCTGATCATGTCGCAGGCGCCCAGCAGCGCCAGCGCCGCCAGAGACAGCAGCAGGTTTCGCGAGAGGCCGAAAACGATCGTCGAAAAACCGAAGCCGAAGACACACCACAGCATCGCCGCCCCGGCCCGCCGCCGCAATGGCCAGTGAGCCACGAGAATGGCCGTGATCACCGCGCCAACGCCGGGCGTGCTGCGCAGGATTCCAAGTCCGGACGGGCCCGTATGCAGGATATCCCGGGCATAGACCGGCAGCAGCGCCACCGCCCCGCCCAACAATACGGCGAACAGGTCCAGCGAGATGGTACCGAGGATCAGCTTGTGGTTCCAGATGTATTTCAAGCCATCCAATATCATGCCGGGAGAGGCATCCGCCGATGGCCGGTCCACGGCCCGCGCGCGGACCGCCGATACCAACAACAACGCCGCAAGATATCCGCCTGCGGCAAACGCATAGACCGCAGCCGCGGCCCCGGTCAACCCATAGAGCGCTCCGCCGGCCATGGGCCCGAGGATTGTTGCGGCCTGGAAAATGGAAGCGCTCCAGGCCACGGCGTTCGGGAAATGTTCTTCGGCGACCAGCAGCGGCATGAACGCCTGGCCGGCCGGGCCGTTGAAGGCGCGGACCGTTCCATTCAGCAGCAGCACCACATAGATCGGGTAGACGGAGGAGAGACCCCGCACCGTGAAACCGAGCAGGAGCAGGGAACAGACCGCAAACGCGGCGTAGCACGTCTGCAAAATCCGCTTTCGCGCGATGCGGTCCGCCGAGTGACCGGAGACGAGAAACAGAACAATGCCGGGAAGGAATTGCGCGAGTCCCACCAGCCCGAGATCGAGCGGCCGGTGCGTCAAGGCGTACACCTGCCACGCCACCGCGACGGCCTGCATCTCCGACGAGACCGTCACCAGCAGCCGCGCTGACATGAAGTAGCGAAAAGCGGGGTAATGGAGAGCGGCGCGGGCGGGCGGCTGAGACAACTTTTATCTTAACTTTGGAACGGCGTTTGCACTCACGTGGCGGAGGCGAGAGGAGCCTCCAGGCGCCGGGCCCAGGCGACGAGCCTTTCGAGCAGTTGGCGGATGAGCTGTTTTGCCTTCTCGTCTTTGAGGTTTCCCTGATTGTCGAAACGGTTGGAGGCATCGGCGATCATCACCTCCGGCGAATTCAGCGGATACATGTTGAGGAACACGAAGGACTGGCGGAGGTGGTATTGAGCCCGGGCGCCACCGAGGTTGCCGGGCGATGCGCCGATCATGGCCACGGGCTTTCCGTCCCAGGCGTTGTCGCCATAGGGACGCGAGGCCCAGTCGATGGCGTTCTTGAGCACTCCGGGAACGGAATAGTTGTACTCGGGAGTGGCGATGAGGATGGCATCTGCCGCGCGGATCCGGGTCTTGAGTTCGGAGACCTTGGCGGGAGGATGCATCTCCTCGTCCTGGTTGTAGGGAGGAATGCCATTCAATTCAAAGATCTCGATCGTCGCGCCCTCGGGCACTAGGGCCTGGGCCGCGCGCAACGCAGCACGATTGTAGGAAGCTTTGCGGAGACTGCCCGCAATGCCCAGGATTTTGACTGGTTGATTCATTCGGAGCCCCTCTAGAAGTTAATAGAACACAAATGGGAGGAGGGTAGACGCCAGCGCTTCGCAGAGGAGGCGTGGGGTTCCCGAAACTTACCCTTTGATGAGACGCAGCGCAGTGAAGCCCCTGCCGGTGTGTGTAAACTCAAGGGTCTTGTCGATGGGGTTGGCATTCGCCGCAGCTATCCTCAGCGTCAATTGGTATGTTCCCGGGGGTAGGAGGTTGGAGGGTGTGACGGCCTCAAGTTGCAGTTCAGCGAGGTTGAAGCCCAGCTTTTGGAAACGAGGGTTGGGGTTGTCGGGATCGCAGAGGGCAATAATGTCGCAGAATGCGGACATTTTTGGCGAGATTCCATCTCGTATGACCGTCGCGTCGGGATGCGACCATTTCATACCGAGAGGAAGGAACGTCGGAATGGCGGCGAACTTATTGCCAGCCTCACGCTTGGAGAGTTCGGAAGCGTAGACCTCCACCTTTTCGGCTCTGGTTTTTCCAGAGTTCTCAACGTTGATGCGGACCCAGTAGCGGTCGCCCGTCCAGCCGCGCTCGTGCCACGGGACCTTCGCGGTGTATGGAGGCTTATCTTCGCACTTTGCGTCGAGGCGAGGACCGCGGAGCCATCTCAGAACGGAATCTTTGAAAAGGGCTACAATGACCGCCAAAATCGTTGCGACCGCCGCCACAATCGTTCCGATCGCCTCAACCCACTGTGCCCTACTCGACTGTGCCGATTGCGCCAATTGTGCTATTTCGCGTGCCAATTGTGCAATTTCGTTAGTCATTATCCCTCCAGCGCCGTATTATAACGCCGTCACCGATCATGGCTCTCAGGCATACAGCCGGTGCTCTCGTATATACGCCAGCACGGCCTCCGGCAGCACGGACGGCTTTTCCCCTGCTGCCAGGCGCGCCCGGATCTCCGAAGAGGAGATCGGAAGCGCGATGGTGTCCAGGCGGTTCACGCGCGCGCCGGGCGGGACCACATAGTTGCATCCGGGACGCGCAACAACGATGAACTGCACTTCGCGGACGACATCGCGCCAGCGATACCAGGTGTGCAGCTCCGCGAAGGCATCCGCGCCGATGAGGAAAAACAATTCACCGTCCGGAGCGAGCGCCGCCTTCACGCGCTCGATCGTGTCGATTGAATAGCTTTTCTCCGGGCCGGCCTCGAGCCGCGACGCTCCGAAGAGCGGCTCGCCCTGGCAGGCGAGTTGCACCATCCGGTAACGGTCCTCGTAGGGAGCCGCGATCACGCTGGTCTTGTGCGGCGGGCGCGAAGCGGGGACAAACAGAACGCGTGTGAGCCCGAACGCGCGCGCGGCTTCGCGCGCGATAGCCAGATGTGCACAGTGGACCGGATCGAAAGTGCCTCCGAAGATCGCGTCTCTCAAAATACGTTACCCGCCAAAAAGGGAGTCAACGGCCTCCGGCTCGGCGTTGCGCAGATCATAAGTGGGGAATTGTACATCAGGTTTATATCCCTTGCTGAAGGTCTGCGAGGCGGCGGCCAGGGTGGCCAGCTCATCGGCGCGGTTGTTGTCCCGGTGCGAGGCGTGTCCCTTGGTCCAGGTCCAGCGGACCTTATGGCCGCTCCGGAGGCGATCAAGCGTCATCCACAGATCGCGATTCACCACGGGCGTCTTCGCCTTCGTCACCCAACCTTTCCGCTTCCAGCCCTCGATCCACTCGGTGATGCCCTTCATGACGTACTCGGAGTCCGTAACCACTTCGATCCCGCACGGTTCCTTCAGCGCGCGGAAGCCCTCGATGGCCGCGGCAAGCTCCATACGGTTGTTCGTGGTGTGCGATGACGAGCCGAAGATCTCTTTCGTATGTTTCCCATAACGGAGGATCGAGGCCCAGCCTCCGGGACCAGGATTGCCATGGCACGCTCCATCCGTAATCAGTTGTACTTGTTTCATGCGGGTCAGGCGAGGGCGAGTTCGCGTTCGAAAAACGCGTCCACCAGCCACAGGATCTCCGCGGCCTCGTGCGCCTTGTAGATTCCGGCGCGGAGTCCGGCGCCGTTGCGGACACCGTGGGTGAAGTATCCCGCGAACTGTTTCATCTTGCCGACCATGTCGGAGTCGCCTCGCCCGATCAGCATGGCATAGTAGCGCCGGATCATCTCGTAGCGGTCCCGCTCTCCGGGCTGATCGTAAGCGCCCGAAGACGCATACTGCGCGATCTGGCGGAAGATCCAGGGATTCGCGGAGGCGGCGCGGCCGATCATGACCGCGTCGCAGGCGGTTTCGGCGGCCATGCGAACAGCGTCTTCCGGGGTGTTGATATCTCCGTTCCCGATAACCGGAATGCGCACGGCCGCTTTGACTTCCGCGATGCGGAACCAGTCGGCGTGGCCGCTATAGCCCTGCTCGCGCGTGCGCGGGTGCAGTGCCACGGCCTGGACGCCGCAACCTTCAGCGATACGGGCGATTCCGACCGAGACAATCTCACGCTCGCTCCATCCGGCACGATACTTGACGGTGAGAGGAATCCGGATTGCGGCGCGAACCGCCGTGAGGATGCGCTCGATCAAAGGCAGGTCGCGCAGCAGGCCCGAGCCGCCGTTGCATTTAACCACCTTTTTGACGGGGCAGCCGAAATTGATATCGACGATATCAAAGCCCAGTTCCTCGCAGTGTGCGGCCGCGTCCGCCATGATCCCGGGATCGGAGCCGAACAACTGGGCGCTGAGGGGATGCTCATCCGGCTCGAAAGCCAGGTATTGCATGGTACGTCCCGGCTTGCGGCCATGGGCGGAATGGACCACACCGTGCGAGCTGGTGAACTCCGTCATGATGAGCCCGCAGCCGCCCAGGTTGCGGATGAACCGGCGAAAAACGGTGTCGGTGACACCAGCCATGGGCGCCAGCACGGTCGCCGGAGCGACCCGGACGGAGCCGATCTGGAAACTTTGGGGTAACAATGCCTGACGGCCGCCTGCTCGAGCGGAGCAGCGCCCCTGCTCCAGGGGCGTAAAGCCGGCCGGCCCGGGGCTTTGAGGCAGATTCGACATGCTCGTAATTTATTGTAACGGCTGGGAGCACAGATAACCATTGGAAACGCTAGCGGTTTGGCATACGTTATAGGAAACTAGGGGGAGACAATATGAAAGCCGTACAGGTAGGCATTCTTGCCGCGCTTTTGGTCTGCGCGGGATTACTCTACTCGGTCTATCGGCGCCAGCAGGCGCCTGCCGCTTCGCCCGAGCAGCCCACTGCCGCGGCCAGCTCACCCCAGCCGGCTCCCGTGCCGCCCCCGGAGACCGCCGCGCCGCCTCAAGAGAGCGCTCCAACAGAAGCGCCGGCGGCCGTTCCTGTGCACAGGAAACCGTCTCCGTCGAGGGCTGACCGCAGGAAGCCGAGCCAGGACGAAATGGCCGAAAACCGCATGCCGGAGCCCATTTCGCCAGTCCCGGCGGCCCAGATGCCGCCTGCCCCCGTTGTGGATACGCCGCCACCTGCTCCGCAGCCGCCGCCGGCGGTATTGAATTCACCGCCCACTCCTCCGGCTGCGCCATCCGAGCCGAGGCAGCCCCATCAGGTGACGATTCCCGCGGGGACCACAATCACGATGCGTCTGGCCGACGCCCTCAGCAGCAAGAAGAACCAGCCCGGCGACGTTTTCTCGGGCACGCTCGATCAGCCGCTCGTAGTGGATGGTTTCGCGATTGCCGAGCGGGGCGCGCGCGTGGAGGGCAAATTGGTCGACGCGCAGCAAGCCGGGCACGTGAAGGGCGTCTCCCAGCTCGCTCTACAGCTCACGAAAGTGCATACCTCCGACGGCCAGGACATCGCGATCTCGACGGAGAAGTTCGTGAAGGAAGCTTCGACCTCGCACACTGAGGACGCCAAAAAAGTCGGCATCGGGGCCGTGCTCGGAGCTGCGATCGGCGCCATTGCGGGCGGCGGTAAGGGCGCGGCTATCGGCGCTGGCGCCGGCGCCGCCGGGGGCGGCGGTGTGGCTGTCGCGACCCGCGGCAAGCCGGTCGAACTACCGGTCGAGACGCGGTTGACGTTCCGGATCGAGCAGCCGGTTACGATCACGGAGCGTCTCCAGTAGGCTGGCCGGTTCGATGCCCGATCAACTTAACCTGTCGCTCTGGCTGCGGGACTTCAACGAAGCGAACATGCTGGAGCGATTCGAGCAGTTGCTGCGCGTGTTCCCATTTACGCGGCTGCGTTCCGGGGTCTCGGAGGTGAAGATCTATGCGGTCGAGTTCAGCGAACCGCCGCTGGTCGAGCAAGCGTATCCGGATGACGTGACCGCCGAGGCTGTGATGGCGCTCTGCCACGACTTCGAGAACCCGGACTGCGCCTATGAGGTCGAAGGCTGGTGGGACCTGTGGCGTTACCAAACGGACTGGCAACTGATGCCGGTGCGGGCGTTGCTGACTTGTCTCGGCCCGCAGTTTGAAAACGAAGTGGGCGATCACCTGCGGCTCCAGTTGGGCGCGGAATCCGATTTTCTGCCCGCGGCGGGGGCGCCGCTCAGCTTGCGGAAAGCGCGGTCCAATCTGGCGGGACTCGTCCGGCTAGCCCGGGACCTCGCGGAAGCGCTCCCGGTGGAAGGGCGGAGTCTGTGGTCGGAGTCGGGCGAGAATTTCGCGGAGCGGCTGGACGGCGCGCTCTTCGACGAAGCAACTTGACTGCGTGACAAGAAGCCTATGTCTGCGGATCGCCGTCCCGGAAAGATTCCAACTGCGCGATGGCGTCGGCGAGCATGTGGGGTGTGAAGGGCTTCTGCAGGAAACCGATCTGCTGCTGATGCGAAGCGGGCAGGGTCGAGGAATCAAAGGGGTAGCCGCTACAGATCAAGATCGCGATCCGCGGGTTAAGGTCGAGCATCTTCGAAAGCAGTTCGGAGCCGGACATTTCCGGCAGGGTCATGTCGGCCAGCACAAAGGCGAATGAGCCAGGATCTCGCTCGAAAGCCTCCCAGCCTTCCTGACCATCGCGGCATGCGACCACGTCGTGGCCGAGGCGGCGGAGGTACTGCTCCATTACGGTGAGCAAGGACTGCTCATCGTCCACCACAAGGATCTTTCCTGGGTAGTGTTGCGCCACAATGTCACCACAGTGCAAGAGGGTACTCGCCCGGGGTCCATCCCAAGCCGAGCACTGCCCGGTAGTAGATGTGATTCAAGCTCGAGTCTTCGACGTTGTAGCGGCGCGCGTCGAAGCGGCCGACCAGCGCCAGGCTCTTGACCAGCTTGTAGGTGAAGCCGGCTCCGCCGGAGTAGTCGCGGTATCGGCCAATTGATTGAGTCAGGGCGGAAAGCTCGCTGTAATTGGCGCCCGCCTGGAGGGTCAGGCGCCGGAACCCGGAATAGGTATAGCCGAGCGTGCCATGCTGGTATGAGGAAGTCATGTACACGCCGTTGCCCGCGAGCACGGTCCTGTCATACGCCAACGAAGCCGATGCGTGGTGAAACGTGCGCATCAGGTGCCCGCCGTAGCGTGGAACGTAAGCCACACCGTAAAACTTTCCGACTCCGTACTGCGTCCCCAGCAACGCGGCGATTAGCGGGTCGAGCTGCACCTGGGTCAGGCGAAGCGATTCGATACGGAACCCTCCGCCGCTGAGCGCGAGCTCCCAGTTCCGGCCCATTCTCAACGAGTAGCCCAGCGCCACGCCGTGAATGTCGGACTGGCCGTATGCGTTTTGGAAATCGTAGTGGTTGAAATCGTAACTGACGGAGAGGGTCTGGTAGCGATTCACACGGTACGCCATATCGCCCGTGGCCGTGTAGCCCTCGCTCCCGATCAACTCGCTCGAACTGCGCCTGACCAGGAAGCCACTGCCCCCCATGCTGAACGATAGCCGGGCCGATTCCTGGTAGATCAGGCGGCCCGAAGTCATCAAGACGGTCGTGGGGGTGTCCAGAAGGTCGTTGGTGGTCATCCCGGAGAAGGTGGGGTCATACGCGTTGAAGCCTGTGTTGTAGTACCCGGCGAGCGGCAAGGAATAAGCCCGCTGGTAATGGGCGGCATCCTCGTCGAGAACGATGGTGACGCGGGAGTTGATGCGCCGCTTGTAGTCCAGTATCAGACTGTTGTCCATCCCGTTATAGGAGGTGTTCTGGTCATACTCGCGCAGCGTGCCGCGATAGTCGAGGTCGAGCGAGCTCTCCTTCCACGAGTGCGCGCCCGTGACGCCGAACATTGACTCGAGGCCATATCCGGCCGTGTAGGGGATGTTTCCCTGCGGGTTGATGAGGGCGGGTCCGAGGCCGCTGTCGTAAACCCCACTGAGGGTGATGAACGGACGCAGGCTTGCCAAATCGCCGCCGCCGATACTCGGACCGCCTCCACGACTCAGGATGGCGGGCCCGCCGTAGTCTGCCGGCGGCGCGGCTTCCTCTTGTTCGACGGGCAGGTCTTGAGCGGCCGTGGGTGGCGCCTCCGAAGCGGGCGGAGCGGGCGGCTCCTGAGCCCAGGCAGATACCACGGCCAATATGGCTGCCGCCACGATGAGCTTCAAGGTGCCTCCCTTCGAACACAGCGGCCATCCGCGCCGCCGGCCGGCAAACAGACAGCGACCGTAGCAAACAAGTCTCACTCGCGAGCTGTTGCTGTGTCAAGCGGACGCGGCTACGGCTTGACAGCGAATGTGATTGACGATCGCGGCGAGGGTGTGATATCTGTAAAGTTTGCCCTGCGGTGCCCGTCATCAAAGACGGGTGAAAAGGGAAGCGGGTGAAAAGCCCGCACGGTCGCGCCACTGTAAGCAGCGAGCGGTCCGGCTTGACGAACCACTGTTCCTGGGGAACGGGAAGGAAGCCGGTTCCGCGATGACCTGTAAGTCAGGAGACCTGCCTCGGGGTTGCGTCGCGCCACGCTTCGCGTGAAAGCGGATGGTGAAAAGAGCCAGCCGGATGGCCGCAGCACCGGCCCCCGCCTTTTCGGTATTTCCTTTTCACGGCTGAAGCGTACGCGCGAAGTTGCGTGAATTGACTTGAGGCGCGGACTCCTCGGCATGCGGACCCTCACTGTTCCCGGCGGCGCTCGAAGTGGTAAGACCCGTTTCGGCCAATCCCTCTATTCGAACGGCGGGAGCGCCACATACGGGGTGAGCCAGCGCGCGGCAGCTCTGCCCAAGAGGGCACCAGAGTCGAACCGATGAAACCGGTGTCGCGCCTGTTGATCGCGGGAACGCACAGCGGCGTGGGCAAGACCACAATCGCCACCGCATTGATGGCCGCTTTCCGGCGCCGCGGGTTGCGAGTCCAGGGATTCAAGACCGGCCCGGACTTCATCGACCCGACGTTCCACTCCGCCGCAACGGGCCGGCCGGGCCGCAACCTCGACGGCTGGATGCTGTCGCGCGAGGCGAATCTTTCGCTGTTCGAGCGATGCACCTCGGACGCGGATTTAGCTGTCATCGAAGGGGTGATGGGGCTCTTCGATGGTGCGGGGACGGCCAGCCTTTCGGGCTCAACCGCCGAGATGGCGCGCTGGCTGGGCGCTCCCGTAATCCTCGTTCTGGACGCGGCCGGCATGGCGGCCAGTGCGGCCGCGGTCGTGAGGGGGTTCGAGAGCTTCGATCCGGATGTGCGAATCGCGGGCGTCATCTTCAACCGGGTCGCGGGCGAAGGCCACTTCCGGTATCTGCGGGAAGCGGTCGCGGCGCACTGCCGCGCTGAGGTTCTCGGATATTTGCCGCCCAATCCGGCCGTCGAACTTCCCGAGCGGCATCTGGGGTTGCACCTGGCTTGCGAGGTCCTGACCGAAAACCGGTTGACGGAACTGTGCCGTTGGGTGGAAGAGCGCCTGGACCTGGAACTGCTCAGGCGGTTGGGACACGGCGCCGCCCGCGAAGCCGCTTGCTCCGACGGGCCGCTCCCTGGCGGTCGCAGCTCAGCTCGGATTCCCCGGCCGCGAGTTGGCGTGGCACGCGACCGCGCATTCTGCTTTTACTACCAGGACAACCTGGACCTTTTAACCTCTCTCGGGGCGGAACTGGCGGAGTTCAGCCCTATTGCGGACAGGCATTTGCCCTTCCGGATGGACGGCCTCTATTTGGGCGGCGGCTACCCGGAACTACACGCGGCCGCGCTCGCGGCGAATGAATCCATGCGCGCGGAGGTTGCGGCATTCGTCCGATTGGGCGGGCCGGTCTATGCCGAGTGCGGCGGGTTCATGTACCTGAGCGAAGCGATCGTGGACCCGGAAGAGCATGCCTTTCCGATGGTGGGCGTGTTTCCTACCCGCGTCCGGATGCAAGGCCGGCTCGCGGCCCTGGGCTACGTCGAAGTCGAAGGCGCCGAGGAGAGCGGCTGGCTTCGCCCTGGAGAGCACGCCCGCGGCCACGAGTTCCGATACTCGACCGCCGATGAAATGCCAGGCCATATCGCCCGGACGTACCGTTCGGCCGCCACGGAAGGCCAGCGAGGCGCGGGCTACCGTGTGAATGCCGCGCTCGCGAGTTACGCTCACCTGCATTTCCTCTCTTGCCCGCGGTTCGCGGAAAGATTCGTGGCCGCTTGCGCGGCGCATAAGGAGTCATCATGTTCCCACTGAGATATAAGCTCATTGCCCCCGTTCTCTTTCTTCTGACGGGCGGTTTCGCCTACGGCCAGAACTCGGGTTCGGTTACAGGCACGGCCCGGGATCCCCAACAGGCAGTCATTCCCAGTGCGCGCGTAACGCTCATCGCGCGGGACAACACGGCCACGCTCACGGTTGCTACCGATAAAGAGGGGCGATATCGCGCCGGGCAGATCGCGCCGGGAGCCTACCTGGTCGAAGCCACGGCCGAGGGTTTTGCGGCATCCGGCGCTCAAGCCGTTCAGATCGAGAAGGGCGCCCAGGTCACACTGGACTTTGTGCTGCAGGTGGCGGGGATCGACACGGCCGTCGTCGTGACGGCTGCCACCACTCCTCAGACGTTCGACGAGCTCTCGAAGGCGGTTTCCGTCGTGGACGGGCAGACGATCGACCTGCGCAGCGAGTCCTCCATCGGGGACGCGCTCGGCGACGTGCCGGGACTGCGGGTGCAGACGCTCGGCGGGCCCGGCCAACTGACGTCCATCAAGACGCGCGGCCTCCCGGATCAGGACACCGCGGTGCTCATCGATGGATTCCGGCTGCGCGACACGACCGCGCCTCAGGGCGATGCAACTTCACTCTTGGCGGACCTGGCCATGACGGATGTCGAACAGGTGGAAGTGCTGCGCGGCGCCGGTTCTTCGCTGTACGGAACCAATGCGATCGGCGGGGTGGTCAACGTCATCACCGCCGAAGGCGGCGGACCAACGCATGGCTCGATCCTGGCCGAGGGGGGCTCGCTCGGAACGTTCCGGGGGCGTGGCGTGGTCTCGGGCGGTCTCAAGAACGATCAGTGGCGCTACACCCTGGGCCTGGCGGAACTGGATGTGACCAACGGAGTGGGCGGCGAAGAGCCGGCGCGCAACACCAGCGCCCAGGGGCGCGTGGACTACGTGCCTTCCAGCAAGTTCGGCATCTTCACGCGCATCCTCGCCACCGATGCGTTCACGATGCTCCTGAGCGACCCGCAGGTGGTCGGGAATCTTCCCCCAACCGGAATCATCAATGCCGTTCCGCTGGCGGCGTCCGAAGTGAAGCAGTACGAGAATGGCGCATCGCTCTCGCAACTCGATCCCGGCGCGGCCACCTACATGCCTGCCTTTTCGAATCCTGATTCGACCCTGGCCGACCGCTTTTTAACCGGGGCCATCAGCCTGAGCGCGCACCCGCTCGAATCCTTGGGGATCACGGCGAGCTATTCGGACTTGACGACGCGGCGCCGCTACGGCGACGGGCCCGCCGGCGCCGGTTACCAGCCCTCCGGCAACAGCCTCTCCTACTACGACGGCGGCACGCACACCGCCAACGCGCGCGTGGATTACCGGCTAGGCGCTTACAACGCTATCGACGCCGGATATGAGTTCGAGCTGGAGAGTTTCGGCAATTCGTTTCTCCAGCCGGACCCGGCGGACAACTCGAACGCCGAGGTTCGCCAGCGCAGCAACGCCGTGTACGCGCAGGACCAGGTGAGTCTGCTCGGCGGGCGGCTCCAGCTTGCCGTTTCCGGCCGGGCGCAATTCTTCGCGCTCGATCAGCCGATGTTCACTCCGGCGTCGAGCGCGCCCTACTCGGGCATGGCGTTCCCGGCTCCGCCGGCGGCCCAAACCGGCGACGGCTCGATCGCTTACTTCTTCCATTCCACCGGCACCAAGATCCGCAGCCACGTAGGCCGCGGCTACCGCGCGCCTTCGCTTTACGAGCGCTTTGGAACCAGCTACTACGGCGGCTTCGGGTATACGATCTATGGAAACCCTCAGCTCGAGCCCGAACATTCGCTCACGGCGGACGGCGGTATCGATCAGATGCTGTGGAACGGCCGCGCGCGTCTCTCGGCCACTTACTTCTACACGGACCTTCAGCAGGTAATCTCCTTTGCTTCCGTTCTGTCGGACGACGCCCTGGGCCGCTACATGGGCTACATCAACACGAACGGCGGACTGGCGCGCGGAGTGGAAACCAGCGCCGCGCTCATGCCCACGCGATCCCTGACGCTGAATGCCGCATACACCTATACCAACGCGCGGGAGCGCACGCCGATCGTGGAGGATATTCTGCGCACCTTTGAGATCCCGGACCACCAGTTCTCGCTCGCGGGGGTCGAGCGCGTCTCCGCGCGTCTCACCTTGCTCTTCGACCTCCGGGCTTCCAGCAACTATCTGGCGCCGATCTACGATCCGGTGAACTTCGTGGACCGCGCTTACTTGTTCACCGGCGTGCGGCGGGTACAAGTCGAGGCCAGCTACCGCCTGCCCTTGGACGACCGCCACGCGATACGGTTCTATGCCAAGGGGGACAATATCTTCAACCAGGCGTATTACGAGAATGGCTTCCTGACCCCGGGTGCGACGGTGCTGGGTGGAATGCAATATGAATTCTGACGATGACGCGCCTGAAAAAATCGGGGGGACACCCCTGCATGCGGGGTAACGCGGCGGTTTTGCGCATCGAGCCCGGAATGTCCCCGGATTTTTTCACGGCGCGCTTCGCCATCCTGCTGCTGGCGGCTGTGACGGCCTCTGCTGCCGGAACTCCGCAGCGGATCATCTCGGCTTCGCCCAGTGCGAGCGAGATTCTCTACGGGGTGGGAGCGTTCGACAAGGTGGTGGCTGTCTCCGATTACTGCACCTATCCCCCGGCGGCGAAATCGCTGCCTCGCATCGGCGGCTGGAGCACTCCCAGCCTGGAGACGATCGCCGGCCTGCGTCCCGACCTCGTGGTGCTGACGGACTCCCAGGCGCCCCTGGTCGAGGATCATCTCCGGGAACTCGGGCTGCAGACGCTGGTAACGCCGAGCCGGACGATCCAGGACGTCTTCACGGCGATGGAGCTGATTGGCCGCGGCACCGGCCACGAGCGCGAAGCCGGAGCGCTCGTGGCGGCCACCCGCGCCACGCTCGAGCGGGTGCGCACGCGCGCCCGTGCGCTCTCCCGGCCCACCGTGCTGTGCATCGTGGATCGCACGCCGGGCACGTTGCGCGATCTCTACGCCACCACGCAACACAGTTATATGGGCGAACTGATCGAGCTTGCCGGCGGCCGGATCGCCGCGCCGGCCGCGCGTGCCGGCTACGTCCGGATCAGCAAGGAAATCCTGCTCACGTTGAACCCTGATATCGTCATCGATATGGTCCAGGGTGCGAAGGGAGAGCTGGCCGAGGACCCGCAGGCCGTCTGGCGGGAACTGCCCGGGTTGAGGGCGGTGCGCACCGGCCGGATCTACCCGATTCGCGATGAGTACCTCCTGCACGCTTCACAAATGATCGCGCGCTCCGCGGTGACGCTTGCGCGAATCCTGCACCCGGAAGTGCCGCCGCGGGACTGGGAGAAGCAGTGAGGCAGACGCCGCTCGTCGAGCTGCGTGAGGTCCGCTTCGCTTATACGCCGAAGGCGCCGGTTGTGTGTGGCGCTTCGCTCGAGGTGCCGCACGGCGCGATGTGCGCCATCATCGGAGCGAACGGCAGCGGAAAATCCACGCTCATCCGCCTGATGGCGGGCGTGCTTCGCCCGGCTTCGGGCGAGATTCGTCTCGACGGCAGCGAACTCGGGTCCATTCCGCCGCGCGTATTGGCGAAGCGAATCGCCTACGTGCCGCAGGCGAGCCGGATGGCGTTTCCCTTCACCGCCCTCGAAGTGGTCCTGACGGGGCGCACGCCGCACACGCCGCGCTTCCGGTTCGAGAACGAGCGGGATTGCGAGAAGGCGCGCGAGGCTCTGGCGACCGTCGATGCGCTGCACCTCGCCCAGCGCCGGGTAACGGAATTGTCGGGAGGAGAGCTGCAGATCGTGGCGCTGGCGCGCGCGCTCGCACAGGAACCGGTCTGCCTGCTGCTGGACGAGCCTTCGGCCGCGCTCGATTTGAAGCACCGCGCGGCCCTGCTGCGCACCCTGGCGCGGTTGCGTGAGGAACGCGGACTCAGCGCCGTGGTGGTCACCCACGATCTCAACCTCGTGGACCCGGTCTTCGACTCGGTGTTCGCGCTGCGGTGCGGAAGGGTCGGCGCCGCGGGAACCCCAGCGGAGATTTTGCAGCGGGACGTGCTGGCGATGGTCTACGACGATTCCCACGTCCGCACGTGCAGGCTGGAGGGCCGCACCATGGTTTGGTCGGAGTAACGATGAACGCACGCTTCCTTCGCGCCCTGGCAATCCTGCTTCCGATCCTCGCTATTTCGGCCGCACTCGCGATCTGGATGGGCAGCCGGCGGATGGACCTCGAGGCCCTGCGCTCGGATCCGATCGCGCGAATGCTGTTCTTTCGCCTGCGCCTGCCCCGCGTCGCGATGGCGGCGCTGATCGGCTCGTCGCTGGCGGTCACGGGAGCGGCGCTCCAGGCGTTGTTTCGCAACCCGCTAGCCGACCCGTTCACGCTGGGCGTGTCGGGCGGGGGCGCGCTGGGCGCGAGCATCGCGATCGCACTGGGCTGGGGCGCCCGCGTGTCGGGTATTCCGCTTCTCTTCATCGCTTCCTTTGCCGGAGCGATGGCCGCGGTGGTGCTGGTTCACCAGGTGGCCCGCAGCGGCGCGATCCTGCTGCCTGGAGCGCTGCTGCTGTCGGGCGTGGTCTTGAATCTGGTGGCGTCGGCGGCGGTGCTGACCATCCAGTACCTCGCGGATCCCGCGCGAGCGCTTCAAATCGTGCGCTGGATGATCGGCAGCCTGGACGTCGTCGGCTTCGACATGATCGTGCGGATGCTGGTGGTGCTGGTCCCCGCCTGGATCGCACTGCTGCTGTTCTCCCGCAGCCTGCACCTGCTCGCGATTGACGAAGACACGGCGGCGACTCTGGGCGTGAATGTGCGGAGGTGCGAGATCGCGGTGCACGTGTTGTGCTCGTTGATCGTGGGCGTGACGGTGGCCGTGGGCGGCGCGATCGGATTCGTCGGGCTGATCGTTCCGCATGCCGTCCGGCTGCTGTTCGGCGAAGACTTGCGCATCGTGCTGCCGGGATCGTTCCTGCTGGGCGCGGCGTTCCTGATCTCGGCCGATGCCCTTGCGCGCACTGTACTGACTTCGGCCGAGCTGCCCGTCGGCGCGGTGACGGCCCTGCTCGGAGGGCCCGCGTTTCTGTGGCTGCTGCGCCGGCGGCAGCGCTATTCGGTCTTATGAACCAAGGAGGCAAGCGATGAGTATCGCGACCAAGCGCGGGGATGGGGGCCAGACGAGTCTCGCCTCGGGACAGCGGGTGTCGAAGAACGATCCGCGAGTGGAGTGCTACGGCACCATCGACGAACTGATCTCGCAGTTGGGATTCGCCCGCTCGATCTCGGCCGACGAGGAAGTTCGCGGGCAGGTGAAGCAAATTCAGCGCGAGCTCTTCCGGGTCAGCTCGGCGGTGGCGAACCCTCCGGGAACGGGGGATCCGGCGCAGGAGAAGATCGCCGTGCTGACGGATGCGCTGGAAACGCACGTACACCGCATCGAGAAGATGCCTGGCATTCTCGGCGATTGGTCGCTGCCGGGAGAACTGCCCGATGCCGCGGCGCTCGATGTGGCGCGCACGGTTTGCCGCAGGGCCGAGCGCCTGGCGACGCAACTGCTCGAGGCGAAACAACTGGCCGACCCGGCGGTCGTCGCGTATCTGAACCGGCTCTCCGATTTGCTGTGGCTGCTGGGGCGGCTGCTCGAAACCCGCCAGGGCGTCGACTCTTCTCTCCGGCCCAAGGGAAAGCCCGGCGCGCGCTGGTCGAGGGCCTGGTAATGAGCGCCCGCGCCTTGATGATTCTCGGGACCGCGTCGCACGCGGGCAAATCGATCCTGACCGCGGGACTGGGACGCATTCTCTCGGACGAGGGCTACCGCGTCGCCCCATTCAAAGCGCAAAACATGTCGCTCAATTCGGCGGTGACGCCCGACGGCCGCGAAATCGGCCGCGCGCAGGCGCTGCAAGCCGAGGCCTGCCGCGTGCCCGCGTGTGTGGAGATGAATCCGGTTTTGATCAAACCGGGCTCCGACACCGGATCGCAGATCGTTATGCTCGGCCGGGTTTGGGGCCAGGTGACGGCCGCGGACTATCATAAGCGCCGCGTGGAAGACCTGTTTCCGGCGGTGCTCGAGAGCTACCGGAAGCTGGCCTCGGAGTATGAGGTCATCGTGCTCGAAGGCGCGGGCTCACCCGCCGAGATCAATCTGCGGGAGCACGACATCGTCAACATGCGCATGGCGCGGGCCGCCGGCGCGGCGTGCCTGCTCGTGGGCGATATCGACCGCGGCGGTGTGTTCGCCGCGCTTTACGGCACACTCGAGCTGCTCGATCCCTGGGAGCGCGCGCTGATCCGCGGTTTCGCCATCAACAAGTTTCGCGGGGACGAATCGCTTCTGCGCCCCGGCGTGGAGATGATGGAGCAGCGCCTCGGCCTGCCGTGCGCGGGCGTGGTGCCTTACCTGCACAACCTCGGCCTCGATGAGGAGGATGGCGTGGCCATCGAAGACCGGCGGACCGCCGGCCGGGCGTGGCGCGGGCTCCTGGAATCCGATTCACCCGGACGGCCGCTGCGGATCGGCGTGATCGCGCTGCCGCATATGTCGAACTTCACCGACTTCGACGCGCTGGCCGCCGAGCCTTCCGTATCGCTGGCCTATCTCGAACGGGCCGATGAAGTGCCGGACGCCGATCTGGTCATTCTTCCCGGCAGCAAGCAGACGCTCGATGATCTCGCCTGGCTCCATCGGTACGGCTTCGTTTCGCATCTCGAGGGGCATCACGCGAGAGGAGCCGGCATCATCGGCATCTGCGGCGGCTTCCAGATGCTCGGGGACCGCATCGACGATCCGCACGGCATCGAGAGCGGCGGGCGGCCCTGCTCGCGCGAAGGCCTCGGACTGCTCCACGCAATCACAGTGCTGCACACGGAGAAGATCACGCGACCGGTCTCGGGACGCGTCCGCCAGCAGGCCTGGTGCGCGACCGAGTTTCGCGGCTATGAAATTCACGTGGGCGAGACGGTTCTTTGCGAGGGACAGACGCCGTTCGCCGAGATCACGCCCACGGGCGCGGCCGGCGCATCGCCGGACGGCGCGGTGAGCGAAGACGGGCTAGTCTTCGGCACGTATGTACACGGCCTTTTCGACGACGACGCGTTTCGCCACGCGTTCCTCGACGCCGCGCGTGCGGCGCGCGGACTCTCCCCGGCCGGCGACCGCGCGTTTGTCGCCGCGGAGCGCGAGGCGAGGCTGGACCGGCTGGCGGACCACCTGCGCCGCTCGCTGAATCTGGATCTGATCCGAAGCTGGATCGGACTACCAGGGCGTCGTTCGGATAGAAGTGGTTCACGTTCTTCGGGGTGATCAACTGGTAGCTGGTAAAAACCGCGGGCGCACGGCTTTCTATTTGAGACATTTCGGCGGCATGCGGACTGGCCTTCTCAGGATCAGCTTAAAGTGGTTCCCGTTCCAAGTGTAATAGCGTGTCGCGCAATCGCATGTTTCTCCAAAGCAGGCCTGAACAACGAGAAGCCTGCTGTCAACCCGATATCGCTCGCCTGTGTAGTAGATATATGGATATATTTCGCCAGTCCCATACGGCCCGACAAAGATCGCACCAAACGGAAAATCGGGATAGAACTTGCCAGTCAGGGCATCCCACATGTACAGATAGTGACAGCCGCTTCCGCACGTGCAGGCGCCAAGCACGAAGTGGCCGGCGAAATTTACCCGCGCTTCCGCGTATCCCGGCTTGAGTTTTCCGAGGTTAGGAATGTCCCCGACAAGATCTCCGAAGCAACGCACGTCCGTACCGGAGTACTGGTCAAGCTTGCCGACCTTCGGCGGCTTTACCGGACCACGATACACGCTCGAAACCCGATACTCCTCAAAACGCGGCAGCTTGGCCGATTGACCCGACAGCCGGCGTCGCAATCAGCAGGAGCAGGAGGACGAGCCTGCGACTTGGGAGCTTTGCCGCGCTACGCCCCACATTGCTGATCCAGCTATAATTACGCCGTATCGATCGCAATATCCGCATATGAGTGTCACCAGGACTATATCACGATTGTTTGCGGGCTACCGCCGGCTGTGGTGAACTGTCTCGTAGAGCGAATTCAACGCTTCGTGCAATTGGATCTCGTTTTCCTGGTGCACCTGCCACAAACTTTACATCGAATCTTTGGAGAACCTGAGTCTATGCTTGAAACCATGTCCGGGTCCGCCCTCGCCGGGCTCGAATCACAGCGCCGGAAATATGTTGGACGCGTCGGTGTCTTCGGCATCGGCCTGGCGGCGTACTGGCCCCAGTTTCCGGGGATGAAAGAGCGCCTGGAGGGGTATCAGCGCGAGGTCGAGGCGCATATCGCACAACTGGGGATGACGGTTATCTCAGCCGGCCTGGTCGATGACGCGCCGGGCGCCGTGGAGGCGGGCAAACGCTTCGCCGGCTCAGCCCTGGATCTGATCGTGTGCTACATCGGCACCTACGCGACTTCGTCCCAGGTGCTGCCGGTGGTTCAGCGCGCCAAGGCGCCCGTGCTGGTCCTGAACCTGCAGCCGTGCGATGCGCTCGATTATGAGCACACCGACACAGGCGAGTGGCTGGCGAACTGCTGCGCCTGCTCGGCGCCGGAGATCTCCAACGCGTTTGCCCGCGCCAGGGTCCCGTTCCGCGTGGTTTCCGGCACACTGCGCGACGACCCGGCGGCCTGGCGCGAGATCGAGGAATGGTGCAACGCGGCGAGAGTTGCGAACGCGCTGCGCGGCAGCCGCATCGGGTTCCTCGGCCACCCCTACCCCGGCATGCTCGACATGTATTCGGATTTCACCATGGTCAGCGCTCAGGCCGGGGTCCACATCGAAGTACTGGAGATGTGCGACCTCGACCAGTGCGTCGAAGCGGTGACCGAGGCCGAGGTCGCGGCGAAGCTCAAAGCCGCCGGCGAGATTTTCGTTTTCGAAGACGCACCTCAGCACGATCTCGAATGGGCCGCCCGGGTTTCCGCGGGGTTGGACAAACTGGTCGATCAGTTCGCGCTGGATGGCTTGACGTACTACTATCGGGGGCTAAACGGCAATCTCTACGAGCGGCTCGGCGCTGGCCTGATCCTGGGCAATTCCCTGCTTACCGCGCGCGGCATTCCGGCCAGCGGCGAGGGCGATCTCAAAACCTGTCTGGCGATGATGATCCTGGACCGGTTCGGTGCCGGCGGTTCCTATACCGAGTTCTACGCCATGGACTTCAAAGAGGGCTTTGTCCTCATGGGGCACGACGGCCCCGGCCACCTGGCCATCAGCGACCAGCGGCCCGTGCTGCGCGGTCTCGGTTTGTATCACGGCAAGCGTGGATTTGGCGTCAGCGTGGAGTTCAAGGTCAAAACCGGGCCGATCACACTGCTGGCCATGACGCAGACCGCGGATGGGAATTTGAAGATGCTCACGGCCGGGGGCGAGTCTCTATCCGGTCCGATCCTCAAAATCGGCAACACGAATTCGCGCCTGCGCTTCCCGTTGGGTCCCGCGGCGTTTCTGAACAAATGGTGCCAGGAAGGGCCAACCCATCACTGCGCGCTGGGAGTGGGACACGTCCAGCCGGCAATCGCCAAGCTCAGCGAGTTGATCCAGGTGCCCGTGGTCGAGGTCTGCTAGCCTTAAAATCGGCTGGAACGCTCACGGATGGAGGAAGGAATGAAAGCATCACTGCCAGTGCTTATTCTGATGGCTGTGGGACTCTTAGCGCCTGGACCAATGCGGGCGCAGCTTGTCGAGGAGTTCAAGCCGCCGAAAGCAACCTGCTGCCTGCAAATGTTCGCGCAGCGGATTGTCGATCAGTTGCAGGACTGGAACCAGATCGGTTGGTATTACGACGAGAACCAACCGCTCAAAGCGGCGCCCGCGCCTGCAGGACGCGTAGTCTTTATCGGCGACGCGATCACCGAGGAATGGAAGCTTGAGAAGTTTTTTCCGGGCAAGCCCTACCTGAACCGGGGGATCCCCGGTCAAACCACGCCGCAGATGCTGGTCAGGTTCTTCCCTGACGTGATCAATCTCCATCCCGCGGCTGTGGTCATCATGGGGGGCATCAACGACATAGCGCGCAACACCGGACCCGAGACCCTCGAGATGATCGGGGACAATATTCGGGCCCTATGCGAACTGGCGCGGACGCACGATATCAAGGTCGTGCTCGGCCTGGTGCTTCCGGTCAGCGACTATACCCCGCACAAACAAACGGTGAATCATCCGCTCTCCGACATTGTCAAGATGAACGAGTGGATTCGCGCCTATGCCGCCGGGATCCATGCGGAAGTGGCCGATTACTATTCGGTGCTGGCCGACGACAAGGGGATGCTCAAGGCAGGCTACTCGGAAGACGGCGCGCACGCCAACGACCGCTCCTATGCGCTGATGGCTCCAGTCGCGCAGGCCGCGATCGAGAAGGCTCTGAAATAATGCCAACCATCCAGACTCCTTCTGGCAGCGATATTGCTCACTACACCTGCTGCCGCACCAAACGGCCGATTCAGCCTGACGGAGACCTCGGGAAAGCGCCTTGGGAGAACGCCGTCCGCTCGCCGCGGTTCGTGGATATGGCAACCGGGCACCCCGGCTTTTACGACACACGAGCGGCGGCGCTCTGGGACGACCAGGCATTTTACGTGGCGTTCTGGATCGAGGAGCCTTTCGTCGAAGCTCACCTTAACGAGCGTGACTCCCTGGTGTTCAACGAGAACGACGTCGAGGTATTCATCGATGGCGGCGACTGCTACTACGAGTTCGAGATCAACGCCCTCGGGACAATCTACGAGGTGTTTTTTATCTGGCAGGACGCCTATCGGCGGGGCAGCCGGTTCGATGTGCCGGAGTTCGACCTGCTTAGCCGCAAGGCACTGTCTTTCGGCGGCAACTACGACCGCACCGGCAATTCCTTCTGGTGGGGCACACATCCGCGCAAATGCCGCTGGGCGTTTCTGGATTGGGATTTCCCTGGCCTGCGCTCGGCCGTGCGGGTGGACGGTAAGATGAACGACCCGTCGGTGGTCGACAGGGGATGGGCGGTTGAGCTGGCGTTTCCCTGGAGCGGCATGAAGCACCTTGCGAACGGGCGCTCGCTGCCGCCAAGGAATGGCGACGTCTGGCGCATGTTTTTCGGCCGGTTTGAGAAGCTCGGGTCGGGTGGAGTGGAAGTGGAGCCGCATCCGGGCTGGGCCTGGAACTCACACGGCGTCTACGATACACACCTGCCGGATCGCTGGACATACGTGCACTTCTCCGACACCTGCGCCGGCGACGCGTAGACGTTGCCGCTTGCTTACGCGCGCGGTTCTTTGCGCAGCCCGCACTGAACCGCGACCGTGCGGGAGCGGCAGCGTCATCGCTCGAAGTCAGCCGCCACAAAATCGTAGTGGCCTGAGCCCACTTCGAACACCACACGCTTGCTCTCCCGCTTCAACAGCCGCACACCGGCGGCTTTCGGCCACGGCAGCCCGCCTTCGGAAATGGCATCTCCAGACTGGGCGGGGACGGCAACCTCGGCCGTGACGCCCGGCGGGACGTCCACGCTGAGACGGAACGATGTTCCGTCGATGCGCCAACGGACGGCGAGGGGCCCCCGGAAGGTCTCCCAGGAGGCTTCGACCCACTGCAAGTCGCCAACCGGCTCCGGACGTATGCTCACGCGTCTCAACCCGGGCGACTCGGGGTCGGGACGGATGCCGCCCAAGCCGGCAAAAAACCATTCTTCGAGATGCCCCAGCATGCAGTGGTTCTGCGAATCCGCCGGATTGGCGTCCCAGGCTTCGGTGAGCGACGTAGCGCCGGCCGCCAGTTGGGCGCCGTAGCTGGGCGGGTCGGTCCGGTTCGCCATGTCAAACACTACGTCGCTGCGCCCGCCTTCGAGAAGCGCGGCCAGTAAGTAGCGGTATCCGATATCTCCGGCAGTTACGTGGTTGCCATTGCGGCGGACGTCGGCTACCAGTTGCTCGACGAGCCTCGGCCGGGCGGAATCTGGCGCAATGCCAAGGGCGAGCGGCATGGCGAGCGCGGTCTGGCTGCCGGTGGCGTATGTTGCTTGCCCGGGTTTGTAAAAGGCCTTTTGAAACGCATCTTGCACCACTTCGGCCTGCCGGGCGAAGTCGCGGGCATCTTCCGGCCGGCCGAGCAGCCGGGCCGTGCGTTCGAGCACCCGAAGGTCCGCCAGGTAGGTCGCGGTGCCGGTCACGCCAGTGGGCGTGAGTTTCGAAACTCCCGGCTCGCCGGGGCCGATATCGAACCAGTCGCCAAGCCCGTGAACGACCAGGTGACCCTTGGATTTCGAGCCCAGATAGTCGCAGTAATTCACCATCGCGCGATACGACTGTTCGAGCGGCTGGCGGTCTGCGTACCATTGCCATGCCAGCCAGGGCACGAAAACCCCGGCGCTCCCCCATTCCGGAGAATCCCGGAACCCGCCGCTGTGCAGCGAGTACGCCGGAGCGGTATCGGGGATCAGCCCCTCGGTGGTTTGGGCTTCTCGCATGTCGCGGATGATCTTGGGCAGGAAGGTGCGAAGGTCCCAGTCGTAGAGCAGCGCCGGACCCAGAAGATAGGAGCACTCCAGCCAGCCCAGCTTTTCGCGGTGCGGGCAATCGGTCAGGACGTGCTGCAGGTTGCTCCGTATGGCTGCATCGATCAAGGCGTGGATTCGATTGAACAGCTCACTTGAGCAGGAGAAGCGGCCCGTGCGCGCCGCATCGAGATGCAGGAACTGGCCCTCGATCGCGTGAACCACCGGCATTCCCGCGATCGGAGCCGATTCCGGCGCGGCTCCTTCGACCTGAACATAACGGAATCCGGAGTAGGAAAAATGAGGAGCCCAGGTTTCGCGGCCCGATCCATCGAGAGTGTACGCAAACCAGGTGGGGCCGCCTGAGGATCTCTGGGTCACGAAGCCGGAAGAATCCAGCAGCTCGCCGGGAGTCAGTCGAACCTGAGCGCCCGCCGGCCCGCTGACCGTAAGCTTCGGGCGGCCCGCGAAGTTTTGACCGAGATCATAGACGAACACGCCCGGCTTGGGGTTGGTGATTCGAACCGTGCGGAAGGTTTCCTCGACCCGGATGGGCGGGCTCGATTGGGCGCGGAGGACACCCGGCGCGCCCGTCTCTTGCGAGTGTGGCCAGGAGGAGTCGTCGAACCGGGGCTGGTCCCAGTTGCGCGGCTCGCGACGTGCGTCGAAATCCTCTCCTCCATATATGCACGCGAAGGTCACCGGGCCGTCGTGAACACGCCAGGATTCATCGGTTCTCAGGTCGCGAGTCGAGCCATCTTCAAATTCAAGGTGCATCGCGAGGAACAGCCGCGGCCGTCCGTAGGACGCCGTGAACTTTACGTAGCGGCCTCCGGGAACGTTGAAGAAGCCGTTGCCGAGCAGCACGCCGAGCGCGTTGGGGCCGGGTTTCAAGAGCGCCGTGACGTCGAAAGACTCGTACATCACCGTCTCGCGGTAGTTCGTCCAGGCCGGCGCCAGCACGTGGTCGCCCACCTTCGAGCCGTTGATGCGCAGTTCGTGAAACCCAACGCCGGAGACGAATACAAGAGCGCGCCGGAGAGGGCGGTCGATGCCGATTTCCTTGCGGAAAATCGGCAGCGGGCCGGACTTGAGAACAGGATCGGGCGCAGCGATCCACGAGGTCTCCCAGGGGGACGAATCGAGCACCGCCATGGTCCACTCCGCCGGCTCCGTCCAGGCCGATTCCGCCCCCGCTCCTCCCCACACGCGCACCTTCCACCAATAGCGCTGAAAGGGCTGAAGGCTGGCGCCGCCGTAGGGAATCCACGCGGTTTCGGCGGAATTTACCCGGCCGGAATCCCACATGTCGGCGCGTCCGGGAGCGAGTTTTTCCGGAGCACTCGCAACCAGGACCTGGTATGCCGTCTGGACCTGCCCGCGCTGGTCCGTTTTCAACTTCCAGGAGAGCCGGGGGCGAGCTACGTCGATGCCTACCGGGTTCGAACGGGCCTCGCATTGGAGCACGTAGGGGGTCAGGCTCGCGCCGAAAGCGGCTCCGAGCGTCAGTGCCGAGACAAACAGTGTATGCTTCATCCACATTGTGGGGCCGGCCAGGCTAGTGAAACAGCGGGTGCGCGTGACCTCGCATAGAGCATCATGTAACAATTGTCAGGTTGTCGCAACATCAAAACGGGCTTCGAACGCGGCGTGTCGCGGGAATGCCGATAAAGTTCCCCGCAGCCGGCGCGAGGCCCGGTCTCCAGTTTCAGGTGGAAACCAAACAGTGATACTCGAAAAGTCAGACTGTGAACAGATTCACGCCGCCGCGTTACAGGTGCTCGATCGCGTGGGTGTGCGGGTGGACGATCCCGAAGTCGTCTCCCGATTGCAGGAGGCCGGCGCGAAGGTGACCGGCGGGAATGTGGCGCACATTCCGGCCAGTCTCGTGGAATGGGCGCTGAAACAGGCGCCCCGGCAGGTACGCATTGCCGATCGTGCGGGCAGTCTGTGGGAGTTGGGTCCGCAGGGCGGCACCATGGTGCTGACGGGAAACGCTCTCTATGTCACCCGCGGGCGTGTTCGCGACGACCTGAAATCGGCGGATCTCGCCGAGCTGGCGCGCATCGTGGACGCTTGCGGCAATATCCACGGCATGGTCGGCACCACCGTCAGCGATTATCCGCCCACCAGCCGGGATTTCGTGGGCTTCCGCATCATGGCCCGAAATACCGCCAAGCATCTGCGTCCGTGCATCTACAGCTCGCGAGGCGCCGGCCTGGTGATGGAGATGGCGCAAGTGCTCCTGGGCAGCACTCCGCTCGGCGAGCGTCCGATCGTGAGCACCGGTTTCAGCATTCTGAGCCCTCTGCACTGGACCGCACTCGCGCTGGGCGTCTACAAAGAAACGGCCGGGCAGGGAATTCCGGCGATGATCAATTCCGAGCCGCTCGGAGGAGGGACGGCCCCGGTCACGCTGGCCGGGTGCCTGGTGATCGGCGATGCCGACACTCTGAGCGGCCTGGTGATCAACCAGATTCTGGAGCCGGGAAGGCCCTGCTTCTATAACATCGGGTTCGCGCACGTCATCGATATGGCATCGGCGATTGCTCTGACCGGCGCTCCGGAGAACGCTCTCCTTCAGGCCGCCGGCGCGGACCTGGCTCGATTCCACGGCCTTCCGTCCGCCTCGTGGATGTCCACCGAGTCCATGACCATGGATTCGCAGGCCGCGTTCGAGAAAATGATCACCGGCATGGCGCACGCCGCCGCGGGCGTGAACTTCATTTGGGGGGCGGGGAACCTCGAGTCCACTTTAGCTATGTCGCCGGAGGCGCTGGTCGCCGACGATGAGATTGCGGGCTATTTCCTCCGCTATCAGAGAAAGTTCCCGGTCGATGAGGAGAATCTTGCTCTGGGCTTGATCGAGGAAATCGGCCTGGCGGGAAATTACCTTTCGAGCGAGCACACCCTGGAGCACTACCGCGAAGTGTTGAGCCGCCCGATCCTGGCGGCGCGGATGCAGCGCTCGAAGTGGCAGGCGCGCGGCAGCCGCACCTTCGACGAATCCGTCCAGCAAAGGGTGCATGACATCCTCGCTGCGGAACCCAGGAGTTACCTCGATGCCTGCCAGGAGGCGGAGCTGCAGCGCATCGAGGAAATCGGCCTCCGCGGGCTCTGAGCGAGGATCACACTACCTCGGCAATCACCTCGGCGGCCCGCTCACAGCCGGCGCGGTTCACGTCGAGGTGGGTCACGAGGCGCATGAGTGTGCCGCTCACCGCGTTGATCAGCACGCCGCGCGCCTTCAGCCGTGCGCTGATCTCCGCCGCCGCCAGGCCGGTGCCGGCCACGTCGAAAATCACGATGTTGGTCTCGACCTCGTGCGTGATCGTGATGCCGTGAATCCGCGACAGCGCGTCCGCGAGAAATCGCGCGTTCTCGTGATCCTGGCACAGTCTCGCTGGATGCTCCTCGAGCGCGATCAATCCCGCCGCCGCGAGCACACCGGCCTGGCGCATGCCGCCTCCCAGCCGCTTGCGAAAGAGTCGCCCGCGCGCCATCGCCTCGGCGCTTCCGACCAGCAGGGACCCGACCGGCGCGCCCAAGCCCTTCGACAGGCAGAACATCACCGTATCGGCCTTCGCGGTGATCTCGTCGACCGGACGGTGAAGATACGTTGCCGCGTTGAAAATCCGCGCGCCATCCAGATGCACCTTGATCCCGAGTTCGTGCGCGCCGTCGCAAATCTCGTCGAACACCTCGGCCGGATACACGGAACCGCCCGCCAGGTTGTGCGTGTTCTCGAGCTCGATCAGTCCCGTAGGCGCCCGGTGCGGGCCGAGGGGACGGATCTCGGCGCGGATCTGCCGCCACGTCAGGATGCCGTTGCCGGTGTGGATCGGCCGCGCGATGCAGCCTGAAAACCAGGCCATCATCGCAAGCTCGTAGTTCAGCACGTGCGCGCGCGCGTCGCAGATCACTTCCTGTCCGTGCCCGGTGTGGAGTTTCACGCCGATGGTGTTGCCCATCGTTCCGCTGGGAACGAACAGCGCTGCCTCTTTGCCGAAGATTTCGGCCGCACGCCGCTCCAGGCGGTTCAGGGTCGGGTCTTCGCCGTAAACGTCGTCCCCCACTTCGGCCTCGGCCATCGCGCGCCGCATGGCGGGAGTGGGACGCGTCACGGTGTCACTGCGCAAATCGATGAGGAGCGGAGCGTTCATCAGGTCACGAACTCCTGAAACACTTCATTGGACAACAAAACGCCGCGCCGCGTCAGGCGGAGTGTTGCGCCGTCGCTCTCGATCAGGCCGTCGGCGGCAAATTTCGCGATGGGAGTCTCAAACCGGCGCCATTCCTCGGCGGTTGGCCGTACGCCCGCGCGCAGCCGCAAACCCAGAAAGAACCGCTCCTCCTCGCGGCGTCCCGGAACCGTTTCCTCGCACACCGATTCGCCGCGCTCGAATCGCGCGACATACTCCGCGGGCGATTCCACGTTTCGCGCCCGCGCCGAGCCGTCATAGGAATGCGCGTCAACGCCGAACCCCGCGTACGGCTCCAGCGTCCAGTACTTGAGGTTGTGCAGCGATTCGCAGCCCGGCCGCGCGAAGTTCGAGATCTCGTATTGAGCGATGCCGAGCGAGGCGAGCCGGTCCACCGCGGTGTCGTACAACTCGACGGTTAACTCGTCGGGCGGCGCCTCGGCCGCGCCGTAGCGCTTGCCTCCGCGGAGGATCTCAGCGCCGAGCCGGCTGTGCTCATCGACCTCGAGCATATACACCGAGATGTGCGGCGGCGCGATCCGCTCCATCCACTCGAGCGACTCGCGCCAGCTCCGTGCGGTCTGGCCGGGTAGGCCCGCGATCAGGTCGATATTAAAGTTGCCGATGCCCGCCCCACGCAGCCAAGCGGCCTCTTCGACGACGCGCCCGGCGGTGTGCCTCCGGCCCGTGCGCGCAATTTCCGTTTGAACGAATGACTGGACGCCGAGGCTGACGCGGTCGATCCCGGCATCGCGCCACGCGCACGCCAGTTCCCGTGTAATGGCCCCCGGCGTCGCTTCGATAGTGGCTTCGCGCCACGGACGGCCGGGAATCGCCGCGAGCAGCGCGCCGAGCCGTTCGGGAGGAATCCGGTTCGGCGAGCCGCCGCCCAGGTAGACCGTTTCCGGCCGCCACGGCCACGAAAACGCAGCCAGTTCCCCGCGTAGCGCGTCCAGATACCGCTCTTCGATCCCCTGGGGAAACACGCCCGAAGCGAAGTTGCAGAACGTACACTTCTGCGCGCAAAAGGGGAACGAAACGTAGACGCCGGGCAAGTATCCATTGTACGGTGTTACCTCTGGCCGCTTCGCCTCATCTGTTACCTTTGAGTTTGGGAATGCAATCGACCTGCGTGCGCCACACCGAACTGCCTCACACCGCGAAACTCTTCGCGGATTACCTCTATCAATTCGACCGGGTGGCGCGCTTCTATGCGCACGATCCGTACGATCCCGATTCGTTCCGCAAAGCGGCCGCCGGGGTCCGGTTCCCGCCGGAGCGCCGCTCGCAACTCGTCTCCGTACTCCGCGAACAAAACGGTCCCAGCGCCGCGCTGGACGAGCTCGCGCGCGAAGGAACCGTTGCGGTCGTCACCGGACAGCAGGTCGGGCTGTTCTCCGGCCCCTGCTATACCATCTACAAGGCGCTTACCGCGGCTCGTCTCGCGCGCACCCTGACTGAGTCAGGCGTACCCGCGGTGCCGGTGTTCTGGCTGGCCACCGAGGACCATGACCTCGAAGAGATCAACCATTGCTGGGTCTTCAATGCCGCGAACGAGCCGGTGAAACTGGAAGTCAAGGGTGCGAACGGCGGACGCAGGCCGGTGGGCGAAATCGTTCTGGATCACGTACCCATCCACGCGTTGCACCAGGCATTGGCGGATCTTCCCTTCGCGGAAGAAACGGTTGCAATGGTTGCGGAAGCCTATGCCCCTGGAGTGACGCTCGGCGCGGCATTCGCAACGCTGCTCAAACGCATCCTGGCCTCGCAGGGGCTCCTGTTCATCGATCCGATGCACCCGGCTTCGCGCCGGCTCGCCGCTCCGCTCCTGGCCGATGCGGTTCGCATGGCGCCGGAGCTGACGAGCAGCGTCCTCGAGCGAAACCAGGAACTCACGGCCGCGGGCTATCACGTACAAGTACACGTCGAGGCGCAGACGTCACTGGTGTTCCTACTCGAAAACGGACAACGGCTGCCGCTGCGAAGGGACGGCAATGAGTATGTTACGAACGGCCGCCGGTTTTCGGCTGGCGACCTTGCAGGACGCGCCGAAGACCTTTCTCCGAACGCGCTGCTAAGGCCCGTGGTGCAGGACTCGATTCTGCCCACGGTCGCGTACGTGGGCGGACCGGCCGAACTCGCGTACCTCGCGCAGAGCCAGGTGCTCTACCACAAGCTGCTCGGGCGGATGCCGGTAGCGGTTTCGCGCCAGAGCGCGACGCTCGTTGACGGACGCGCGAGCCGGCTGATGGACCGGTATGAGCTCGCGCTGCCGGACTTTTTCCACGGCGAGGATGCGGTCCGCGAGAAGATGGCGCGGAAGCTGGTGCCGCCCGAGCTAGAACGCACCCTCGGCGGCGCTCGCGTCCAGGCGGGTGAGCTGCTCGATCGTTTGGAGCGCGCGCTCGGCGATTTCGAGCCCACCCTCGCGAACGCCTTCAAGAAGAGCCGCCGGAAGGTGGAGTACCAACTCGCAAAGACCGAACGCAAGGCCGCGCGCGAAGCGCTCCGGCGCGACCAGCGCGCCGCCGCCGATGCGGCGTACCTCTGCGGGCTCGTGTTCCCGGAAAAGCATTTGCAGGAGCGGCTCTATTCCATCGTCCCGTTCCTGGCGCGTCACGGCACAGGGCTGATCGATAGGCTCGCGGACGGTCTCTCGCTCGAATGCCGCGACCACCGTGTTGTGGTGGTCTGACCGGGCAGGGCGCTGCTATACTACTGAAGACTCCGCTGTCCCGACTCAAACACTTGCTGGAGTGGCGGAACTGGCAGACGCACGGGACTCAAAATCCCGCGACCTTCACTGGTCATGAGGGTTCGACCCCCTCCTCCAGCACCAAAATGTCACTGGTCCCAAGAACACGTCATCGGCCCCCTTTCTCTACCAGGCCCCCATACGTTGTCTGTTCCTGTCCTTCGAAAACGCCGATTTGCTGGTCCCGCAGATGCAGTGACTTCGGCCATCGGAAGCCGGGTCGGGAGCGGTCGGCCCGCCGACGGCGTTTTCATCCTTCGTTGTGGCGGACCCGCAAGTGCTGGCACGGAGCGTTGACAGGCGTCTGTTCTTTTTTTCCGGTGTCTTTTCAGTAACTTGCCGGACCTTCAAAATTGACGCGGGCGTGTCTGGCACTATGCTGAAGTTGATGTTCAGGAACCCAAGACACGACCTAATCACCCGAATCGAATACTTGGCCTTTCGGTTGACGCTCCTCATCTTGTTCCTTGCGGGTCTGTATCGGATGGTGCGGCTTGAACTCGGATTTTGAGGTAGCTGGCCATCCCAATAGCGGTATGCCCAGCACGTCCGGTTAGCGTCGTAAACTCAATCAGGCTTCAATCTCTTTTGAATTCGTTCACGCCTGAAATCTTCGACTGCTTTACGTGCATAGTCAGGAAGCTTCCTGGCGTGTTTTTCGAACGATGCGGATTCCCTCTTGTACTCCTTGTCGACGCGTGCTTCGAGGTCGTCGGCCTCGATCTTCTTCTTGGCCGCTTCGATCTATTGGAGGAGCGCGCCTAGCTGTTCTGCCTTGGCCGACGTTGCCTTTTGTTCTGCGTAGTCAAGGGATTCTTCCATGCTTGCGCCATAACACAGCGGCTCGCAGTCTGAGCTCAACTTGATGCGAATACCCGGAGCGACACCGATTTCCATGACGCAAATCTACTAAAAGCCGGGCAGCATCACCGCGATATGCGCTGGAGACTCGGCCTCCGCAAAATACAAGCGGCCTTCGGCGTCGGCCGCCAGCGCGCCGATCTGGAACATCAGCCAGTCGTAGTTGGACGGGTCGCGTTTCTCGATGACTCCGAGCACCTTGAATTCGCCTTCCCGCGGGTCGTAGCTGAAAACCCGGCAGATTCCCTGGACCGAGCCCGTGACCCCGTAAAACTTGTCGCCGGGTCCATAGAGCAACGCCCGGATCCGGGCGTCATCGGACGCTCTGCCTAGGTTCGCCGTACGGAGGTGGACGGTGTCCAGCCGGAACAGGTAGCCGTCGCTGGTGCCGCCATAGAGAACGCCTCGGGGTCCGGGAATCAGCGTGTCCAGCACGTTCAGGAACTCCCTTCCCGGCACTCCGGGCAGCCGCAGTCCGGCCTGTTCCAAGACGTCGCGATCCGGGTCGTAACGGAACAACTGGCCGCCGCCGCCGCTGGTCCAAACCACGCCCGCGGTGTCCACCGCCAGGGCTCGCGGCACTGGCCGGAAGTACTCATCCACGCCGATTCTGGTCCGTTCGAACAGCTTGCCGTGGGTTTTGACTTGTCCCGAAGTTACGTTGAGGCTGAAGAACACGCCCGAGGGAAAAGTCACTCCGTAGAGAGTATGTTTGGCCGGGTCCGCGGTGAGTGCATAAATACCTTCGTGCTCGGCAACCGGACCGAAGTCCCGCCATGCCGGGTTTGGGGCGGAGGGATTCGTGCACAGCACGTGCCCGCCAGGCAGGTTTAGGAAAGGAGTCACGGCCTCCGGGTGCACGAAGCTCTGCACGATGCCCTCACCCTCCAGAGGCGGCGTGGTGCCTACGCACAAATCGCCTGCGCCGTCGGGGACGAGGTCGCCTCGGACGTCGTCCGCGCCAGGAAGTTTGGAAACCAGGGAAATGGCGCCATCGGGCTCGACCGAGAACAGCATCGCCGTACCGCCCGCAGCGATCCCATAAACCTTGCCCTGCCAGAAAACCAGGGTGGTTGCACGGCTGCGAAAACGCTGCTCCGCGGGGAATCCCGGAGTGTCCGCGAGCGCCTGCATGGAGAGTTGCTTCGTCTGGACCACCACGGCGGCGGGTCCGGAGAGTCTCCTGTCTTGTGCCCACAACGGAGCTGTCAGGAACACCGCGCAGCACACCAGCATCCATTTGCTCACGGGTTTTTCCTCCCCTGTTTGGTCCGGTAGATTATCAGGCTGACGGCCAACGGGCTGCCGGGTTTCTGAACTCCGCCAACGAAGTAAACGTTCCCCGCGGCGTCCGCCGCGGCTCCCTCGGCGCCGAGAACCTGTTCGCCCTTGGGGCCTGCCATCGCGCCGTGGTCCTGCCGCTTGCCCGACGAAAAATCGTAGGTGATCAGGTGAGCGCGCGGCCCTTTTGCGCCAGCGCCCTCCGTGCCTCCGTAGTCGAACCGGCGGGCGCTGCTTTGCGCCGCGTAATACAGAATGTCGTCAGGCCCGCGGGTCAAAGCCAGCGAAGCGTACGGGACGTCCGAGCGGCCGATGAATTCGTCGGGGCACATCGGCGCCACCGGACGTGCTTCACCCGAAACCGGATCCAATTCGAACAACTCCACACTGCCCGCCTGAATGCCGTAGATCTTGTGGCGGCCTGCATGATAGAAGGCAGTGCGCCAGATCGCCGTGCCCGTCGAACTGCCCCAGCGTGCCGCCGGAATATTCTTGTCGTGCGGCAGAACCGCGGGGAGCAACTCCACGAGGTCCTTTCGCGGATCGTACCGGAAGACGTGGTTTGGCGCCACGGAGCCATACACCCTGCCGGCGTCGTCAACCACCAGGACGCGCACAATGGAGTCCCAGTTTGCGATCCTGCCCAGATCGCGCGTGCGGCCTTTTCGAATGTCATACTGCACCAGGTGTCCTCGCGGGAGAGTCATGCCATAAAGGAGGTCGCGGCCACGATCCAACGCCAGGGCCATCATGCCTTCGTGCTCGGCCGCGATCCCGAGATCGGTGATGTGGCCGGTTCTGGGATCCAACACCAGCCAGTGGGAACCGGGATATCCATCGGGTTCGAACACGCGGCTGCTGTACCAGAAATTGCCAAAATGAGTGGCGAAGAAGAGCCTTCCATCCCGGGCTTCCAGAAACGGAACGTGTATTTTGGCCTGGGGTTCCTTGCCCAGCCACATTTCGTGCGTCGCTTCCGCCATCGCGCCCAGATTCGTAATCTGGTCGAGCACCGGGTCATACCGCATCACATGCGCCGTGCCGCCGTGCTTGCACATTCCGATGTACACTCGCCCATCGCTGGCGACGGTCAGGGCGTTCCAGAACCCGTCGGAAGGCACGTCCAGCGAGCGCACCTCGACCGGCACGGTCAAGTCGACGGCGGGGGTGGCGGGAAGAGCACACGCGCCGCAAGCGCCAAAGATAACCACCAACCTGGCGATCTCGATAGTTCGCATAGCTCAGTTATTCTATCAGTGCGCGCTCCCCCATTCCACCTGTGCGCTCGTTGAGGGATCGGATCGTGGGGCAGCCCTTCAGCACTGTGCCGGACCTCCAGTTCCGGAATGGGCGGGACGTGAACGTCCGGCACAGGCTTGGCCCCCCACACGGACACACCCCAGCGTGGCCAACGCTTACGCGGGACGAACGTTCCACAGCCGCCGGCGGACGGTAGAGTAAAATGTGGATGCTCCATGCCGAAGGCCGACAGACTGCGCGAGATCCTGGCCCGTGGTGACTGGGGCCACGTAGCGTCTTTGCTCCGGCGGCTGGCGCCTCCGGTCGCTGCCGACGTGCTGATGAGTGCGCCACCAGACCAGCAGGCGGGTCTCTTCGGAAGGCTGCCGGTTGCGGCGGCCGCCAAGGTCGCCTCCGTTCTCCCTTACTACGACGCCTACGTCCTGCTGCACTCGCGTCCGCTCCCGGACCTCAGGGCGATCGTGAACGAAATGGATCTGGGGGAGCGGCTCCGATTCCTGGATGAGCTGCCGGAGGCGGCCTGGCAGCGCCTGATGGATGAACTGGGAGAGACGCAGCCGGCTGACGTTTCTCTCCTGGAGCCCGGCCGCACCCTTCCTCCGGTCATCGAGGCCCGGCAGATCGAAAAGAGCTATACGGGGCCCGGAGGTGGACCAGTACAGGTCATCGCGCCCACCGATCTGGCGATTGAAACAGGGCTCATCCTGGCGGTTCTGGGGCCTTCGGGTTGTGGCAAGTCCACTCTGCTGCGAATACTTTCCGGTCTGGCGGCGCCGACCAAGGGCGACGTTCTTTGGCACGGTGAACCGCTGAACGGCGCCGGTCCAAACGTCGCGATCGTCTTTCAGAGCTTTGCGTTGTTCCCGTGGCTCACTGTCGTGGAGAACGTCGAGGTTCCGCTGCTGGCCCGCGGCATACCTCGGGACGAGCGGCGTCAGCGCGCGCAGCGGACTCTCAACGCGGTCGGATTGAAAGGGTTCGAAACCGCTTACCCCAAAGAGCTGTCCGGCGGCATGAAACAGCGCGTGGGACTCGCACGCGCGCTGGCCGTGGAACCCGAGGTTCTATTCATGGATGAACCCTTCTCGGCTCTCGACGTTCTGACGGCCGAAAACCTGAGGGGCGAGCTTCTCGAGTTGTGGCTCGATAAGAAGATCCAGACGAAAAGCATCTTCCTCGTTACTCACAACATCGAGGAAGCGGTTCTGCTGGCGGATCGAGTCATTGTTCTCGGCCGCAACCCGGCGCACATCCGTGCGGATTTTCGAATTCCGGCCGAGCGTCCCAGGGACCGCACTTCCGCCGAGTTTCTTTTCTACGTGGATTACATCTACAAACTGCTCACTCAGCCGGAAATCGACGCGCCCGCGATCGCACAGCCCGGAGCGAAGGCGCGCTACCAGATGTTGCCCCATGCGCGCCGAGGCTCCATCGCCGGACTGCTGGAATTGCTGAACGATCGCGGCAAGGAAGACCTTTATCGCATCGCCGAGGAACTGCGTATGGAGATCGACGACCTGCTGCCCGTCGTGGAGGCCGCCGCGCTGCTTTCCTTCGCGCGCTCGGCCCAGGGCGATGTCGAGATCACACCCGCGGGCAAGGCCTTTGCCGTGGCGGACATTCATGAGCGCAAGCGCCTGTTCCGCGAGGCCGCGCTCGCTTGCGTCGTGCTCCTGCAGCAGATGGATAGCGCGCTGGCGAGCAAGTCGGACCACACCATGCCGCTCGAGTTCTTCCGAGACCTCCTCAGGGAGCATTTCTCTCACAAGGAGACCGAGCGCCAGATCGAGACCGCTTTGAACTGGGGCCGTTACGGCGACGTCTTCACCTACGATTCCGAGAGCGACCGGCTCACCTCGCACCAGCCATCCGTCAGCGCGGAGTCTCGAAGGGAGGAATCCTGAGTCATCGGCGTCTTGGGGCTGGAGTTCCACCGTGGAGTTTCCTGCCCACCGCGGTTCCACCGTTCTGGAGAGATCTGCCGGTCCTGTGCGCGGGCCTCGCGTTGCTTTGGGGCTTGCTCTCCCTGACGCGGTATTGGAGTGGGCCGGTGAGTTCGCAATCGCACATCGACCTGAGCCCGGCCGCATTGCCGAGGTACGCCCTGTTTTCGGTGGGGCGCATTCTGATCGCTTACGCGATCAGCCTGGCGGTCACGCTGGTCTATGCTTACGCCGCCGCCCATAATGCCAGGGCGGAACGGCTCCTGATTCCGCTTCTGGACGTGTTGCAGTCCATCCCCGTGCTGAGCTTCCTCCCACCGGTGATGCTCGCGATGGTGGGGCTGTTCCCGGCCAGGCAACTGGGAGTGGAGCTCGGGTCCATCCTGCTTATCTTCACGGGGCAGGTGTGGAACATGACGTTCAGCGTCTACTCGTCCATCAAGAGCATTCCCCGTGAACTCCTGGAAGCCGCGCGCGTGTACCGCCTGAGCTGGTGGCAAAAGCTCATCCAACTGGAGCTGCCGTACTCCGCGATCGGACTGGTCTGGAACTCCATGATGTCGGTTGCGGGCGGATGGTTCTTTCTCATGGCGTGCGAGATGTTCGTGCTGGGGAACCGCGATCTTCGACTCCCCGGCCTGGGCTCGTACCTGCAGACCGCGGCCAACGCGGGCAACATGGGCGCGATCCTCTGGGGGCTGAGCACGATGGTGACGGTCATCGTCTTGATGGACCAGGTGATCTGGCGCCCGGCCATCGCCTGGAGCGAGAAGTTCAAGTTCGAACAAGTCGAGGCGTTGGAGATACCCCGGTCGCCGATTCTCAATCTGCTGCGCCAGTCGAAGCTCCTGGCACGCATAGGCGAGGCTTCTCTCGCTCCCGTGGGTGAAGCCTTGGCACTGCACTTCGCAAAAGAAGGCCCGCGCCCACGCCGGGATGGTCTCCAGCGCGAAATGGCGAGGTGGAGCGCCCGGGTCGCCGCGGGGATTGGAGTGGCCGCAATCGTCTACGGCATCGCGCGGATGGTTCTGGGGCTCACGGCGATTTCGCGATCCGGGCTGCGGGAGATCTTCGTGGGCGCCGGGGCCTCATTCCTCCGCGTGGAGTTCACTCTCCTGCTCGCCGGGCTCTGGACCGTCCCGGCCGGAATCTTCATCGGATTGCGGCCGCGGCTGGCAGCCGCGATTCAGCCCGTTGCCCAGGTCGCGGCATCTGTGCCTGCTACAGCTCTGTTTCCGATTGTTCTGCTGGCACTGGTTCAGATAGGCGGCGGGCTTGGCGTGGGTTCCATCGTTCTGTTGCTGCTGGGAACCCAATGGTACATCCTGTTCAACGTCATTGCGGGCGCGACCGCGATACCGGCGGACCTGAAGGAAGTCTGCGGCGTGTACCGGCTGCGCGGCTTCGACCGCTGGCGAAAGCTCTACCTGCCCGCGGTCTTCCCGTTTCTGATTACCGGCTTCGTCACGGCCTCGGGTGGCGCGTGGAACGCGAGCATCGTCGCGGAGTACTTCCGATTCCAGGGCAAGACTTTTTCCACTACCGGCTTGGGAGCAGTGATCAGCCGCGCGGCCGATGCCGGCGATTTCGCCGTCCTGCTGGGGGCCACAACAGTGATGGCGGCCATGGTCGTCACGGTCAACCGCCTGCTGTGGCGCCGGCTCTACGCGATAGCCTCGACGAGGTTCAGGCTGGAGATTTGAATGAGCAACCCCGGCACGTCGTAGCGCGTATCTGCTATAAATCGTATGGAACATGGCGATTCGCAAGGACCCTAACGGCAAGCCGCACATCTCTCAAGTGAGTCCGGCGGCGGCCATAGCCGGCGGCGAATTTCAGATCCGCGGCAGAGGCTTCTCCAAGGCCGCGGCGCGGCCCCGCGTCACGTTCGGTGAGATCGAGGCGCCGGTCATCATCGGCTCGGATTCTTTCATCATCACCCGTGTGCCGGAGAATGCCTCGGTCGGGGAGCTGGTGATCCGGAATGGCGCTCAGGCCAGCACGGCCTGGACCTGTGAAATCGGCATCCAGATTGCCGACGGCGTGCATCCGGTGGCCAATCCTGCGGTCGACGCCGAGGGGAACATCTTCACCACCTTCAGCGGCTCGCGCGGCCAGAAGACGCCAGTCTCCATTTACAAGGTGGACCTCAACTACACGCTCAAGCCGTTCCTTTCCGACGTCATGAACGCAACAGCCCTGGCCTTCGACCGCGAGGGCCTGCTGCATATCTCCAGCCGCTACGAAGGCGTGATCTATCAGGTGACGCCGGCCGGCCAGATGTCGGTCTATGTGGAGGGCATGGGCGTGGCCACGGGCATCGCCTTCGATGCCGAAGAGAACCTGTACGTCGGCGACCGCCAGGGGACGATCTTCAAGATCAGCCGCTCGCGGCAGATTTACGTTTTCGCCACGCTCGAGCCCTCGATCGCGGCATATCACCTGACGTTCGGCGCCGATCGGCACCTCTATGTCACCGGACCGACCACGTCGAGCTTCGATGCGATCTACCGAATCGCTCCGGGCGGCGAGGTCGAGGTCTTTTACCGCGGGCTGGGGCGGCCGCAGGGCATGGCGTTCGACGCGGAGAACCGTCTGTACGTGGCCGCTTCCCTCGGCGGCCGACGGGGTATCGTCCGCTTCGGCGAGGACCGCAAGCCCGAGTTGTTCCTTTCCGGACCCAACGTGGCCGGTTTGGCCTTCACGCCTTCGCGCTCGATCGTCATCGCGACCAACGGCGCGCTCTACCGCATGGACGCCGGCATCGAGGGTAAGCCTCTTCCGTAGCCGATGAACGCGGAAATCATCGCGGTCGGCTCCGAGCTTCTCACGCCGCAGCGGATCGATACGAATTCCCTCTACCTCACCGGGCAGTTGAACGCGCTGGGAGTCGAAGTGGTCGCGAAAATGATCGTGGGCGACGATCGCGCGCGCCTTACCGAGGCCGTCCGCGCGGCGCTGGGGCGTTCGGAGATCCTGATTCTGACCGGCGGGCTCGGCCCCACCGAAGACGATGTAACACGCGATGCCGTCTCGCTCGCGCTCGGACGCGAGCAACGATTCCGGCAGGACCTCTCGGACGCGATCGAGCGGCGATTCCGACGGGGTGGCCGCGTCATGGCGGAGATCAACAAGCGGCAGGCCTACGTGCTGGAGGGCGCCGAAGCGCTTCCCAATCCAAACGGCACCGCGCCGGGCCAGTGGATTGAGCACGACGGGCGCGCCCTGATGCTGCTGCCGGGTCCGCCCAACGAATTGGAACCTATGTTCCGGGAGGCGTGTCTTCCGCGGCTCGAACGCCTGCTGCCGAAACAGGTGATTCGCACGCGCGTGTTCCGGATCGCCCTGATGGCGGAATCGGAAGTGGACCAGAGGGTCGCGCCGGTCTACACGCGCTACACGAACCCGGTTACGACCATTCTCGCCGCCGCGGGCGACATCCAGTTACATCTGCGCGCCCGCTCGGACACACCCGAGGAAGCCGAGCGCCTGCTCGACGAAGTGGCCGCGCAGATCGAACCGCTTCTGGGCAACCGGATCTACTCGCGCAACGGCGATCCGCTGGAGGCGGTCGTCGGGCAGCGGCTGCGCGAGCGCAGCGAGACGGTGGCCGTGGCGGAGAGCTGCACGGGCGGGATGCTGGGGGAGCGCATCACGGCGATCCCCGGCAGCTCGGACTATTTCGCCGGCGGTTTCCTGGTTTACACGGAGCGCATGAAAACCGCGCTCCTCGGAGTGAGCGAGGCGCTTCTCAAGGAGCACACCGCGGTGAGCGACGAGGCCGCCGAAGCGATGGCGCTCGGAGCGCGCGAGCGCACTGGGGCCACCTGGGCCGTCTCGATCACCGGCGTGGCAGGTCCCGGCGGAGGGACCGAAGCCGCCCCGGTCGGCACGATTATCATCGGGATCGCCGGCCCGGACGGCTGCCGCACGCACCGCGCGCGCTACTACCAGTTCGACCGCGCCCGCATTCGCACGCTAGCCACGCAGAACGCACTCGACCTGCTGCGGAGGCGGCTCGTCTAAGATACTGGATACCGCACATCCATGAGTGAAACATCGCGTACTGCCACGGAGCTACTTCGACGCGTGATTTCCAGTACCATCTCCCCCGAGGAATTCGAAAAGGAGCTGTGGACTTTATCCAAAGGGCACGTTCGTCGCGCGGGAAAGTACAACAGGGGCGGTGTACGAATATATAGAACTAGGGTTTGGCGCAGGCCCGAACGGCCGGAGTCTGTCGCTGATCTTTCATATCCTCCGAGGGATGCGACGCCCCTCAATCGCGCAAACTTGGAAGGCGAGCCAGTGTTTTATGCCTCTGCCGGCCTCCCGGCCTCCTTCGTGGAATGTCGACTGCAGAAGGAGCAGCAGGTCATTTGCTCCGAATGGCGCAACACCAGTGACCTGATTCTGCAGGATATCGGGCTATCGGTTGACGGGAACACCTCAGACGTTGAGCGAATCTATTATAAGATTTTCACGTCAACCGATCCGGCAATGTACAGGTATTCAGCACGTGTTGCGCGCCACTTGCTTTCTGGAGACTTCATATCAGGTCTCCTCTACCCTTCCGTTGCAGCCCAGAATGGCAGTCACAACTTGGCGCTGAAGACGAAGTTCGTGGACACCGGACTGCGGTTTGTGAATGCGTCGCTGTACCACCTGAAGAGCGTTACAGAGCCGTTCAAGTATGAGACTGAAGAAATAGACTTTGCCCTTCCCAACCGCGACGGTACCCTCAATTGGAAGGGAAGAAGAAGACAGTGGGTCCTCAGGAAACAGGGAGACCAGCTCAAAATGGTTTCAAATGGCTGGTCATGGGAGGCTTATGACATGTCCGGCGCCCTGGTTGACCCCGAATAACAACGGAAGAGCGGAGCCTCCCACAAAGGCATGAGCGCCCGGAGTCGCGGGTGCAAAAGCCTTTGCGGCACGCTCTCCAGACGGATCACATCCGGTCCGCTGGTGTCGGGGCGATAGGGCATCAGCCTCGGCGGCAGGGCGCCCGGTTCGACCAGCCAGGCGGTGCGATCGGGATAGTAGTGCAAAAGCTTCTCATTCTCCACTGCTCCGAGGTCGCAAGCCCAAACCGCGCGGGCGCCATCGATGTCAGCCGCGTTTTGACGATCTTTGGCCGCGTTGCCGCCAACGGAAATCCTGCTGGTGTTCGATTCGGGACGTAGCTCGTCAGCCGCTTGCGATCGTTTCGAGCACGCTCGCATCCGACTGGGCTCGTCGTCACCGTAGGGGCACCAGCGACTTCAGACCCATCGGCACGTCTTCAGGATGCGCGCTTGAACCGCCGAACGTCGATCTGGTCCGCCCGTGCGCGAACCTGCGCAAGGTCGTAGTTCATCTGGAGGCGGAGCCACGTGTCCGGCGTGCTTCCGAACGCCTTGGAAAGCCGGACCGCCATTTCCGGCGATATGGCCGCCTTGCCGTTTACAACATTGTTCAGCGCCTGCCGCGTCACGCCCAATGCTTTCGCCCCTTCGGTGACGGTCAGACCGAGGGGCTCAAGACAGTCGTGACGAATCAGCAGGCCGGGATGCGGGGGGTTCTTCATGGGCATAAGCTCAACTCCTCAGTGATAATCAACCAGGTCGACATCGAAAGCGTCCGGACCTTCAAAACGGAAGACGACGCGCCGATTCGCGTTCACCGTAACGGACCAGAAGCCCTTCCGGTCTCCCTTGAGAGCGTGCAGACGATATCCGGGGAGACCCATCCCCTCCGGGGAAACCGAGGCGTCGAGGTTGGCGAGAATGCGCTCGACCTTGTCAACGAGACCGGCGCCGATGCCTCTCCTCTCTCCGGCCTCGAACAACCGCTTCAGGCCGCGGTGCCGGAAGGTCCGTATCACTAATCGAGCGTAGCGTGACAAGCATAGCTTGTCAAGTGAGAGGCCTCATCCGTCCGGCTGGAGGTCTTACGGCACGCTCTCCAGACGCAGCACATCCGGCTCGCTGGTGTCGGGGCGATAGGGCGTCAGACTCGGCGGACGGGCGTCGGGTTCGACCAGCCAGGCGGTGCGATCGGGATAGTAGTGCAGAAGCTTTTCGTTCTCGCCCGCCCCAAGGTCCAAAGCCCAAACCACGCGGGCGCCGTCGATGTCAGCCGCGTTTTGAATCCACGAATGAAATCCGTGCCGCGGAGCATAGCGGACGAACACCAGTTGCTTGCCGGGCGCCTGCGCCAGGCGCTCGTTGATCGCGATTCGCCCTTCCGGATCGCCGTAGTTGATATAGTCCCAGGTCTCGTATTGCCCCAGTCCCGCCAGGAGTTCTTCATTCCGCGCGGCGTGCAGCCCGTACCAGAACAGAAAGTGGGCGGCGCAAAACAGGAGAATCAGTCCGGCCGCTTCCCGGCCCACCGGCAACCCTCGGATCTTCAGGGAACTCAGCCGCTCGAGTCCCCGGATACCGGTCAGCACCGCCAGGCACGTAATCGCGGCGATGTAATGCGGGTAGAAGTATGGATAAAAGTTCGTGCCGAGACTGAAAATCAAGAGCGTCAGCAGAACCCAGGCAAACCGGAACTCCCGGATCGTGACGAGAAAAACCACGAGCGCCAGGTAGAGCGGCGGCAGAAAGAAGAAGCGGTAGAACCGCGCGCGGTACCCGAGGCGCTCGAAATAGCTTCCCAAGGTATCCGTGCCGTTCCCATGGATGGCGCATTGCGCCCGGTAGTCGAGGTCCTGCTCCGCGGTAAGCTGCCGGTGCGGAGCCGGGTTCGGCTGCGTCGTGAAGCTGGCGGGCACGCCGTACTGGTAGCGGCTGAGCATATACGGGAGCGTCGTCCAGCTTCCGGTGACCGCCTTGTTTTGCGCCAGAGTCAGCGCCACGGCCGGAACCACCGCGAGCGCCGCGACCGCCGCCGCTCTCGCGAGCCCGCGCCATTGGCTCCGGTCGCGCAACGCAGGCAGAAAGAAGAGGACCGCGCTAAACGCCAGAAGCCCGCACTCAAACGGACGCGCGAGCAACTGCACGGCGATGCCGAGGCCGAGCAGCGCGGCATCGCGCGTCCGGCGGCCGTCGCGAAGCCGGGGCAGAGCGCCGAAGACGAGACATCCCGCCGCTGCGGAAAGCGCGCCGCCCCAATAGCAATTCGTCCACTGATTCAACGGACCGAACTCGAACACCGCCAGGAGCCCTCCGGTGAGCGCCCACAGGGGAGTGGTCCAGGCCCGAAGCATCCAATAGCAGAGCGAGCACAAGGCCGCCACGGACAGCAAAACCCCGGCCCAGGGATGGCCGAAGATCATCCGCCCGAGCGCCAGCACAAAGCCCTGTCCCAGCGGGAAGATGGAACTGTACGCCGGCTGCTGAAGGGTGAAGACGCCCTCGAAGAACCGGTGCAGCGGGTGCACCGGATTCGCCAGGCGCAGATGCGATAGCGTGTCGCCCAGGAGCTGATAGCTGAAGTCGTCCGAGCCGCTCGGCGTGGGGACGGGATACTGGGGCAGGAGCGCGAGCCGAAGGGCCACCGGCAGAACGGCCAGCAGAGCTATGCACCATCCTGGCCTTGCGGCAAGCCTCCGCGCGAACGGCTCCATCCAGGCTCTCGCCATAACCAGACAGACCAGCATTGCCACCACCGCCAGCTCGACGAAGTCGCTCGCGCCAAAGCCGATCGGATTGCGCAGAGGCAAATACGACCGAAGAACCCAGGAAGGAAACATGGAACCGCCAAGCCTACGGCTTCTCAGGTTCGACGGCCGGAGCGGCCGGAGCCGCGGGCGGGGTCCACGGCTTGGCGGCCCATTGCTTCACCCAGTCGAGAAAGGTGTTGTACCAGAGCGCGCTGTTCTGCGGCTTCAGGACCCAGTGGCCCTCGTCCGGGAAGACAACCAGCTTCGACGGCACTTTCTGAAGCTGGAGCGCGGTGAAGAGTTGCAGTCCCTGGGTATAGGGTACCCGGAAATCCTGTTCGCCGGCGATAACCAGGGTCGGCGTGGCGAAATCCTTCACGTAGAAGCTGGGCGAGAATTTCGCGTACAACTCCGGATTTTCCCACGGCGTCGCGTGAAATTCCCAGAGCGGGAACCAAAGCTCCTCGGTTGCGCCGAACATGCTGCGCAGGTCGAACACGCCTGCGTGAGAGACGAACGCCTTGAAGCGTTGCGTGTGGCCGAGCATCCAGTCCACCATGTACCCGCCGTAGGATCCCCCGGCGGCGACCATCTTCCCGGCATCCGCGTACGGCTGCTGGGCGACGTAGTCGGCGACGGCCATGATGTCGTCGAATGGCTTGCCGCCCCAATCCGAGTTTATGTCGTCGCTGAACTTCTGGCCGTATCCGGTGGACCCGCGCGGATTCGGCATGACCACGACGAACCCCGCCGCGGCGAACACCTGTGGGTTCCAGCGGTAGCCCCAGTCCTCGCCCCAGGCCCCCTGCGGCCCTCCGTGGATCAGAAACAGCACCGGATAGCGCGCGCCCTCGCGAAAATTCCGCGGCTTAAGAAGGAAGCTGTTGATGCGGGTCCCGTCCGCGCTCTCCACCCAGAAACTCTCGAGCTTCGGCAATTGAAACGGGTCGAGGAATGCGTCGTTGAAATGCGTGAGCGGGACCGCCGAGCCGCCGCCCTGAGCCGTGAAGATCTCCGCCGGGCGCGATCCGGTCTGCTCGGTGAACACCAGCGTTTTCCCGTCGGGAGTGATCTGCAGTTCATCCATCTGGCTGTCGCCGGCGATGATCTGGCGCGTGCCGCCGCCAGTTACCGGCACGATGAAGACCGGCTGGCGGCCGCGGTCCTCGGTCGTAAAGAAGAGCTGCGTCGAATCGGGCGCCCACGCAAAACTGGTCACCCAGCGGTCCAGGTTCTCCGACAGGTTCGTGAGCTTGCCGGTCGCGCGCTCAAGCACCACCAGACGCCAGCGGTCGCTTTCGTATCCGGGCCGCGTCTGCGCGCGCCAGGCGAGGTACTTCCCGTCCGGGGAATACGCGGGCGAATTGTCGGCCGCGGGGTTGTTGGTGATTCTCTTGGCCTCGCCCCCGGAGATGGAGACCACATACAAATCGGAGTTGGTGCTGATCGCCGGCTCCGGGTCGGAGTTCTTGACGAAGCAAACCTCGGAGCCATCCGGCGAGATGGTGTAGTCGTCGGGGCCGCCCAGGGAGAAAGGCGGCACGTCCCGATCGCCCGGCGTGAGGTCCTTCGGCGTTCCGCCCGTCACCGGGACCGCGAAAAGATGGCTGCGCCGCTTGGACTGCCACCGGGTCCAGTGCCGGTACAGCAGCGAGTCGTAGATACGCGCCTCGACCTTCGAGTTCTTCTCGGCCTCGATCTTCCGCTTGTTGCACGCATCGTCCGGGCAATCCGGGAAGACTTCACTTGTAAAAACGAGGTTCTTGCCGTCGGGCGAGTAGAGGACGCCGCCGGCGTCGGTAGAGACGGAAGTCACCGGCCGGGCGCCGGTGCCGTCGGGAGCGATCAGCCAGACCTGCGAGGAACCGCCCCGGTCGGAGATGAAGGCGATCTGCTTCGAGTCCGGCGACCAGCGCGGGCGCTCATTCACCGTGCCCGCGTTGGTAATGCGCAGCGGCTGGCCGCCCATGATCGGAACGACATAGATCTGCGCCGGCTTCTGGTTGGCCGCTAGATCGACCGTCTGAACGGTAAATGCTACCATCCGCCCATCCGGCGATACCTGCGGATCGTCCACACGCGCCAGGGTGAGGAGAGCGTTCACATCAAATGGTTTCTGTGCAAGAACGGGGGCCGCGACCGCGAGGAGCAGAAGAAGCACTGGCAGCATACAGATGCATTGTAGCGGGAAGCCGTGAAGGCGGTGGGTGTCCCGGCCGCGCGCGGCGGCCGGGACAAAGCAGGAAGGCGGATACTACTTCTACCCGGCCGCCTTGCCCGCCCTTTTCGCAAGTTCGGCGCGAATCATCTTCATGCGTTCGCGCGTTGCCGCCACGCGCTTGCGGCCATCCGGCGTCTTGTCGATCAGCCGTTCCAGGTTGGCCATGAACCGGGGTTCCATGCTGGCGCGCATTTCGCCGAGGAGCGGCTCGAGCTTGCCGAACACCATCAGGTGCTCGCCATTGGTCTCGTCAAAGAGCTCGAGATCGATGGCTCCGTGGTTGACCAGCGCCGCGGCCATTTCCCAGTAGCTCATCACCATGCGCAGATGACCGCTGTGTTCGCTGAACATAGCGGCCTGGACGTCGGCCATCGATTCCGGGTTGAATTCGCGCATATACCAGTCTCTGGCTTGGCGCATCACCGCTTCGCGGCGCAGCTCGTACAGCTTGAGAATCAGGTCGGCTTCTTCGTGTTTCGACATAGTCTCTCCTTCCGTTTCCCCGTTGTCTTCCCCACCCAGTGGCGCCTCCAGGATAACAGGTGAGCCTGTGCTAGCATAGTCGTTTCACTAGACATTCATGATTCGCGCCTATCGCGGCGTTCTTCCCAGAATCGCCGTTTCCGCTTACGTTGATCCCAGCGCCCAGGTGATCGGAGACGTGGTCATTGGGGAGCGTTCCAGCGTCTGGCCGAACGTCACCATCCGAGGCGATGTGAACTACATCCGCATCGGCGACGAGAGCAACGTGCAGGACAATTCCTGCCTCCATGTCGAGCACGATACGCACCCGCTGATCCTGGGCAACCGGGTCACCGTGGGCCATTCCGTAACCCTGCACGGGTGCGAGATCGAGGACGAGTGCCTCATCGGGATCGGCGCCGTCGTGCTCAATGGCGCGCGCATCCGCGGCGGCTCGATTGTCGCGGCGGGCGCGCTGGTGCCGGAAGGCATGGAAGTGCCGCCGGGCAGCCTTGTCATGGGCGTGCCGGCCAAGGTCCGCCGGCCGCTGAACGACGCGGAGCGCGACCGGGTCCGCGACGGCGCATCCAACTACATCCGTTATCTCCAGGCCTATAAGGAAGAATCCATTTGATCCGGGCTGTCAAAGGAACACGGGATCTGCTGCCTCCCTCGACCGGCTTGTGGAATCGCGTCGAGCAGGAGGCGCGCCGCATATTCCGCGCCTACAACTACCACGAGATCCGCACCCCGATCCTCGAAGAGACGCAGCTTTTTGCGCGCAGTGTTGGCGCCGAGACCGATATCGTCACCAAGGAGATGTATACCTTCGAGGATCGCGACGGCACATCGCTCACGCTACGGCCCGAGGCGACGGCATCCGTGATCCGCGCCTACATCGAGCACCGGCTGGATCAGCGTCCGGGCGTTCAGAAGCTCTACTACATGGGGCCGATGTTCCGCCGCGAGCGGCCGCAGAAGGGCCGCTACCGCCAGTTTTTTCAGATCGGCGCGGAGGCCATCGGTTCGGAGTCGCCCTTCATCGACGCGGAAGTCATCGAGATGGTAGTGGAGTTCCTCCAGTGCGCCGGGCTCGGCGGCTTCACCCTGCTCCTGAATTCGGTGGGCTGCTCGAAGTGCCGTCCCGTATTCATCGCGCGCTTGAAAGAGGCGTTGACGAGCGTAGTCTCGAAGATGTGCCCGGATTGCCAGCGCCGCGCCGAAACCAACCCGCTTCGCGTCCTGGACTGCAAGGTCCCCGAAGACCAGCCGATCATCGAGCGCCTGCCTTCGATCCTCGACAGCCTGGACGGCGAATGCCGCGCGCATTTCGAGGCCGTGAAGAAGCACCTCACGGGGCGGCAGATCGCTTTTGAAGTGCGTCCGCGCCTGGTACGCGGCCTCGATTACTACATGCGGACGACCTTCGAGATCCTGCACGGCGCGCTCGGAGCGCAGAACTCCGTGCTGGGCGGGGGCCGCTACGACGGCCTGGCGGAGGATCTCGGCTCGAAGGTCCACTCGCCCGGCATCGGGTTCTCGATCGGAGAGGACCGGCTCGTCATGGCGGTCGAACAAAGCCAAGGCGAGGCGAAACTCACGTTGGATCTTTTCGTGGCGGCCATGGGAGAGCGGGCGCAAACGGAGGCCGGTCTCCTGGCGCGCGACCTGCGCCGTCTTGGAGTAAGGGTGGAAGTGGCGCCGGAGGGCCGGTTGAAGCGCGCTATGGAGCTGGCCAACAAGCTGGCGGCGCGCAGCGTGCTGATCATTGGCGAGGACGAGATCGCGGCGGGCCGGTACGCACTGAAGAACATGGAAACCGGCGAGCAGCAAAGCGTCACGCGCGAAGAATTGATGGAGAAGCTGGCGGCGAACTGATATGGCGGATAATGTACCCCTCGATTTTCTCGGCGATTTGGAGCGCACGCATACCTGCGGCGCGCTGCGCGCATCCGATGCGGGCCGGAGCGCCCTGCTTATGGGCTGGGTCCACCGGCGGCGCGACCTCGGCGGCGTGATCTTCATCCACCTGCGCGACCGCGAAGGCGTGACTCAGATCGTCTTCCATGAAGACGCGGACCCCGCGGTGCACCAACGCGCCGAGCTGCTGCGCTCGGAATACGTCGTCGCCGTAGAGGGCAAGGTTGCCCTGCGCACGGCCGACACCGTGAATGCGAACATCGTCACCGGCGAGGTCGAGGTGGTGGCGGAAAAGATCTGGATCCTGAACGAATCGCGCACCCCGCCCTTCCCCATGGAAGACGAGGTGAACGTGAGCGAGGACGCGCGCCTGAAGTTCCGCTACGTGGACCTTCGCCGGCCGCACATGCAGCGCAATATCCTGCTGCGCTCGAAGATTTCGTTCGCCGTCCGCGACCACCTGCAGTCCCGCGGCTTCCTGGAGATCGAAACACCGTTCATGACGCGCTCCACTCCCGAGGGCGCGCGCGATTTCCTGGTGCCGAGCCGCATTCAGCCGGGCTCGTTCTACGCGCTGCCGCAATCGCCGCAGATCTTCAAGCAGCTCCTCATGGTCGGCGGCTTCGACAAGTATTTTCAGATCGTCCGCTGCTTCCGCGACGAGGATCTCCGGGCCGACCGCCAGCCCGAGTTCACGCAGATCGATCTCGAGATGTCGTTCGTGCGGGAGGAGTGCATCTTCGATGTGATCGAGCCGCTCGTTCAGCGGATCTGCACTACCGCCGGCTTTGAGGTCGCCTATCCGTTCCCCCGGCTCACCTACCACCAGGCCATGTTCAGCTATGGATCGGACAAGCCGGACCTGCGGCTGCCTCCCTTTTATGCCGTCGAGGACCTCTTCCCCGGAGCGGATCTGACCGCGGAGAATCTGCCGCTAGTCGCGCTCGTAATCCCGAAGGCGGGCGGCGCAAGCCGCAAGGATCGCGACGAGCTGAAGCAACTCGGCGCCGAGCGCGGTCTGCGCGTCTACGACGACGCGAAGCGCCTCGAGCGCGACTATCCAGGCCCCATGGCCGAGGTCCGCAAGCGTACCGGCGCCACCGCGGACGACCTGCTGATCCTGGCCGGCTGGCCGGGCGCGCCGCGGGGCCAGCGGCCCGAGTTCACCGTGCTCGAAGCGTGTGGGCAACTGCGCCTTCTCGCCGCCCAGAAGTACGCCGCCCGGCACAATTTGCTTGATCCGCAAGCGTTCCGGTTCCTCTGGGTGACCGACTTCCCCATGTTCGAGTGGAACGAAGAAGAAGGCCGTTGGGACGCGGCGCACCATCCCTTCACTTCGGTTCACGACCAGGATCTCGAAAAACTCACGACGGACCCGGCCCACTGCCGCGCCAGGTCTTACGACCTGGTGCTGAACGGAGTGGAGCTGGGTTCGGGTTCGATCCGTATCCACCGGCGCGATGTCCAGCAGAAAGTGTTCGGCGCGCTGGGATTCAGCGAAGAGGAAGCCCAAAAACGCTTCGGATACCTCCTCGAAGGGCTGGAGTACGGCGCACCGCCCCACGGCGGCGTAGCGCTCGGACTGGACCGGCTGGTAATGATCCTGGCGGGCGAGACTTCGATCCGCGACGTGATCCCTTTCCCCAAGACCGCGCGAGGAACCGACCTGATGAGCGATGCGCCCGCGCCGGTGCCCGACCGGCAACTCCGCGAGCTGGGCATCAGCCTGCGCAAGCAGTAGCGCGGCTGGGTGATCTCCGCATCGATTTAGGCCGCGGATAAACGCAGATTAACGCCGATACAAACGAATACCCAACAGATCTTTGTTTTGATCGGCGTTTATCTGCGTTCATCGGCGGCTCAAGTTATGCAAACGTGTAACTCAATTGGTTTGCAATTGTTCATACAGCCGCGTTTTTTTTGTAAGCAATTCATTCTTCTCTTTATATAGATTTTCAATCTCTTCGTAGAGGGCATCTATTTTGGATTGAATATTGAACAGTGCGTATTCGGTATTTCCGACCGCAAATCCAACATCATCTCCCCGACCATAATTTCCCCGATTTGCCCGCCTTTCAAGCCTTGAATTTTCTTTAGAAAACAATCGGTTCAAGTCCCTCTCCTGGGATCTGTTATCTTTGAGAGAATCTATCTGGTTGCGTCTCCGACCAATTTCGATACCCAATTGCCCTATTCTTGCTTTTATTACATTTATCTCTGTGTAAAGTTCGTTTCGCTTTTCTCTAGATAGCATAGCTGTCTCCTCAGGAACCACCCCTTCCGCGACCTCAGAGAATAGCAGGTCTGGGAACACTCTGTTTTTATCAGCGTTCATCGGCCGGTTCAATAAGTGTTTACCGCTCTCGCGGCTGGTAGGCGAAACCGGATCGCACCACGCGGCCGGTGCGGTCCACGATAGCCGTTGCCACGAACCTCTGATGCGGCGGCGCCCCGAAGCGCAGATCCATTACGTCCACGCCGATGGCGTCCTCCGGATGATCCGCCGGTGTAAAGCGCCAGTACGGATATTGCGAGAAATTGAGGAAGACCCGGAAAGCTTCGGTCTTGCGCGCCGCCGCCGCGGCGGCAGCCTCGCGGGGTCCGGGTTCCGGCTTGTAGAGCACGCGTCCGGCCGTGGGGTCGAACTCGCCGAGCAGGTTGACGTCGAGAATCGAGTAGAACTGAGCTGTCTCGACCAGCCCCGCCCAGCGGAACGGGCTGGCCGCTCGAGGAAAAGCCGCCACGCGGACCGGCTCCATTCCGTCGTACAGACGCGAATCGAGCGTCGCCAGCGCGCGCTCGTGCAGCAGGTCGCGGCCGCACGAATAGAGCAGCAGGAACGAGAGAGCAGCGACCGCCCAGCCGCGGCCCGAACCCGGCCGCGCGCCGATCTCGGAGCTGACCAACCGCGCCAGGGCGGGCGCAAGCAGCGCACTCAGCAGCACAGCCCAGATCCAGACGTCCCCCAGGCTGAGGATGTCCAGCCGGTACCAGCGGCTCGAGAACGGCAGCAGGAAGCGGACGCCGTAGGGGTTCATCCAATCGAGCAGCGGGTGCGTCAGCACCCCGAGCACGGAAACCAGGTAGGCCCACTTCCAATCGAACGGCTTCTTTGCCCACAGCCGCACCACCAGCACGGGCAGCCAGGCCAGAAATGGAACCGCGAAAAATGCGTGCGTAATGTAGCGGTGGTAGTGCAGGTAGCTCACGCTGCCGCCGGCCAGCGCCGCTATGTCGATGTCCGGAGCATTGGCCGCCAGCAGGAGAATCGGCGTCGCGTACGCGCTCCGGCGGTTCAACCCGGCCCGGCTCAGCGCCAATCCGGTGAGAGTGTGCGTGAGCGGGTCCATCGGTTCAGGCGCGGTCGAGATAGCCCGGCGGGATGAGCAAGGTCAGTGCGTCCGGCACCATTTCGACGCTCGCCGGCAGGCGCCCGGCGTATTCTCCATCCACCTGAACGTAGATGCACGCATCGGCCGGCCGGGAGAAAGTCAGCTTGCCCGCGTGGAGAAAGTGCATCCCTTTGACATTGGATGCCCTTCCAGCGGCCACCGCCGCCAGATATTTCAAGTAGTGCCGCAACGGGGAAACGCCTTCAAACAGGACCAGCTCGAACTCGGGATCGGCCAGGGAAACACGGCGGGCGATTTGCAGGTATCCGGCGTAGTTCTTCACGCGGCTCGCCAGCGCGAACGTACAGCGGAAGGTGCCGCCGTTCGCCTGCACGTCCAGTTCATCGAGCTTGCGGAAGAGCTGCCGCAGGGAGCCCAACCAGTAGGCGGCCTGTCCCAGCCTGGCCTTGAGCGGCAGGTTCAACTGGTAGACGATGTGGGCATCGAAGCCGATTCCCGCCATGAGCAGGAAATAGCGCTCCTGGCCGCCGGGTTCGCACTTCAGCAGACCGAGTGGCACGCGCCGCGGCACGCACTCGCCCAGGCGCTTCACGGCGGCAAAGGCATTCGGGCCGAATCCCAGCTCCCGCGCCAGTACGTTTGCGGTGCCGGCGGGAATGACCCCGACGGGCACCTGCGTGTGCGCCACTCCGGGCAGAATCTCGTTCAGCGTGCCATCGCCGCCGAGCGATAAAATGAGGTCGGCTCCGGCCTGGATGCGCTCTTTCGCGATCCGCCCGGCGCTCGCCGGCCCCTCGGTTGGCACCAACGTGACGCCGTGCCCGGCAGCGTGAAGCGCCTCTTTCACGCGCCCCGGCAACCCGCGCCGCCAGCGCACCCCGCCCGCGGCGGGGTTGTAAATCATCATGATATTGCGGTAGATGTTCAAATAGCACAGAATCGCACATTTGCACTATGAACCGCATGGCCGAAGACGCCCGAACCGAGATCGACGCTCTGCGCGAGACGCTGCGTCACCACGAGCACCTCTATTACGTGCTCGACCAGCCCGAGATCTCCGACGCCGAATACGACCGGCTGATGGGACGCCTCCGCGAATTGGAGGCGGCGCATCCCGAGCTGCGCGCGCCGGACTCGCCCACCCAGCGCGTCGGCGGAAAGCCCCGGGAGGGTTTTGTCAAAGTCCATCACAGCGCGCCCATGCTCAGCCTCGATAACGCGTTGAACGAGGGCGAGCTGCGCGACTTCGACCGGCGCGTGCGCCAACTCCTCGGAGACGCCCCTTTTCGTTACGTCGCCGAGTTGAAGCTCGACGGCCTGTCGATGGCCGCCCATTACCGCGACGGCCTTTTCCGGCAGGCGGTCACCCGCGGCGACGGCCTCATCGGCGAGGACGTCACGGAGAACGCGCGCACCATTCGCTCTTTGCCTCTGAGGGTTCCGGGTCCGCTGGCGGAATTCGAGGTTCGCGGCGAGGTGGTCATGAACCGCAAAGCGTTCGAGCGCTTAAATGCGGAGCGCGACCAGCAGGGCCTTTCGCGCTTCGCCAATCCGCGGAACGCCGCCGCCGGCTCGATCCGGGTCCTCGAGCCGCAAATTACCGCCGCGCGCCGGCTCGACTATTACACCTATTTCCTGTTCGTCAACGGCGAGCCCTGCCTGGCCAGTCACTGGGAGTCCCTGGAAGCGCTCTCGAGAATGGGTTTCAAGGTCAACCCGAACCGGCGGCTGTGCCGCGATGTCGAGGAACTGCTGGCGTTCTGCCGCGAGTGGGAAGAGCGCCGGGACAAGCTCGGCTATGAGATCGACGGCGTTGTGGTCAAGGTGGATTCCATCGCGCAGCAGCGCGAGCTCGGCTGGACGGCCAAGGCGCCGCGTTGGGCCATCGCGTTCAAGTACGCCGCGCGGCAGGCCGAGACGGCGGTCGAGGATATCGGGGTCCAGGTGGGCCGCACCGGGGCGCTCACGCCCGTGGCGCATCTCGCCCCGGTCGAGGTCGGCGGCGTCACCGTATCGCGGGCCACGCTGCACAACGAAGACGAGATCGGCCGTCTCGGCCTCGAGATCGGCGACTCGGTGCTCGTCGAGCGCAGCGGAGACGTCATTCCCAAGGTCGTGCGCGTGACCAGTCACGGCGCGGGCCGCCGTCCGTTCCGCATGCCCCCGGCGTGCCCGGTGTGCGGCGGCAAGATCGTGCGGGAAGAAGGCGAGGCCGCCAGCCGCTGCATCAACACGGATTGCCCGGCCCGGCTCAAGGAATCGGTGCTCCACTTTGCCTCGCGCGGCGTCATGGATATCGATGGAATGGGTGAGTCGCTCGTCGATCAGCTCGTCGCGAAGGGACTTGTCAAGAGCCTGGTGGATATCTACCATCTGAGCGCCAGCCAGTTGGGCGGTCTCGATCGAATGGGCAGCAAATCGGCGGAGAAGCTTCTGGGGAACATAGAGCGGTCGAAGCGGTTCCCGCTCCCGCGCGTGCTGAGCGCCCTGGGAATACGGTTCGTCGGAGGCCGGACGGCGCAACTCCTGGCGGAGCACTTCGGCAGCCTCGACGCCGTCGCCGAAGCGGACCGCGAGACCCTGCAACAGGCCGAGGAAGTCGGCCCGAAGGTGGCCGAAAGCATCTGGGATTTCTTCCGCGAAGACCGGAACTGCGAGCTCGTCGAAGGCCTGCGTAAGGCCGGCTTGCAGTTCGTCTGCGCGCAGAAGCATAAGAAAACCGGACCGCTCGAGGGCCGGACATTCGTCCTGACCGGTACGCTGCCGCATCTCACGCGCGATGAGGCGAAAGCGAAGATCGAGGCCGCCGGCGGCAAAGTGACCGGATCGGTCAGCCAGAGGACCCACTACGTCGTGGCGGGCGAGGAGGCGGGTTCGAAGCTCGACAAGGCGCGCGAGCTCGGTGTCCCGGTGATCGGCGAGGCGGAGTTGCTCAAGCTCGTGGGCGGTTGAAAGCCAGCGCGGCGGCTGAGTCCGGTTCGCTATAATCGATTTAGTCCTCCGTAACCGGGGGAGTTAGCTAGGGACTAATCAGAGGAGGCAACGGGATGAGAAACTCTCTTATCGCTATTGGGGTAATTTTACTCGCAGGCTCGCTCGCAATCGCCAGCAACCTTAGTGGAACGGATCTCCGTGGGAACTACATCGAAGCGCGCAATGCCGATGTTTATACCGGCCCGTGTTTCGCTAACGGCGAAGCCGGACAGGTAGGCGAGCTGGCCGTGTTTGGCTGGAGTATCGAGAAAGGCTCCTGGGAGGGCGTAAGCCTGGACGGCCTCTCCGTAGTCGGCGTGGTAAGAGCCGGCAATACGCTCGGCGCAGGCATCGGAGCGTTCCCCGCCTATTCAGTGCTGATCCTTGACCAGCGCGCCAATCCGGAACAGCGGCTCGCGCTCGGAAGCTTCGCCCGGAGCATGGGAGGCGATCTGCTTCAGAACGTCGTAAAGATCGATTACGCGCCGATTTCCTTCACGCTGAAGGACCACAATCTTCACACGGCGACCGCGACGCTCGATGCCGGCGGTTTCGCCGAAATCGAGACCCGCGCGCTGAACAGTTCCGACCAAATCTGCCACAACGAGGAGACCTACTACCCGCCGCTGAACAAGCTCGACCACGCCATGCCCGCCTACACCGTCGCGGACCGCTTCAGCGGCGTGGGCCTCGGGATTACCTGGAGCAGCCCGGGCAAGCGCAGCGCGTTCGTCGGCAGCTTCCACTACGCGGAGTAGTTGCCTACTTCCCCACTACCAGAATTGAAAACGAACCCGGCAGCATCGGGCCCCGGCCGCTGCCCCTCCTGGGCGCTTCCTTGGCGGCGTCCGCGGGCGGCGCCGGCGGCGGCCCGTACTCGGCGGCGATCAGCAGGATGTGGTTCGTTTTGGTATCCAGGGTCAGCGTTTTCGCGCGCGGCATCGTTTTTAGATTCTGCTCCACCGTGAAGCCGGCCGGGTTGTTCTCCTTGATGACCGTCAGCGTGCCATCGCCGTTCGAACTGAACGCTTCCATGGTGCGGGTGTTGAAGGTGGCGCCATCCGTGCCATTCCCAATGGGGAGGGCATCCAGGATTTTGCCGTCATCCGATTTCAGAATGACCATGGTGGCCGGACTGTGGCAGGTGGCGAACAGAATGTGATTCTTCACGTCGAATGCCAACCCCCCGGGGCCGCCGCCCCTTCCGGCGAGCTCGTAGTGGGCCGTAACCTTGAGCGCGGCGGCGTCCACCGCGGCGATCTGGTCCTTGTCTTCCAGATCCACAAAAATATGGCCCTTGCCGTCCGTGACGGCCTGCTCCGGAGCGCCGCCCAGGTCGAGCGTGCCGGCCACCGCGCCATCTTTTGCGTCGATGATCGTCGCATTGGGCTGGCTGTGGCTGAAGACCCACACGCGCTGGTTGAAGGGGTCAAAGAGAATGCCGTCGGGGTGGCCTTCGACCTCGATGGTCTTAATGGTTTTCAGGGTTTTGGTATCCCACATCACCACGGGCTTGCTGCTGCCGAAGCCGTGGTGCGATTTAGGATCGACAGCGGCGCCGCGGGCGTTCGCCTTGGGGATTTCGCCTTGCGGCTCCAAGGTGTCGAGATTATAGACCGCGATCCGCGCGCTCGGACCGGTGCGCGGAACGTACAGACGGCGCCCATCACTGTCCGCGTATACGTAGTCGAACCCACCGTCACCGCCGGTCTTGTCCGTCTTCAGCACCTTGTATGGTCCCTCTTGGGCCAATCCGAAGGACGCGAGCGGCGCGATGGCTGCCGCCAAAAGCAGGGAGAATCGTAACATGTCAAACCTCCAGCCGCGCGGGCCGGCTGTGGCCCGGCGCCGGACTGAATTATGGCACATCGAAGATGAACTGATGATGAATTCCCTGGTTTCGGCCCGGTGCGTCTGCATCAAGCTCCCATGCTGGGATAACACGTGAACGTTTGATCCAGGGCGACCTGGCAGTAGGGGATGTATTCGTGCTGCTCGTCGCCATCGATTGCGAAATGGAGCGGCTGGCCGGCCTTCGCGCGCAGACGCCCGGGCAGATCGTCCGCGCGGGCGTGAATGCCCGCGCCCTGCTTCTCGTCCACGTTTCCGATCAGCGCCATCAGTATCGGGCCATACTCCAGGGCATAGGCGTCCTTCAGCTTCTCCTGCCCGGCGTAGCGATTCAGCCGGAAGCTCATCGGCAGCACGAAGGAGATCGTGTCGCCGTCGGACCAGGTCCGATCGAGTATCGCGTAGGTGCCCGGCCGGCCTTGCGCTGCGGGCTTCCCATTCACGAGAATGGGCATCTCCGCCGAGGCCCAGGCGGATGCCATATTTTGTCTATTTTCTTTTGCGCCGAGCGGCGCTCCATCCAATGGATGATTCCGATTACGTAGGTTGAGCTTCCGGTTAGTTCAACAACCTTCTTTCGTGGGATGACGCCCTTGCTGTAGTTTGGCCAGATCTGGAGAACTGCGAAGAAATCCTTCCAGTAAATATAACGGCCGAGGACTTTCAATCCGGATACGGTCCATGTCGATTCCGGAGACCGTGAAACTTCCGTCTTGGTGTTGGGCATCCTGACTCCAGTGGGGAATCCCCGTGCCGAGCTTAAGCGCAAGCCTGAGGCGTTGTACCCATTCAGAGAATTCCGCTTCTGTCATGCCACCTTATGCTATCCGGCTCACACCGCTCTTTCTAGCCCTCGCGTGGGCCTCGAGCAGTGCGACCAAGTCCGCCTCGAGATTCACGCTGTCATCGGGTACGCGCCGTACTCGTAGGCCGCATCCAACATCGCCTCAATGTTTTCCGGCGGGACGTCGGCCTGGATATTGTGGACCTGGTTGAAAACGTAGCCGCCGCCGGGAGCCAGAATGCCGAGCCGCTCCTTGACGTGCTGCCGCACTTCGTCCGGCGTGGCCTTCGGCAAAATCTGCTGGGTGTCGCAGCCTCCTCCCCAGAACACCAGCCGGTCGCCGAATTGCTCCTTGAGCCGGCGCGGCTCCATGTTGGCCGCCGAGGTCTGGATCGGATTGAGAATGTCGACACCGGCCTCGATCAGGTGCGGGATGAGGTTGTAAATCGACCCGCAACAATGAAAGAACGTCTTCAGGCGGGTGTTCGCGTGGATCCAATCGCACAGCGTCCGGTAATGCGGCTTGAGCATCTCCGCCCACAGAGCCGGGCGAATGAATTCGCCGCGCTGGGTGCCGGCGTCGTCGGAGGCGATCCCCCACGCAAAGCAGTAATCGCCGGCCGCCTGCTGGATGAGTTTCATACACTGGATGTACGCTTCGACCGATCTGCCCATGACTTCGTGACAGGTCTCTTTCTCCGTCATCAGCATCATCATCCATTCCTTGGCCATGCCCTGGGTGACATTGTTCAAGCGGTCGGTGATCAGGCTCATTCCCAGGAAACAGACGCCGTATCCCCACCCGAGAAGCGCGTACTCGGTGTTTTCGTAGAGGTAGCGGCCGTAGCTCTCCAGCTTGCGAAGCTGTTCGTCCGGAATGGTTGCGATCGGTTTGAATTTCCGGGGATCGAATTCGCCCTGGGCGATGCCGAACGAAGTGTCATCAAAGTAGAACCCATCCTTGGGCATGCGGAAGGAGCTGAGCGAACCGTCGTCCTTGGCCAGCCACCAGTCGCCATTTGCCTCTTCGTGGATTTTGGTTCCCGGAAGGAAGAGCGCCTCGTCTCCGTTGAAAAGCGTTCGGGGCACCCACTGATCCTCCGGTTGAGTCTCGCTCAGGATTGTCGCGGCATCCAGCGGAACAACGTCCACGTGGAACCGCCGGCGGACCATCTCTTCGACCAGGGCGATCATAAATCGGGCGTCGAAAACCTTGCTTCGACCGGACATACCCAGATGCTTCTTGAGGCGGTTATACGCAGCGACCGCAATTCCGGACGCTTTCATGCCGCCAAGATCGATGGGAACGCGATCCGGTTCCTGAAAGCTGATCGTCTTTTCTACCCGTTCTCGTGAATTCATAGTGTTTGTACCGCGGAAGCGTCCCGGCTCCCCAGCAGAATGGCCGTCTGCCAGGCCGGCACGGACCCAAGCCGCACCACCAGGTCGTTCCCTTCGCGCTCGCTTGGCAGCGGCACGAGCTTTCCCTGATTGATCAACGACACCCGCCGGGCTTGGGTGCGCAATCGCAGCGTGAGCGGGCCGGTTGGGTCCAGGGCGGCATTGAGCAGCAGAAGGGCAAACCGCTGGCCGTCCGGACTCGCCCGCATCAAAGGCGCCACGCGCACGGTCTGCTCGATGACAACCGGCAGCCGTCCACCCGACAGCCAGTCGGCCACCGCCAGCAGGCGGTGCCGCGTGGCGCTGCGCCCTTGCCGGCGCCAGGGGCCGAAAGTACTCACGGCTACCCGCCCGCCTAGCGCGTTCGCATAGGTTGAAAAGCAGGATCCGCCGTCGCTGCCGCCCGACCGCACCAGGTGTGCCAGGTCTCCGACACCACTGGTCACCGGAACGAGACTATAGATCTCGTCTGCGGGACCGGCCAGTATGTCGCGCCGGTCACCGGCGTAGCGTCCATTCAGGGGATGGTTCGTCAAACGCTCCGTCCCGGTCAGAATGCCTTCCCCCGGCTTGACGCCCGTCAGCTCGCCCAGTCCCCGCGCCCAGAGCACCCTGAGCGCGAAGCCATCCATCAGCACGCTCTTGCTCAAGAAGGCTCGCAGTTCCCCGGTCGTGAAGGCTTCGGCCACTTTCCCTGCCAGCAGAACGCCGCAAGCCGCCCTGGGATCGGTGGTCAGAGGCAGGCCCATCTCGATCGTCTCGTTGGGCTGCTGTATGTCGTACACGCCGTGCTCCCAGAACCAGCCGGTTTGATCGACCTGCCGCCTGGCCATGAGCAGACGATTGTCGGCCGGCCAGAAACCCACCGGGATCGCCGGCATGCCCTTCAGCAAAGCTTCCCAGGCCGGCCTCTCCGCACTCACCGCGCCGAGCACGCGATCATAATCCTCGAAACTCACTTCGGTGAACGGGAACAAGGTGAAGGCGATGCCGTTACAGCCCATCATCAAGGCGGCGGTACACTCATTGAGCACAGTGCGCGCGGCCTTTTCCAGCGGAATGTGGGGATAGTCCTCCAGTTCGTACTGCACGATGTCGACTTCCGGCGGATAGTCCCGAACCTGGCGCCCCACGTCCAGGGACTTATTCAACAGCAGAGTACGCGCAGCTTCGTCGGTGTAGTAGCCGTGGCCCGGCCGCCCGCGGCGGGATCCCAGCGCCTTCATCCAACGGTTAATGGCGTAACCGCCCCAGGTGCTGTGGCTGTAGCCGATGGTCATGAGACCGATCTCGACCGAGGGATTGGCCTGCACTATCGCCCGGTGGACGCCGGAGCAGACGCCTTCTATCGAAGCGGCGAGGAATTCCGTCCAGGCCTCCCTTAGTTCGCCGTTGGCGGGGGCGTTGAGCTGCCTGACCAGCTTCTCCCGGTCCGTTTCCCGGCCGAACAACTTCAAACAGATGGCGCAGAAGCAGGGATAAACGGGGCCATGATGGCTGGCGCGCAGATCGTCGTCCATCCAGATGAAATCGGGATTCGTGCGAGCCATCAGTTCATATTTCTTGTCGATGTAGGCGCGGTACTCCGGGCTGTTGGGGCAGGGGCACGCGTTTGAGACCCTGCCATCGTGCCCCACAGTCGGTGGAAGGGGCAGCGGCGGGAGCGACCCTTCGGGGCGGTCTTCGTGGCCCATCGTCACGCCTACGTTGATCCCGGTTCGCCAGCCGGCCTCCTTCAGTTGCGCGATGCGCCGTTTCAGGATCTCGTTGGAGCGCTCGATCTGCTCCGGTGGAGACCAGAAGCCCGAACCATCGCCCAAGGCCAGTTCGTCCACGGCGTCGCGGTAGGTGTTCAGCACCTTGAGCAGAAGTGCGAATCGCTCGTCTGCCCGCCAGTGCGCGCCCGGAATGCGATGCGCGAGCGACAGGGTCCCCCGCGCCCGCTCGGGCCGCGAGCCGGCCGGTCTATCGGCGCCCGCCAGGCGAAAGCCTGGAGCAAGCGCGGGTATAGCCGCTATGGCGCGCAGCATCATTCGGCGGTCGATGCCAGATTGCAACATACCCTGTATGGTAAACCCATGCCAGGGAGATCATCTCGACGCACCCGCGGATTTGCCGGCTCCGAGGTCGTAGACGTAAATGCTGTTTCCGATGCGGGCCTGGGGCTCAATTGCCCGCAAGGACTCGTACTTCCCTTCGGGGCTATAGAGGTTCGTGACACTCACGGCGGCAACGCAGTCCAGCCTGCGCAAGTCAGCCAGCGCGGGATAGCTGGGGAGAGGCTGATGTGAGACGCCGTAGTAGTCCAAGTCGGCGAGTCCGTAATAGCTCAAACACAGGTTCCGGATACGTCGCGAATCGGCGTAAGCTTTCAGATACTTCGCATCCTGGCCCCAGTCGATGTTCGAGTCCAACAGGTATTTTGGACCGTTCGACGGTCCTCCCACAAGAATATTGAAAAATGAAAGGTAGTGAGGGTATATCGCGACCGACTCCGCAACGAGCGCCACCAGACCGGCTCCCACAATCACTCGCCGCGCCCAGCCCATCCGTGTTTCCCTTACAAGAACCGCCGCGACGAAGATGAAGACGAAGGGATAAACGGCGAGCAAACTGCGGACGCCCGCGTTGATACGGACGCCTGCCGTTATCGCGATGTAGAGCAACGGCGAAATCGCCAGCATGATCCAGGCGAATGGCATCGCTCGAAAACGACCCAGCAGTCCGCTCCACGAGCTCGATCGCAGGCGCCGCCACGACAGAATCAACGCCGCGGCAACGAGGCCAAGCATTGCCGCGGGCGTCTTGACAAACAGGGTCACCGGCGAGCAGTACCACGGAGAATGGGAGTACGCCTTTCCGAGTAGGTAGGTCTCCCGGCCGACGATGTTCATGTGCCCGATCCCAACGATCCCTCTGAAAAACAGCGGGGCCGGAATCGGGACGGAATTGGCCAATGTAAGCAGAGGACCCTGAATGAGCGGGACTGATCGGGCGAGCTTCCTGAGCGGCTCGATTTTCCGCGCCTTGTCCACCAGACCGGCGCTTGAGACCGTGCCCACATCCAATCCGTAGACCGCCCAGATCACGGCAAATGCGATGGCTCCGGCGGCCGCGAATGACCGGATCAGCTTCGCTCGAGGCCAATCGCGCGGGACCTGCCAGCGTCGAATGAGGGCATGGATGAGGAGAATCGGGAGAAGCACCAACGCTGAAAATTTCGTGCTCAGCGCCAGGCCGAGAAACAGCCCGGACGCCAATAAATACGAGCGTTTGCGCGAGACTAGGTAAGAGCCCCACGCGGCGGTGACCACGAAGATTCCCAAGGCGGCGGCGACATCGTTCTTGATGTATCGTCCATGGGCCAGGATGTTGGGATCGAGCACATAGAAAGACAGCGCGAGCAACGCAGCGCCGCGCCCGAACCAGCGGGCAGTCACGAATGCAATCGCGCACCCCAGGATCAAGGAAACTCCGATGGCGACCAACCTCCCGCGCAACAGAAGTGCGTCGGCGGGCACTCGATTGCGGTACAAAAACTGCGTTCCCAGCTTGGGATCCCCGCCGTCGCGAGGCGTGGCTGGAAAGGCGCGAGGGAGCTCGGGGTTCAAATCGCGGACCGCGAGGCCGAACAGCAGTTTGAGCAGCGGCGGATGTTCGAGCCCAAAAGTGTAAACGCCGTTCCTGACGTACGCATATCCCGTGACTAACTGAAAGGACTCATCGATGGTCTGTGTTTCGCGCAAGGCGGAAGAGATCTGGGCCCATCCCATCCCGGCGAGCAACAGGACCGCAACCCACTTGAACCAGCGGCCCGGGAACGCCCGGCCGCGCGCGGGAAGACCCTCCGCCGGCAATTCGCCAGGGCCACTCAGTCGCTGCGGCGCAACCGCCAAAGTTGAACTCCATAATCGAGCCAGTGCCGCAGGGCCACCTTGCTCGCGCCGCGGCTGCGGGCGTGCATGACATAGGGGATTTCAGCAATTCGTTCGATCCGCCCGCGCCCCAAGACCTCCAACAGCGTCTTGTAGCCGATAGGGCGCAGTGCGACACCGGCCACAGCTTCCCGCCGCAACACAAAACAGCCGCTCAGCGGATCGGTAACGCGTCCGAACACAGCCGGCGCCAGCGCGGCGCCCAGCGCTTGCGCGCTCTTTGACAGCAGCCGCCGGAGCAGGGGCCAATCGCCGACGCCGCCGCCCTCGCGGTACCTGCTCGCCACGACCAGATCCGAACAAGAGGCCAGCTCAAGCATCTGAGCGAGAAGCCCCGGAGGGTGCTGGAAGTCGGCATTGATGGTCGCGAGAAACTCGCCCTGAGCGGCCTGCCAACCGCTCGCGACCGCTGTCGCCGCGCCCTGCTTGCTAGCGCGCCTCATCGCCCGCACCTGCGGTCGCCGGCGTGCTATCTCGGCCACGATGCCATGGGTGCCGTCCGGGCTGGCATCATCGACCACAATCACCTCGTAGCGTCCCTCCAAGGCCACATCGAGCGAGTCACACAGCGCATCCAGGAAGCTCTCGATGTTCAATGCTTCCTGAAACGTGGGCACGACCACCGACAGGAACTTCCCGGGCGATGACATCGGAGGAATGACGATCGGCGCGGATGCGTGCAGGTTTCTCAAGATTCTTTGGTTAGGACAGTATATCACCCGGTCCGTTCCGTCACCCGCCGCTGTCCTGGTAGGCTGTTTGGGTGGACTACAAGTCAGCCGCCAAGGGGGCAGTCCGGTTCTGCCTGCTGCATCCCCTGCTGGTGCTTGTGCCGCTCGAGGCGTTCCTCCTGTTTTGGCGCATCGGCCTCCTGACCATGTGGACGGACGAGCTTTCCACGCTGGAAACAGTCACCCGTCCGGTCGGGGAGATCCTGAAGGCAACGCGGGCGGATGTCCACCCGCCGCTCTATTTTCTGCTCGCGCACGCCTGGCTCCGGTTGCCGCTGCCGGGCGGAGTCATGGACCGCATACGCGAGCTTTCCTGTGTCTTCACCCTGATCGCGACGTTCCTGCTGGACCGGCTCTGGCTCGCGAAGCTTCGCCCTGCGCGCCGGGCCACGGTCCTGCTTTTGTGGTGTCTATCGCCCGCGGTGCTGTTGTACGGGCGCATGGGCCGGTCTTACCTGATGCAAACGGCGCTCGTCATTGTGGCCGTGGCGGCGGCGTGGGGGGCCCTGCGCCGGCCCGGACGGCTCAAAATGACCGGCTCGGCGGCTGCGTTGCTGGCGGTCCTGTACACGCACTACGTGCCTGGGATCGCTCTGTTCTTGGCTATCGGAATCGCGCTGGCGATCCAGACTGTCCGGAGCAGACAGGCTCGGCAGGCGGGCCTCCTGCTAGGCTGGTTCGCGCTGGTTTTGATCGGCTACCTTCCATGGCTGTTTCAACTCGATAAAGCGCTCCAGGGGTGGCGAGCGGGCGCCAACAGCGCGGGCCGGTACTCGCTCACAGGGCTCTTCCCGGCCGAGCAGGCGCTCAAGGCCGGTTACGGCTTCGTATCGTTCTCGCTCGGCGAGACGTTCCCATTCTGGGCGCTCGCCGCGGTTCCCGCGATCGCGATCCTGTTCGTGGTGTCGTTCCGCCGCCTTTGGAGAGCGAGCCGGGGCTTGACCGGTTTGCTCCTGCTGGCCGCCGTCATCGGCTATGCGGGCGTGGCCAGATGGGTCAGTTACCCGTTCATACCGGCCCGGCTGCTCTGGCTTCTGCCGTTCTTCCTGCTGTGGATCGCCCTTTCTCCGGGAGTCCGGCCGGCGGCTCGCGCCGGGCTGGTTCTGTTCTTAGTCGCAGCCGACCTTGCGTCGATCGTCTCCTATTACCAGCGGGAGAATTTCCGCAATCGCGGTTACGCCGTTCCGCTCGCCGGGATTGCTGCTACCGTGCGGGCCCAAAGCGATCCGGAAAGCACGCTGCTGATTCTGGACACATACAATACCGACTCGAAAGTGTTTCTATATTACCTCGCGGACGAACGCATCCATAGCGTGCTAGTGACCCCAGAGACGAAAATGGAGGTCACCGCCAAACTTCAGGACCCCAGGCTGCGCCGTTTTTGGAGCCTTCGCAACACACACGACATTTCGCCCGCGGGGCTGAGCCGGCAATTAGAAGATCTCGCCTGCGGGAGCGCGCCCCGTTGCAGACGCTTCTATCTGCCTTACGCCGGGTGGGAACGCGCGATGATGCGGCTTGCCGGCATCCAGGACCCTCCCACGCACTTCTACCTGTTGACGGAGTGCTCCCTGAATCCCGGCGCTCCGCAAGGGCTTGCCTCTTCGTCCCGATAGAAATCGAGACGAGCTTTGGGCACGGATTTGCCCCGTGTCTTTTTCTGTTGGTGAGCGCGGAAGGAATCGAACCTTCAACCTACTGATTAAGAGTCAGTTGCTCTGCCAATTGAGCTACGCGCCCGCGGTTTCGGGTGGACTAAACCTTTATAACACGCGGTGCGGCCGATTCGCTACACCGGAGCGACGCCAGGCGTCATTGTTCCGTCCGCCGCAGCCGGAAATGGTACACCGCGGCGCCGGTCGCGATGGTCAGCACGGCCGCGATCGACACCTTCGGCTGCAGCATCACCCCGTATACAATCGTCCAGGCGCCCACCAGGATGAACGCGACGGGAATCACGGGCCAGGCGAAGCTCACCACCCGCAGCCGCTGCCAATTCTGTCGCTTCCGGAAGATGAACAGCGACGCCACCGACAGCACGGCGAAGAACGTCAGGCTGAAGCCGATATAGATAATGAGCGTTGGGAACGGCGTGACCGTCAGCAGAACCGCGCAGATGCCCTGGCACAGAATCGCGATGACCGGCGTGCGCCAGCGCGGATGCACCTGCGCCGCGACCCGGAAAAACGCACGGTTCTGCGCCATCGCGTAGTAAACGCGCGGGCCGATGGTGACCATGGCGTTTACCGTGGCGACCAACGAGAGCGCCATGAGCGCGCTGAATATTCCCGCTATATCCGGGCCGAACAGATTGTGCGCCGCCAGCGAACCGATTGCGACCACGCCCTTCATGTTCTCGAGCGGCAGCGCGTATATGAATACCACGTTCAGCGCCATGTAGAGCCCCGCCACCAGCACGGTGCCGAACGTGAGCGCCACCGGCAGAGTCCGCTCCGGGCATTTGAGTTCCTCGGCCACGTACGTTGCCGCGTTCCAGCCGCTGTAGCACACGTAAATCCAGAACAGGCTGATGGCGAACTGCGCGGCAACCGGCACCGTCGAAGTCCGCGTCGCGGGCATGGAGAAGTGCGCCCAGTTCCCGGTTCCGGCCAGCACCCCGAGACCTATGAACGCAAACAGTACGATGAGCTTGGTCGCGGTGAGCAGATTCTGGAGTTTTGCGACGCGGCTTACACCGATGAAATTGACCACGGTGAGCAGCACGATCAGGCTCGACGCGGCCACCTGGGCGCCGCCGAGTCTCAGTGCGAACTCGCCGGACCCGACCGTGAGCGCCACGTGGCTCTGCTTGAGCGCGGGGAAAAAGAAGCCGAGGTAATCCGAGAAGGCCAGAGCCGCGGCGGCGATCGGCGCCGAAAACCCCGCAAAGAACGAAACCCAGCCGGTCATGAAGCCCCACGTCGGGCCGTAGGCGCGCGTCAGGTACACGTACTCGCCGCCGGAACTCGGGAAGTTGATGCCCAGCTCGGAGTAGCAAAAGGCGCCGGCCAGCGCGAACAGGGCGCCCACCACCCAGATCCCCAACACCAGCCGCGGACTGCCGAGATCGCCGGCGAGAAAACCCGTAGTGGTGAAGATGCCCGTACCGATCATGTTCGAAATCACGAGCGCGGTCGCGCTCACGATTCCAAGTTGCCGGACCAGGGCGATGGCGTTCGTACTCTGTTCCGCCATCGGGCGCCGTGACGTGCTGATTTTGCCGGCCACTTCGGATTTCATTGTACATGGATGCCCGCGCCGGCAGACGGACACCCTCGTAAAGCGGGGCCTTCGCCGCGCTCCTATTTTCTCCCCACCTCCGCCTCGATCGCTTCGAGCTCCTTGCCCGCTTCGGCCCAGCGGCCCTGGGCCGCGAACTCGCGGTAACGCCGGAGATGGTTTCGGATCGCCTCGATCCGGGGTCCGCCTCCGCCCGGCGCCGGCGCGCCCATGGCGGCTCCGGGCGGCGCTGCCGCCGGCTGCTGTAATGCCTGGCCCGTCGAAGGCATCGCGCCGGTTTGCATCGCCGCCGTCAACTGCGCCAGCGCCTGGTCGTAGGTGTCCGTGTAGATCAGCCGGTTGCCCATCGCCAGAGTGACCTTCTTCATCTGCGGCATGCGCGCCTCGGACGCCTGGATGTACAGTGGCTCAACATAGAGGAACGTATCTTCGATCGGCAGCACCAGCATCTGGCCGCGGAGGACCGTGGATCCCTGCTGGTTCCACAGCGTCAGGTCCTTCGAAATGGTCTGGTCCTGGTCGATGCGGGCCTCGATCTGCATCGGCCCGAAGATCAGCTCCTGCTTGGATAGCTGCAGCACGACCAGCTCGCCCAGGTGCTCGCCGTCGCACCGCGCCACCATCAGGCCGATCAGGTTGTCCTTGTTCCGCGGTGTGAACGGAATGATGAGCAGGAACTCGGCCTTGTCTTCCCCGGGCAGGCTCGCCACGACGTAGGTCGGCGTCATCGGCTCGGGATGGCCGCTCTGCGAGACCATGGTCCGCGCCACGTCCCACAGGTCTTCGCGGTTGTAGAAGGCCTGCGCGTCCAGCATGTGGAAGGTGCGATAGATCTCGGCCTGCGTCCGGAAGAATATCTCCGGATAGCGCGCGTGGGCGCGCAGATCCGCGGGCATCTCCGAAAATGGCTGGAAGAGTCTAGGGAACAGCCGCTGGTAGGCGCGAATGATCGGGTCCGAGCCGTCGAAAATATAGATGTGCGTCTCGCCGTCGTAGGCGTCCACGGTCGCCTTCACGGCGTTGCGCATGTAGTTCACCTCGCCGAGATCGCCGAGCTCCACCAGGCGCGAGTACGGGTGAGCCGCCGAGGTCGTGTATCCGTCGATGGTCCACACCAGCCGGCCCGCCTCCGTCATAACGAGGTAAGGATCGGTCTCCCAGCTAAGGAATCCGGCCAGCGTCTGCACGCGTTCGCGCACGTTCCGGCGGATCATCATTCGGCTCTCGGGTGTCAGGTAGCCTGTGAGAAGGATATTCGGATCGGCTTCCGAAACCGCCGCGGCGACTCGCATCCCGAACGACGAAACGGGGAACCCGCCCTTGCCCTGGTAGGTCGTGAACTTGTTGTCCGCTCCGAACGGATAGTCGAACTCCGGCTGTCCCGTGTGTGCGAACACGGGCTCGTGCTGCACCTCGCTGTAGTACAGCTCGGGGCGGGTAAGCTTCAAGCTCGTGGTCTTCACCACCGGTGGAGCATCCTGGACGAACAGCACCGGCAGGCCGTCCGGCGTGATGCGGTTCGCTTCAGCCACCACCAGGCCGTAGCCGTGCGTGTACACGAAGTGCGTGTTCGGCCAGCGGCTGCGGGCGGCCTCGGGCAGTTGCCGAATGTCCAACTCCCTCGGCGTGAGAAGAAGCTGCCGCAACTGGCCATCGATGATGTAGCGGTCGACGTCGGTGTCCTCGAAGGTGTAATAAGGCCGCAAGGACTGAATCTGCGTGACGGTGTCGTGAAACGCCCGCCAGTCCCATAGCCGGACGTTGCTGAGGATCGCCTGATTCTTCGCCGGGTCGAACTGCGACTCCATTCTGGCGTGGTACTCAGTCTCCTTGACGCGCCGGTCCAGTCCGAACGCGCTCCGCGTGGCCTGGATGTGCCGCTGAATGTAGGGCCGCTCGATGGAGATCTCGTTCGGACGCACGTACACGCCGCCCACCAGCGCGGGCACCGCGCCGCGGATCACGAGCGCGGCCGGCACCAGCAGCAGCCAACGCCAGCGGCCCACCGCCGCGAATGCCACCGAGATCACGCACGCGCCGATCACGATCCATTGGAGCGGCAGCCGGAAGACCTCGTCTACGTAGTCCATCCCGACCATGAAGCCGTGATCGTTCCACATCATCTCGTAGCGGCCAAGATAGAACCGGAACGCCAGCGCCAGCAGGAATACGGCAGTCACGCCGCGCAGGAATCGCGACTCCAGGGCGCCGCGCAGGCCCAACAGGCGCAGGTCCAGTCCGGTCTCGGACTGCTTGAACCGCTCGCCGAATTCAGCGATGCCGCCGCGCAACTGCCAGCCGCGCGCCGTGAGCCAGTAGATGATGGCCGCCGCCACCGCCACCACCAGCAGGAATTGCCGCAGCAGCGAATAGAACGGCAGGTCGAACAGATAGAATTTCAGCGGTTGCGCGAAGACGGGATCGTGCCAGGAAGTCGCTTCGGTGGGCAGTCGCTGCCCTCCGAAATAGCGCACCACGGTCCAGGTCTCGATCACGCTGGCTGCGATGATGACGGCGAGCACCAGCAGAACGGCGGCCGAGACGCGCGCGTACCAGCGGTGACGCCCCAGGCGTTCCCCGGCGAACTTCATGCCGCGTGCGTGCGCCGTGAACAGGACGGCGAAGACCACCACCGCCGCGATCGCCACCGGCGCCAGGGAGTAGGCCAGCAGCGCGAACCAGGTCTGAACCTGGCCCATTTCCTTCCACCAGTTGTAGTCGATGATATAGCCGGCGATGGACCGGGCGCCCAACAGCAATAAAATCAGGAGAAAAATCAAAACCACCCAGCCGGCGCGTGGCCGGGCCGTCCCTGCGGGAATCTCGTAGCGAGCCACAGAAGCTCCTTTGCGGGCTAGCGGCGTAACCAGTACCGCACCGCTCCCTTACGGTCGCGGCTCAGCAAGCGCGCTCCGGACCGAGCCGCGACCGTCAGGGAGCGATTCTATTACCGCTGCCACACCACCTTACCACCGACGATAGTGGCAACAGGGGCGCCCCGGAAGCTGCGGCCGTGGAAGGGCGAGTTGCGGCTTCTCGAGAATGACCGGTTCACGTCGTAGGTCCAGGTCAGCTCGGGATCGAAAATGGTGACATCGCCCGGAAGGCCCGGTTCGAGCCGGCCGCGATTCAGCCCCAGGATTCCCGCCGGCCCCGCCGTAAACAATTCGACCAGCCGCGAGAGCGAAACCTTCCCCGTGTGGACCAGCTTCTCGAGCGCCACCGCGAGCGCGGTCTCGAGTCCGATGATGCCGAACGGGCACTTCTCGAACTCCTGCATCTTCTCGCTGCCCGGGTGGGGCGCATGATCGGTGGCGATCGCATCCACGGTGCCCGAAAGGATCCCCTCGATGAGTGCCTCCGCATCGCACCGCGGCCGCAGCGGCGGCTTCATCTTGTAGTTGCTGTCGTAGGGCGGCATATCGGAATCGGTGAGCGCGATATGGTGGGGCGTCACTTCGCAGCTCACCGGTAGCTTCCGCGCCTTCGCCCGCGCGACCATTTCGAGCGACCGCCGCGAGGAGAGGTGCGCCACATGGAAGCGCGCGCCGGTGGTCTCGGAGAGGATCAGGTCCCGCGCCACCATCACGTCCTCGGAGGAAGCCGGGATGCCGCGCAGCCCCAGCCGCACCGATTCGAACCCCTCGTGCATGTCTCCGCCGGCGCTGAGGTTGAGGTCTTCGCAATGATCGATGACCGGCAGGCCGAAGGCGCGGGCGAACTCCATGGCGCGGCGCATGACGCGCGAGTTCATCACCGGCCTGCCGTCGTCGGAAATCGCGACGATGCCCGCCGCCTTCATCGATCCTATGGCCGCAAGCTGCTCGCCCGCGCTGTCCTTGGTGATGGCGCCGATGGGGAATACGTTCACGATGGCCGAGCGCTGGGCCCGTTCGACGATGTAGCGCGTCAGGGCGGCGCTGTCGTTCACCGGCTGCGTGTTCGGCATCGCGCAGATCGAAGTGAATCCGCCGGCGGCGGCCGCACGCGCCCCGCTCTCGATGGTCTCGGCGTGCTCGAAACCGGGTTCGCGCAGGTGTACGTGCAGGTCGATAAAACCCGGTGCGACCACCAGGCCCTTCGCGTCGAACGCGATCGCGCCGGTCGCGTGCAGATCCGGGGCGACGCGCACAATCAGCCCGCCCTTAATGAGAATATCGGCGATTTCGTCGCGGCCCGATGCGGGGTCGATGACGCGCCCGTTCTTAATCAGCAGTTTCGGCATGGGCACCTAGAATGCGATCGAGCACGGCCATACGGACCGCGACGCCGTTCTCGACCTGGCTCAGAATCACGGAGCGCTGCGAGTCCGCGACATCGGAGGAGATTTCGCGGCCGCGATTGATGGGTCCGGGGTGCATCACGATGGCGTCCGGTTTGACCAGGTCCAGGTGCTCCAGGCGGAGTCCGTAGAACTGGAAGTATTCGCTCGCCGGGAAAGCGGCCTCGTGCTGGCGTTCGAGTTGCACCCGCAGCATCATGACCACGTCGGCATCGCGGATCGCCTCGCGGATGTCGTAGGTAAGGCTCACGCCCGGCGCGATCGCCGCCAGCTCGGGCGGAATCAGCGACGCGGGTCCGCAGAGCACGATCGAGGCGCCGAACTTCGCGAGCAGGTAAATGTTCGACCGCGCCACGCGGCTGTGCGCGATATCTCCGATGATGGCGACCCGCAGTCCTTCGAGCGACGGCCGGTGGTCGAGGATGGTCCGCGCGTCGAGCAGCGCCTGCGTCGGGTGCTCGTGCGTGCCGTCCCCCGCGTTGATGATCGGCGTGCGCGGCAGGTAGCGCGCTAGGAAGTGCGGCGCCCCGGAGGCGGCGTGCCGCATCACGATGGCGTCCGGCCGCATGGCTGCGAGGGTGTTCAGCGTATCCACCAGCGACTCGCCCTTCGAGATGCTCGAGCCGGCCGCGGTGATGGAGATCGCGTCCGCGCCGAGCCGCTTGGCCGCGATCTCGAAGCTGGTGCGGGTGCGCGTCGAGGCTTCGAAAAACAGGTTGACGATCATGCGGCCTTTGAGGATCTCGCGCCGCTGGAACGATTGCTGGGCGGGAGGCTGAAAATGCTTCGCTCGTTCCAGGATCGCCTCAATCTCGGAGCGTTCCAACCCCTCGATCCCTAACAATCCGGCAGGCATGGCGGCTCAGCCTACTTTCTCGACCAGCAGCACTTTCTCCGTCTGGTCGATCTCGTTGAATTTTACTTCGATAATCTCGCTCGATGTGGTCTGCACCGAGCGGCCCACGAACCGCGCCTCGATGGGCAGCTCGCGATGGCCGCGGTCGATCAGCACGAGCAATTGCACGCGTTCGGGACGGCCGTGATCGAACAGCGCGTCCATCGCCGCGCGAATGGTGCGCCCGGTGTATAGAACGTCGTCCACGAGGATGATGTCCCGGTCCGTCACGGGGAAACTGATTTCGGTGGAGTTGAGCACGGGCTGTGCCGCGATGGTCGAGAGGTCGTCGCGGTAGAGCGTGATATCGAGGATGCCGACCGGTACCTCGAGGCCCTCGAGCGCCTTGATTTTCGCGGACAGGCGCTGGGCGATCGGCACGCCGCGGCGCCGGATGCCGATGAACGCAAGCCGGTCCAGGTCCTCGGTTTTTTCGAGGATCTCGTGGGCCAGGCGCACCAGCGTCCGGTCGATCTCGGAGGCGCTCATCAACTGGGTCTTCTCGCGTGTGAGAGGCATAAGCGGTGCCAGACGCTCAGGTTAACACGGGGAATGGGTCGGAGCGCCACCAACGGCGGAGGCAAGTGGTCTAGAATTGGAGGGTAGTGTCAATGTCGGGGCGTAGCGCAGCCTGGTAGCGCACCTGCCTTGGGCGCAGGGGGTCGGGCGTTCAAATCGCCCCGCCCCGACCAATAGAATCAAGCAGATGCAGCCGTTTTTTCGGACTTCAAGAAAACAACTGTAGTCATTTTTGTAGCTGTGGCGATCCTCAGCCCCGGCGCTGAGCAGCGCGGCAACAGCGGTCCGGCGCGTTATTTCGTCCATGTTGGCCCGGCAGTTTGCCTCGAATGCATTGTAGCCTGGGAGCTCCCTGGGAGCACGTTTGGTCCGACCCGCGATTTGACCGTTTGCACTGCCCCGCCCAGGAAAGCGGACGGTATCCGGTGATATTGATCCGGCGTTATGCCGTGCCCGTTAATTATATACGCGATCTGGGTGCGATCCGTTCGGCTTGGTCAGAACATACCGTCGAAGCGCGGAGATGAAGGTATCGGCGCTTAATGAAGCCGGCCCAGCACATGGTCCTGGAGAATTCTCTGGGACAGCTGGCGAGCAGCCGCTCCGGTCGCCGCCACTGCGCATAGGCGGTTCACCTTGCGGAGAGAATTCTGTGACTGACCTTTCCGCAATTTCGGTGACAGGCTACGCAATCCCAATTTCGGTGACAGGCTACGCAAACTCGGGAGAGACCGGAGCGTATCCGAACGCGCCGCGCGTCCCCATGAGTCGGGGCGCGGCACGCTGGGAGCGCGGAACTTTACCGCTCAGCGGCACGCATTGGGCACTTCCGTTACGGCTCTACCGTCATCCGGGATCCGTGGTAGCCGGGCTTGCCGCCTCCGGCCGCTAAAGACTACAATCGAGCGCGGAGGTCATGATGGCGGAGTCACGCAGGACGTTCTTCGAAGAGATCCTCGCATCGGGCGGTCTGGCGGCCCTGTTGGCCGAGCGCGCCGCCGCCGGTCCGCAGCAGAACCCCTCGGATGCATCGTTGATGAAGACCAGCGACTTCTGGGGATCGTTTTACGACAGTGTCGACCCGAAAAAGAGCAGAGGCCGGAGAGGAGCGAAAGGCAAGCCGGCGGTAGTGGGCAAGGACGTTCGCTACCTCTATTTCGACGAAGCCGGCCTGCGGTACACAGATCAATTGAAACCGGAGGATTTGCTGGACCATCCGGGCGACGTGGCGGTCAGCATCATGCTCGGGCAGTTTCGGCCCGGAAGCACCGACGCTCAGGCGATCCGGCAACTGACTTCTTCACAGCTTCGAGTGGATTGCGTGCAGACCAAAGGATTCCTGAATCTGCTGGCGCCGGCCGCGTGGGTGGCCATGGCGTCGCTTTACACGGATCAGGCGGGCAAGCTGCCTTCGTTGCAGACGCTGGGATTCCAGCAGCCGAACCTGCTGAGCGGCGACAATAAGGTGCTTCTGCCGGGTGGATCGGGGAAATTCTCCGTCAACGTTTCGTCCATGGCGAAGGAGTCGGTGCTGCACAAAGTTCTGCGGAACGGCGTCAGGGTCGCGGGCGTGGTTTCGCCGTTGGTGGGTTTCCCCGCTATCAGCGTTCCCGCGATGCAGGCTTTCACGGCGATCTACTCGGTGCTCGAAGAGCGCGCTTCGTTCATCATGAGCAGCCCGCTGATGGATGCGGCCGCGACCCAGGCCGCGCTCAAAGACCCCAGCTTTCCGCCCACCTTCTTGCCGATCAAGGATGGCCAGTACGTGATGGTCCCGGCGGAGCACACCGAGAAACTGGAAGCGACGCTGCCGCAACTCCAGATCAACCAGGGCTGGCTGGTGGACCGCACGGACAAATCCAACCGGCCGGTGGACCAGAAGGCCCACGATAGCATTCCGGAAGTCACTTACCTGACGTTGCAGATGAAGATTACGCCGGTAACACTGCAGCCCACGAGCACCGGTTCGGGAGGCGGGGGCGAGAAGGGGGGTTCCAAGTCCGGCGGCGGAAGCAAATCCACCGAAGGCAAGAAGGGCAAAGGGTAGTGTCATGTCGCGGCGCAGATCCGGCAACCGCGGGCCTTGGCGGTCTGTTCCGGCGCGATATTGCTTTGCTCTAGCCGCATTCTGCGGCGTAGCGTTGACGCCGCACGCGGCGGTGGCCCAGTGCCAGCCGGCCCGCCGCGCGCTGGTCGTCGGTATCAATACTTACTCGGGCGCCCGTCCGCCCGGGGTCCGCGTCGAAAAGCCGCTGGTTGCGCGCCTGCCCGTCCAGGGAAGCGTCGCCGCGCGCCCCTTCGACAACCTGGATGGCGCCGTCAATGACGCCAGCGACTTCGCCGACCTGCTGGAGTCCAAAGGTTACGATTTTGCCAAAGGAAACGTCGTCCGGCTGCTCGAAGAGAAGGCCACCGCCCAGAACATCCTCGATACTTTCCAGCGGCATCTGATCGACGGCGCCACCTGCCCCGGCGATATCGAAGTGTTCTACTATTCGGGGCACGGTTCGCAGATCCGCAACCAGTACGTAAAGGACGAGACTTCTCCCGACCGGTTCGACCAGACCCTGGTGGCGTATGACGCGGCCGAGGGCGTCCCGGATATTCGTAACAAGGAGCTGGACCGCCTCTACCTCGCGGCCGCGCGGAAAGGCGTCTACCTCACGGTGATCGCGGACAGTTGTCAGAGCGGCGGGCTGAGCCGCGGCGCCGGCCAGTTCGCCAAAGGCAAGGCAGCGGACCCCGATCGCCGCTACGTGGCGGACCCGGGCCCCCGGGATGCCTCCCAAAGAGCTTTACTGCCCACCAGGCTTTCCTCGGGCGTGCCCCATGCGGTGCTGCTGCTCGCGGCGTCGTATGAGACCGAGGAAGCCAGGGAAGACGGCGACGAAACGCACCCGCACGGAGCCTTCACCGCCGCACTGCTGAAGAAGCTCCAGGATCACGGACTGCACGAGCCGATCGGCGCCATCTTCGATGACGTGAAGTTTGAAGTCGGCCTGACCCAGGCCTCGCAACACCCCCAGGTTTACGGCGAAGGGCGTCTCGATCTCGATCTGTTCGGCGGCCGTCCGGATTCCACCACCGGCATGGTCGCGCGGGTGAAAGAGATGCGCTCCGATGGCGCTCTGGTGCTGGATAAGGGCACGCTGGCGGGTCTCTACCCGAAGTGCCAACTGGTCGGCGTTTCCGGCGCATCGGGCGTGCGGCTGGAGATTCGCGAGCAGGGCGCGGGCATGACGGAATCGATCGCGGAGGTGACGGAGGGCAGCTTCTCGGGGAACCCCCGAGGGGCTTCGTTCCGCCTGGACAAATGGGTTGTGCCGGACCAGAGCGCCCTGACCGTCTATTACGCCCAGGACGGCCCGGCCGCGGACAGCCTGGCGCGCGACGCCGCGGTGTTGAGCGAACTCGAATCCTCGGGAGTCACGATCGTCTCCGATCCCACGGCGCCCCTGCCTCGCGCGAGCGGCGCGCTCCGGCAGATCTGGTGGTTGAATGGCGCCTGGAGACTGCTGCCCGGACGCCCGGGTCAGGCGGCGGAGCTGGGAAGATCGCTGGATGCGCAGCGCTTGCGGCAGATCGCCGGCAGTGCGGCCTCGGGAACCGCGCTGTACGTCAATTTCCCCTTGCCGGCGAAGGACGCCGCCAAACTCGATCTGGGCGACGGCACCGCCAACGACGCTGTCAGGGTCGAGAGCCAACCCGATAAGCCGAAAAAGGATCAGTACATTCTGGCCGGCAAGTGGACCGGCACAGGCTTCGAATACGCGTGGGTGCGGCCGGGCGTCACCGAGGACGATCAGGGAGCCACCAACCTGCCGGTGCGCACGGATTGGGTGCCCGCGGCGGATGCCGATTGCATGGACAATCTGCGCAAGAAGGCGCTCACGCTCAACCGGATCTATGGCTGGGTGACGCTGGACGTCCCTGGCGGCGGCGCCGGAGGGGGCGACTTCCCTTATCGCCTGGCGCTCCGCAAAGCCGGAACAACGGCCAGCCTGGTGCCGGGCCGGGACGTCACCACCGAAGGCGAGCGGTACAAGATCTGGCTAACTGCCAACCCGGAGGAAGTCGCGGCCATCGCCAAGACCGGGCGCATTGCGCCGCGCTGGGTGTACGTGATCGCCATCGACCGCGATGGGAACACCGGCGTGGTGATTCCGGGAGGGCAATCCAACGTCGGCAATCACGTGCCGGGCGATGAGGCTCCGCCGGCCGAAATCCAGATGACCTCCGAGCCGTACGATTTCTCGATCGCTCCGCCGTTCGGCCTCGACACCTACCTTCTGGTTACTTCCGAGGAAGAGCTGGACCCGCGGATTTTCCCGGCGCAGGGCGTGCGCACCCGTTCGGCCAGCCGCGGCGCCGGCAATCCCCTGGCCGACCTCATTCAGAACATTGGAGTCAGTGGCCGCAGCCGCGGCGTGGAAAAGCCCGTCCCCACCACCTGGTCCGTGCAGAAGGTTACCTTCCGCTCGGTAGCGGCGAAAAAAGCGCAGCCGGCAGGGGAATAGACCCGGAACGCAGCCGCCCGGTTGCGTCCAGCGGCGCAATCCCGACCACGATGGGGCTCACTTCGTCGCTGGCGCCGAAGACCGGGTGCTGCTTCCAGCCGTTGGCCTCGGCTTCCCTGGTCACCTGCGCCGCGACCCATGGATAGATCTTGTCGAGCGGCACGTCCTTCCGCTGCTTGAGGCCTTCGAGCAGATAGTAAGTGAAGAGGCCGTGAGAATACTTCGCCACCTCGTAAGAACTTTCTTCCGTGCGGCTGGCCGCCAGAATCACCCGGCCGGTGCCTTCCTTGATATGATCCAGCGTCAGCGAAGAGACCGACTGCGGAATTGTCACGGTCTGGGCCAGGGCGCCCTGGCTGTGGCAGGTGTCCAGGATTACGGCCACTTTCAAGGCTTTGATCCGGGTGCGGACGACGGTGGTGATCTCGACCATGGGAATGGCGGTGGAATACAGGCCGTCGAGGGAATCGACGTCGGTGTCATAGGCGACCACGTAGCTGGCGCCGGCCGCGTCCTGCTCCCGCGCCGTGCCGTGAGTGGCGATGTAGATCACCGCCAGATCGTCTTCGGTGGCGTTGCGCACCAGCCAGTTGAGGCCGGCGCGGATGTTGACCGCGGTAGCTTGAGAATCGGCAATCAGGCGCACGTGGTCGGCGCGGAACCGGCCGTAGGTGGGATCGCGCAGTAATTCGGCGACGGATTGGGCATCGTTGCGCGTGTATTTCAGATTGAGGCGCGGGTTATGGAATTGGCCGACACCCGCGACCAGCGCCCACTTGTGCGAAACGCCGGGGAGATGGGTGTCGCGGGTAGCGTGCGAAGCGGGAGCGGAAGCCGGCGTGTCATGCACCGCCACTGCGACGCCGCGCGCCGGAGTGGCCAGCGTGAAGGGGTCTTCTGCGTTCCGGAGCGCTGGAGCGTTGCGTTCCCGCGCCTTCCCGAGGGAGTATTGCGGATTGCCCCGGCCGAGTTTGCGCTCAAACAGCGCCCGGTAATACCAGGCATCGCCATTTTCGTCGCAGGCCTCTTCCGCCTGCTTAAGCAGCAGCAGGCCATTCGACAGATCGTCTCCGGACGGCGAGGCCGAGACCAGTTCCAGCGCCCGGACCACCAGATCCCCGGACACGGCGCAACCCTGCTGCGCGTGGCCGGCGGCCGCCAGCGCCAACAAGGCCGCGCACAGTCTCAATTGTTCTTCCCCTTCTTGGGCGGCGTCTTGGCGGCGGGCCCGGCGGGCGGGGACAGCCGCTTGTAATGCTCCAAGGCGATTTCGATGCGGTTTACCGGCTCGATGAAGTACCTTTCCTGGGGATTGGCTTCGCCCGCCTTGCGGTATTGGATGACGGCCTGCTCGAAGTACCGTTTGGCGCTGGCCGGGCTGTCCGCTTTGTAACCGAGCGCTTCGTCTCCCACACCGATGTTATACAAGCGGTAGGCATCGTCGTCCAAGTGAGGGAGCGGCGGCATGGTTTCCAATTCCTCGACGAATTTGGTCCATTGGCCGGCATCGGCGTTCCGGTTGTTTTGATCGAGCGCGCCGCGCGCCAGCATGATTTCGACGCGTTCGTTCGTATTCACCAGGCGGGCCGCCACGCGCTCGGCCGTTTGGTCGACCAAAATCCCGATGACGTCCTCCATGGTGCGTGGTTCGTCTTCGCCCTCTTCATCCTTGTGTTTGGCGCCCGGGCGGGGGATCTTGCCCAGGATCTTCCTGGTCTCGGAGATCGCGTCGGTCATCTGATTGAACTCGTGGTCGTACTTGACGATGATCGGCTCGGCATCCACGAACTTGCCCGCGCGGGCCCTGGCCTGATACGTCACCTGCAGGCGCCCGTCCACTTTCATGCCGGAGGGTCGCTGCTGTCCCTTGTCTTTCCTTGAAAGAAGCGTGTTGTACTCCGGCGTAGCCGCCGCGTTGCAGAGCAGCACCTTGAGGACGATCAGCGTATCGGGCTGGTCGGGATTGAGCTCGAGTTGGCTGTCGAAGCGGATGAGGCTGGTTTCGACCATGGACTGCAATTTGTCGGCAGCCAGCTTCTCGCACGGGTCCTGCGGCCTTTCCGCCGAGACTTTGACGTCGAATGCGTTGCCCGGCAGTTTGACCGCGGCGGGCAGCTTCCGTTCCAGAACGATTGTCTTTTTCAGCTTTCCGAAGCCTTGGCCAAGCAGCAAAACCGGACACACAACGCTCAACCCGGCGAGCAGCAACTTGCGCATTCTGAGTATAGTCTAGCTCAGCCGGTACAACTCGGAATGCAGGCGCTGAGGCTGAGCATTTGCGAAGCACTGGGAGGAAACCGGGGTACACTTCACCTGGCTGGGGATCTTCCCTTACGAGGGCTGATCCGCTTAGTTCTTCTTGTGGAAGATGCTTTTCAGGTCGGGCCAGAACTCTCTCACCAGGTTGGCTCCGGCGCTGACGCCCATGCCCGCGGTGCCCCATTCGAAGATGGATCCAGCGTTGCGGAACTCGCGCGGGCTCCAGAGCGTGGCGATCGCCCAGCTGCCGTAGGCGTTGGCCGGCGTCGATAACGCCATCATGCGGCTGCCATCGGGCCTGCGCGCCGTCACCGTATCCGTGATTACGTGGCCCGCGCGCTTGAAAAAGTTGCCTTGGCCCATGCGCCGGTACCGCGTATCCTCGTGGTCGATCGCCTTGACGCCGCCCTCAATCAGAACTCCGATCACGAACTGGCCATAGAGCGAACCGATGCGCCTTTCAAACCCCAATCGCTTCTTGCCCCACTGGTCCGGCCAATCGTGCACCTGTTGCAGGATGGCGCCCGGGACCGTAGACACCAGAGCCTCCACGCTGAACAGCCGCTTCAATACGGGCTCGTGAGGTGGCGTTGACGGCGCACCTTCCGCTGTCGTACCGGCGGGTTTGGTTTGCGGCGCCTGATCCTGGGCGCGGCACACCGCAGCCCCTGTTAGCGTAAGAACACCGATCAACAGCAAGCTTTGCTTCAAATCATTGCCTGGGGCGGAGAGCCTGCCCGACTTCCAAAACGCCGTGCACGGCTGTCATCGCCGACCGGGGGAACCTCGCGTAGGAATGCCTGTACTCTACTATCATAGGCGAATTATCACAACCTTGATAAGCGTGCCGAGACCGCTTCAGTGGCCACCTGCCGCGGTAGGGACGACCATTGCTGATCGCCCCCGCACAGATCCGTACGAGCGCGTTTACGCATACGGCTCTTACCGAGGATGGGTGGCGTCGAAGCGCTTATCGGGGTAAGGGTGCAGAATGCGGGGTTCAGGAATCCACCGGTCCAACAATGGGGAGAGACGATCCCGTCGTATCTGCGGGCGTTGATCTCCCGGTTCTCGTGCATGTTGTTTCTCAGCGTGCGCGGGTTCTAAGACTACACAGGATCGAACAGCCACTCGCGTTTATCGTGGTTGTTGTGTTGCCATCCTCCTCTCGCAATGGAGTCGGCATCCTGTTCCATCGGCTTTTCGAAGCTCAATAGCCCGGCCCACTGGTACCTCTATCTGCGCTTCAGGTGGCACCTCGCGATGTCCCCTGCAAGACTCGAGGCCAGAATGGATTCGCTGTTCTCCTTTCCCGTAGGGCTCTTTCATCCCCTACAACATGCCGGTTTATCCCGGCGCACTGCGGATGGCCGACATCCTGACAATGATCGAGGACGATCCGAGGCCGCGAGCCTCAAGCGACACCCGCCACGCGCTCACGGTAGCCTTGGTGAAGCCAGGCCGAGCACGAGCACCTTGAGCTTGCGCCATTAGGTATATCATCTAGGCTTGCGCCAATTGTGGAGGGCGATTAACAGCCTGCTGGTAGTCGCGCTCGCGGTGTGGGGGGCCGGCCCGGTCATTCGTTTCGTGCCCGGCTCGACGATCAAGCTGGAACAACTGGTCGGAGAAGAGGATAAAGAGCGGCATCAGCCCACTCGCAGCCGGACCGCCACGCGGTACCAGTTGGAGGGCACCGACCTCGGCAACTCCTTCGAGCATGCCGGCCGCGTGTTCTTCCTGTTCGGCGACACGGTTGGCCGACTGGACCGCGCGCTCGACACAATCGCCACCACGGACGCAACCGATCCGGAGCAAGGCGTCCGGTTGGATTTTCTCACTAGCGGTGACGGTCCATACCTCACCATCCAGCCGCCCGGCATCCGAATGGGAGCGTTCGAGGTTCCGGTCGCTGGCATCAGCCTCAACGGTCTCATGTATGTTGTCGTCTCGACCGGCCATTCGATGGATGCGGCGACCGACCGGTCAGTGCTGACCAGATTTTCGCGACCGGCGAGGTTCCAGCCGCTGCGGATGATCTCTCAGCTTCCCGCCGGCCGATTCGTCAAAATGTCCGTGCACTCCGAGCCCGGGCCTATTGCAGGCTCGCCTCCCGGCGGACCGTTCATCCTCATCTGGGGGACTGGCGAATACCGCAAGAGTGACGCTATACGACCAACGCCGTGGAGGCGCTGAACCGCTCGCTACGGAAGGTCATCAAGACCCGGGGCGCTTTTCCCACCGAAGACGCAGCCTTGAAGCTGCTGTTCCTGGCGCTGCGCGCGGCGGAGAAGAAGTGGACCATGCCGA
>Ga0326728_10001030_pt1 | contig 101763 bp, 90 predicted proteins | sample MB3enrmetagenome_FD_207602 | JGI IMG/M metagenome (GOLD analysis project Ga0326728, IMG submission 207602) | Lab enriched peat soil microbial communities from McLean, Ithaca, NY, United States - MB31MN | ecosystem: Environmental > Terrestrial > Soil > Wetlands > Peat | place: USA: New York...
TGTGGTTACTGAACATAACAAAATAAGGAGGCACTGTACCTTAGATCTTTCGGCTTACTGAAGGGTCTCTCCTCTCGGAAAAATGATTTCTACAGAGCCCACCGGCCATCTCTTTTTAAAGAGAGAAGGCGAGATGGCGGGCCTCCCCTTGGGCTGCCTCCCCCTTTGGGGGGAGAGGGTTTCACCCATTTCTCTTAAGCGATTCGGAAACGTTGTATAAGCCCAGGTTTTTCCCGAGCCTTAAAAAAAGTTCCCCTGTCAGGTCCGGGCGGTATCATTCACCGGTGGTCGTGACCGGGACAAAAGGGGCTTTCCCGGTCGTGGAATTGACAAGGAGTGTAATCGTTCCCCCCGGGGCGCTCGTTGTGAACTGTCTGACCATTGTGCCATTGTTATAGACCCCGACAATCAGGGTGTCCCCATAATAATCCTGCTTTGTAAACGAGGCCTGCACCAGACCGTTGCTGTCCTTTATCGGATAGAATTGTTCTCCGGTACCCCGGACTTCTATGAGACCCCCGGGATTCCCGTATTTTCCCAAATAGGTCCCGTTATAGGACACTCCCACCCACACGCCTTCGGAGGGGATCACGATCGCCGGAATTATGGTCACTGGCAGGGGTGTCAGGGTCGGCGTGATAACCGGGTGACTTGGCCCGATCGGATTTCCTGCCGGAGAGAAGAGGGTAATGGCTGCAGCGCCGATGATGATGAGAAGGATGATGGCAACCGCTGCCAAAACCCTGACCGGGATTTTTTCAGGTTGCGGCGCGGGAGGCTGCCCGGCAGGAGTCTGAACTACCGGGGGCGTCTCTGGTGTCGTGTCGGGAATGGCAGGGGAGAGTACCGGGAAAACGACCCGGTCAGGTAACCCGACCTGTTCCCCGCGCCCGGGAGGGGAGATCCCCGGAACGTTGGCCTGCCCCGGCGTGTCAGCCGGCAGCCGGGCCGGTTCCTCCCGCAATACGTCTCCACGGTCATCCGGGTCTGAGAGTGCCGGGTACGCGTAGCCGGGCGAACTTTCCGGCTGTGCAGTCGTTTTGGCGGGTGCCGGAGAGGATTTTTTCTTCTTTCTGGCCGGTTTTCTGGCACGGGCCCCCGTCCTCGCGGGTAATGGTTCTTTTTCTGTCCCCTGAAGTCCTTTCTCATCGGTGCGTTCATCCGGCGGGACCGGAACGGTGTCTTTCTGCACCTCCCCGGTCGCTACCAGTACCAGCTCTTCAGATGGTATTGCCGGGACGACCGCCTGATCTGTCCTTTCGTCCGTTTTTGGCAGGTCTTCATCCCGGACGGGTACCCCTGTGCTTCCCTGTCCCGGGGTGGGGGGACTGATGGCCCCGGCACTTTCTGCGGGTGATCCGGGCCCGGTCACCGGCTCCCCGGGCATCGGGGAAGTGCCTTCTTCTTCAGCTGCGGGAGCGGGTGCCGGTGTGCCGGTCTCAGGATACCCCTCCCTTTCGGGGGAGGTCTGGCCTGCCGGCGCTTCAGGCAGGTTTTCCTGCGTATCCCACGCGGTCTTCTGCATTGCGGAGAGGAGTTCCCCGGAGGGCCCCTGGCTTTTCCGGGCTACTTCCGAGTGGGGGCGTGGCATCTCGGGGGCTTCGAACCGGCGGACCGTAGGGTTCATCCCCCGGGATTTTACCGGGGCCGCCTGTTTTCCGGCCGGTGCAGGTTCCTGGCGGACGGATACGATGTTCTCGATCAGTTTCTGTACCCAGCGATCGCATTCCGCGGCCCGGTCTTCATAGGGCTGCTGGGAAAATACCAAATCAATGGTTCTTGAGTCCTCAAGGCCGACCGGGTCGATGACCGTAAGGGTGATAAATGGCTCGCGTGCCGGGGTGATTCCCCCTTTTACGGACAGGATGGTGGCAAACGGGACCACCTGCGGCTCTTCGCTGGTATGGCCGCTGTCCACAAGGGCAAGGCGCTGGCTGGTGAGGATCAGGTCGTACTCGATATCGTCAATCATCACCCGATCCGTTGTCAGGATAATGGATTCACCGCTTTTCATGTACGGGCCGGCCATACGTGAGCACACTCCGGATACAATTTTGTTGTCTGCCATGATATGCTTTTTAGGTACTCCTGCATTTTTCGCAGTATCCTGTGCGGGCATGGCAATTCCTCGTGACAGCCGGGATATCCTATGCAGAGGCAGTGATGTACCCTGTTCCGGATGCATCACCCGGTTTTTCCCCTCCTCAGTCCGATATGCCGGCGTTCCCTTCATATAGAAATCCGGAGATACCGTTACACCGGGCGATGATACCAGCATGAAAGCGGTGCTCATTTTTTCGGGCGGGATGGACAGCACCACCCTGCTCTATGACCTTATCTACGAAGGATACGAGGTCAGTGCGGTCACCTTCGATTACCGCCAGAAACACGCTAAAGAGATCCGGTGCGCAGGAAGGACCTGTGCCAAACTCCGTATCCCCCATAAAATTGTCGATGTTTCGGTCCTCAGCGATCTTGCCCCGTCCAGCCTGACCCGGGATTCGTGGGATATCCCCGAAGGCAATTACGCGGAAGAGACGATGAAGCAGACGGTCGTCCCGAACCGGAACATGGTTTTCCTGAGCCTTGCCGCATCCTATGCGATCGGCCTCGGGGCCCCTCACCTGTTTTATGCAGCACACGCCGGGGACCATGCGATCTATCCGGACTGCCGGCCTGCGTTTGTGAGTGCCATGGAGACGGCCCTGCATCTCTGCGACTGGCACGATGTCGTGCTCCATGCGCCCTACCTCTGGTCCAGCAAAGGAGATATTGTTAAAAAAGGCCTTGAGCTCGGCGTCGATTACGCGGATACCTGGTCGTGCTACAAGGGTGAGGAACTCTCCTGCGGGAAGTGCGGCGCCTGCACCGAGCGGCGCGAAGCGTTCGAACAGGCCGGTGCTCTTGATCCGCTGAAATACGAGAATTAAGATCCCTGCTTTGAGGCAGGGGAAAAACCACCGGCACACCTGCCCTGTTACTGGTTCTCAAAGGCAAAGGCGACCAGGTAGTCCTGCGAGCACTCCCCGTCGAGGATTGTCTCGTACGTCTGGGTCGCTCCCGGTCCGATACTCCCGATAAAGACGGACCGTGAATCCCGGATGGTGCCGGTCCCGGTGTTGACCAGGTTGAAATCCAGCCTGAGGTTATCCGTGGATGTGTTCCCCGCGTTGTACACGTAGCCGGTCAGGTCGATATAGCACCCGTATTCCGGCGACCACGAATCCTGGTACTGGTAATGGGTGTGAAGAGAACCGGACGAACTGTCCTGTACTGTCGGGGTGCTGAGGCAGCCGGCAGCTGCAGTAAGGGCTGTCATGAGAAGAAGGACAGCGATGCAAAGACAGAATTTTCGGGTATCCATGACGGTTTTCCCCACTACGAGGGAAGCCCCTTAAAAAGGGGGGTGATCACTTCAGCACAAGGATCGATTCGGGAGCACGGACGAGGAGCGCCAGGCTCTCGTAGATCTGGAATTCGAGGAGGTCCCCGACCGGCCCGTTGTACGCGGTTATCATGTCCTGGCCGATGGCAATCGATGCGTACTGGCTGCCGGATGCGAGCAGTACGCCGCCTTTCTTGAGTGCCGGGGCCTTGACCACACCATCGGTGACGATCGACCTGAGGTGGTCGAGTTCGGTCCCGTCGCCCTGGGGGTACCGGCGCAGGAGGAGGTTGAACTGGGCCGGGGCGAGTGCCAGGCTGTAGGGTCCATGGAATCCTGCTCCATCGAGTTTTGTCACCGCGTCGATAATCTGGTCTGCTGCCGTGCCGATCTTGTCCCATTTCGTGAGGGTCATGGATCCCGCTCCTTCTGCATTGAGCAGCCCGGGGATGCCGGAGATGCCCGAAAAGATGATCCGGTCCTCCTTTGCCGCCGCGTCCATCGCTGCGCACTCGGCCGGTGTCGTGTCAAGGATGAGGTGGTCGCGCTCGTACGCGGCCAGGTCGCGCTTTGCGAGGGAGAATTCTGTCCTGATCATCGTGAGGGGGATCGCCGTACTCCCGATGATCCCGTCCTCGACTGCATAGTCTCCCATCGGTATTAACTTGAGCCCGAACCCGTACGGCCCCTCGATGGGGAGTACGCGTCGGCCGGCGATCTGGCTCTTTGCCGCCCGGACCATCGCGTCGTCCAGGAGTTTCCAGGTCGCTGCCTCGATCGGTGCATCTTCCCGTCCAAAATATGCATTTGCCATAAGTTATCCCTCGGTTGTTTTGAGTGATCCAATCGTCGGTTCTTCCTTTGCTGCTGGCGCCGGTGCCGGGGCAGCGATCTCTGCCGCAACGGTATCCACTTCGACTTTTCCCTTCTGCTGGAACTCGTCTTCGCCGGCCAGGATCGCAAGGAGCCTCTGGAGTTCCCCGGCGTGTACCCGTTCCTCGTTTGCGATATCAGTGAGCACGGCCTTTGCGAGTGCATTGTCGGTCGCATCTGCGTGGGCCATGTACCCGTGGATCGCTTCGAGCTCCCCGGCAATATCGAGCCGGATTGCCCTGATAAGCTCCTCTTTGGTCAGTTTCCTTTCCGGTGTCATGCCGCTGAACGGGTTGAAAAAGTCTGGCATACTATCCTCCTTTAGTCTTTATTTCAATAGTATATCACGGAGCATATAAACGTTTGACTACTGGCACAATTCTTTCCGGTTCGCGCTTTCGGATCAGGCGATGATCTTCTTTTTCCTGAGCAGCCGGTGGTAGGCGATCGCGAACCGGTGGGCCTCGTCCCGGATCTCTTCGATGTACCGGAGCGCGATGCTTTTCTTGTCGAGCCGGAGCGGGAGCATTTCGCCGGGGACGTAGACTTCTTCTTCCCGTTTTGCAATCGCGATGACAAAAAGATCCGGTGTCCCGAGGGCAGAGAGCGCTTCCCGTGCAGCCGAGAGTTGCCCCTTACCGCCGTCGATTATCACAAGGTCCGGGAACGGGGCGTGTTCATCGAGAAGCCGTGTATACCGCCGTTTCACAACCTCGGCGATGGAGGCAAAGTCATCGATCCCTTCAACGGTCCTGATCTTAAACCGCCGGTAGTTGCTTTTGTCAGGCTTCCCGTCCCGGAACTGCACCATCGACCCGACCATGGCGGTGCCGGAGAGATGCGAGATATCGAAACACTCGATCACGGAGGGAGGCCGTGCCATGTGGAGGGCGGTGCCAAGCTCGGCTCCTTTCAGCGTGTCGCGGAAGAATGCGATCTCGAGGTTCTTTTGCGCGAGGTCGAGCAGCTGCCGTTTTTCCCCCCGCTGCGGGACGGTGATCCCGACGTGTTTTCCCTTTTTTAGCGAAAGAAAATCTGCGAGTGCAGGGTCTGTTTCGCGTCCGAGGATCAGTTCCTGCGGGGGTTCCCGATCCGAATAATACTGGACGAGGAATTCCTCGAAAAAGTCTTCCCCGGCCTCGAATACGAACTCCTCCTTGTTCGCGAGCGATCCGCGTTCGACGTTAAATGCCGTGAGGTAGACCTTCCCGTCCGTCGCCCGGTACGCGATCACGTCTTGGTCGTACTCGCGCCGGCGCTCCACGTGCTGCCGGTCGGCAAGGTGCCCGATGGCCGCAATCTCATTCCTGAGCACGAGCGCCCGCTCGAAATCCTCTGCTGACGAGCGTGCCGCCATCTCCTCCTTTAGTTCATCGAGCAGTTCGTGGGATTTGCCCCCCAGAAGGAGGGCGGCTTTTTTCACGTTCTTTCCGTACTCTTCCGGGCTCACGGTACCGGTGCAGGGGGCGCAGCAGGACTGCATATGGCGCCGGAGGCAGGGACGTTTCGGGAGTTTCTTGCAGGTCCGCAGGTGAAATGCTTTTTTTGCCACGTTGAGCACATAGTCGCGCTCCGCGGCAGAGACAAACGGCCCGAAGAAGGTCCCGTTCCCCGACGCACGGCGGGCAACCACGAGCCGCGGGTATTCCTCGCCGGTCAGCTCGATCCACGCGTAGCGTTTTGCGTCTTTTAAATCGATGTTATACTTCGGCTGGTGTTTTTTTATGAGCGTGTTTTCGAGGAGGAAGGCCTCGGTCTCGGTATCCGTGACGACAACATCGACCGAAGCGATACGGGCGACCAGGCTCCGGGTCTTCGCGTCATGGTCTTTTTTCGTAAAGTAACTCGACACCCTTTTCCTGATGTTCTTTGCCTTCCCGACGTAGATGATCGTCCCGGCTTCGTCAGAATAGAGGTAGCAGCCGGGGTTTTCGGGAAGGCGTGCGGTATCGATCATGGATCTGAAAAGAGTATCGGGGTACAGGCTCATAAGCGCTGGGGATGAGGTAATGCGGACCGGAGAACCCAGTACCGGGGTTTTGGGATGTCAGTCGACCGGTTCGCTGCAGAACGCCCTGATCGCGTCGAGGAAGACCGGCCCGTATTTATCCTGTTTGATCTGCCCGACCCCGGGAATTGTCGCGAAATGCGCCCGGTCGCACGGGCGGGCGCGTGCCATCTCCCGCAGGCTCCGGTCCGCGAATACGACATACGGGGGCACCCCGCTCTCCCGGGCGAGCGACGTCCTGACTGCTTTAAGCCGCTGGAAGAGCTCCGCATCCGCTTCACGGGCATCCCCGTCAACTATCTCACCGGTCTCTGACTCTACGGGCAGGGAAGACGATGCCGCATCGCGCTCCGGTACCGGGAGCCGGACCCGGCAGGTCCCGGCGAGCAACCCGCCGCTCTTCGCGGTAAGGGCAATGACCGGGTATTTATCACCGGTTCTCGCGAGATATTCCTGCCGGACGAGATCATTGATCCAGACACGGTACTCTTCCTTTGCGTACTGTTTTCCTGCTGCATATGCCGGCAGCCGGTCGAAATGGTACGCTTCAATCTTTGCCGAATTTTTTCCCCGTAGGACATCGGTGATAAGTTCGATCCCGAAGTGGGATGGCAGCTGCTGTACGCACGCGGCGATCAGGCGCGCTGGTTCCGTGCCGTCGACGGATGCAGCGGGATGAGCGCAGTTGTCACACGACCCGCAGTTCCCTGTTTCAGGAGTTTCGCCAAAATACGTGAGCAGGAAGGCACGCCGGCAACCGGTCGTTTCGCAGTACCCGGTCATGTCCTGGAGTTTTTTTAATGCGATCCGGACCGAGCGTTCGCCACCCTCATCGTGTTCGAGCATCGACCGGACACGGGCATAATCCCTCCTACTGTAAAAGAGGAGACATTTCGCAGGCTTCCCGTCGCGTCCGGCCCGCCCGGTCTCCTGGTAATAGGACTCGACCGTTTTAGGGAGATCGTAGTGGATCACAAACCGCACGTCCGGTTTGTCGATCCCCATGCCGAACGCGACGGTTGCACAGACGATCTGCGCACTGTTTTTGAGGAACGCGTCCTGCACGTCCGCCCTCACCGGCCGGGGAAGCCCGGCGTGGTAGGCGAGCGCCTTGAATCCTTTTTTCCGGAGTTCGTATGCGATCTCCTCGGTCTCTTTCTTGCTCATGCAGTAGACGATTCCTGCCTCGTTCCGGTGCCGGCAGAGAAAATCGGCGAGCATGACCAGCGGGTTCTTCTTTGGGATCACCCGGTACGTCAGGTTCTCCCGGTTGAAACTGCCCACGAACTCCCGGACCTTTGCAAGGCCGAGCTGCTGGCAGATGTCTTTACGGACTTCCGGGATTGCGGTTGCGGTGAGGGCGATCACGGGAGCGGAGGGGAACAGTTTCCGGAACCTGGCGAGTTCCCGGTACTCGGGCCGGAAGTTGTGACCCCATTCCGAGATGCAGTGCGCCTCGTCAATCGCGATCAGCCGGACCGGGGCCGAGGCAAGGGTGTCAAGAAACCCGGCCTGCATGCATTTTTCCGGCGATATAAACAGGATATGAAGCCTGCCCTCTTTCATCTCCACCTCGATCCGTGTGCGCTCCCGGGAGTCGAGCGTGCTGTTGAAGGCGGCAGCCGGGATCCCCCGGGCGTTGAGGTCGTCCACCTGGTCTTTCATGAGCGCGATGAGCGGCGAGATGACTACGGTGAGGCCGCCAAAATACAGGGCCGGCAGCTGGTAGCAGAGCGACTTCCCGCCCCCGGTTGCCATGATCGCGAGCGTATCGTTCCCGGCAAGGACCGACGCGATGATCGCTTCCTGGTGCGGCAGGAATGCAGGATAGCCCCAGTATTTTTTGAGCAGGCTGGCAGGTGTCTGGTGGGGTTCTGCGGGTTGTTGCCGGGGGACAGTCTGCGGTGTATCCATGGAGGTCCTCGGATTGTGTGAGGAGAGATGCACCGGAACTGCATATGAACCCCCGGGTGCGGGGGGTGAAACTGTAGGTGGGGGTTTAGGTGTTCGTTTTTTCCCGGAAAGTCCGGGAACTTTTCCGTACTTTTTCCGGAAAGATCGATAACGTTGCCGGACAATTTTTGAAAAGTTCGCCAACCTTTGTGAACTTTTATGAGAACGTCTGGTAACCTTGCCGGGTTTTTTCCGGAAAAACGGAAAATCTTTGTTAGTGTTTTGAGCGGGAAACGGAGCGAAAGGGATGCCTTCCCCATCTTGTCTGGTATGCTGGGAGGCGTACAGCTCTACCCTAATCCGGGCTCAATCTGGCCTTCGATTGCCCTTTTTCAGATCAAAAAGAAGCCCAATTTGGGCTCCGTTTAAAAACAAGCCCAAATCAGCCGTATTTTGGCAATTGGACGAAATAAAAGGTTCACGTATTGCGATTTTACGGGCCGTTTTTGGGTCCGGATGGGTTTTCGGTTGATCCTGAAAATCGTGGCCGTTCTAGGGGCGTCTATGGCCGATTATGGGCATTATATGGGGCCCAATTTGGGCGTATTTTTGTAAATAAAAGCATATACGGGCCCTGAATTTCGGGCCAACAGATCGAACGATATTTCGAGCCCGGATTTACCAATGGATGAATATTCGGGGAGGATATTCTACGACGGAGAAAATGCAGGAGGGGGTCCGTCATTATTTTTTATGGATCGTGAAGCGGGTGCGATCTTTTTTGAAAATTGCCGGGTCGTTCTTTTTCTGGAATCCTCGGCTCGTGACCCGATCATTTTTAGAAATCCTCAGCTGCTAAGCCGTTCTTTTTTAAAAATTTTCAGCTCGTGATCCGATCTTTTTTCAAAAGCATCAGCTGCTGAGTCGAACTTTTTTTAGAATCTTCAGCTCTCTACCCGTTCTTTTTTGCAAATCCTCTGCAGCCGTACCGGCCTTTTTCATCTATGAACGCCAGGGTAGCGAAGGCTCCGTCGGATATCTTGATTGTTATTCGTGGGTTGGCAGTTTTTGCTGAAAAACCGTATCGATCTTTTTCAAAAATCTTCAGCTCGCGATGCGATCATTTTTGAAAATCCTCAGCTGCATGATCGATCTTTTTCCGGAATCCTCAGCTCACGATCCGATCATTTTTGAAAATCCTCAGCTGCATGATCGATCTTTTTTTAGAATTGCCAGCTCGCGACCGAAAATTTTCCGGAAAAAAGCGGGTGGCCGTTCGGAGCTGCCTGGCTTTGGAAACGGATCAGGAAGATGGGGGCTGTCGCCCCCCCACACCCCCACGGGCGAGAAGTGCCGCCGCCCCCGACAGGGTGCCCCCGCGGCGGATCAGTGAGGAGAAAACCGCACTTGCCCCGCCGTGCCCCGAGAGGGGCCCTGAGGCGGGGAGCCCTCGTTCTTATTTCACAAAGAGCGATCCGCTCAATTCTGAAAAAAAGAGATCCGTAAGGATCTACGCCTTCTTCCCCTCAAACATCCCCTTCAAAAACTGCCCGGTATAACTCTCCTTCACCGCCGCCACTTTCTCTGGTGTCCCGACCGCCACGATCTCCCCGCCGGCATCCCCGCCCTCGGGCCCGATGTCGATGAGATAGTCCGCAGACTTGATCACGTCCAGGTTGTGCTCGATCACAACGACCGTGTTGCCCTTCTCCACGAGATCGTCGAGCACCTTGATCAGTTTCTTGGTGTCGTCGAAGTGGAGCCCGGTGGTCGGCTCGTCCAGCAGGTAGAGCGTCTTCCCGGTCGCACGCTTGGCGAGTTCCCGGGTGAGCTTGATCCGCTGCGCTTCCCCGCCTGAGAGCGTTGTCGCGCTCTGGCCGAGCTTGACGTAATCGAGGCCGACCCGTGAGAGCATCTCCAGCTTGCTCTGGATCGAGGGGATGTTCTCGAAGAGTGCGAGCGCTTCCTCCACGCTCATGTCCAGCACGTCCGCGATCGACTTGCCCTTGTACTTCACTTCGAGCGTCTCGCGGTTATAGCGTTTGCCCTTGCACTCCTCGCACTCGATGTAGACGTCAGGCAGGAAGTTCATCTCGATCTTTATGAGGCCGTCGCCTTCGCAGGCTTCGCACCTCCCGCCTTTGATGTTAAACGAGAAGCGCCCGGGCTTGTAGCCCCGCATCTTTGCCTCTTTTGTCCCGGCAAAGACCGTGCGGATCTCATCGAAGACCTTGGTGTAGGTCGCCGGGTTCGAGCGCGGTGTGCGGCCGATCGGGCTCTGGTCGATCACGATCACCTTGTCGATCTCGGAATCAAACGTGATGCCGGAGTGCGCCCCGGCCTGCTCCCGGGAGCCGTGCAGTTTCTGCATCATGCCCTTGTAGAGCGTGTCATACACGAGCGTTGACTTGCCCGAGCCGGAGACGCCGGTCACGACCGTAAAGAGGCCGATCGGGATCTTCACATCGATATTCTTGAGGTTGTTCTCACGACAGCCTTTGACCGTGATGTATTTCGCCGCTTTCCGGCGCCCGGATGGCACGTCGATCTTCTTTTTCCCGGCGAGGTACTGCCCGGTGAGCGATTTCTTGTTCTTCTCGATCTGCTGCGGCGTGCCCTCTGCCACGACCGCACCGCCGTGGAGCCCGGCGCCGGGCCCGATATCGATCACGTGGTCGGCGGAACGGATCATGTCCTCGTCGTGTTCCACCACGATTAGTGTGTTCCCGATATCGCGGAGCGTTCGCAGGGTCCCGATCAGCTTCCGGTTGTCCCGCTGGTGGAGCCCGATGGAGGGCTCGTCGAGCACGTAGAGGACGCCCATCAGGTTCGAGCCGATCTGGGTGGCAAGCCGGATCCTTTGAGCCTCCCCTCCCGAGAGCGTCCCGGCATTCCGCGAGAGCGTGAGGTACCCGAGGCCGACTTTTTCCAGGAATTCGAGACGGGACCGGATCTCTTTTATGATCTGCCGGGCGATTCCCTCCTCTTTCCCGGTGAGCCGGAGACCGGAGAAGAATCCAAGACAGGCCGTGACCGAGAGATCGGTCACATCGATGATCGATTTGCCGTTGATCCGGACGGCGAGCACCTTCTCCTTGAGCCGTTTTCCCTTGCAGGCCGGGCAGGGGAAGACCCGCATGTAGTTCTCCAGTTCGCGCTTCCGCCACTCGGACTGGGTCTGCGAATAGAGCCGGGCGGTCTGGGGGAGGAGCCCTTCCCACTCGCCGTTGTGCGACCACTGGGCATCCCCGTTTTTCATGCTCATCGAGAAGTGCATCCTCTCGCCTGAACCGTACATCAGCGCATTGTACTGCCGCTCGTCCAGGTCCTTTATCGGGGTTAAGGCGGAAAAGCCGAAGTGCTTTGCGACCGTTGCCAGGTACTGTCCCCGGAAACCGTCCATCGGGTTCCGGTACGGCGCCACTGCACCGTCCGCGATGCAGCGGTTCTTGTCGGGAATGATAAGGTCGGCGTCGAACTCCATCTTCACCCCGAGGCCGTGGCACTCATCGCAGGCACCAAAGGGGCTGTTGAACGAGAACATGCGGGGCTGGAGTTCCTCGAATGCAAGACCGCAGACCGGGCAGGCCAAAAGCGAGGAGTAAGTCGATTCTTTCCCCTCCTCGTCGGCCACGAGTACGAGCCCTTCGGACTTTTTAAGCGTGTTCTCGACCGCTTCGGCCAGACGGGAACGGTCGGTGGTTTCGAGCCGGTCGATCACGACCTCGATATCGTGTTTCTTGTACCGGTCAAGCGTGATCTCCTCATCGGTTCTGATGATCTTGCCGTTCAGCCGGACCCTGGCGTAGCCTTCCCTGTTGAGGTCTTTTAAGAGCTGCTGGTACGTCCCCTTCTTCTGGCGGACGATCGGGGCAAGGACCGTGACCATGCCGGGGTGCTCGGCGGCAATCTGGTCGGCGATCCGGTCCGGGCTCTGGGCAGCGATCGGGATATTGTGCTCGGGACAGTAGGGCGTCCCGATCCTGGCAAAGAGCAACCGGAGGTAATCGTAGATCTCGGTCGTCGTCCCCACGGTCGAGCGGGGGTTCTTGGACGTGGTCTTCTGCTCGATGGAGATGGCAGGCGAGAGTCCTTCGATGGAATCCACATCGGGCTTCTGCATCATGCCGAGGAATTGCCGGGCATAGGAGGAGAGCGACTCGACGTACCTCCGCTGGCCTTCCGCGTACAGCGTATCGAACGCGAGCGTCGATTTGCCGGAGCCGGAGACCCCCGTTATCACGATTAACTTGTCGCGGGGGATCTCCACATTGATATTTTTCAGGTTGTGCTGGCGCGCACCCTTGATGATGATGTTCTTCATGCTGGTGTGAGGTACCAATGGGCGCCGGAAGTTATAGAGATAAGGATAGAGCTAGCTGGACACATACGCGAAATTTTCACGAATGATATATGCGGCCGGCAGGGTCGTTTCCCGATGCTGCATCGGTCCATGGGATGATCTCATCTCTCACGCGACGGACGCCGGGCGGGAATATATCCGGTGATCGACCTTTTTCTCATCCGGTCCGGGGGAGATGCCCGCAGGAACGTATAGCGGGGCCTGTGGTTTATGTACGGAATGACCCGGGCGGCACCGTGATCTCAAACATTGCCCCCTTGCCCGGCGAGCCGGACTCATGGATGGTGATGCCGGTGATACCAAGAATTTCCCGGGAAAGAGCTAAGCCAAGCCCGGTGTTCTTCCCAAAGCCCCAGTCGAAAATCCGCTCCTTATCCTCAGCAGGGATCCCCTCGCCATCGTCTTCACATACAATGATACAGGAGCCATCGCATTCCTTCAGAGAGAACCGGATGGTGGTAATCTTCCCGCCATACCGCACCGAATTCTCTATCAGGTTATAAAAAACCCTGACGGCCAGCGGGTCAGCATGCACTTCTCTTCCGGGGGGGAGATCGTTTATCACGATGACCGTCCTGAGGGGAACCTGCGTTGCTGCAGTTTCCACAAGAGTGCGTATGTCCTGCCATTGGGGATCTGTTCCCCCGACGGTACTATATGCTTTGGTGAACTGGATCGTAGAGGAAATACGGGCAATTGCCTGCGTGATCCACGTGAAATAATTTTCAAGAGCTGGATCAGGGACCTTCTCGTGAAGTAATGCGATAAAACCGTTCAAAGCCAGAACCTGGTTGTTAATGTCGTGCCGCGTGATGGTGGTGAGGAGGGCGAGCTTCCTGTTCGCCTCCCGCACGGTTTCATCGGCCTTTTTCCGTTCGGTAATATCGCGGGCAATCCCCAGGACTGCCGGAGCTCCCTGGTACATGATAGTGTCCACAAAAAATTCGCAGGACCGCGAAATGCCATCCCGGGTCAGGAGCCTGGCCGTATACTCTGATGGAACCTCTTCTCCGGAAAAACTTTTCCGGTAACTTTCTATAAGCCTGTCCCGGTCATCCGGGTGCACAAGGTCCCAGAGCCGGATTTCCATAAGTTCTTTGTGCGGGTAACCGGTGAGATCCGAGGCCCGGCTGTTTGCGAAGAGTATCTGATCGGACCGGAAGATATAGATCGCGTCATGGTTATTCTCGACCACGAGCCGGTACTTATCCTCGCTCTCCCTCAGCGCCTCCTCCACCCTCTTGCGCCCGGTAATGTCCCGGATTGACTCGATCGCACCGGTGACATTCCCATCCCTGTTGTAAAGCGGACTTGCCTTGACGAGCGCATCGATGCGATTTCCCTTCGGATGAATGAGGTTGGTCTCCGCGGAGAGGGAATTGCCCTCCCGGGAGATGCTGCTATAATACCGGGCAATTTTTTCATCCGGTTCAAATACCAGGTCGATCAGGATCGGACGGCGGTTCCCGTAGAAGGGGGTTGCATATTCATACCCTCCTTTGCCAAGGATGTCTGCGGCCGGAATGCCGGTCATCTCCTCGATTGACCGGTTCCATGCGATCACGATCCCGTCAGTATCGATGGCAAAGGTGGCATCCGGCAGGAAGTTGATGATGTCTGATAAGCGCCGTTCCGAATTCGACAGGGCGATCTCCGTCTTCTTCTGGAGAATAGCCTGGCGGATCTTATGGGAGAGCTCGGTGAACTGCGAGACCGGCTCGCCCCCTTTCTGGAGATAAAAATCTGCCCCTTCGTTTAACGCCTGGATAACAACTTCTTCGCGTCCTCTCCCGGTGAAGAGGATAAATGGTATGGAATTACCGGATAACCTGACCTGTTTTAAAAATTCGATACCATCTACCTCCGGCATCTGGTAATCAGAGATAATGGCATCGTAGGTCTTTATTTTCAGGAGGGTAAGTGCAGCCGGGGCTGAGGTAATGGTGTCTACGCTGAACTGCCCGCTCCGCTCAAGGAAGAGTTTGCCGATCTCAAGCATGCCGGATTCATCATCGACGTAGAGAATGCGGTACAAGGTGGCCTCGATCTGGCTGTCCGGTGTTGTTCGGTACTCATAATATATCTCGTCCTGTTATTATGAAATACACCGAAATGCACTGTGGCCCGGGCGTTATTTTCCTGTGCCGGGTACCGGGATGCCGGCTGACCTGTCTGCTGCCTTTTGCTGATCGTCATTTTCATCGCTGTATCCGGTGCAGGTGTCATCAGCCCGGCGGCTCATGTGTACGGTGTACCCGGGGTCAGGACACGCCCGAGGGGGAAACATGTTCTTCCTTGAAAAACCGGAACATAAACCGTCCGGAGATCCCGGTTTTTGGCAAAGAACAATGCCCTCTTTGCGGGAAAGGTCGTGGCACGCAGCCTGCATTCCGGTCCGCGCCGGTCAGATCGATCCGCCGGAACCAAGCAGCTGGTTAAAACTGCCGGTGTCAAGCGTGCCCATCTGTGACATCAGGGGATCGATAACCAGGTAGATGAGGACCAGGAGCGCGATCGCGATCACGGCAACAGCGAACACGATAAACAGGACTATAGGGAGCATCCGGGTCTCGCGGAACGGGATCTCCCCGGTGTTCATCTTCCCCGCTGTCGTGTACGCATTGTATATCCCATAGAGCCACGCGATAAGGCCGGGGATCAGCAGAAGAGCCAGTCCCGCGAGAGTAAGGATAAAGATGGCAAACCCTTTTGCGGTTTCCCCGTTGTATACCTGCCCGAGGCCGGGAAGAACGGACGAGCAGGCGCCTGCGATCAACCGGTTCTTCTGCTCCCGCACCGTGGTGGAATATCCCGGGTACCCGGCCGGGGTTTTCCCGTCCATACGGGCACCGCATCCGCTGCAGAACCGCGGGGCATCCTCGTTTGATTCCTTACCGCAGTGCGGACAGATCTCATGCATGCTGGTATTCTTCAAAGGAGATTGATCCATGCAGGGTAAAAGACTTGTCAGGCACAGGTATGCAGACGCGGGAGCATAGTCCCCTGCACAATCAGGCCCTTTCCGTTTACCGGGTGGCGCATAACGCCCGATGACGGGAACAAGGGAGGGCAGATCTGATAATGCCCGGGAAAAGACCTGATGATTAAAAAAGGCCGTCGCTCGGGAAAGCGGATATACCGGGAACGATCCTTCCCGGATATACGGGAATGTTTTTAGAAAAAAAGAGTTGATCAGTTGGACTTTGATGCGAGATCAACGTCTTCTTTCTTGATCGTCTTTCTTCCCGCGTGCTCTGCAAGCTTGTTTGCTTCCTTCGTGAGCTGGGAGATATACTTCTCAGCTTTTACCACGAGTGCCTCGGCTGCATCGCTGCCCACTCTTTCGGCTCCGTTCTTCTTTGCAATGCGTACAACTGCTGCGATTGGTAAATCTGCCATTTTTCTTACCTCAACAAGAAAGTATATTGGTATGTATAAAAACTTTTTGGGAAAATCCGCCATTTTGATTAGTAAAACGATATTGGAAGGCGTGCCGAACCTTTCTGGCAAAACGCGCTCCAGAATGTCGCAGAATATTTTTTATTGGCATAATTCGGTTTAATTTTTAAAAAAAGGCGTTTTAAACGATTAAAATTTATTCCAGCAATGATGCTGCGAGCAATAGCGCATTCGTGTAATCCGGTGAGGCGCGCGAGGTATCCACAAAAATTTTATCGATATTTACGACCGGCGCACCATGCGCGTGCCCGGCTCCGAGAAAGGCGAGCGTACGGAAGACCAGGTTACCGGATATCCCGTCCGGCGCGATGATCAGGCCGCAGGATTCGATCGCATCTTCGATCAGGATCTCGTAGTGTACTGCATCGCCGAGCCGTGCGACGAGCTCGGCATCGGCCATGCTCCGGTCCACCCGTGCATGCCGGCCGATATCCCCGAACCGCCCTCCCGAGAGGATACCCACTTTCTCTGACAGGCCGAACCGGCGGGCAACCAGCCTGCCTTTCCGGACGAGCGCGAGCTTGTCGGCGACTGTCCACCCCTCATCGATACCCACGGGAGCAAACAGGAATTTTTTCCCGCCCGCCGTCTCCAGGAGCGCAATCCGCTCCAGGTGATCGACCCCTGCGGCCGCCTTGAGCGCCTGAAGGGTGACGTTTGCCGGAAGCGTGCCCCGTACTGCCGCATCGATCACACCTGTCATCAGGTCGGAAACGAGCATCGCTTCAGGAGTTTCGCTCTCCGCTATCCGCACGCGGGAACAGCCGGGAGGCACCTTTACGGTGCCCGGACGCGAGTAACAGATAATATCGCACGAAACGCCGGCGCGGCACGCGCTGTCGACGACCTTTTCCGCATCTTCCGCATCGGAACCGATACCGATACCGATTTTCTTTACTGCTGCCTGCATGGCATCTCACCGGGAGGGAGGCAGGTGATCCCGTTTTTGATGAAATCAAAGACCTGCGCCTCGTCCCCGTCATACCGGATCCTGAGCTCGCGCGTGGCATCCACGGTACCGATCACCTGTGCGGTCATGCCGACGGCCGCAAAACGCCTGACAAGCTCATCGACGTGTTCTTCCCGTGCAGTCAGGACAAAACCCATCCCGGGGTACATCTTCACCCACTGTTCGAAGGTCATCTGGTTTGCCGCAAGGTCCGGCTTCGGGACGCGGCCGAGGTCGAGCTCGGCCCCTTTCCCGCTCACTTCCAGAAGCATCCCGATCGTCCCGATAAGGCCGGGGTTACTGATATCTTTTCCGGCGGTGACCAGGTGCTCACGGCCGATCTCTTCAAGGAGCGCAATCTGCGCACGCACCTGTGCAGCCGTCTTCATGGTCACCGAGTCCCAGTTGAGTGCACAGGACGGGTGGACACGCCCCGAGAGATCGATGGCAGCAATGATGCGATCGCCTACCTGTGCGGTGTTGGAATAGATAATCGCGTCGAGCCGGGCGGACCCCAGGATCGAGACATCGATCACGCTGTACGGTGCATCGGGATGGAGGTGCCCGCCGACGATCGGGACGCCGAACTGCGCGGACGCGTCATGCATCCCCCTGACCACCTGCTCGTGGGTATGGGTGTCCTTTGGCATCGAGAAGACATCCACCATCGCGATTGGCTTTCCGCCCATGGCGGCGATATCATGGATGTTGACGAGGACCGAGCAGTAACCGGCCCAGTACGGGTCTGCCTCCATGAGCCGGCTCCAGATGCCATCGGCCGCGAGGAGCAGCGCCTCGCCGTTGTGCTCGATGACTGCCGCATCCTCGCCAAATGAGGCGACGACATGGGGTGCATCGATCCTGAGGGCCTTGACCATCTCTCCGATGGCATGCTTCCGCTTTACGCCTTCATATTCCCTGACGACGTGCGCGATCTTTGTTGTGGAACAGTCAGAAACCACTCTTTTCACCCGGGTCTGCACCGCTGGATAGATTGCTGTACGCTATGTGTGGCCTCATCAGAGATAATTTATTTGATAGGGGGTCGACTCCTCTGGTATGGAGTGGGCAGAGAAATACCGGCCGGAACACCTCGCGGATATCGTCGGCAATACGACTGCAGTCCGCCTGATGGCCGACTGGGCCCGGTCGTGGACGTTCCGGTCAAAACCCCTTATCCTGTACGGCAAGCCCGGTATCGGCAAGACGTCAAGCGTCTACGCGCTTGCCCGGGATATGGGCTGGGATCTGATCGAGCTCAACGCGAGCGACCAGAGGACGGCCGCCGTGATAGAGAGGATCGCCGGCACCGGCAGCACCACGGCGAGCCTGACGGGTTCTTCGAGAAAACTCATCGTGATGGACGAGGCCGACAACCTGCAGGGGACCGCCGACCGGGGCGGGGCGAGGGCGATCATCGAGTGCATAAAAAACGCCCGGCAGCCCATGATCCTGATCGCGAACGATCTCTACGGGCTTGCCCCGGAGCTCCGGCTGCGCTGCGAACCGGTCCAGTTCAGGGCAATCCCGGCCCGGTCGATCGCACCAAGGCTCAAATATATCTGTGCAAACGAGAAGATCGCCTGTTCGGATGCGGCGGTCCATGAGATCGCCGAAAGTGCCAGCGGGGACATGAGGTCGGCCGTGAACATGCTGTATGCGTCAGCCATCGGCCGCGAATCGCTTGGTGGAGAACAGGTGCATACCTCCCAGAAAGATGACCGGGTCTCGATCTTCTCGCTTGTTTCGGCGGTGTTTTCAAAGACTTCTGATGAGGAGCTGATGAAATTATCATGGGATGTCGATGATACACCGGAAACTATCGAGCAGTGGGTGGAGGGAAATGCGCATACTATTGCCGATCCCGGCGCCGTGGAACGGGCCTACCGCTCCCTTGCCCGTGCCGACGAGTACATCGGATATACCTACCGGCGCCAGTACCACACGCTCTGGCGGTATGCGACGGCGGTGATGCTCCTCGGGGTCGCCGATGCGGCCGGGGGAAAAGGCATCCATGCCCGTATCCTCCCGCCCGAACGCTGGCAGAAGATGTCCACGGCAAAAAAACAGAAGGCGATCCGCTCCTCCGTACTCTCGCGCCTTGCGGCCGCCATGCAGCTCCCGCAGGCCACCCTGCGCGAGAACTACCTGGGCACCATCGCCCTTCTCGTGGAGCTCGACCCCGGCACCTTCACCCGCGAGCTGATGCTGGACGCGGACGGTCTCAACTTTTTCCTCAACGACCGGTCACGGGCACAGGAGATCGTCAGGGCAGTAACAAAAACGGAACGCGATAAGGAACTGGAGCAGAAGAAAAAGGGCAGGAAAACCAGAACGAATGCTTCCGAAGGGGACCGGGATCCGGCCATGGCCTCGGGACCCGAACCGACAGAGACCCGGCCGTTGAAACAACCGGAAGAGCAGGCGCCCGTGCCCCCGCCGGTACCGGATCCGTCCGACAGGAAACCGGGATCCCATAATCAGTCCACGCTCTTTGACGGGTTCTGACCCCGCCGGTAATAACAGTGGAGCGGCACGCCGCAGTCGATGACCGTCCCGCCGGTCCCGTAGGACTCAAACCCGAGATGGTAAACCACGAGATCGCAGTCGAGCCTTTCGGCGAGCGCGATCAGAGGGGGGATCATCTCTTCTGCCGGGCGCACGGCATACAGGACGTCGGCACCTGCGTAGCAGGACAGGTCGGGCGAAAAGATATCGTCGCAGGCAAAGGGAAGCCAGGGCGGCAGCTGGCACGCGCGGATATCGGTGGCCTGCACGCGGATCCCCGCTTCGTGCACGCACCGCGCGGCATCAGGGTTGTTCCCTACCCCGATCTCGACGGGATTGCGGTAGTGGGAAGCGATATATGAGCCGCAGCAGTGCTCAATATGTTTATAGCCGTCCATCCAATAGAATTGAGCGATGCGGCTCCATATTTTTTGGGATCAGCTCTCTCCGGAAGGCCTGCAGCTGCCGGTCGAACGGATGATCTCGGCAGTCACCGGGTTGCATGCCGTAGTTGTTGCGAACCCGGTGCGGATCATGGGTTTTGTGAACGCGCGAAAGCAGATCGATGCCCAGGCACAGCTGGACCATCTCGAGGTATACAAGCACCAGCACCGTATGTCCGATCCCATCCTTCTTGTGGTCAGCCAGGATCTCTTCAACTGCGGCCATTGTGCCCTTTTCGGCCTTGCAAGGGAATCCACAGGGATTGCAGTTGTCTCCACGGCCCGGCTTGCAAACGAATATTACGGGCTTGACGCATGTGACGACGACCTGATCGACCGGATCGTCAAGGAAGGGGCGCACGAGGTCGGCCACCTGATGGGGCTTGTTCACTGCCCCGACCGCGAGTGCATCATGTTCTGCCCGGACACGCTTGATGAGCTGAACGGGAAAAAGAAGAGTTTCTGCGATGCCTGCCGGAAGCAGATTGAGCAGCGCCTCATGCCGCAGATCGACCAGATCTGATACGTTTTTATTTATCCCTGCAGACGGGCGGAAATACGGCCCCCGGCACCTCACAACAATTATGAGCGGGGAACTGCAAACGGTTCCGCGTACACTCATCCCGGTGGTCCGGGGTACAGCCATGCGGAGCGGCCATGTTCAGGCGGGTTCTTATTGCGACGGATTTTTCACGCCACGCTGACCGGGTGCTGGAGTGCATCGGCGGTATTCCCGGCATGGAGGAGATCCTCCTCCTGCATGTTATCACCGGGGGATCTGAGACGCAGGAGGCGGCGGCAGCCCGGCTGCTCGAAACAAAAAAACGCATTCTTGCGCCGCCCGGTATCCCCCTCCGCACACTGGTGGTGCAGAGCGAATACGGGGATATCGTGCGCAGCATCACCGCGACCGCCACCCGTGAACGGGCGTCGCTCATCGTGATGGGCGCCCGGGGGAGAAACCTGCTCCGCACGCTGGTTCTCGGGACCGTCTCACGAGGGGTGATCGAGTCGGGCACGACCGATGTGCTCATCCTGCATTTCCGGGGAGAGGACGTACCCGACCCCGGGAACCTGGAGAAGTACTGCCAGAATATTTTTTACCGGATCCTCTGCCCGGTCGACTTCTCAAAACCCACTGCCGATGTTCTCGCATTCCTGTCCCACCTGCCCCTCGTACGGGAGGTCATCCTCATGCACGTGCTGCCCGCACCAGCCCCGGGCGAGAGGATCGGGAACCGGGAAGCGCAGGCCGCCGCACACCTGGAAGAGGCAAAAACTGCGCTGAACCTGCCCCAGAGAAGAGTGCGGACCATGATCCGGTCCGGCGACCCGGCAGCAGAGATTGCAGCATGTGCGGAAAAAGAAGACGTCTCCCTTGTCCTGATACCCCGGTTCGGGAGCGGGGATTATGCGACAAGCATCCCGATCGGCAGGACTGCGGCCGCTGTGGCAGGCAGGGTGCAACGCCCCCTCCTCGTCCGGTACCCCCTGCTCCACCTGGACGTGGAGGCACACGAGCTCCCTTCAGGTGCATTCGGCCGGGCTGAAGAGGTATGGCGGGCATATCACCGTCAGAACGCCGACCGGAACGCCGACCGCATCTTCGGGGTCTTTGTCGAGGGCGAGCTTGCCTCGGTCGCCCGGTGCCGGCGGCACCCGGATGGCCTCGAAGTTGACGGCGTCTTTACCGGCGAACGGTTCCGGAACCGGGGTTATGCACATAAGGCGGTACAGGCTCTCGTTTCAGCGTGCGGCGGCACGACGCTCTATATGCACTCAACCGTACCGCTGGTCGCCTTTTATTCCTCGTTTGGTTTTACACCCATCAGCGAACGGGAACTGCCGGAGAGCATACGGGCACGGTTCGATTTTGCCGGCGGCAATCTCGAGGGTGCAAACGCGGTACCCATGCGGCGCCTGCCACCGGCCTGACGGGAGAAATGGATCATCCGGGCAGGGGCAGGATATCGATCTCCATCGTGCTGATTTTCTCATAGATCTTTTTCATCCGGAGGATCGGCCAGAGCTCATAGAGGAGCACGGTGATCGGCTCCCACATCGCCGCCCACCCGATGATCAGAAGCGAATCGGACAGGAGCTGGGCCAGGAAATGGTTGGCCATGGTTGCTACGAGCTCCCGGGAGACAAGGGCGACTGCCAGGAACGAGAGCCCGATCGCGAGCGTGATCCGCCCAAACCGGAATCTCGCCCGGAACTTACGGTCGGCAACCAGCATCTTGTACTGGAAATGGTTATGGATGGCAGGAATGATCTTTTGGGCCTCTTCACTAAGAACGAGGGTGGGGGGCAGGTAAATGTGGATCTTGAATTTTGTCTTTGCCGGGAAATCCCGGACCGTATCCACGATATAGTGTTCGGCTTCCGTATCGATCTCCTTCTCGTAGAACGGGGCCGGATCAAAGGAGTTGAAGAGCTGGATCACCGAGGTCAGTTTGATCTCGATCAGTACCTGGCCATCCTTACGGTGGTACATCGATGCGATATCCCTGACCGGCTCTGATGCGAGGGGCATGTTGTTTTTGTACAGCGGCTGAACCAATAAATCATACGAATCCGATCGAATATTCCCGTGGACAAGGCCTGACAGCGTGTATATGGTGCAGGACCCCGCGTTCCTGCTGTTTTATCGGGAGAGCGATAACTTAAAAAATGCTGTACAGTGCACCGTATGGCGCAAGAGTGTATACCGGGATGACGGGTACACGCCCTTTCCTCACTCCCGGGTTGTTCTTCCGGTGAAAAGATGTGGATTCCGGAAGACCGCCGGGACAGGTGTAAAAAAAATCTGCTACCGGAAGCCCCCCCGGATTATTCCTTTTCCCTGACGTACAGGACGCCTTCAGGTTCCCGGTAATCGGTTTTTATGACGATCGTATTGGAGATCCGGTTGAAGACCCGGAGTTTGGTCTGCGGCATCGCGAGCCACCCGATCAGGCAGTCGAGGACGAGGACAGGGACAAACGCCTTTCCCAGGCTCTCGATCGCGGCAGTTCCCCAGTGAATCCGCGTCCCATCGCGGTTCACGACCCGGATGTTCATCACCATCTTTCCGATCGACTGTCCCTTGTAACTCTCAAAAACGGTCCAGTACAGGAAGAAGAAGAGCGAATGGACACCGAAATCCACTACCCTCCCCTTTATGATCTCCCAAAAAGGATGGATCACTCCAAAGATAAGCGAGTCGACAATGTTCAGGAGAAGGAGAACAAGAATAATATCGATGAGCCATGCCCAGAACCGGGTGGACCACTTTGCAAGATGCAGAGTCTTGGCATGCTCGAACGGCGGGCGTTCCGGCTCCGCCACCGGAAGGGGTTCCGACGCCGGTACAGGTGTCGGTACCGGTAAGGGGGAAGTTCCCGGGAATGCATCTGCCATAATACCTTTAATATACGCAGCAGGAGCGAATGAAGGTTGCGAAACCTGCACCTGTGCATATACCGTTTCTCCTGCCTCATGAGAACAATCCTTTTATGCGCAAAAGAAGTAACGTTAAAAAATCAGGCAGACCGTGAGGTAGAGGGGAATGACAGAATCAGTCATCACTGAATTTACCGGTGGCCAGCGGGATTTGATCAGCCGGGTATACCATTACGGTGTAAGTGGTGTCCGGGTTCTGGACAGCCACGATGTCACCCGCAGGCTTTACCGGTTCGATCCGTCCTCCAACACGATGACGGAGAACGATCCTGCGCAACCGGGAAAGATACTCCGGCGGTTCGTGTTCGACAATTACGGGATGCTCGAAGAGACGTTCTCATTCGGGCAGCCGCCCCGGACATTCCGGTACGAGGCCGGCGGCCGGCAGATCGTGATGCGGGAAGGCGGAGACTACGGTGCGGTCGGGAAGACATTTTCGTTTGAAGGCAACGGGGTTGCCGAGACCGCGTTCGGGCGCGATGGCAGCGTGGAGCGGGTCTACGTCTTTGAGCCCGGGGGTGAGGCGATCACCATCCGCTCCGGCGGGTGGTACGGCGACGTTGAACGGAAACTGGTATGCGAGAGGATCAACGCATCAGTTTTCCGCGAACCCGAGGCCTTCCTCCAGTTCCTGATGTTTACGGAAAAGAGCGCCCGTGAAACAGAAGCGGAGATTGACGAACAGGTAGCAAAGATCCGGGGCGGGTCAGCATCGGCTCCCGGGCAGAGCCGGTTTGCGTACACCGGTCCACGGCACACGTCCGATGACAATGCCGGGCCTCAAGGAATGCCGGCGGCACGCGCTCAGGAGGGGCGCCTGGATATGAATGTACAGAACCCGCCCGCCCGCCGCCCGGCGGCACGAGCGGAAAAACGGGACGATACAGGCATCGATTTTATCCCGGATGCGGATTCGCCGCGGGACTTCCCCCGGGGCCCTCCCGGGGCACGCGTACAGAGCACGGCGATCCCTCTCGACGAACGGTTCCGGAGTTCCCGGGATGAAGACCGGGCCCTCACGGCAGGAAGGAGTGCAAGTATCCCTCTCGATGAACGGTTCCGGAGTTCCCGGGAAGAGGAGCGGACACCAACCAAAGGGAGGAGTTCCAGCATCCCCCTCGATGAACGGTTCCAGAACGCGGAGGATGAGAAGGAGCAGCTCACCCCCGGGAGGAGCACCCAGATCTCCTACGAGGAGCGTAAGACCGGGAGAAGGACGCAGTAAGCCGTGGCCGGGAGAAAAACCGACCCGCGATCATTTTTCCCGGATACCGTTTTTCCAAAAAGGATTAGTGCTCGTCGCAGCGGAGCACGCCGCCATGGCCGATGTCCTCGAGGCTGTGCTCGTCGATCATGATCGTGACGAGGTCCGGGTCGATCGCGAGCGTCGAGACGAGGGTGTTCGTGAACTCTTTTACTATCCTGCGTTTCTGGTCCGTGGTCCAGCCTTTGCGCACCTTGAGTATAACGACGGGCATAGCATCATCTCTCTACCCGGAACTATTGGGCGAATGGGTATTTAGCCGCACCTCCCGTATGAGCATTACAGTTATACCTTTCCGGCGGACTGCCCGGTGCGGTATGAGATCCCGCTGCATCAGGACCGCCTCCACCTGATCATACAGCACGGTCACTAGGTTCGTGCTGCCCGGCGCGACATTAAAGTGCAATCGGAACCCGATGGCCGGGTCGATAACCCGGAACCTCCCGCAGAGGTCATCGATACAGGCAGCCGAGTACCGGCCGCACGTGACAAACGTTCATCCTTGTGCAGGAGGTCATCAAGGTTTTGGCACTCACCGGTGAAAAACCGGGATCCGACACGATTATGGGCAATACAGGCGCAAGGCAGAACCCGCAGGTACGATTGTGCGGCTTTTCGTTTTCAAGGTAAATATTTCCGGCACAGCATTTGCGTGCACAGGTGCCGCAGATATTGCAATTCTCCGATACGTAAAAATGGCGATCGCGGTTCCCGTGTCTGAAGCACCGGGATATTAACCCGAAAAATGTCCGTGAAATAAATCCTGCAGGCATCCAACCGAACTAATCTTCAGGTACTATTAACTGTACTGGCTTTCGCTCAGGTTACCCGATTCGGAATACCCCCGCTGCTCCCAGTATCCCTGATAGTCCGGATTGTCGGAGAGTTCAATCTCATTGATCCACTTGATCCACTTATAACCCCATTTGTCTTCAGCCACCAGCCGGAAGGGATAGCCGTGTTCGGCGTCAATGGTGACGTTGTTCATTTTATATGCGATGATGATGTCGTTGTCCATGATGTAGCTGAGCGGGAACGATGTTGTGTACCCGTCTGTGGCGTGAAAGATTACGGTGTTCGCTCGGGGATCAACTCCCGCTTCATTGATGAGATCCCGGACAAGTATGCCTTCCCAGAGGATCTTAACAGACCAGCCTTCGACGCAGTTGAGTGTGACGACCTTGGTGTAGTGCTGGTAGTTGTTAAGGATATCGCCATACGTCGACACTTTCGTCGTCGTGGTAAGACCGGTTACGGTAAGCCGGTAATCAGACGTGTTCACATACTGGGTGCCGATGATGGCATTTTCGGGGACATCGCTGATGGACGAGAGATCCTGACCCTCGTAGGACCGGACTTCGGCGGCGGCGAGGGGGGTGGTCCCGTTTGAAGGGGATCCGGGCCGGAACACCGGGCTCAAAAAAGCTGCTACAAGTGCGATGATTACAACCGCTGTCACGAACGCGATCAGACGGTATGAGCGAGTATTCATTGCTTGTTACCTGCACCCACAATTACTTCAAGGTTGGGTTTGGGGAACAGAACCGGTATCTACCTTCTGGGAAAGGTGGAATCATGCTGGTTCTGCATTACCTTTTCTCTTCGAATGCTGATAAGTGACAAGTTCAGCCGCAGCGCCGATGACAATGCCAATGACAAAACCCCATGGGGAGAGGCTGCAGACTCCCTGCCATTCTGTTATCGCCATTCCGACAAACGTGCAGGCGATGAGAATGGGAACGAAGAGCTTCCCGGGGAGCGGTCGTCTGTTACTTCCCTTTGCAATTTCGTGTTCTTCCATCCGGAAATACAGGTACAGAGAAAGGATGGCAAGTATAAGACCGCCGAGTGCAATGATCGTGAAAGTTTGGGGCATGGTGATGAAGGAATTAACTGTATGGAAATATTGCGGAGATCTGGCTATATAGTACGGGTTGATGACATTCATTCAAACAGCGATCCAAGGTGTGTCCTGAAACATTCTGCATCAAACCCCTTTCACCAATCAAATTTTTTTTCGTGCACCATTTGGATCCTCCGATGAGATCTTTAGAACTGAGCAGGGGCTCATCACCCTTGTGCCAGCATCCGGCAGAAAAATGTACCTAGTTTATCATCTGGCAGCATAATGTAAAGAATTACTTACATATGATCAAGGAAATCATTCTGGTAGTTGAAGATGAAGGTCTGATCGCCCTCCACTTGACCGAGATACTGGAAAATGCGGGATACCAGGTCCTCGAGCCGGTTTATTCCGGAGAAATGGCACTTCGGGTGCTCGAAAAGCCTCCCCTTCCCGATCTCGTCCTGATGGATATCGGGCTTTCAGGGGCACTCGACGGAATCGAGACAGCCCGGCAGATCCGGCAACGATATTCGGTTCCCCTGATCTTCGTGACTGCCTATACCTTTGAGAGTACGCTTGCGCGAATGCAGGAAATTGCGCCGGACGGGGTTATCATCAAACCGTTCGTTGATACGGAATTACTCGATCTTATCAGAAAAACGCTGGCTCGTAGGCTCTCATGACACGAGAGTTCATCAATCGACTCACTGCCCTTGAGTAAATGTGCGGCGTACCCGATCAGATAATGTTGCGCCTTGCGTGAGTGCGAATGCTCTATCGATCTATGCCAGACTTGTACTACTCAGTGCAGCAGAACTACCTGCTATTCCTCGACACCTGTATCAGTTTTTAAAAGACCCTATCCCATCTCCTTCATCAGGTATTCTGACGCTTCAAGCGCCGCTTTTGCCCCATCTCCTGCGGCGATGATAATCTGCTTGCCCTTTACTGATGTAACATCCCCGGCGGCAAAGACACCTTTCCGGCTCGTGTGGCAGTTGATGTCCACCACGATCTCCTTTTCATCATTCATCTCCACGAACCCGCCAAGCAGTTCGGTGTTGGGGAGCCAGCCAATCTCAATAAAGACGCCGTCAACACTGACAGTCTGTTCTCCTTTTCCATCCATTATCGTAATGCCGGTGAGGAGCCGGTCCCCGTGAAGTGCGCTCACCCGTGAATTCAGATGAACCGTGACGTTGTGTTTTGATTCGAGCTTCTTTACGTAGACCGGGTCGGCCCGGATCGTACTGCGGACGATGAGACTGACAGACTGCGCGATCTCGCTCAGCTCTAGGACGGTCTGAAGTGCCGAGTTGCCTCCGCCCACCACGGCGACCTTCTTTGCCTTGAATAGAGGGCCGTCACAGGTCGAGCAGATGGAAAGCCCCCTTCCCATGTACTGCTCCTCTTGGGGCACCCCGAGCTTCCGGGGCCGCTTTCCCTGCGCCAGGATAAGGCACTTTGCCTTCAGAATGCTCTCAGAGATGGTCTTTACCGCAAAGAAATTGTCTTCCTCAGCAACGCCGGTGACCCGGTCAAGTTCAAGCCTCAAGTCAAAGTTCCGCACCTGTTCCTCGAACTTTTTCATCAGGTCTTCACCGGTGACCATCCGGTATCCCATATAATTTTCAATAGCCCACGACTCGACCGCCTGACCACCGATGTCTTCTGATACGATGATGGTCCTGAGAATCTTCCGCGCACAGTACACTCCGGCGGTCAGCCCGGCCGGGCCTGCACCGACAATCAGGACATCGAAAATAGATTCGGATGCGGGTTCCCCGAACAGTTCATTCAATCGCCGGGCATCAAATCCGATGATAACCTCGTCATCGACCGTAATGACCGGCCCGGCCCGCTGGCCGGATATCTCGAACATTTTTTGGGCCGCTTTGGGATCTGTATCGACATCAACATTCTCATACGGCACTCCGTGTCTCTCAAGAAATGCCTTTGCCATACTACAGTACGGACAGTCATGTGTGGAGTAGACGGTAACTTTGCTCATCATTCCGACGATCCCCCGGTGCCGCTAATGCAACAGACTCTCCATCTTTTTCGGATCATATCCGAAGATAAACTCGTCTTTAATCTTGACGATGGGGACCCCAAAGCGCCCGGTTTTCTCGAGGATCATATTTCTCGCGTCCTCATCGGCAGAGATATCGATCTCCTCGAATTCAACATTATGAGAACTGAGGAACTCCTTGATCTCATGACAGTGATGGCACGTCGGGGTTGAGTAGACTTTAACTTTTTTACCAGTCCCCCATGTCTTCTCAATGAAGGCCTCACGGCCGGAATAGGTCTTATACTGGTGATACTCCCGCGGTTTCTTCTTCGCATAATCCTGATGGTATTCCTCGGCAGGGTAGAATGTGGTGAACGGCCGGATCTCCGTTGCAACGGGTTTTTTGAACTTCCCGGATTCGTCGAGTTTCTTCTTCGAATCTTCTGCAATCCGCTTCTGTTCTTCGTCATGGTAGAATATGGCAGTCCTGTACTGGGGCCCCTTGTCCGCAAACTGGCCCTCCTGGTCGGTCGGATCGATCTGCGTCCAGAAGACATCGAGGAGATTCCCGTAGGAAACCTTTTCGGGATCGTAGGTGACCTGTACCGATTCGAGGTGTCCCGTTTTACCGGAAGAGACCTCTTCATAGCTCGGGTTCTCCTTTATTCCACCGGCGTATCCTGCCACCGCTTCAGTTACCCCATCGATCTGCTGGAATGGCGGCTGCATGCACCAGAAACAGCCACCTGCAAACGTTGCCTTCATCAGTTTCCTGTCCATGGTTTCTCTTCCTGTGCACTGTCACCCGAACGTGAACGTGTACGCCCGCAGGCCCGGCTGTGCGATATCAAGCTCGAGCGTATGCTCACCGTAATCCGCCCCTTCCACGAGCGTATACAGCTGCTCGTCTTTGATCGCGACTACTCCACCTTTTACATCTGAACCGGCACTGTCGCTGATCGGTTTTCCGTCCAGCAAGACCGTGACTTGCGTGGAATCATCGGCGCTCGCGACAAAGTAGACGTTCTTTGCATTGTACTGGAAAACGATGCTATTATTCCCGGTAGTCTCCGCATACTCATCGGAAAAGTTCCACGTCCCTCCGAGATAGAGCATGTTTGACAGTATCGAACCTGGAACCACCAGTGTCTGCGGCCCGGTCACCGATTGTTTTCCGTTCACCAGGAATTCGTTCTTCGCTGCACCAAAATATGTCTCCTGGCTGCCGATCTGCGAGAAGTCAACGCTGACAGCGTTCGCAGGTGTCGCGGTCGTGTTTGAGATATTGACCTGGATCCCGAGGGTCTGGGCCCGTTCCCTTAGGAGGGTTTGGATCTCCATCTCGGTCGTGTTGTAGTCGCCTTCCCCGATTGCGCGATAAACGATAAAACCGTCAATATCGATCAGGTATTCTTCGGGCCAGTACTGGTTCCCATATGAGTCCCAAGTCGCGTAATTGTTGTCGAGCACGACCGGGTATTTGATACCGAACTTTTGAACAGCCTGACGGACATTGTCTATATTGTGTTCGAACTGGAATTCCGGAGTATGGACGCCAATAATCTCGAGGCCCTGGTCATGATATTCTGAGTACCACATATTCAGGTACGGGATCGTACGTTCGCAGTTGATGCAGCTGTATGTCCAGAAATCCACGAGGATCACATCCTTGCCGATCAGGCTGCCGATAGTGATGTTATCGACGTTCACAAAGCCTGAGGGCTGGGCTATCTCTTTTGCATACGGGTAGATCTTTGCCTTTTCGGCATTGATCGCGGTCCGGTTTCCGGGCGACACCGGTGTGCCGGTGTAAGATTTGTCCGCGCTGAACTGTTGCAGGTACACAATAGCCCCGGCTATCAGGATCACCGCTATCACAAGTGCAATCGTCCTTTTTTCCATAAAATCAACTACCAAGGAGGAAATTGTTGAGCAGAGGCAGGTCCGCGATAAGCCCCAGCGTCTGCGTGAAGATCAGTATTCCCAGGATGATGAGAACAATGCCGAATGCGACGTTGATATACTTCAGCACGTGGGAGTACTTCGTTATCGTCGGCGCCACCCGGGAAGCAAAGAGGCCGGTGATAATGAAGGGCAGACCGAGCCCGAGGGAATATGCGAGGAGAAGGGTGAATGCAATGCCAGGCTGGGTCGCCGCAAGGCCAAGGATCGCGCCCAGAGCTGCGCCCACACAGGGGGTCCATCCGGCCGCGAAGGCGACACCAAAAAGGAAGGAAGTAACGTACTTCGATCTCTTCCCGGTGACGCTGAATTTGTACTCTTTCTCAAGCCAGCCCAGCCGGATAAGCCCTGTCAGGTAGAGGCCGAAGAAGATGATAACCAGTCCCCCGGCCCGGGACAGCCAGAGCTGGACACCATAGGCAACCGAAGCCAGGATCGTGTTGAGCAGAACCCCGAGGAGGGAGAAGACGAAAGAGAAACCGGCGACAAAGAGGACGCTTGCTGCAAATATATCCCACCGCTTCGATGCTCCTTCTTTTACTGTTGTCCCGGCGAGATATGCAAGAAACCCCGGCACGATTGGCAAGACGCACGGGGCAAGAAATGATACAATACCTGCAACAAATGCAACTAGATAGGAGATTTCAACCATTCTATAAACTTCCGGAGTGTAAAACGGTTCTGTGTGAGGGAAAGGGCTGGTAATTGCCACGACCCTAACTTAATTTATTCTCCTTCCCTTCTACCAGCTGCATCGGCTCATTATGACAGATAAGTTCCCCGCCGCCGGCTTCTTTCACTAAAACGACGTTTCCGCATATATTGCACCGATATACTTCACCGGATTTCTGGACGTTTACCACACGGTCGCCTCCGATTTTCCAATGGCCCCAAGCCTCTCCTTAGTCTGTTTACACGAAAAGAGAACAGTTATAGGTTTCGGCAGTTTGCAAAATCTGGAAAATTAGTTGGTATGAGAATCACAATTTTGATAATTATATCCTTTATGACAGGAGATAGAAAATCCGAATATCCTGAATATGCGTCGGTCACTTTTCAAAATTTGTTTTAAAATATGATTCGAACGCCAACTTATCAGAACCTTTGGGACAGTTTCTAATGGCTCCGTTTATCTCTTCGACAGATCTGTCAGATGATACATAAAAAAGATATAACATGGATGAATCTGAATATTTTGCTTATCGAAAAGTATACGGGATCATGGGTTTACTATGGCGGGGTAGAACGGGAGATCGTTGCCAATGACAGGTGATTCTATAACCCCGGATATGACAACGGCATCGCCAGTAACCACAGGTGTATCTCTGACCGGGCTGACCAGTGCAGAGGTAACTGTCCTCCGGAACCGTTACGGCTTCAATGATATCCCCGAAGAAAAGAAGAACCCGCTGCTTAAATTCCTGTCCTATTTCTGGGGCCCGATCCCGTGGATGATCGAGGCAGCCGCCATCCTCTCGGCAGCGATTTCGCACTGGGACGATTTTGCCATCATCATCCTCCTGCTCGTGACCAATGCGGTTGTCGGGTTTTTCCAAGAGAGAAAAGCGGAAAATGCCATCGAACTCTTAAAAAAGCAGCTCGCGTCCAATGCCCGCGTGCTCCGGGACGGGACCTGGCAGGAGATCCCGGCCCGCGAACTTGTTCCCGGTGATATCGTCCATATCCGGCTCGGTGATATCGTCCCGGCAGATGCCGTCCTTGGTAAGGGAAACTACCTCCTTCTCGATGAATCGGCACTGACCGGTGAATCCCTCCCGGTCGAGAAGAAAACAGGTGATACGATCTACTCCGGATCCATCGCCCGCCAGGGTGAGATGGATGCAAGGGTCACCACAACCGGGGGAGACACCTTTTTTGGCAGGACAGCCCGGCTGGTCCAGGCAAAACCCCCGCGAAGCCATTTCCAGGCAGCGGTCGAGCGGATCGGGAACTATCTTATTATCCTCGCTGTCGTGCTGGTCAGCATCATTATTATCGTCGCACTCGTACGATCCGAATCATTCCTTGAAACACTTCAGTTTGCACTCATCCTTATCGTAGCAGCTATTCCCGTGGCACTTCCCGCAGTTCTGACGGTGACCCTTGCCGTCGGGGCCGTAGCCCTTGCAAGAAAGGAGGCGATTGTCAGCCGGCTTTCTGCCATAGAAGAGATGGCAGGGATGGATATCCTCTGCTCCGATAAGACCGGGACAATCACGCAGAATTCCATCAGCATCGGCGAGATCAGGACTTTTCCCGGGGTTTTGGAACAGGACGTTATCACCGCAGCGGCCCTGGCCTCCAGAAAAGAGAGCAATGATCCCATCGACATGGCGGTTTTTTCGCGGTACGATCATATCATACCGCTCCCCGATTATGCCGGTATTGAAATCCTGGATTTTGTCCCCTTCGATCCCATATCCAAATTTTCAAAGGCCACGATCCGGGAACGATCGGGCAGATCGTTCGAAGCAGCAAAGGGAGCACCGCAGGCAATCGCGTCCCTTGCCGGGACTGAGGGGGCACTCTCCTCCACGCTGGATGGGTGGATAACAGGATTTGCACAGAAAGGGTTCCGTTCTCTCGGCGTGGCGCGGACCGACAGCACCGGGTCATGGCAGTACCTCGGCCTGATCGGGCTGTTCGATCCGCCCCGAGATGATTCTGCGGCAACGATCACCGAGGCTAAAAAACTTGGCGTGAACGTGAAAATGGTGACGGGGGATCATATTGCCATCGCACAGGAGATCTCCGCTCAGGTGGGCCTTGGCCAGAACATCCTTCCCCGGACTGCACTGGCTGCCGGTGACGGCGATAAATCCCGGAAACAGATGGAGTCTGCCGACGGTTTTGCCCAGGTTCTTCCGGAAGACAAGTTCCGGATCGTGAAAGTCCTGCAGACAGGTGACCATATTGTCGGGATGACCGGGGACGGCGTGAATGATGCCCCTGCGCTCCGGGAGGCGGATGCCGGCATTGCGGTCGCCGGAGCGACCGATGCGGCAAAGTCTGCCGCAGATATCGTCCTCACAAGACCCGGGCTCTCGGTCATCATCGATGCGATCGAGCGGAGCCGGGAGATATTCCGCAGGATGGAAAACTATGCCGTCTACCGGATTGCCGAGACGGTCCGGGTCCTGATATTCCTGACGCTCTGTATCGTGCTTCTGGATTTTTACCCGATCACCGCACTTATGCTGGTCGTGCTCGCTATCCTCAACGACCTCCCTATCATGATGATTGCCTTTGATAATGCACCGGTCGCAGGAAAGCCCGTGCGCTGGCAGATGAACCGGATCCTCACTCTCGCAACAATCCTTGGGATCCTCGGCGTTGTCTCAAGTTTTATCCTCCTCTGGGTGGCACGGGAATATTTCCATCTTGATCCCGGTGTCATACAGACGCTCATCTTCCTTAAGCTGGCGGTCGCCGGCCACATGACGATTTACCTTGCCCGCACCGGCCAACAGCATTTCTGGGAACGGCCGTTGCCAGCGTTCGTTCTATTTGGTACCGCAGAAATCACGCAGGTAGCCGCCACGCTCATTGCTGTCTTTGGTCTCTTCATGACACCCATCGGGTGGTCGCTTGCACTCATAGTCTGGGGCTATGCACTGGTCTGGTTCGTGATCAACGATCAGGTTAAGGTATTGTTGTTCAGGAAGATCCATCCCTATTCATGATCTGTCCAAATCCCGCATCTGGTTTATTCCCTGTTGTGAAGGGAAAAGTAAAGTAAGGGAGCAAAAGAAATCTTGGAAACAGAGACGGGAAGTTTCATGCCAGACCTCTCACCGCAGATAACGCCATACAAGCGGCTTATTCTTATCGCCTCTATAATCGGCGTCATCTCGGGGTTCGGCGCGCTCATCTTTTATGAAGGACTCAAGCTCGCGATGGCCTTCTTCTGGGGGGATCTCCTTGGCTATGTCTATCCGAGGGAAGGCCAGAACATTTCCCAGATCGCGCAATGGTCACTTCCGTCATCGCTCCTTCTGCTGCTGCCCATCCTCGTTTTCGGCAGTCTTATCTCCGGGATCCTACTGACCAAGTTTGCGCCGGAAGCCGAGGGAGATGGCACCGATGCGGCAATCCAGGCTTTCCATACAGACGGCAGGATACGGAAACGCATCCCGCTGGTGAAAGCGGTGACGTCGATCCTCACGATTTCGACCGGGGGAAGTGCCGGCAGGGAAGGACCGGCCGCCCAGATCTCTGCCGGATTCGGGTCGCTCGTTGGCGATATGCTCGGCCTGACACCCCGGGAGCGCCGCATTGCTCTCGCCACCGGCATCGGCGCCGGCATCGGGACGATGTTCAAAGCCCCGCTTGGCGGTGCGGTGCTCGCGGCGGAGGTCCTGTATACCCGGGATTTTGAAGCCGATGCTATCGTCCCTGCGTTTCTTGCCTCGATCATCGGGTACGGGATATTCGGGTTCTTCGAGGGGTACACCCCCCTCTTTGCGCTTACGGCGATCAACTGGACTATCCAGCAACTTCCCTTCTTCCTGATTCTCGGGTTTTTCTGCGCAGCGTTTGGCTTTGTCTATATCTTCACGTTTTACTGGACACAGGAGAAGTTCAGCGCTCTGTCCAGCCGGTACCACATCCCCCCGTACCTTAAACCGGTATCCGGAGCAGTCATCCTCGGGTTGTTTGTACTCATGCTCGCGAGCATATCGCCGGATGCGGAGCTCCTCGGCTTTGGCGGGCTGGGAGCCGGCTACGGCTTTACCCAGCTCATCATTTACTCGATGGTTCCCCTGGCGGTCCTTATCCTCCTTCCGTTCGTGAAGATACTGACAACCTCCTTAACGCTTGGTTCCGGTGGCAGCGGAGGTGTCTTTGGTCCGGGTCTCGCCATCGGGGCGTCTGTCGGCGGAGCCATAGGGATCCTCCTGCACCTGCTCACACCGGCTCTTGTCCCCGCTGAAACTGTCCCTGCATTTGTTATCGTCGGTATGATTGCCCTTTTCGGAGCGATTGCAAACGCACCGATTGCTGTCCTGATCATGGTCGTGGAGATGGTCGGCAGTTTTACCCTTCTCGTTCCGGCAATGGGGGCAGTTGCCGTTTCCAAGCTGTTCCTCGGTGACACGACCATCTTCCGGGCGCAGGTCCCCACGAAAGCCCAGTCCGGTGCCCATCGTGGGGAATATGACAGGGAAACGCTCGAACGGATTCTGGTCCGCGACGCCATGATCCCGGGGGAGGCCGTCATCACCTTCTCCCCATCAGATGAGCTGGCGAAAGTCCTCGACTTCACCGCTTCAACAGGGCATACCGGTTTTCCCGTACTCGAGGACGGCCGCTTAGTAGGGATTATCACGAACCGGGATGCACAATCTCTCCGGACCGGGAAGGGATTGTGCCCGGCCATACGGCAGGCCATGACTCCCGCTCCGTTCGTTGTCTATCCGGAAGATACCCTTGAGAAAGCCCTCGCGATCATGGTCGGCCATAACTTCGATCATCTTCCGGTTGTACGGGCAGAAACACCGGATACGCTGGCCGGTTTTCTTACACGATCTGATATTTTGAGAACGTATGTCCAGGCAAGCTATCTGACAGCCTGCCAGAAACCGGACACCGTCCCGAACCATTAAAAACTTCCCGGGGGGATTTCTCCCGAAGGATCATGACAGATCCAGGCAAACAATAACGTTCACACCACCCATGGCTGGTATGTAGTGCGGTATTGTTATTCGACCCGGGGCCAAATGTCCCGGGATATGACCCCGTCATGCATTATCATGGGGGGTCCCTTTCCCATTTATCGAACCCGAGTCTCAGGTGCTCGATGTTGGTCTCATAGCTGCTGGCGTCGGGATTCGGAACCGCATTGTACTCAGTTACCCAGCAGTTGGAGAGATGATAGGCATATTCGATCTCCCCGCTCTTGTCGTATACCTCGATGATAAGAGAATGTTTATATTCCGGGAGCAGGGAACCTTTGCCCGTTGCCGGGCCATAACTGCGTACCATGCTGATCCATTGTTCAAATCCAAGATCAAAGGCGATCCCTCGTTCAAGGTTGATAAAATACGGGGTCCTCTGGCCTTCCGGTCCTATGGCAGGAGGAGGGTATCCGCTCTGCAGGCGATCGGCACTTTTCAATCTCACCGGGAGGGGAAAAACCTCCGGGAAGCCGGCAGCATACCGGCCGCACCATTTTAACCGGAACCGGAAGTTTCCGGACGCGTCGTCCGATACGGACATGGAGATTCCTCGATCGTTCCTTGGCGCACGAGATGATGAGTATTTGGATCGATACAATATCAGGCATCGAGTTGTCAGGATGTCAGGCCCGCATGATCTCCGTTGCGATTTCCTCCCATCCCACTGCGGGGACCAGCATGCAGTCCGTGCCCAGCTGGCTGGTGCAAAGAATATCGGGGTCACGAAAAGAGAAGTTGAAGACCATTACAGGACAGATGAGGGGAGCGGGGGCCGCTGGTTTCCCGGGTTTATTCTCCCCCTCTCATGCGCGCCCGGCTGGTCCGGAACCGGTTCAGCGCGTATTTCCCCCGGAAAAAGACCGGAATTTTTTCCCGCAGGAAATCGCCCCGATCTGCAACCTGGACCGTCCGGAACGATTGTGCGACACAGGGAAACCGCATGGACGAACGGAATTTATCGGAACGGTAACGACCCTTAAGGCACCCGGACGGGAATTTTTATTCAACGGCTTATGCCGGGATTTTGGAGGAAAAAACCATGAATACCAGATCTGGCGTGCTGCTGGGGCTTGTGGTGCTGGGAGTGCTCTGCGCCATCGGGACCGCCGCCGCAGACAACACCACCGGCTCGCAGGGAATGCAGCCCGTGGACACGATACAGCCGTACAACGGACCTGTCGGCGCTGACAGCTCATTATACGGGCTCAAGATCGCGTTTGAAAATCTCGATGAGGCCTTCACCTTCAACCAGAGCGAAAGGCTGGAAAAAGAGATTGACCACTCAGACCTCCGCCTTGCCGAACTGGAGAGTGCACTGGCCGCCAACAGGACCGCTGCCGCGGACCAGGCACTGGATCAGTACTGGCAGAAACTGAACCAGACCGAGCGGACCCTCGGACTGTTCAACGGGACCGGGTTCATGCCGGTGTATAACGGGACCTACAACTGGACCGGGCCCATGTCCGGATTCAACGGAACCGGCTCTATGCCAATGTTCAACGGAACCGGGCCCGTCGATCCCAGCCTCATGTATGCGCAGGAAAGGATCCTCAGCCATCAGGCCCTCCTGCAAAATCTCACGTTCTCGCACCCCGGCATCCCGGGCCTTGCACGTGCCTACAACGACAGCCGGAATCTGGAGCAGATGTTTGAGCAAAAGACCCAGATACGGTTCGACCGCGTCGTCGATACAGACAACAGGATATGGTTACGGCCGTACCTGATAACCGCGGCACAGAACCGGAGTATGCCGGTATATACGCAGGAACAGCCCGGCCCCTCCGTGAACAGAATAATCCCGGTGGTAAGGACGCAAAACCAGTACCAGAACCAAAACCAAAACCAAAACCAGAATCAGAACCAATACCAGAACCAGTACCAGCACCAGCGTCAGTACCAGCCGACTAACCAGGTAACCTACAGCAATGGTAACGGGAACAGCACCAGGGATACCAGGACCCGCTTCTGATAATTCCGCTGTCCGGATCCGTAACCGGTGATAAAAAAACCGGTTGCGTATTTTTTTATAAGGAATACGATAATGATCAACAACAAGGTGAACCATGGATAAGCTGACCTGGTACCGGGTTCTGGCCATAGCCATCCTGCTCCTGCTCTGCACACTGCCGGGAGTATGGGCAGCCCCCGCCCCGGCTGCTACCGATTACACCACCACCTATACGATCGCTCTCCAGAATGACGGCTCAGCGCTCTGGACGGTGGAGTACCGCACTCCCCTTGCCACCGATGATGACCTGGATAATTTTGGAAATTACTCAAGCGACCTGGACTCTGTCTACCTCCCCCAGCTGGAGGACCTCATGCAGCGTTCCGCTGCGCAGGCTGCCATTGGTACGTCCCGACCGATGGAGGCTGACAATTTTTCCGGAAACGCTGTCGTCCAGACATCCCCGACCGGAAAGTTCGGGGTTGTCACCTACTCGTTTTCCTGGACGAACTTTTCAGTATCTGACGGCGGCCTTACTGTCGGCGATGCGTTTGCCGGCGGGCTGTACCTGGATAAGGACTCCACCCTCATTGTCCGGTACCCGCAGGGTTATACCGTAACATCTGCAGATCCGGTCCCCGACCAGCAGTCGGGAGACGGGCTCGTCTGGTACGGCCTGCGGTCCTTCGGGCCCGGGGAACCGCAGATCGTGCTCGCGGGACCGGCATTTCCGGTCCTGCCGGCAGGCCTCGTGATCATCGGCATCATCATCGCCGCGGCCGGCTTCATGATATACCGGAAGAGAAGACCTGACCCCGGACCGGGCGATGTGCCGGAAGATCCTGATGATCACGCATCCCCGTTGTCCGAAGCTGACCGGGTAAGCCTCGAAGAGCGGATTGTCCAGCTGCTCAGGGCAAACGGCGGGGAACAATTCCAGTCGGAGATCGTAAAAGTCCTTGGCATGCCAAAATCCACCGTGAGTTCCACGCTCAACGATCTCCACCGGCGGGGCCTCATCCAGAAGATTAAAAAGGGACGGGAAAACCTCATCCGTCTTATCAACGGCAGCGGATAAGTACCATAAGAATTCTCTGCCAGTCGTCAACGTATCAGGATGGCCAAAAGAAAATACTCTTTAACAACCTGTAGAGCAATATTCCATTGCCCTACAGGGTTATTGTGTCATGTATACCATCCTTTATGTCGATGACGAACTCCCGCTGCTTGAGATCAGTAAACTGTTCCTTGAGCTGAGCGGGCTGTTCCGCGTTGACACCATCTCTTCTGCCACGGCTGCGCTTGACCTGATGAATACAAAGACCTACGATGCCGTTATTTCCGACTATCAGATGACGGAGATGAATGGTATTGAATTTTTAAAGCGGGTAAGGGCTTCGGGAAATACCACCCCGTTTATCCTGTTCACCGGAAGAGGGCGCGAAGATATTGTTATCGAGGCCATCAACTCCGGTGCGGATTTTTACCTTCAGAAAGGCGGCGAGCCTAAAAGTCAGTTTGCCGAGCTTGAGCACAAGGTTCGTCAGGCAATAGAGAAACACCAGGCTGATGCGAGCATACGCAACCTTGAGCGCCAGCGGGCGGATATCATCAACTTCCTGCCGGATGCCACGTTAGCTATTGATATGAACGGTGTGGTGATCGAATGGAATCATGCCATGGAAGAGATGACCGGCATTCCGTCCGCAGAGATGCTGGGAAAAGGGGATTATGAATACGCGAAGCCGTTTTACCACGAACGCCGCCCGATGATCATCGACCTCGTCCTCCGGGATGACCCGGCCACGGAGGCCAGATATGCCCATATCATGAGGGAGGGAAAGAAACTCACCGCTGAGACCACGATCCCCCACATGAATGACGGGAAGGGTGCCTCCCTCTGGTTCACTGCTTCACCGCTGTACAACAGCAGCGGGGCGATCGTTGGTGCTATCGAATCGATCCGGGATATTTCCAGTCGGAAAAAGGTAGAGAGCGCACTCAATAAGAGTGAGGAGCGGTACCGCCTGCTGGTAGAACAATCGCCGGATGCAGTTATTGTGCATACCGCAGGCAGGATTGTGTATGCCAACCCCGCCTGCGTCAGCATTCTCGGTGCGAAAAGTCCCGAAGATATCGTTGGCCACCCGGTGCTGGATTTTGTCTTCCATGATTTCCGGGAGATCGTTTCCGAACGTATCCGGGTACTGACTGACGAAAAGCAACAGGTGAATCTCCTGGAAGAGAAGTTTCTCCGGCTGGATGGTACGCCGATAGACGTGGATGTTGCGGCAATGCCCGTCACCTACCATGATATGCCCTCTGTCCAGGTTGCCTTCCGGGACGTCACCGCACGGAAAAAAGCCGTGGCAGCCCTCCATGAGTCCGAGGAGAAGATCCGGGCGTCTGAAGTGTTCCTGCGCACGGTTATCAATGGGGCAAAAGAAGGGATCATCGTATATGACCGCGAACTCCGGATCACGCTCTGGAACCGGTTTATGGAAGAGATGACCGGCCTGAAGGCAACAGAAGTGCAGGGTAAAAAAGCGCTCGAGCTCTTTTCCTTCCATAAAGAGACAGGGAACGATCACCTGATGATGCAGGCGCTAGAAGGCATCACCGCGGAATCGTCCGACTTTGAGTTCTTCATCCCGTCCACCGGCAAAAAAGGGTGGGTTAAAAGCATCTTTTCCCCAAACTACGATATCCAGGGGACGATCATCGGTGCGATCGGGATTGTACGGGACATCACCGTCCGCAAACAGATCGAGACGGCACTGCAGGCAAGTGAGCAAAAGTACCGGAATGTGATCGATGACCAGACCGAATTTATCTCCCGGTTCTTACCGGACGGTACCCATATCTTTGTCAATGAAGCCTATTGCAGGTATTTTGGGCTGAAACACAATGAGATACTCGGACACCGCTTCCAGCCAAACATCCCTCCCGAAGACCAGCAGCGCGTGAAACAGTTCTTTAAATCCCTGACCCAGGCCCATCCGGTCGATACCATCGCTCACCGGATCATTATGCCGGATGGCAGAATACAGTGGCAGCGATGGAGCGACCGGGCGATCTTCGATCCTTCCGGAAAGATCACCGAATACCAGTCGGTAGGCCGGGATATTACCGAGGAAAAAACAACTGAAGGGGCGTTGCGGGAGAGCGAACAGCATCTCCGCACCATCTTCAACGCCACACCGGTCGGCATTATCATCGTAGATGCAGAGACCCACACGATACTTCAGGGAAATCCCAAGGCACGGGAACTTATCGGGGCGTTAGAATCGGAAATAACCGGCAAAGTCTGCCATACATTCATATGCCCGGCAGAACAGGGAAAGTGCCCGGTGAGCGATCTTGGCCAGGTTGTCAATTCTTCAGAGAGGATCCTTATTACGATGGATGGAGCGCTGGTCCCCGTAATCAAGACCGTGGTTCCGGCACAGCTCGGTGATAAAAAAGTCCTTGTGGAGTCATTTATTGACATCACGGACCAAAAATCGGCGGAAAAGGCGCTCCGGGAGAGCGAAATCCGGTTCCGTGAGCAGTACCAGAACAACCCGCTTGCCACCTTCATCTGGCAGCACCGGGAGGGTGATTTTGTCCTTGTCGACTGCAACAAGGCAGCCGAAACCCTCACGAGGGGGCGATCGCAGGCCTTCCTCGGAAGGACTGCATCTGACCTCTACGCAGCCCGGCCGGAAATCGTATCCGGGATCCGGCAGTGTTTTTTTGATCGGACCGTTATCTCAAGGGACCTCGTATCGGAGCACTTCCTTCCCGGAATGCGCATCCATACCACCACGGCCTTCATCCCCCCCGACCTGGTCATGGTCCACATGGAGGACATCTCCGAGAGCAAAATGGCTGAAGAGGCGTTATGTGAGGCAAACAAAAAACTCAATCTCCTCTACGACATCACGCGGCACGACATTAACAACCAGATCCTGGCTTTGAACAGTTTTATCGAGTTACTTCATGAAAAAAGCCCTGATCCTGCTCTTGAATATTATTTTTCCTGGATCACGCAATCGGTTAACCGTATTTCCGCGATGATCCAGTTTACCAAAGAATATGCAACAATCGGGATCACCACGCCCTTATGGCAGGACACCCGGACTCTGGTGGACACTGCTGCAAAGCAGATCCATCTTGGAAATGTTACGGTAAAAAACGATCTTCCCGCCGGGACTGAAGTATTCGCCGACTCGATGATTATCAGGGTCTTTTACAACCTGATGGATAATGCTGTCCGGTATGGCGGGAAGATTACTGCCATCCGGTTCTTCTGGAAAGAACAAAACGGCAACGGTATCCTCGTGTGCGAGGATGACGGCACGGGCATCCAGTATGCCGATAAGGAACGGATTTTCGAGCGGGGCTTCGGGAAGAATACCGGCATCGGGCTCTTTCTCGCCCGCGAGATCCTGTCACTCACCGGCATCACCATCAGGGAAAGCGGGGAACCGGGCAAAGGTACCCGGTTCGAGATGACCTTTCCGAAGGGATCCTACCAGGTTACCTGAACTCCCGGTATTCCCAGGTTGCTGGCATGCGGGAAGGACTTTTTTAAACGGTGACAAACCTGCTGACAACCATTGCCGTATCCGGCCCCGTCACCCACTCTCTCTTTCAGTCACAAAAGACCAGCCCCCGTCCTCTTTGTGAGCATGGTGATCGAGCAGGAGTTTTACCTCATCGTACACTTTTCCCTTGTCCTTTGCCCCGGTAAAGAGGATCCTCGTTCCATCGATATCATCCTTGAGATACGCCGCCTCGTCGTACACGAGCAGCATGATCTGGTTATCCGGCCCGAAGAGATGCTCTTCGCAGTCACCTTTGATGTACCGGTCGCGTTGTTCCTTTGTGTCGGCGCAGCATAATTGGTATAATACCGGAAAACACCCTTTATGATCGCTCCACGGTTATATCGTAATGAAGACGCAGGGGGTATTCCTGTTTTCCGCCACATAAAAAAATGTCCGGGACAAATTTACACCTGCAGGTTCAGAACGTCCCCTTCGTGCTCGGAATGCTATTTTTCCCGCTTTTTGCCATCGCATTGCCAAGTGCAATCCCGAACGCCTTGAACGTCGCCTCGCACTTGTGGTGATCGTTTCTGCCGGAGAACGTGATATGGGCCGTGATGCCGGCATGCATGCAGAGGGAGTAGAAGAAATGCTCGAAGAGATCGGTGGGGATGTTCCCGAGCGTCCTGCTGCCGAAGGCGCCGGAGTAGACCATGTACCCCCGCCCGCCACAATCAAGCGCCACCTGTGCGAGGGATTCATCCATCGGGATGATCGCGTGCGCAAACCGCCGGATACCCCGGCCGTCCCCGATCACCTGCTTTACTCCCTCGCCGATCACGATCCCGACATCCTCGATCGTGTGGTGACAGTCAACGCCAAGATCTCCGGTTGCCCTGCAGGTGAGATCAAACCCCCCATGCTTTGCCAACCCGGTGAGCATGTGGTCGAAGAACGGGATACCGGTCTCCACCGATACCTTCCCGGTCCCGTCAGGGCTGAGCGTGAGTGCGATCTTCGTTTCCCCTGTCTCCCGTGCAAGCGTAACGTTCCTCATCGAGATTCCTCTAGTGCCTCTGAAAGGTTAATCTTTCCGCTGTACAGCGCCGAGCCGAGGACTGCGCCATACGCCCCGGCGTCCCGGAGTGCAACAACATCGTCACGCCCGGATACTCCGCCGGCAACGACAACCGGCACGTGGACTCGGGAAATAAGATCCCGGACCGGCCCGATGGCGACGCCCTGCTGTAACCCCTCGACATCGACATTCGTGTAGAGCAGGCAACCGGCACCGAGCAGTTCGAAGGTTTCTGCCCATTGGATATAATCGCCGGCAGTCTCCTGCCATCCCTGTATCGCGATCTTACCATCCTTCGCGTCCACTCCCGCCATCACCCGCTCGCTGCCGAATTCCCCGGCAAGCTGCCTGATGCTTTCTGGGTTCTGGATCGCTAACGTGGAAAGAATAATCCGGGTGACACCGGTTTCGAGCCAGCGGGCACCGTCCTTGACAGAACGGATCCCGCCGCCGAGCTCGATCTCGACACCGGTATCCTTCACCAGTGCCCGTATAAGATCCGCATTCTTTGCCGACTCCCCGAATGCGCCATCAAGGTTCACGACATGCAGGGCTTCGGCACCTGCAGCGATCCAGCGGCGGGCGCACGAGAACGGATCTCCATACGCGGTAGCGCTCTCCCGTTTTCCCTGCACGAGCTGGACGCACCTGCCCCCGAGGATGTCTACGGCAGGAAAGATTTTCATGATGATCAGCGGATCATCCGCTCGATGGACATAACAAGGATGTCCCGTGCACCCGCCTGTTTTAACGTGTTGATCAGCGTGTAGACCCGTTCCTCGTTTACGACCGCGTGGACGGCGACCATATCCTCGGTCGATGCGACATCCATAACGGTCGGGCCGGAGAGGCCGGGCAGCACGCTTTTTACCTTCTCAAGCGATGCCCGTTTCACGTTCATCATCAGATAGCACTGCCCGCGTGCCCGTATGACGCTTTCGAGTGCAAGGTGGATCTCGTCGATCTTTTCCCGTTTGGTCTCCAGTGACAGCCGGTTTGCAATCAGGTGGGTGGAGGTTGAAAGCACCTCATCGAGCACCCGGAGCCTGTTGGTTTTTAAGGTATTTCCTGAACTCGAGAGATCGACAATCGCATCGGCGATCCCAAGGTGAGGGGTCGCTTCGCAGGCCCCTCCGACAAGGACGATCGTGACCGGCACGTGCCGTTTTGCAAAATACTGCTTCGTGATGACCGGGAACTCGGTTGCGATCTTCGCCCCCTTGAGATCGTGGACGGCAGAGATCTCTGCATCGTCGCGGACGGCAAGCACGAGTTTTGCTTTTCCGATCTGGAGATCGAGGAGTTCCTCGACATCAGACCCGCGCTCAACCACCATATCGTGGCCGGTGATGCCGAGATCTGCCGCCCCGGTTGCCACATATTCAGGGATATCGATAGGCCGGGCAAAGAGTATCTCAACGTGGGGGTCGAGCGTGGGGGCAATGAGCCGGCGCTCGGCAACATCCGGCAGGTGCAACCCGCTCTTTTCCATCAGGTCCATGATCGGCGCTGCGATCCTCCCCTTGTTGGGGATGGCAAGCCGGATCATGCCGGAAAAAGGAGAAAGCCCGGCCTGTGTCTTTTTATCACCGTGTCTCTTTTTAAAAGGTTTTGAGTTCGCCACGGATTACCTTCTCCGTGATGCTCGTCACGTGTGCAAGGTTGTCATCAACGATTGCCTGGATCTCGCTGTTGATATCCTTTAAGGCGACGCCCTTCTTTGGCAGTACCTGGACGCTTGCGACGAGCGGGAGATCAATCGGTTTACCTATCTGGGAGAGCAGGCGGACGTACATCTCCTCGATGCCGTCAACTTTCTTTACTGACTCCTGCGCAATCTGGGTCGAGAGGAGGTTGTAGATCTTGCCGATATGGTTGATCGGGTTTTTGCCGCTTGTCGCTTCCATGCTCATCGGGCGGTTGGGGGTGATAAGCCCGTTGCACCGGTTACCCCGGCCGACCGAGCCATCGTCGCCCATCTCGGCCGATGTACCGGTGACGGTCAAAAAAACGCTCTTGTTCTTGATGTCGTCTGCGGTGTTGACATTGACCACGATTTTACGCTTCGTGCTCTTCTTTGCGACCTTCCCGATCTCTTCGGCCAGGAGGGCCATGTAGTCCTGGTATTCTTTTATGTCCGCGCAGTACTTGTCGACAATGGCGCAGGCGATGGTGAGGGTGATCGTATTCCCGTCACGGAGCCCCATGATCTTGATATCCTGCCCGATAGCGGGATATTTCTTGCGGAGCTTGGTGTCGATATACCCTGATGTGTTCCTGATAATGGTTTCCACGTCAGAGAACGGGGCATGCCCGACCCCGAACGAGGTGTCGTTGGAACGGGGGACTTTGCCCTGCCGGGGCTTGAAGACGTCCCGCAGATCGGTAGAACCGGTCCCGAGCCGGCTGTCGATCATGACATCCCGGGTCAGGTTGAGTTCGGGAAGGATCTTGTGGAGGTACGCATGTGCTGCCTCGACTGCGACTGCATCGGTCGGGATCGTGACGCCATTGAACTGTTTTGTCGCCCGGCCGTCGATTAAGACATAAATCGGTCGGATCATCTTCCCGCCGCCGAATTTTGGGCACGATTCGCCGGCAACGACCTCGCCCTGGTCGGTGTTGTGGTGCAGGACTGCACCGAACTCTTCGAGATACACCTTGCAGAGTGCCTGGGAGATCGACTCTGCAATTCCATCTGCAATGCTGTCGGGATGGCCGAGGCATTTGCGCTCAACAAGTTCAATCAGCTGTTTTTCGAGAGGAATCTGATTCAACGCTTCAATCTGAATATTTCTTTTCATTAAACTTCCTCGGTTTCTCCGTAATCGTACTAATACAAGAGACTGGCATTCATATAACGATTTCTTCTTAGGCAAAACAGAAATAGACGGCGTTTTTTTGGCCGGATTAAAATGAAAATTTTGATTGCGCCATAGTGTACAATCAGCGCCGCAGGAATTTCTGCAGGATGGTCATGTCGCTGCCCTTTGGGGTCTTTTTCACCGGAGGGCGCCGTGGCGGGAGATCCTCTTCTTCCTCTTCACGGATCTCTTCAATTTTTGGAATTTTGCGCTGATGGGGTGTCGTTGTTACCGCAGGTGCCGGGACCGGGTGTGGGACTGTTTTTGACAGTCGAGCTGCCGGGTCGGTTCGCATGCGCCCGAGTCGTGTCCCGCATCCCGGGCAGAAGTTTGCCTCTCCCGGGAGTTTTTTTCCGCAGTTATGGCAGAACTGCGGGTTGTCTGCCGGCTCTTCCGGTATCACCGTCCTGCGAACCGCCGGTATCTTATCAGTGACGATCCCCTGCTTCGGTTCCGGAAGAGGCTGGCGGACGGGTCCGGAGATTACGCTTCTTACCGGCTGGACCGGGGTCTGCCGCACCGGCTGCACTGGATTATCCATCGCCGTTCGCATCGCTGCTCGGACTTCCGGTTTTTTGACCACCTGTCCCTCACTCTTTACGGGCGTGGGGATCCCACGGGTTACCGGAACTCTGCGCGGTTGCGGCTCTTCTATGGTTCTAACCTGAACCCGTCTCTGGGGAAGGACTTCCGGCTCGGGCTCCGGTTCAGGTTCCCGGGCGAGGGGAATGAGCCGTTTTACCGGCGGCTGGCGTTCATGCTCCTTGAGGGGTTTCCGTGCCGGGTGCAGTTCCTCCTGGCGGACCGGGGGTTTTACCGGCCGGGCCGGCGGGGCTTCTGCCGGCTCTTCTTCAGTTTCCTCTTCCACTCGCTGCCCCGGTGTTTGCGGTGGTGCAGGCCGGCGCGGTTTCTTTGTTTCTGTTTCCTGGCCGAGCAGTGAGATCCAGTCATCGATCTCCCCGGTGCGGTCGCTTCCGTTCTGGGTAAAGACCAGTTTCATGGTCTTCACCTCATCATCGGCGGATTTTACCGAGAGCACCAGAACCGGATCGGCATTCTCCGAGTATTCCACAATGCTGTTGGCAATCGTGTCACGTGGGATGTCTTTTGCCGTTACCTTGAGTTTCTTTTCCTGGGTATCGATCAGGAAGATGCGCTTGTTGGTGAGGTAGGCATGGAAAAAAAACTTTTTTACCGATATGTTGAGGGAACCAATCAGGACCTGTTCGCCCGGCTGGAGGATGGCGGTGAGCCCGCCTTCCTCCTCTTCACCCTCATCGTTATCCGGTTCATCCGCTGGGGGAGCGGCCGCCTTTTTCTGCGCCGGCCGGGGCGGGGAGGTCCGCTGTGGAACCGGTGCACCCTTGCTGCCTGCGGATCGTGCCGGCTGCTGCAAAATTTCGCCTCCACAATACCCGCAGACCTCGACGTTATCCCGGATATTCATCCCGCAGTGCGGACACTTTTTCATCCAATATCTCCCTTTTCCCTTACCGGAGTAGATAATTATAATGTTCGCATAGGATATGAAAAATTCTCTGATCTACTCATTATCTGTCCGTATCACAATAGTTTGGCAGGAACATTCAGGAAACGGCTGCTCAGGTCGGGTACGGTGACATCGATGGCGTTGTCATCAGATAGTTCGTGGATCCAGATGACCGGGGTGCTCCGGAACGCAGTGACAAGGCTGTTGATCCGGCAGGCAGTTTCATCCCCGTCGCGATAGCATTGATCGGGAGTGATATTCCCGAAGGAACGGTCAACCAGATCTGCAAAGGCTGCATGGCAGCCAGCAACATGACAGAGTTTTCCCTGCAGGTATACGACAAGGATCCCTTTCTTCTGTCCCTGCTCCTCATCAGCCATGGCAAAAGAGCTGAAATCCTCATCCCCGTACCGGTTCAGGAGCTGTCGGTACAGGGGATCGTTTTTCCTCCGGAGTTCTTCTGTGACCGGACCGAGCCTGAACGGGAGGTACCGCCGGTAATCCTGTACAAAAAGGGGTTTTACATCGGTAAACCCCGGGCTTTTGAGTGCCTGTTCCAGGGTGCGCTCAGCGTGGCTGAAGAGATGGTGCCGGGTCCCGCGTAAAAACCGGAGGGTGACCGGCCGGAAGTAGAGGGTTTTTGCGGTGCCGCTGATGACCAGGGTCCCGTCCCTGAGCATGGAAAATGAGACCGGGACACCTTCGACCGGTCGTGACGGTTTTTCCGGCCGCTGGATCACCGGCGGGGGAAGAGGAATTTCGGTTTTTTTGGGGGCCATGCGGTACCGGGACGTAGCGATAGGGGGGGCCGGCCGTGCGGTTTTTTCCTCTTGCACCAGTGCCGCCCATTCATCGGGATTCCGGCAGGTATTGAGGTACTGCCTCCAGCGGGGGTCGGCGATCCGGGCGATCGAGACCAGCCGGAACCGGTCTTTCTCGGGAATAAATTTTGCGCCGCAGTGCGAGCAGTCAAGGTAGTAATCGGTCGGAGGGGTGCCGAACAGCCGTTTTCCGGTCACCTGACCGAGAATGCCGGTTCTGCAGACCGGGCACCGGGCGAGCCACGTGTCCGTTTCCCCACCGGGATACGGGGCACGGCCGGGCAGGACGTCTCCCGATCCGATGTGCCACGTCCAGGCGGAAAGCAGCCGGATACCCCGGATCTGCATATGGGTGGCGGCATCGGGCACCTCGGCCGGCTCTGCAAGGCCGGCGCTGACAAGAATTTCGGAAATGACCGGTGCGATAGCGCCCTGATCGCTGCCAAGGCGTTCGATGAGGCATTCACCCAGCCCCGGGAGGGAACCAGTAACCCTTGTGACTTTACGGAGAGGCAGCGTCCTTGAGACTTCGGTATTCAGGCACTCCATGGTTACTCCCACGATTCCATCGTCGATCACAATACCGTTTCTGGTAAAGGGGAGCCGATCGATGCGGCGGCTGATGGTCTCGCAGGCCAGCTCGAGGATTTTTTTGGGAATCGGGAGAAACTGGGGGGTTGCCACAGGTGATCACGCTGCTGCTATTCGTTGGAAGAGTGGGCGGATAAATACTTGCAGGTAACCTGCCATGCTTGGCCGGCCTGTGGGAGGATCATCATAATGTGGCGGTACAACAGCCATCAGGGAATTTTTTTATCGTAACTGCCCGTGCAGCCCGGACATTCTGGCTCCCCGGCGCCGGGGTATCCGAATGACCGTTAGCGCAGGCACCGGCGTACCAGTTCTTTTGCCTGCTGTTCCATGCCCTCACGGGTCCTGATATCCCGGACCGCATCGGCGCGGTCGACCAGGAGCTGCCCCGCCGGCTTGATACCGAGGTTTTCGAAAAATGTGGAAATGACCCGGGTGACACAGGTGAAATTGTCCCCGCCCCTGCGCCCGGCAACCGAGAGAACCAGCCCCGATTGCCCTGTCCGCCCGCCAAAGAGCGCCCGCTCCGCGTGGTAAGCTTGGGTGCGGTCGATGAGAATCTTGAGCCCGCCGGGAACAGTATTGGTATAGACCGGGGAACAGACCACGAGAAGCGATGTACCGCGGATCGCGTCGATGATACCCGTCATGTCATCGTCGAACACGCAGGTTCCGGTATTGTAACACTGGTAGCATCCGATGCAGCAATGGATATCCATGTCATGGGGGTAGATCACCCGGGCGGTCCTGCCGGCTGTTTGCGCTGCTTCCACTGCCCAGGAGGTGAGAATGCCGCAGTTCCCATCCGGTCGCGGGCTCCCCTGGATGATGACAACGTCGGCGGCCGGGGCGCCTGTGTGCTTTGGCAGGGTTTGCTGATGGTCGGTGAGAAACGTGTCCGGGCTGGTGGAAATCTCGTGCGCCCACTCATCCGCTTTCCGGAGTGCAACGATTTCTGCGGCGAGGGGAACAAGGGGTGAATATTCGTACGTGTTGGTCCGGAACACATCAAGGGTCCGGCCTTCGGACGTTACCGCGAGCTCAAACCTCACCATGCCGGGGTAGAGGGCGGAAAAGTCCTCGCGGTGGAGGGTGAGCGTGAACCCTCCCTTGCCGGCCCCTATCACCACGCTGCGCAGGAGTTCCCGGACAGGTTCCGCGAGAGTTTTGTTCATACGTCAGGCCAGCCAGCGGTAATCGCTTTTTATGTTGTGTACATCCGCGTCACCTGAATAAAATTTCGGTACCGGTCCCGGGACGTACAGTGGCCAGTGATAATCCTGATATACCAAAAAAGAAAATCCCGGGTATGATGAAAGTAGTCATTGTCATCGCACCGGAAAAATACCGTGACGAGGAACTGGCCGAGCCGGTTGCGGCCCTGAACAGCGCCGGGATCGCATTCGACATCGCGTCCACGCGCCCCGGCACCTGCACGGGCATGCTCGGAGGAAAAACTATCGCGGGGATCTCGTTTGGTGATATCGGCCCGAAGAATTACAATGGTCTCATCATTGTCGGAGGCTCCGGGTGCCAGACCCATCTCTGGGAGGACGACCTGTTGGTAAGGCTCGCGATCTATTTTCTCGAGACCGGCAAAGTCGTCGCCGCGATCTGCCTTGCGCCGGTAGTGCTTGCAAAGGCCGGGATCCTCAAACAAAAGAAGGCGACGGTCTATGACAGTCCCGTTGCCGTGCTGGAGATGAAAAAGGGAAAGGCGGTTCTTATCGACCAACCCGTGGTGATCGATGGCAGGATCATCACCGCGAACGGCCCGCCCGCTGCAAAGGATTTTGCCGCGGCGGTGGTGAAGGAACTCAGCGATGAATTCCGGTAAGGGACGGGAAAATTCAACCAGTATTTTTCTGGAAGAGGATGGCTATCCTGCAAAGGTTCCCGGGTCTTGAGTAGAGAAAACCGCGACCAGTGAAATACTCACCCTTAATTCAGGATATTATTCAATAGCATCAGAAAACAGAAGGAATCTGAGACAATTATGCAGATAGGACTTGTGCTGTGATTGCAGGATCTCTGTATGCAGGATTCCGGTGGAATTTAAAAATTCGTGTGTTTTTTCCAAAATAAATCCTGAAATATCCATCTGTTTTTAAAAATTACTTATCAGCAGAATCTACAAAAAACAAAACGGAATCTGCACGTGAAGATCCCGAAAAAAAGATGCGGGAGAAGTTCTCCCCCGCACAACGATAGATACCTTCAGGATTAATGGTTCTGATGATGAGGTACTTGTGCCATCCTGTTGTCGGACCGTATCGCATCAGGCCCACAACTTCTTCAGGCACGGCCTGCCATGGGGTGGGGATGGGCAGAGACCGGCCCGGGCAGATGTGAGTCTGTCGGGATTACGGGTCCGGAAGTGTTGTCCTTGCCCTTGCCGGGCACACAGAGGTATGTGATTTACATCAGGTCTCCGTTCCGGGTATCATCTCCTCGTTGGTAAATCCATGAGGACCTGCTGCCGGAGCCGGCCAGATCCCCCTTTCAGATTCGTCCCACGGTCCCTGTGCCACCGGATGACCGGGTACGGGCACTGGATGCCATGGGTGCTGCATGGTAGATTTTCAGGGATCTCATGTTAAATCTCCGGTCGTTTCTTCCTGCTGGTGCTGACGGTTCCCGTACAAACACCATGTAAGGTATGTATTACATTTTGTAATATAAAGTTTCTGGAACCGGGATGAATGTCCGACCCGTTTTACGGGATCGTGCATGCCGGAATCAGGGGCATCAGAAAAAACCAGGCCGGGAAAAGGCCTCTCTTACCGTTCGATCAGCCGGATATGATCCACGGTCTTTGCTGCAAGGACATCCTCACCTTTCAGGTGAGCCACATCTGCGATCGCTTCGAGCACGTGCACGGAGTCTTCCAGAAACGAGAGCACATCCGCGGGAAATATCTCGATCCCGTACTCATCCGCAAGGAAGGCCGCGATCTGGCGATGGTCGAGGCCGTTCTCGCGCAGTTCGATGACCTTCTTTGCAAATTTTTTCTCGGGACAGCCGCAGAGCGGCGAGTTCCTGCACTTGCACTGGAGAAAATCATTGAAAAAACTCAGGAGCTGCTCGCGGATGGCAAAGTCAAGCGCGTCAAAATTAAAGCGGGTGGTGATGGTTTCGAGCATCACCGGGGAGAAAGCAAATTCAGGCACGCGGTAGCCGGCGAGACGCTCGATCTTTTTTGCGTGACGGAACCGCGCCCTGCCGGCGATCACTCGTCTTCTCCGGTCGACTCGTCGAAGTTCTTTAAGGAGCCCATCGCCTCATTCATCCGCTCGCATTCAATGAGCCACTCGTCAAACAGTGTCGGGTTCTCGAGATCGTCCTTCACGTACTTCCCGCAGCATGCAGCCCCGTCAATTACACTTGCTCCGACGTTGGATGCGATATCGAGCGCCTGCTCCATGTCCTTATCGATAATATCCCTGCCCTTTTTCACGAGCATTTTGATGTCCTTGTCAAATTCGCCGGAGATGTACCGGCGGCAGGATGCAAAGAGGACCAGTTTGGGGAGCTGGAGGAGCTCGATGAGTTCTTCAAGGTCACCCTTGGGCGCGGCTGACATGACGATCGTCTCGACCTGCACCAGTCTGTCCTGCGCTTCCTCTCTTGAAAAGCGCTTGTTCTGGTAGAGCTTCACGATCTTGAGCGCCGCGAGGGTGATGTCGACCGAAAAACTGTCGAGCACCCGGAAACCCTCGGGCATCTCGTCGCTTTTGGGGTCGATCTCGAAGCTGGCTTCGTCAAGCGATTTTATCCAGTTGTCCCAGCGTTCCTGGTTGTAGAAAATATAGAAGAGCTTCAGCGGTTCCTCTTCCGTCTTTTTGCTCGCCTTTTTCGCCATCTCAGTACACTATTCTCTCCGCCGATTAAAGAGTTTTGTTCTCCCGGTCACACCGGGACACCTTCACAGGCTGCACGAGCGACACCATCCGGCCTAAAAAGGACAGGCGACCGCCAACGGTTATCAGCTTGTGCCTCCACTATCTATGATGATCATGGCGGGAGAGCAGCAGGATCCACGGATAGTGATGATACGTTACGGCGAGCTTTTCCTGAAAAGCGATCCGGTCAAGTACCATTTCATCGGCATCCTGCTGCGCAATATCCGGCGGGCTCTGGAGGCAGCCGGATATTCCTGTACGTTTGAAAGTCCCCGGGGGAGGATCTTTGTTACCGGAAAAAAACCTGAAGAGCTAGCAGCGATCATCTCGCGGGTGTTCGGTATTATTGATGTGAGTATCTGCACCCGGGTCGATCCCACACCAGAAGCCCTGCGGGACGCGGCGGTCTTTCTGGCCCGCTCCCGCCTGCACCCTCCCTGTCGGTTTGCCGTGCGGGCAAAGAGACAGAGCAAGACCGGTATGAACAGCCAGCAGCTGGGAGAGTACATAGGATCTGCCATCTACGATGCGATCCCCGGCCTCTCAGTCGATCTTTCGGATCCGGAATACGAGCTGTTCGTGGAAATCCGGGACTGCGGGGGACTTGTCTACGATATGCGTATCCCGGCACCGGGCGGTCTCCCCTGGGGTTCGCAGGGTAAGGTACTCGGCCTGCTCTCATCAGGGATCGATTCCCCGGTCGCGTCGTGGCTTGCGATGAAGCGTGGCTGCGAAGTGTCCCACCTGCACATGGACAGCGGCAGGTGGGCAGGAGGGAACGTCAGGGAAACTGCGATCGAGAACCACCGGCGCCTCTCGCTCTGGTGCCCGGGTGCCGACCTGCAGATGATCATAGCCGATGCCGAGCCCTTCTATGACCGGATGCAGGAACTCCGCATCCCGGCCCGGCTCCGGTGTGTGCTCTGCAAGCGGTTCATGCTCCGGGCCGCCGGCAGCCTCTGCGGGCGCGAGGGTGCTCAGGCGATCCTCACCGGGGAAAATCTCGGGCAGGTGGCCTCCCAGACCCTTGCAAACCTTGCAGTGATTTCCGATGCCACTCCTGTCCCGGTGCTGCGGCCTCTTGTCACGTATGACAAGGCGGAGACCATCACGATAGCCCGGAAGATCGGGACGTTTATGGAAAAGCAGGGGGATCTTGCCTGCCGGGCGGTCCCAAGGATGCCGGCGACGGCAGCGACGAGCCTTGCGGTGAAGGAGTGTGAGGCTGCACTTGGCATCGATGAGCTGCTCATTACCGTAATCTCCCGGGTTCGGTATGTCACCGCACGCAACGGGACGATTATCTGAACGGTTCGCGGGCCGGTACCGTGATGCCGGCTCTTACCAGACCGTTTCAGTTAAAAATATATTACAATATGTCTAATAAACATTACAACATGTACTTGGACAGAAAGAGCGGTTTGCCGCCGTTCTGCCGCGTAACAGGGTGATACATCTGATCAGCCGGGACCTTATCCTGAAATACAAGGCGGAGTGCCTTCTTGCCGGAATCCTCCTCTTAGCCGCGTTCCTGAACCTGTGGAACCTCTGGAATTCGGGTTTTACGAACACCTTTTACGCAGCCGCGGTGAAGAGCACGCTCGTCAACCCCGCCGCCGGCTTCTTCAACTCCTTTGATCCCGCCGGATTTGTCACCGTGGACAAGCCTCCCGTCGGCCTCTGGGTCCAGGCGGCCTTTGCGGCAGTGCTCGGGTTTAAAGGCTGGGTCCTCGTCCTCCCGCAGGCACTGGCGGGGATAGGGTCGGTCGCTCTCATTTATTTCATCGTTGCCCGGCCGTTCGGGAAACCGGCGGGCCTTGTTGCTGCCCTTGCGCTTGCAGTCACCCCGGTTCTTGTGGCAGTCTCGCGCGACGGCACCATGGACACCCAGCTCATCTTTGTCCTTCTCCTTGCAGTATGGGCAGTCCTCAAAGCAACCCGGGAGCGCTCCCTCCCGTGGCTTCTTGTCTCTGTCATCCTTGTCGGGATTGGCTTCAACATCAAGATGATCCAGGCGTTTGTTGTCGTCCCTGCGATCCTTGCAGTCTATCTTTTGGGGACAACCGGTCTCTCGTGGAAAGAACGTGCACTCCACCTGGGCATTGCGATTCTTGTCCTCCTTGCGGTCTCGCTTTCCTGGGCCATCGCTGTGGATATGGTTCCCGCAAGCGAACGCCCTTATATCGGCGGGAGCGGGGACAACTCGGTCCTTGGCCTTATCATCAACTACAACGGCCTTGAACGCTTGGGCCTCGAAAACCGTGGCATGGCCTTCATGGACGCTGGTGCGGGGGAGAGGCAGGGTACCGGCACCTTCAGGGATGCGGGGCAGCGGACGGCAACCGGCACGAGGGCTGCCGGTGCAAACCTCTATGGTGACCAGGCTGCTGCCCGGGGTGCTACGGGCGGAGGCATGGCAAACGGCGAGGGAGCGCCGGGCCTCACCCGGTTCTTCGGCGAATCGCTTGCCGGCCAGTTCTCCTGGCTTCTCCCCCTCGCCCTGATCGGGCTGCTTGCATGGGCGAGGAAACCTGCCACTCTCTCCCTCAAAGGGTTTGAAGAGAGCGGTTTCTTTGCGGAGCGGGGACTTGTCCTCATCGCCATGCTGCTCTGGCTCGTCCCCGGCCTCCTCTTCTTCAGCTATTCGACTGCATTTGGGCATACGTACTACATTGCGACCATCGCGCCGCCTCTCGCCGCCCTTGCCGGGATCGGGGCCGTAGCGATGTACAGGGAGTACATGTCAGAAGGCTGGAAAGGCTGGATCCTTGTCGGGGCAGTACTCGTCACCGGGCTCCTCCAGGCCCTCTTTTTGTCGTATGACGCTGCGTGGTCAGGGCCGCTTGTCCCGGTTGTTCTCTTCGGGACCCTCATATGCACAGGGGTTCTTACGTACCTGAAACTTCAGGGTACGGCAGGTTCGCACGACCACCGGAAATACATGGCGGTCGTCGCAATCGGTCTTCTCTTTGTCGCCCCCTTCGTCTGGGCCTGCACACCCTTTTTGTATGGTGATACCCAAGGCGTCGCCGGCCCGCAGCAGGCTGGCAGGATCGGCGCAGGAACGGGAGCTGCCGGGTTCCTGCCGGGCATGGATAGGGCAGTGCTCGCTCAGAACGCCACCGGACGGGAACGGCTGTACGGGCAGGGAAATACGAGCGTCTTTACCGGCCGGGGTGCATTTGCCCGGGCAGGCCTGGGCGGCGCAACCGTGAATAGCCAGCTGGAAAATTATATCCTCGCCAATACCACCAATGAGACCTGGATCCTCGCGGTCCCGAGCAGCCAGACCGCCGCTGCCCTGATCATCCAGACCGGAAAACCGGTCATGGCGATCGGCGGTTTTTCCGGCAGTGACCGGATCCTGAACCTGACCTCGCTTACCGCTCTGATCCAGAAAGGAAAAGTCCGGTATTTCCTTACTGGGGGAATGGGTGGCGGCGGCATGGGCGGCGGGATGAATACGGGCAACAGCGGGATCTATGCCTGGGTGAGCGCCCACTGCTCCCCGGTAGACCTGTCATCTGTAAATGGGACGGGAACAAACCCTGCGGACATTGCTGCACCGGGAGACCTGACCTCTTCCCTCTACGATTGCGCCGGGGCAGCAGGTCCCGGGTAACCTGCTGTTGTATGGCCTCCCTTGCAGAACGGATAAAAAGGTGCACCCTTTTTCCCGTACTTTCCCGGGAAAAGATCATCGGGTTTTCCCTCATCGGGGTATTTTCAACCCTTATCGATGCCGGCCTTTTGTATTTTTTCACCGCCGATCTCGGCATATGGTACATCGCATCAGCGACCGCCTCATACCTGTGCGGGATGGTGGTCAACTTCTTCTTCAACAAATACCTTAATTTCCATGATCCGGGCCGCAATTATTTTTGGTAGTTTTTTTCGTTTGCGCTTATCTCCCTCATAAGTCTCGGCCTGACACTGGTGATTCTCTCTCTTGCCGTGGAGGTATTCTCCCTCAACTACCTGCTCGGCAAGGCCATTGCGGTTGTTGTTGCTTTTGCCTGGAATTATATCGGGCAGAGCAGGATCACATTCCATCTGGGTAAACACCGGATAAGCGGCGATCTCATGGACTACCTCTCCTAACGCCGGGGGCTGCACCGGGTGTCGTGACAACTGCAGGCCGGCGATGCACTTTTTCGCTCAAGCAAGCGCTGGCAGTAGTCCGCGACCGTTTCGAGCGTCTTTGTCCGGGCGTACCACTTATCGTCGGATTCGATCACCGTCCAGGGCGCGATCTTCGTATTGGTCCGGGCTAGCATCTCGTCAATTGCCTTATTGTACTGGTCCCATTTCTCCCGGTTTCTCCAGTCGTCTTCAGTGATCTTCCACTGCTTGAGCGGGTCGTTTGTACGTTGTTCGAAGCGCCTGAGCTGCTCCTCTTTACTGATCTCGAGCCAGAATTTTATGATTCCCCCTCCGGTGGAATAGATAAAATCCGCTTCCATGTCGTTGATCTCGCGGTACGCCCGCTGCCACTCGTACTTCGTGCAGTAGTTCTCCACGCGCTCCACGAGCACGCGGCCGTACCAGCTCCGGTCGAAGATCGCGATATGGCCGGCCCGGGGGAAATTCCTGATAAACCGCCAGAGGTAATGGTGGCTTTTTTCCGTTGCGTCGGGAGCGGAGACCGGGATCACATCGTAGCCCCGGGGGTTCATGTACCGCGCAACCCGGGTGATATTGCCCCCCTTTCCTGCCGCATCCCACCCCTCATAGAGGATGATGAGCGGGATTTTGCGCTTGAACAGGAGCGCCTGGTGACGGAGCATCTCTTCCTGAAGACGGTCGAGCGCCGGCTGGCACCCCTCCTTTGTGCAGGTATTCTCACCCGGCTGCCGTCCATTGCTGCGTTTAACGGGGCGTTTTTCCGGGAGGAGGGGATCGCCATGTTTTATGGTTTTTCCTTTGACCCGGTTGGCGAGCGTTTTTTCCAGGGTAGCGACAAGGGCTGTGTACATTTTGAGGACTGCATGGTTTTCATTGGTCGCGTCAAGCACGTGCCATGGTGCGGACGTTGTATCCGTCTTTTCGAGGAGATCGTCGATTACCGGATACGAGAGGTCGTAATGGTGATGGAGCTCCCAGAGTGCAGGGGTCACGAGCCATGCGGTCAGCGGATCTTTTTCCCGTGCCTCAAAGCGCCGTTTCTGCTCGGCTTTTTCGATATGCAGGAAGAACTTGATGAGGATCGTCCCGTCATCGGCAAGCTGGCGCTCGAAATTGTTCATCGCGATGATCCGCCCCTTGAGGGACTTGGTCCAGCTGGGTTTCTGCATCTCTGCGGAGATCGCCCTGCTGTACCAGCTCCGGGCAAAGATCGCGATGCGCCCTTTGGGTGGCATCCGGATCCAGAACCGCCACATGAACTGCCGCATCCGCTCGTCGTCCGCAGGCTGCTCGATCGTGTGCAGGGTGAACCCCCGTGGATCGAGGGACTGGATCACCATCTTCGTGGACCGGGTGATCCCTGCCGCGTCCCAGCCTTCCATAACGATGATAACCGGTATGTGTGCATCACGCAGGGACCGCTGGAGTACGCCAAGGCGCTCCCTGAGCGGGGCGATCTTCCTGTCAAAAGTCTCGTGGTCGATCCGGTTTTTCGGGCTTATGACGTTTTTGAGCATCGGGGGTCCTCCCTGCCGGTGTATTCCCGTACGATCCGGTCACGGCTATTTTCTCTTTTGGCGAGCCTTCAGATAAAACCCGTGCCGGTAGGATACGGGCATCCACAGAACAGGAATGATTTCGGGAGATACTGGGATCAGCAAAAACTTATGGTTTTACCGGAAGCCCGTTTTCCTGTGCCACTGCGACAAATGCGTCGGCAAGGTACCGTGCCTGCTTTTCGGTCATACCATAGGTATTGAATTTCCACACCCGGGTCGCGCCCGGGATGATGCCGAAGATCCCCCTCTCGTTCAGAGCGGACGAAAAGAAGAATCCTTTCTTCTTGTGCGTCTCCGCTGCCCGGTCAAAGGAACCGGTCGTGTCGACCCTCGTCAGGGTATGCTTCCGCGGGTACTCGGAGAGGACCTTTGTCCCTTCGATGGAGAGCAGTGCCTCTATGACAACCCGGTGGTTTTCGAGTTCGCGATCGAAGTGTTTTACCCGCTCCTTTACGTGGGAGAAAGATGCCATCATGCCCACGAGCGTTGCGCCCATGAGCGTGCAGCCCATCAGCTCCGGCTCCTTGATACCGAACTTCCGCCCGGTCACGTCCCCTTCGATTGCGGTCGTGCGGAAAACCTCTGCAGCCCGTTCTGCAGTTGTAGCAAGAACACCGGACGGGGCAGGTGATGCCATGGACTTGTGGCCCGATCCGACTACGAAATCCACGCCAAGAGCTTTCCCGTCCACCGGCAGGATGCCGACCGTATAGGCGCCATTGCAGAGGATCGGGACGTCGTACTGGTGCACCACTTTTGCGATGGCAGCGACATCGTGCCGGTTCCCGTACTGGTAGTCTACCTGATCGATCAGGGCAAGGACCGGGTTTTTCCCGAATTTCTTCCTGACCCCCTCAATCTTTATTGCGGTTGATTCGGGCGTGACGATATACCGGCCGTCGACCGGGATCTCGCAGGCAACCCCCCCTGCCTCCTCGACCGCGAGGAACTCCGTGTAGTGCGAGAGCGACGTCAGGAGGACCGGGTCGCCTTTATTCACGTAGGTATGGGCGACTGCCTGGAAACCCCGCCGCGCCCCGGGCATCATCCGGGCCGCGTCCATGTTGAGCCATGCGGCGACCTCCTTATGGAACTCCGCGATCGGCGGCTTTGAAATGCAATCGAGCCGGTTGGGCTTCCGGCAGTTATCGCAGACCGAGTACCCGTCGCCGTACGCGATGATCGCCTTGATTGCATCGCCGGTCAGGCGCCCCCCGGCCTGGATCGGGTCGATGTTGATGAAGAGCTCGTTTACCTGCCGGGCCTCGATCCCGCTCCCGCACTTCATTTCAGCATCTCCTGCTTCAGGGACCCGACCTGCCGTTCGAGGTTTTCGATCAGGCGGGCCGCCTCTGCCCGCTGCCTCTCGTCCAGTTCGTGCATCGGTGCCGTCTCGCGCAGGATCATACGAAGATCGGTGAGCATGTAGGTCGCAGAAAAGATCAGGTCAACTGCCCGTTTTGACATAGGATCGCCTGCCGGTATATTGTACCTTCCCCCATTAAGTAACCACTTTTTTGACGTTACAGACGGCATACAGAAAAAAATCCGGGATTCCCTCCTTATTTTATAACGTAAAAGCGCATAAAATACAGATTGGAAAGAAGAGAAGATAACCCCCGGGAGGGTTAGGATGGAGTTTAAAAATAAAGTACTCATCATTGGTTATGGTGCCGTGTCCAAGTGCACGCTCCCCATCCTGCTTCGGCACGTCAATATACCGCTTGAGAATATCACAATCGTCGATTTTAAGGATAAATCCCAGGATCTCAAGGCGTATACGACCCGGGGCCTCCGCTTTTTAAAACGGAAGATCACCCCGGAAAACATCAGTTCGATCCTCTCCGAGACCCTTGCGGAGGGCGGACTGCTTGTCGATCTTGCCTGGAATATAGACTGCGGAGAGATCATCCAGTGGTGTCACGACCATAACGTGCTGTACGTGAACACATCGGTAGAAGCCTGGGACCCGCTGGGTGAGCGCTATACGGCAAGCCCGTATGAGAAGTCCCTGTACTACCGGCAGATGAAACTGCGGGAGCTCACCCGTGACTGGAGGAACTCCACGACCTGCGTGGTCGACCATGGGGCAAACCCGGGCCTTATCTCGCACATGACAAAACAGGGCCTCGTGGATATCGCCAGCAAGATGATCGCGGACGGGATTGCAGGTGACCCGGCCCGGTTCAAACGCCTTATCGAGGAGCAGAAGTTCAACGAGCTCGCGATGGAGGTCGGGATCAAGGTCATCCACTGCTCCGAGCGCGACACCCAGATATCCCGGTCGCCAAAGAAAGTCGACGAGTTTGTCGGGACCTGGTGCATCGAAGGTCTGCTCGAAGAGGGCACCGCCCCGGCAGAGATTGGCTGGGGTACCCACGAGGAGGAACTGCCCCGGCTCGCGGATGTTCCCCCCGCGGGCCCCAAGAATGCGATCATGCTCCCCCACATGGGGATCAACACGTGGATCCGGTCCTGGGTGCCAAAGCAGGAGATCGTCGGGATGGTGATCCGGCACGGCGAGGCATTCGGCATCTCCGACCGGTGGACGGTCTGGAAGGATGGCAGGGCGGTCTACCGGCCGACCGTGAACTACGCGTACATGCCCTGCGATGCAACGATCGCATCGCTGCACGAGCTGCGGGGCAGGAACTATGAGCTCCAGCCCAAGCTCCGGATCATGAATGACCGTGAAATATCCGGCGGATCCGACATCCTTGGTGCGCTCCTGATGGGCCACCCGTACAACTCGTGGTGGACGGGAAGCATCCTCTCCATTGATGAGGCACGGAAACTTGCGCCGGGCCAGAACGCGACCACCATCCAGGTCGCGCTCGGGGTCGTCTCCGCGGTGATGTGGATGATCGAGAACCCGAAAAAGGGATTCTGCCTGCCTGACGACCTGCCCCACCAGTTCGTACTGGATATCGCAAAACCCTATCTCGGCGAATTCTGGTCCGGGCCTTCCGACTGGACGCCCTTGAAGAACAGGACCGTCTATTTCCGGGAGAACCCGGAGAACAACTACGACAAGACCGATGTCTGGCAATTCAAAAACTTCTTATTTGTGCGATGAATCACTCATGTACCAACACTACTACTGAGGAACGGACGTGAACACGACAGCAGACGCATGCAGGCAGGACGACACGGTTTCCCATATGGACCGCGGAAGTCGTCGGATGTTCCAGGAACTGGCATATAAAGAGGGAACTCCGATTTTTGTAATCGACCACGAGAAAATCCGGGAGAACTACCGTGAGTTCAAGAAAAACCTGCCGAAGATCCAGGTCTATTTTGCCGTCAAGGCAAACTCGAACCCCGAGATCGTAAAAACTCTCCTCGATATGGGGGTAAGTTTCGATGTCGCCTCGATGCCCGAGTTCATGATTGTCTATAACTTCATCAAAGACCTTCCGGACAAGGAACGGCAGGACTGGATCTGGGACCGGATCATCTACGCAAACACGATCAAGCCCCTTGAGACCCTGGAAGAGCTCAACCAGTACAAGCCCCTCGTGACGTTCGACAACATCGAGGAGCTCAAGAAGATCCGGGCGCACGCCCCGCAGGCGGGCCTTGTCCTGAGACTCCGGGTCCCGAACACCGGCTCCATGGTCGAGCTCTCCTCGAAGTTCGGGGCGGACCCGGGCGAGGCAGTGGACCTGATCGCGGCGGCTTTTGACCTCGGCCTCGTCGTCGAGGGATTAAGTTTCCACGTGGGAAGCCAGTGCACCAACTTCGAGAACTACGTGGTGGCGCTCCAGATTGCGGCCGATATCATCGCGGAGGCGGAACACCGGCTGGACAAGAAAATCCGGATCCTTGATATCGGCGGAGGCTTTCCCGTGAAGTATAACCCCGAGGTCCGTTCCATCGAAGAACTTGCAGTAAAACTCAGGGCCGAGATCGCCCGGCTCTTCCCGCCAGACATGGAGATCCTTGCCGAGCCTGGCCGGTTCCTCGTGGCAAATGCCTGCACGCTCGTTGCAAAGGTCATCGGGAAGGCGTACCGGGACGGCAAGCCCTGCTATTACATCAACGACGGCGTCTACCATACCTACTCGGGGCAGGTCTTCGACCACTGCACCTACCCGGTACTCGCGTTCAAGGAAGGGCCGCGCCACATCTCGGCAATCTTCGGGCCGACCTGCGATGCATTCGATACGATCACGCTCTCGGCCGAGCTGCCGGAGCTGGAGATCGGCGATCTCGTGTACTCGGAGAATATCGGGGCCTACTCAATTGCCTCGTCTACGTACTTCAACGGCTTTCCCCCGGCAAAAGTCGTGCATATCAACAAGTGATCTTTTTTGGTCATCCGGGCGCTGCCGCCATGAGCGTATAATCTGCCCTGTCACCGGCGCCGGCCCGCCAAACTTGCTTTTGATCGGCAGGACTCCGCAGGAGATGAACGCTTCCACGAAGTCGCTTCTCTCCGACTGCAAGGAAGGCGGCATGCTGATCTACCCGGACGCGGACGGCGGGACCCCGGGCGGGGCAAGGCCGGAGAATGTCCGGGCGGTGTTTGAGGCTGTGAAGAAGTACGGGAAGTACTGATGGATCAGGGTTGGTCCGCGGATTTTTTTTTATACTATCATGGGCTGGTGCCGATGACCTGTTTTCTTCTGGTTAACCCAATACCGATCTCAAGAGATCCTGAAAACGTTCCGGGACGAGGGATAATTTATGCACATCATTTGTGTCGCGAAAATCGTGATTTCCCCGGTTTTCCCGGTAACGTCTTTGGTACTTTATCCTGGATCTGCAAGAGCGAGCATTCATCTCCTCCCGCAATACTAAGGATTCACCGGTGACATTATGACCGGGCAAGGGCAGACAGACATTTTCATCGCGGATGCAACTGACCGTATCGGCGGGCTTCACGCGATCCTTGCGGAGTTCGATCTCTCTGTATTGTCAGGAGCCAAAGTGGCTCTCAAGGCAAATTTCAACAGTGACGACCCGTTTCCTGCATCGACACATATCGATATGCTGCAGGGGATTGCCGATTCCATAATGAACGAGGGGCCGGCATATCTCACGCTTGCTGAACGCAGCGGAATGGGAGAGACAAGGACAGTGCTCGAAAACCGTGGCGTATTCTCTCTTGCACAAGAGCTCGGGTTTTCGGTCGTTGTACTGGATGAGATCGAACGGAACGGCTGGCAGGAGATCCAGGCGCCCGGGCTTCACTGGCAACGGGGTTTTTTTATTGCCAATGTCTTTACCCGGGCAGACCGCGTCATACAAACCTGCTGCCTCAAGACACACCGGTACGGGGGACATTTCACGATGTCGTTAAAAAATTCTGTCGGCCTTGTCGCAAAACGGATCCCCGGCCTTGATCACGACTTCATGGGCGAACTGCACACCTCGCCCTACCAGCGGACGATGATTGCCGAGATCAACAAATTTTATTCCACCGATCTCGTGCTCATGGATGCGACCGAGGGGTTTGCAACAGGCGGGCCGGACAAAGGAAAACTCATTCGCCCCAGGGTAATTATCGGAGGGCGGGACCGGGTTGCAATCGATGCAACCGGGGTTGCACTGCTCCGCTCCTTTGGCACTTCCCACGATGTGAACGAGGGGACAATTTTCTCTCTGGAGCAGATCGCCCGTGCCTCTGAGCTTGGGATAGGTGTTACTTCCGCGGATCAGATTCGTCTTGTTCCTCTCGATGCATCATCGGAACCTGTTGCGGAAAAGATCCAGGCACAGCTCGATAGCGAGGGGTAACCGGGGGTTTTGTCGATCCCGGCAGCACAACAGGATGGATCGATGAGAACCTATTTTTAGTCCCCTGCCAAGAACCGGGTTTATGGCAAAGAAATCAGCTTCACCCCGTTCCCGTACTCCCGCCCGGTTGAGGACGATCACTCTTGAAGAGCACTATGCAAGCCCGGCATTCCTCGATGGCCCGGGGCGGAGGCTCCGCGAACAGCCCGTTCTGCCGGGGAATGCGGGCCGCAGGAATCTTGTCGATGAATTGCTGGATCTCGGCGAGAAGCGGATCGCAGAAATGGATGCCGCAGGTATCGACCTGCAGGTATTGTCGCTGACCGATCCTTCGGTACAACAGCTCGACGCTGCTGCGGCAAAGAACCTGGCGCGTGAAGCAAATGACTATCTTGCAGCGGCAGTGCGGCGTTACCCGGGTCGTTTTGCCGGGTTTGCCACGCTGCCGACCGCCGCGCCGGATGCTGCCGCTGACGAACTGGAGCGTATGGTTAAGGAGCACGGCTTTGTGGGAGGATGGATCAACGGGCACACGCACAATCGTTATCTCGATGACAAATTCTTCTGGCCGATTCTCGAACGCGCCGAAGCACTCGGAGTCCCGCTCTGTATCCACCCGACACTGCCGCCGGCGCCGGTAACTGAAGCATATTATGCAGGTTTTTCACCGGAAGTAACCTTTGGTTTGTCCCGGCACGGGTGGGGCTGGCATATCGAGACCGCGGTCCATGTCCTCCGCCTTATCCTTGGCGGGGCGTTCGACCACTACCCGGATCTCCAGATCGTGATTGGCCACCTGGGAGAATCTCTCCCGTTTATGATGCCCCGGCTTGACCGGGGATTACCAAAGGAGGTAACGAAGCTTGACCGGAGCATGGCGGAATATCTCCAGGAAAACGTGTACTATTCCTTCAGCGGTTTCAACTTTACCCCGGCATTCCTGGATCTCTACCTCCAGGTCGGGGCCGACAGAATCATGTTCTCCGCCGATTATCCCTATGGTTCCATGGCGGAAGCCCGCACATTCCTGGATCATTTGCCCGTGAGCGAAGTGGATAAGCATAAGATAGCGCACAGAAACGCGGAACGATTATTGAAAATCTGACAGCGGCAAGCGAACATGTTTGCGCTCCAGAGGGGCGTGGCGAAACGAGGTACCTGATGGAGTTTGAATGACTTAAGCAGCAGTACTTCCTGAAGGGAAAAAGAGATGGACGTACATGAGAATGGTTCTTACAATGAGGAGCGAACTATGAAAAAACTGTACCTGATCCTGTTTGTTATCGCTGGTGCCGCTGTCGGAATATACGGGGTTTTTACCATGCAGCTGCTGCTTGCCGCAGGCCTCCTTGCAATCATTGTGCTGGCTGCGGGGCTGGTGAATCTTTATCCCCGGCTGAGATCGCATGGCGCAGCCGGTAACCGGGACGACGAGGTTTCGGCCATCATTGCCGGGGCGGCCGTGGCCGGGATATGCGTGATGATCCACGCAGAATATTTCCTGTGGGCAATTGCCCTTGCTGCGCTTTTCCTGATCCAGCTCTCGCTATCCCGGATCGAAAAACGCCTGGAGAAACTGGAAAAACCCTGATATCTCCCCGAAAATAAGCCCGTAAAACGCTTCGTTTCGGTTCGCGTGGAAAATACGTATTTTAATCGCCCAATTTGCAGAAATACGCCCAATTTGAGCCCCATATAATGCCTGTAATCGGCATGTAATGGCCTTTTTTTGGCACTTTTTTCCGGGATCGACCGAAACCCATCCGGGCCTGAGATCAGGCTGTAAAACGCGAATACGCGAACTTTTTATTTCGTCCGTTTGCCAAAATACGGCTGATTTGGGCTTGTTTTAAAACGGAGCCCGATACGGGCTCCGATTGGATCTGAAAAGGGGTTATCGGAGCTCAATTTGGGCCCGGATTAGATATGGTCTTAGGGGAAGGTTCTATGGGACAATGCAGTATCCATGAGGAAGGGGTGGGGGCGGACAGGGTGGCCGTACCTGTCATGATCGGTGCATCGCCTCATCTCCCGCTCTTTGTCATACTTGCCGCAGAAGGTGGACGCTTCCGTTAGGTCGATGATTGATGACTGCGAGGAGAAGGCGGCATGATAATTTACCCGGGTGCGGACGGCGGGATCCCGGGCGGGGCCCGTCCTGAAAATGTGAAGGTACTGATTGAGGCAGGGAAGAAGAAGGGGAAGTTATGAGCCGGGGTTATTCTCGGCGGAGTTTTTTTTTAGATATTTAATTTAGCGGATCTAATCCTCCGTATTTTTCGTGAAAAGAGTGAGAGAAAACAATAGAATATGCAGATGGTTGGTCAGCTGGCTGATGATTACTTTCACACTGCAACTGATTGTATTATTACCATCAATAGATATTGATCTATTGTATATCGATAAGCGATTATCTTTCACCTCTGACAATGTCAAAATATTTGGAAGAAAACGATCACGTAGATATTGAGGCAAATAAACAACGAGAATCACCTATTTTATACTCTGGCATTTCTCCGGTAAAAACACTATATCCTGTAATAAAATTGGATGAGCCGGCCACATGTGCACCGTGGTTAGATGTAAACTGTCATGGTGTTGTTATAAAAGCTCAACACTTACTTTCAAAAAATGGTAAAAAAACTAACAAACTATTTGATCAAATTACGAAATCGGGTGGAATTCACAATTTTATCGAATATCAAGGAATTGTAATTCTCTCCTCAATAATGCCTGATTATATGTTATCGCATTTTTCACCAGAAGCCTATGCAGATATGATCGAGGCATTAAGCCCTAATTCCTATATTACACCTGATGGTGAAACCTATCTTGGCGAATACGCACGATCCTCAAGAGAAATAGATCGAATGATCGGCGAATCGGAACGAATTATACGTCTTTGCCCGGAATATTTCCCTATCGGTCTAGTAAAAGGGTGTACCTGCCATCAAAATACAGCACATACGGATGCACTTCTGAATTTGGGGATTTCCCAGTTCACGTTTCATGCAAGTGATTATTTAAGACGAGGGCCTTTTTGGGTTAGGGATCGAGCGATTCATTTTGCACAAATTATCCGAGAAAAAGTGCCCTCTTTTCTGATATATGGAGTCGGATCAATGTCATCTTTAAAAGCGTTCAATTTTGCAGATGGGTATATTACTCAAAGTCATTTTGTTAACGCGTATTATGGAAGAAAAAATTGTAAAAATATTGATCCTTTATCAAATCAAAAAACAACGAGAAACGAAATAATGGACATATTACGGAAAGTTAGAAATGATGCAGACAAAGTGATAGATTCAAGGCATAGTCAGAAAAACTTGGGTTATTATTGTGACTTATTTGGAACTGGATATGACTGTATTATCAAAAAAGTACTGATTAATTCATTTGAAGCAAGCAGTCAAAATCAGGTGATGTAAATGTGTGGTGGGCTTCGACGAGATCGCAAAATTTATGCAGATAATCGAAATTTCGTAGTTGAACGTCCCGAGCATATGGCTCAAAAAACCATAAAGGATTATTCAAAAAAGCCCAGGGTATTCATCAGTTTTCATATAGATGACGAAGCACAAGTGAACCTTCTTCGCCATCAAGCGAAAAATTCAGACCAACTCGAATTTGATGATCGGTCTGTGAAAGAGCCGTTTGATGAGAAATGGAAAACTCAATGTGAAAAAAGAATTGAAAAATGCGATATTTTAATTGTTGCTATTGGGGAGGAGACACATTTGAGAGAAGCGGTACTCTGGGAAATTCGAAAAGCTCATGAGCATGGAATCCCTGTCATTGGGATGAGAATATACAGTGATGAAAATCACAAAGTTCCTGCTCCGATGATAGAACACGGTGACAAAGTGATACCATGGGATCTGGAAAAAATACAAGATGAGCTTGACAAAAAAACCTAAAAACGGTTAGTGGAAAGACGCATAAAAACGAGGGGTTATTTCAAAATGGGCGTTCCATTTTTCAGAGTCTTCCTTTTTTAACCAATCTCCAATAGTGTTTTCCTAAATCCGTTAATTTACAGGATTTTGAATCCATCGCGGCATAATACATGTGTTCTGCTCCAGTGGGAACAACCAAGTTGATTCTGTTAAATTTTTGTAATATTGCAAATTTTTTTGTCTTTTCTGGAGAGGGATTATTACTTTTTGGTTCATATTCGGGATCCAATTGGAATTCTTGATCCATTGTCGAAAATAATTCAATTATTTGCCTTAATTCATCGAGGGTAATTGGAGGTTTTACTTTCCGTAGGGATATAAAGCGTTTAATGTTGGTTTTGAATACAGGCCTTTGATCCCAAGGTCCAAGAGATTGATCAACATGTGCATAAACACTGCCAGGTGTGATATCTCCGACTAAATTAGCTGCGGCACCATTCATTGCATCAACGAACAATGTAGTAAAAATTCCCGAACCATTTTCTTCAATCGAATATTGATCGGATCCCGAAGCCGTTAAAATCGTTGTGCCTTCAGAGAGGATGGCACATCCGCTGGATTCCGTTGAGTTTCCCGCTTGTCCTGAATGACAACAATCGAGAATAATTATCTTATTAACAGAGCGAGAGTTATTTGCTATTGTAAGAATTTCATTCATTGATAATCCATCATCACCATTTTCTGAATCTGAAGTTACAAGATATCCCCCTGTGTCCTCTAAATGACCATGACCTGAAAAATAAAATAATGCAACCTCTTCATTATTATCCTTAAATAATTCAATTATCTGTTCCTTTAATACCCGCCTTGTAATGTTCTCAGATGGTGTGTGTGCTGTTAAACACTTAACTTCAAAATTCTTTGTTCCATCACCATTTCTTTCAAGAACCATTTTGATAGAATGTGCGTCATTTACGCATCCATGTAGTGAGCGTACATTTTGGTAATAATCAATACCTACAACAAGGGCTTTTCTCATTTAGTTCAACCCCATAATCTTACTGTCATTAATTAGATCTCCTATATTCCAATCATTTGTCTTAATCAGATTTATATAATTTTAATTTCATTATCCAATAATGCAAAAGAATTGTAATTCAATGGGGTGATTCAAATTAAACAACCAAAAATCTTTATTAGTCATTCATGGGGCTATGATGCCGATTATGAGAGCCTTGTGAGCTTATTGAAAAGTCGTGGATATTTCGATTTTCTTAATTATTCAATTCCCTCTTATGATCCGATTCAAGGATCAAAAAAGGAAGTGTGGGATCAGATAGAGTCTCAGATTAAATACTCATCAATTGTGATTCTTATTGTTGGAATGTACGCCACATATAGCGGATCAATTAAGAGAGAGATAGACATCGCTCGTCGTCACTCTAAACCAATTCTAGCAATCAGGCCAAGAGGGGCAGATAAGACTTCATCTCTAAAGGGCCACGCGGATGATGAGGTTGGATGGAATACAGAGAGTATAGTAAATGCAATTCGAAAATTGACACAATAAATGAAAATATCTATAACGCCCAAATTTTTTGTAAATTCGGCGATTCGTTAAAATTTATTCGACTTCCAGCCCCCCACCGGCATGTTTCGTCCCCTTTTTCCCGTCCCACGCCCAAATCCACGTCGGAGAACCTGCCAAAATTAACTTTCGCATTTAGCCGCCTTTTTTGGCCAATCCGGACCCGGACGGGTAAAACTACGTGGCAGAAAGATCCTCGGTTTATGGGCCGTTACGGGCCAATATCTGACATCGAAAGCGGGCGAATTTCGGCAAACAGGGCTCATTTCAGGTTTCTTTTCCACGCGAACCCAAACGGAGCCTTTTACTGGCTTTTCCGGGAGGGGGCCGGATCGGAAAAAGGGAATCCGGGCCCGATTTGGGTATATTTTTTGGTGAGGGATCGTACCTCCCGGGACGGGGTTTCCGGGGCGACCCCAGAACCCTCAAATCCGGCTAGAGTAATCCGGGCCCGAATTGAGCCCGGATTACCTCCGGGATCTGCCCGGGAGGTAATAATTCCCCAAAAAGAGGTAATAATTCGTGGCCCGGAGGGCATTTTTCCGTCGTGAAAAGACAAGGTCATAATTAGCAACGTTTGGATGGTCGATCTTTTTCCTGTACGTGCTCTGGCACACTGGAGTGAAAAAAAGGCTGTTTTTAGGGGGTACCCAGATCTGCCCGGTGTTTTGGGAGAAGCGATCCGGATCGTCCGGCAAAAATTTTTCGGCCGTTACCCGAGCCGGACCGGGCTTGCCGCAGCCGTCTCCGGCTCGACCACCACCGCGGTGCCGTAGGCCAGCACCTCGGTCATAGCGCCCCCCGTCTCTGATGAATCGAACGCAACCCCGATGACCGCGTTTGCTCCGAGCGCCTTCGCGTGCTCCTTAAGCCGGTCGAGCGCCTCTTCCCGCGACTGGTTGAGGAGCTGGGTATACTCGTGGATTTCGCCGCCGGCAAGCGAGCGCAGGCCCGCGGTGATGTTGCGGCCCAAGCCCCGGCTCCGGACAATCAGGCCCCAGGTGAACCCCAGGGTCTTTGTGATCTTATGGCCCGGCAGGTACGGCGTGCTGACAACAATGACATCTTCACTCACTTCGTTTCACCGGTTCCTGTATGGGACGGGAAATGCCAAAAGGTGATCCATGTGCCAAAAAAAACTGCTCTATAAAAAATCCCAAAATGGATTATAAACGTTTAGGGCTGCCGCCCCCGCACGCTTGTGGCATCCCCCGTTTGCGATTGATGCTGTAGTACCTGTACACAGGTTTGCTCGCATGATCGCTTCCCGGTAGTACGGATGCATCGCATACGCCATGCGCCCCCTTTGGGGGCAGGGCTGGCGTGAGGGGGCGGGATATCTGAAAAAAAATGTTTTTCAACAGGGCAAAAAATAAACAGGAATGTCTCCCGCCCCTGTTCCGGTTTACACCGAGACTTTCCGGAAGAGATACGCCCCGACAACAGTCATCGCGACCGCAAACCCGGCTATCACCGCGAGGCTGATGACCGGGTTGATCTGCGAGGCCCCGGTCAGGCCGTACCGGATCCCTTCTACCCCGTACGTGAGCGGGTCTACGAGGGTGATCGGCTCAAGCCATACCGGCAGGGAGCTGATGGGAAAGAGCGCGCCGGAAAGCCCGAAAAGCGGGAAGACGACAAAGTTCATGATCAGCTGGAACCCGGTCATGTCCTCCATCCGCGAGGCGATGGCGATCCCGAACGCGGTAAACGAAATCCCCACAAGGATCATGAACCCGAGGGCGATGAAAAACCCGGCCGGGTTGCTGATCCGGAGACCGAGCAGCACGGCAAGCACCATGAGGATGATCCCCTGGATCACCGCGGTCGTCGCCCCCCCGACCGTCTGGCCGAACATGATCTCGAGCCGTGATACCGGTGCCACGAGTGTCTCTTTCAAAAACCCGAACTGCTTGTCCCAGATGATCTGGATGCCGGAGAAGACCGAGGTAAAGAGCACGCTCATGGCGACCATGCCGGGCACAAGAAACATCACGTAATTCTGACCGAGCGAGGTGGCGCTGACCACTGAATTGAGGCCGAAGCCGAGAAAGACAAGGAGGAAGAGCGGCATCGCGATGCTTCCTACGATCCTGCTTTTTGACCGGACATACCGTTTCATGCTCCGCAGCCAGATGGTGTAGACGATATCCATGGTCAATGCCTCATCATCCTGAAATGCATCCGCATCGCATCCTTGCCGCTGACATCCTCCTCGCGGATCGTCTTACCTGTAAACGAGAGGAAAACATCTTCGAGCGTCGGCTTGTGGACCGAGATGGACGTGATGGGAATGTTCTTTTCGTTCATGAGCGTCACGATCGTACTGAGGTGCTGCTCGGCATTCTCCAGCGTAAGGATCACCTCGCCGTCATGGGTCTCCAGCCGTTTTATCCACGGTACGGTAAGTGTTGTTGCAGTATTCTCTGTTTCCGGTGACCGTATGGTCACCACGTCGCCGCCGATCGAATCCTTGAGCCGTGCCGGCGTGTCAAGGGCAATGATCTTCCCGTGATCGATGATCGCGATACGGCTGCAGAGCCGGTCTGCCTCCTCCATGTAGTGCGTGGTAAGAATGATCGTGATGTTCTTCTCCCGTGCCAGGGTCTCGATATATTTCCAGAGGAGGTTTCGTGTCTGCGGGTCAAGGCCGAGCGTAGGTTCGTCAAGGAAGAGGACCCGGGGATGGTGCAGGAGCCCGCGGGCGATCTCAAGGCGCCGTCGCATCCCGCCGGAGAAGGTCTTGACGATATCGTTTCGCCGGTCGAAGAGCTCCACGAGCCTGAGGAGTTCCCCGGTTCGCTCCTCGCGGGTCTCTTTGGGGATCCGGTAGAGCCGGCCATGGAAGTCCATGTTCTCCCACGCAGTTAGTTCCTCGTCAAGGCTCTGGTCCTGGAAGACGATCCCAATGGCTTTTCTTACACCGTCCTGGTCTTTGGTGACATCGATACCCATGACCGTGGCGGAGCCGGCAGTGGGTTCGAGCATGGTCGCAAGCATGGAGAGCGTCGTGGTTTTCCCGGCGCCGTTCGGGCCCAGGAGGCCGAAGATCTCGCCCTGCTCGATATCGAAACTGATGCGGTCCACGGCCACGAGATCGCCAAAGCGCCGGGTCAGGTCCGCTGCATGAATGGCGGCAGTCATGTCAGGTCACCTTTTTGAGATCGTCGCGGCAGCGCCGGAGTATCTTTGATGCTTCCTGCTCTTTTTCTTCGGGCATTTCATTCAGGAGCGTTCGTATTTCAAAAAGCACACCCATCCCCGGGCTGTGGTTGTCGCCGAAGATGGCAGTGATGAGATGCCGGTACTGATCCATTTTCCTGTGGTGTTCTTTGCTGTGGGCCCGGATCCTTTTGAGCGTATCCCGCCCGGTGCGGGTGAGCATAAAACCGGTCCGGGCACGGGTGCCCCCTTTTTCCGGTGCAGGTGCAATGAGCCCTTCAGTTTCAAGCTGGCGAAGCAGAGGATAGAGCGTACCCTTGCTGGGAACCCAGGCACCATTGGTGAGTTTTTCGATCTCCCGGAGAATGTCGTAGCCGGATTTTTCGTTCTTGTCAAGCGAGTGGAGCACGTAGAGTGCAAGCAGGGTGCGTGTCCTCCCGCTCTTTGATGCAAACTGGAAGAGGCTGGTCATGGATAGTTCGGTTCCGATATAGTTCGATTTCGAACTATCAGCATTTGTCAGGGCCAGATATAAATATTCCTGAAGTGACAGGGAGAACATCGTGCCGGTACCTTATGAACCGGGACAGGCAAATGATAAAGCAGCATTACCCTCAAAGCGCGAAAGGAATCTCCTATGAACCAGATCTACTGTTTCGGCCACCGCCAGCCTGATACCGACAGCATCGCGAGCGTGATCGGGTACGCGGATTTCAAAAACCGTTCCGAGCCGGGCCGGTTCATCCCCGCCCGGTGCGGGGAGATCAACAGCGAATCCCGGTTCATGCTGGACCGGTACGGTGTCGCACTCCCGGTTTTTGTTCCTTCCGTGGAGCCGACCCTTGCCGATATAACGTTTAAGCCGGTGTTTGCGCTTTCCGAAGACGTCCCCACGGTGGACGTTGCCGCCCTCATGGCACAGGAAGGGATAAGAAACGTTGTCATCACGGATGCCGGGGGAAAACCGGCGGGGATGATCGGGGAACACGCGCTTGCCAGTGCCTGTATCGATACCCTCCACCTCGCTGCCCTCGCGGTGACCCCGGTCCCGATCGGGACGCTCGCCCGTATCCTGTCCGCAGAGATCCTCGTCTCCGCTCACCCGGTCCTCGAAGGCCGGGTCTATATCGCGATCGATGCGCTGCACGTGACGCTCGCGAAGATGACCGAGAAGGATATCGCTGTCGTGGGTGACAACGAGCCTGCCCAGCTTGCGCTCGTCTCGGCAGGGATCGCCGCCCTCATCATCGCGGAAGGGGCGCCGGTGGGGAACCGGGTCATCGCCGCTGCACAGCAGCACCGGGTCTCGGTGCTCGCGGCGAAATTGGACGCCTTTGGGGTGGGTAAGAGGATCAACCTCTCGCTGCCTGCCCGGGAGGTGATGGAGACCAATGTCCCGGTCCTTGCGTGCACCGAGACGATTGCCCGTGCCCGGCAGGTGGTGTCGGGATCGGCGTTCAGGGCCGCGTGCGTCGTCTCATCCAGCGGGAAACTCCAGGGTATCCTTACAAGGACAACACTGCTTGACGATGTACGCCGCCAGGTTGTCCTGCTCGACCACAACGAAGCCTCACAGGCGGTCCCCGGGATCGAGGAAGCGGACGTGGTCGAGATCATCGACCACCACCGGCTCGGGGCGATCACGACGCTGCGGCCGATCCGGTTCTTCAACGATCCGGTCGGGGCGACTTCGACTATCATCGCTATGAAGTACATGGAGGCCGGCCTTTCCCCCTCCCGGCAGGTTGCCGGCATCCTTCTCTGCGGGATCCTTTCCGACACCCTTGCCTTAAGAAGTTCGACGACGACGCACCAGGACAAACAGGCGGTCAGGTTCCTTGCCCCTATCGCCGGAGAAGACCCGGAAAAACTGGGCATTGCACTCCTTGAACGCGGCATGGACCTTTCGGGCGTATCGGTTGATGTAATCCTCGCCCGGGACACTAAATTTTTTACCCTCACGGAAAAGACCGTGCAGATCGCGCAGGTGATGGTGCCCTCGTTTGCGTGGAACCGGGAGCGGGACGCGGCGATATACGCGGCACTGGAAAAAGCCCGGGTTTCATCGGGGGCAGATCTTTCGCTTGCGCTCTTCACGAACGTACTGGAAAACGCAAGCGATCTCTACGGCGCAGGTGATGCAGTTCTCCTTTTGGGGCTCTTTGGCGAAACCCTCCCGGCCCGTCTTCCCGGCGTGATGTCGAGGAAAAAAGATTTTCTGCCGTGGCTCGGGGAGAAACTCCGGAATCTCGGCCGGGCGTGAAGCACCCTTGCGCCCGGTAATTGCTTATCAGGAACACCTCCCGTAAAATGCCCGGGAATATGCCGGGTAAGATTTTTTTTATCCATCACTGCACCTCCTGAAGGGGGGCCATGTATCCGGCATGGGGCTTTTGCCATAATTCCGATTCCCCTGTTGCCGGTAATCTCTATCAGACCAGAAGATGCCTGTTTTATTTCTGTCAACCGGTACGTTTGTCCCCGGAGGGTAAAGGCAGCCTTTTCCTCGCCGTACTAATAGTCGGGCCATCAGGCGCCGGCAATGGCGTGCATAACGGCACGGCTGCCAACCGGCACTTTTTTTATATTACACCGTGTTTGGTGTATATTTTTGATGGAACAATTTTGAGAATCCGTGATGTTCTGTTTCTCTCATTTGTTGTGCTGGGGAGTTCAGGTGGATCGTCAAGACCTTATCAATATTAATCATGTGTCGATAACGACGGAGTCATTTTCTTTGAGTCTCACTAACACACCAGAACCTATGCTCAATACTTTTTTATCATTCATAACAGAGAAAACCCCACAGAACCAATCTGTGATGATTTCTAACCCGCTCAACGGTTCGCCTCTATACAATATCATGTTCGCCCGATAACGGTATAGTACGATTCTCCGGCGCAGTTCCTGCATAATACCTCGCCGTTTACTACAATTTGCCGGTTGTCCGAAATCTGTTCATTACAGTTGCTGCAGGTGGCTTTTCCTACAGGAAACCCCGGGAGGTCTTCTTTTGGAATCGTAATTTTGACGTGTTCAATCTTCAAGATCTCATCTTCCAGGACTTCTGAAAGTACTTTGATGACCTCTTTTGGATTGAGTTTGTCGTGTTCGGCCCGGTTCTTCTCAAGAATCGATACACGGACTGCTTTTCCGGTTGTTGTATCCACAAAAGTTGCTGCAAATTTCCCGAAATCCTTGTGTTTGAGGCTGCGGTGTCCCAGAGAACACCCGGTGATTGCCTGAACCGCGTCAGTACCGCAGCGATCAATCTCCATATACACGATCAAGTTGCGAGTCGGTTCATTGGGGTTCATCCCCAGCTCGCGCAGACCGGCAATGGTCAGCCGGGTCCCGAGAACGATACCGGGGCAGACGTGCCCATGGAATTCTTTTGCCTTGTTAAAGAGGACGTCGTAATCGCTCATTTCAATCAGCTTTTTTGTTATTTTCCTGTTGTCTCGTGTTCATAGACTGCGAATCCATCTGGTGATTATTCTTTACTGATTCTGTTGGCGGTCATTGAGTCCACCAGATATGGGCACCAAGGGTTTCGACACCAAGTACCAGTCCCTGCTCCCCTTGTTCCAGAACCGACTGGAAATAATTTCTGACCGTTTCCTCATGTGCAGGTGTGGAACAGTTCAGCCGTCGGGAGAATTCTTTGACTGCATCATCAACCGTTTCATAAACTGGCGGTGGGAACTTCACCTCAACCTGGATATTTGCATAGATCCCCATCTCGCAGAGTACCTGCCAGAGCCAGTCGGCCATAGGCTCCCCGGGAAATTCACCCCCGTGAAGCAGTGGCCAGAGATCCTTGTTTACCTGCACCCATGCGGGAGGAGTCAGGAACCAGAACAGGTGAATGGTTCCGGCACAGCATGCCTGCATCTTTGCAAGGGCTTTTCCGATGTCCATCATAGTGAGCGAATACGATGCAATAACAACATCAAAAGGCCCGCACAATTCCTGTATTGTGGCATCCTCCCATCGTTTGGGGATGACCCTGATGTCCTGAACCCTGTTTTCGCGCATATTTTCTGTGAGGGCTTCCCGCATAACTGGTGAAGGTTCAACGACAGTGACCCGGCAACCGCGGACTGCAAGTGGCACAGCGTAGGTTCCCGGCCCTCCCCCGATATCAAGGACGCTGGAGCCACCGGGAATGTTCATACCACGTAATCGTGCATCATCAGTCTTCCCGTGTTTTTTTCTGCCTTTCATATAGACTGTATCGATCATTTTCCTGTTTGCCCAGAACTGTCGGGCATTGCCGTAGTTTGGCACAGCGCAGTGGGCAAGTTTCAACTGCCGCCACTGCTCTCTCCAGAAGAAGGGATCCCGTCCGGGAGTGCCACGGTGCATTCCTGAAAGGGGTCTATCCGATGTGGATCGCGGTTTCATGTATACGTTATGTATTGAACTCTCTCTACTTATTAAATACAAATCTTAATTGCGGAGCAACAAAAACTACCACAAAAACATTTGTAATAACGAGGACAGTTTTCTGAGGGATGAAAAATTAAAAAGGGAGATTTCACTCATCATTTCAGCGGGACGCATTATCAGCCCCACTCAACCGAGGCCGGTGTCGGAGAAGTATCTGCGGAGTTTTCGGGATTCGCCAGCGCATCCGGCGCTGTGCCGGTAATGACAGAGATGGTAACGTCAAGATAACTCCCTTCTGCGGTTATCTGGAACTGACCCTCCCGGTATATCGCGATATATCGCGGACCTGGAATTGAGACAGAGGTAAAAGTCTGTACGCCATTAATAGAGGTTGATAGGTTGCCAGAATTGGAAAACTGATACTTACCGGTATCAGAGCTGAACTGCCCGCCGTATCCGTCCTCAGCTACGATCTCCCCCGTCTGGTTGTCCCGTACGGTTATGGTCATCCATGGGCGGTTGACCGGTACATTAACGGTTCCCCTGCAGGACTCCGGGTCCTGGAGGCAGTCATATTGCGGGTCGACGGTAAACTTGATAAACAGCGGGCCCTTCACCACATTTACCTGAAGACCGACGGCGTTGCCGTTGCCACTCAACGTATATGTTTTGGTAAATTCCGGCTGCCGGTAGAGGAAGGAATACTGTGGCGTTGCATTGATCCGAACCCCGTGCTGGATGACATAGGGATTCGGGGTGAGAACAGGTGAAACCTCAGTGATAACCGTCGATTGTTCCGGAGTGGGCGCGGCAGCAGGGTGAGCATCGGACGTGCTTTGCAGAAGACCGGGATATGAAACAGCCGGGGGGCTGGTATTCCCCGCGATCATTTCCCCCCCGATAGTGTTCTGGACGGCCTTGATGCAGCCTGAACTGCTGACCATGGCGATAAGTACAACAAGAACAATGAGGGAAAAACCTCGGGCTCTCGTAAAGTTTCCCGGGCTCATTATATTATCCACCTCGTTTTGTGCGTATGATAATCATGACGATGCATCTCCCGGAATTTCCTTCACTGTTGATCCATGGTATTCCACCAAAGATGGGCACCGAGTGCACGGCCGTTCACATAGTAACCTTTCCTGGAATTCACGAGAGTACGTGTAAAATAGGCGCGGAGTATGGCATCCTGATCTGGAGTCGTACAATTCATACGGCCGTGGAATTCGGTTACTGCGTCTTCGATGGTGGCATAATATAAAGGATCGCACCCGGATTCGACAGCGAGGTTTGCATAGATCCCCATCTCGTACAATACCTGCCAGAGGCAGTCGCCGGTTGGCTCCCCGCAGAAGTCCGTGCCGTGCAGTTCTTTCCAGACCCCAAAATTGACCTGCGCCCAGAGCGGCTGGGTAAGGAACCAGAAGATATGAACGGTCCCGCGGCAGCATTCCTGCATTTTGAAAACTGCTTCCCCGATATCCGTCACCATGAGACTGTAGGAGGCAATAACCGCATCATACGGTTCCCCCAGTTCATCGAGTGAAACGTCTTCCCAGCGTTTCTGGATAAGGGTGATTTCCCGGGTTTTTTGCTCGCGCTGATACCCGACAAGGGCTTCACCCATCACGGGTGAGGGTTCCACAGCGGTGACATTGCACCCGTGTGCTGCGAGCGGGACACTGAGCGTGCCCGTCCCGGCGCCGATATCGAGGACACGTGATCCATCCTTTATTCCCATACCCGCGATCCGGGCTTCGGCATGGTCCCGCCACTCGTTCAGGTTCCGGATGAAATGGCTTTTTATCGCTTTCTTATCGTTCCAGAAACTATTACCTTCGGAGTTCCGGGCTTCAAGAAGCGCGAGCCGCTGTTGTCGCCACCGGTCCCTCCAGTATGTCTGTTTCTGTGCGCAGAATGTTGTTGAGGTATTATCAGTACAGACTGGATGTGAGGAACCTGAGTTCATGATTACTATATTCCTTTATTTTTTGTGTTTATTAATTACAATGATTAAACTTTCCAGGGCAATACGGATGGTTATTTTGTACCCGGTAAAGGTTTTCCCTGCGCATATGTACCGTTCAGGGTATAACCCCTATTAAGAGAGATCTCCGGCAGATGCTTATAAAGTCAGCAATAGGTTGGCGAAATGGCCGGAGGTGACTCCCCGATGTACACTGAGGAAAAATCAGAGTATTATTGAGTCCAGCCGCGCCTTCTCATCGGCAAGGGAATACCGGAAGATCTCCGGATGGAGGAGGTTTGCGGCGTCCATGAGCCCGATGATCCAGCCCAGGGTTCCCTTTGCATAAATACCGTCCATGATATACACCCTTCTTTCAGAGATCGCCCGGCATGCGATACCCAGATCCCGGCAGGTGGTGTAAAATTCGTCCATGGTGGGGGCAAAGTGGCCGGTAAAAAGGATTACCTCCGGGTCGAGGCGGTTGAGTGCCTCAACGGTATATTCCGGATCCGTGCTCTCCTTAAAGTCCTGCTCAAGGTTCAGGCTTGTTCCCCCGGCGGTTTCGATAATGGTGTTGACAAACTTGGCCGCATACACCGGGAAGAGCGGGTGGAAGCAGGCCGCGTAGACCCGGGGTTTTTCTGCGCCGGCAACCCTTTTCTCCACATCCGTAAAGACGTACTGCACGTAGTCAATGATACGCCCGGCCTGTTCTTTTCGCCCAGCAAGCCCTGAAACATAGCGGATCATGCCGGTGAAGGTTTCGACACTGTCTTTCTGTGCCTCGAGGGAACGGAGGTACCCGTTCGCGATCATCGTGTTGCAGAGCCGGTCGATCTCCCGTTCATCAGTAACCCCGAGGAGCCTGAGGATGTTTGCGATAAACTTCGCACTCATGATCGACCGGTACCCGCCAAGGACCCGCACTTCCCCCTCAAAGACCGGATCAATCTCCCCCGTGCGGGGGTAGCGGTACCCGCAGCTGCATACCCCGTCCGGCCGGCAGGAGAGTACGCGTGCCGCCATGGGCCCGAAAAAGACCCGGTGGATGATGGTCTTTTTGCAGACCGGGCATCGGGAGTCGAGTTCGGTCGTCGCCGGCGTGTTAAACAGGTACACGTGGTCGAGGTACCTGCGCAGTTCCGTGCAGAGCCGCTCGCCCTGCTCCCGGGTCGGTGACAACGGTTCGAGTTCCTCGTGGGTTGCCACAAAACGCATGACCTGGAACGGGATGGACGGCGAGATCGCCCGGATGCGTTCCGCTGCCCCGATCACCTCCTGCTCTCTTCCATTGAGATACATGGTGGACACTTCGACTGCCACCCCGGCATCGTGCAGGTTTTTCACGTTCCGGTAGACCGGGGCTGCGGATGCGGCGCCGCATTCCCGGTACCGCTCGTCCGTTGACCCCTTGAGACCGATATTGGCAAAGTCGAGGTACGGGAGCAGGCTCTGCAATGCCGCCGGTGTCATGTAACCGTTACTGGAGCAGCCGATAAGGAAGCCCTCGTTTTTTGCCGCCCGTGCCACCCGGAGAAACGTGGGGAGGGAAACGGCGGGTTCGTTGAGACAGAACGTGATGCCCCGGCAGGTACCCTCGCGTGCGATGGCGAGGATCTCTTCCGGGGTGTGGGGGGTAAGGATCTCCTGCAGGGTGCCTTTGCGGGTTGTCTGGAACTCCGAGATGCACCCTTCGCACGCAAAGTTACAGCCGATGGTGCTGATCAAAAGAAAGATGCCGTTCGGGTAAAAGTGAAGCATCGGGATGGATTCACTGGAGACCGGGTAGATGTTGAGGTACCGGTCCGGGTAGTTTTCCGTTATGGTTCCCTGATCGTTCCGGTACATCTTACAGTAGCCGCTCTCGTTTTCCGGGATCTCGCAGGCCCGTTCACAATAACTGCATTCCATGAGTCCTCCCCCCTGTTTTTAAAAAATCCCGCTGGTTGAGTACCGACACAGTCCCGCCATCCGAAGGGTTACAACAGTACCGAAACCATTCGATCAAATATGAATAATTGACTTTAAAAATAAGTTAAGCATTAGTTCATGAAAAAGATGAGGGTTTTTTTCGGGCGCCCGGGAACACGGAAAGGCAGGGACCGGGTCTTCTCACGATGACCGGCTGTTTGACATTGCATTCTGTCGGAGTCCGGCAGGTGCCTGGCAGATGATTGTTTTCTCCGCTGATTTCCCGAAGAAATGATACCCGGAGCCGCCCTCTGCAATTGTATCGAGCAGGTCATCCGGTCTGGTGACGCGGTCGCCGCCCAGAATCGTTACACCGCGCCGGAAGAATGCTTCAGGGAGCATGCTTGCGGTCGGTCCCACGACGAGAATTTGAATGCCGGGCCGTGCAAGGGCGAGAATTGGTTCGAGCGTATTGTTGAGGAGGGTGGTGCCGGTGATGATGAGCATGTCCGCTCCCATGATCTCTGCATCTGCCTTATCCTTGGGAACGGCAAACGGCAGCTCGTCGGGTTTTAAGGTACGTAGATCGAGTTCGAGTATCCCAAACGGTTTTCCCCGAACCTTGAGTCTTTTGATGACAGGCACGAGCGCTCCGACCACCACGATGTACGATTCCTCCGGCAGTGGAACCGTATCGAGCACGTCCCGGCCGGTTTCCAAGGGGTGGTCAGCATCGGGCCGGCGCTTCCGGCAGGATTCAGAAAGAGCGTTTACGATGGCAATGCCAACAGCTTTTTTAAGCGGGGGGGCATGTGCCAGGTCCCGGAGAAATCCCTCTGCGCCGCGCCCTTTAAAATGTCCCGGGTACGGCATTGCACGGGCTGAACTGGGGCAGCAGACCGCTTCGGGGATCTCTTTTATAGGGGTAAAGCAGATCCCCCCGGAGCCGTCGCTGAGTTTTACACCCGTAAAGAAGATCCCGAGCACGATCCGTTCTACGGTGACGGTAGCTAAGTCACGTCCCAGGATCTCCCGGATCTGTCCGATAGTATCTTCAATGATTGACCCGGGACGGGTAAGTGGGTTTTTTGTCATAGTTTTGGGTTAGAGGTTAGGCATGCTCGTTTATAGAACCACAGGAAACGTGTCCTGACGGCAAACAGCCTCTCGATTTTTTTTTGGATGTGCAGGTCTTTTTCCCACCGGATCTTTACCTTGCAGGGCTCCGCTTTCCTCTCCCGGCCCATGCAGGTTCTGCCACACCCTGAGAAAACCCCGTTTCTCACCAGCAGCAAAACCCCGCCTCCTGCCTCCTGACTTTAGCAAGAGAGCAGATGCTTATGGACCGGATCGTCCTCGCGCATTTCGTCGTTTTTAATTTTTGTTAATTTAATTTGTTAAACATCCCCATAAAATAAACATTTTCAAACTTGTTAAATTTTACATAATAACTGCAAATTATTGGTAATTTCTATTTAAACTCATTCATAATGCCACGGTTAGAATAGAAAACATTTTAAATATTACTTGTAAATATCAATTATGGCAGCAACCGGTGTTGTCCGCGAAGTGCGTAAGTGCCCTCAGAAAAACGGCCTCTTTGGCGATCTGACCGTCTGGCATATTATTATCTTTACATCAATTCTTGCTTTCCTGTTTCTGCTTGATATCCTGACGACGCAGGTCATCCTCCGGATGGGTGGTGTCGAACTGAACCCGGTGATGGCCGGTGTTGTCGCCTCCCCAATCCTGCATGTGATCCTCAAATACGGGGTTCTTGTGATGGTCATTCCTGTAGCCCTGACCGCGGAGGGCCGGGTGAGGGGCTCGGGAGTGATACTGTACGCAGCTCTGATCGCCATGTATACCGTGGTTATCATCAACAATGCCACGGTGCTTCTTCCCCACATTATGTGAACCTTTCCCGGATAATCCCCAAAAGACCAGACCCATTTTTATCCGGTCCTGTGCAGGGATAATATGCCGGTGGGATTCTTCGCTGTTTTAGGATCTCAGATAAACCCGGCGATTATAGTGCTTTATCTTAGTCTATCCGGGGCGATGCTTCCCTGTGGCCGGAAGCCTCCATGGAAAGGTATTCCCCTGCGGATTGTTCGGGCGGAACGATGCAGAAAAAATCCGGCCGACCCTGCCATATTTGTTTTTAAAAGACGGGAGATCACCGGAAGGGAGCCAGAAATGAGGAGAGCGAGGAGGTGATCAGGGGGAAATAGAGGTACAACACTGCGGTGATGAACCAGGTAATAACGGGATACATAAACAGGGTTCCCGTTGAAACATCAATAAAGAAGACCCTTCTTTTATTTATGTTTCTGGCAGTAAGAGCTGCGCCGGCGAGGTTGGCGATCCAGGCAAGGAGCGGGAGGAGAAGCGACAGCGGAGGAAGAACGGAAAGGTACGGTTCGACCGGCGACAACAGGTACGTTCCCTCAAAACTGGTCAGGACGGTTCCGGCAAGAGCAGAACAAAAAAGCCCTGCAAGGATAAGCCACCCCTTTCCATACCCCTCGCCATTGTAGACCTGTCCCCATCCCGGACACACCGCGGATGCTGCTATGGCAGCCCATATGGATTTTAACGGCTTTTCTGAAGACAACCGATCCCCCGTTGACGGGTTGGTGGTCTCCATAACTTCGCGAAGCCTGCGGCTTTCCTCCGATACCTGGGCATTGAGTTCCCGGATATGTACATCGCAGGCCCGGGCTTCTTCGAACCGGCCCATTTTGACGAGCAAAAGTCCCATCCGCCCCCACGCGTCGATAAAATCAGGATTGAGCTCCGTGGCTTTCTGGTAACACCGCAGGGCGTTGGTGTAATCCATCTCTTGGCTGTAACTGGCAGCTGCTGTAAACCATCCAACAGGGTCGTCGGGATTTGAAGGATCGGGCAAGGGGTATCTCATGATTATTGTGTATATTCAAATAATTAATTTTTTGATTTGTTTAATAAAATAATTTAAATGCCGCGCGATTCATGACGATTTACTCTGCCGGTTACGCTCTCTCGTGCGCCGGTTACGGACAGGAGACAGAGGGTTTTTGGGGGAGAGACTTCAACCCATCACATGAAAATTGTTCATTCAAAAGATGCAGTGCTTTAGCGCTGATCATTGTCCCGGGAAATACAAAAATGAGGTGGGGAAGAAGTCCCGGCCTGAACAAGCCGTTTCCGGCCGGTGTTTCCCTTTTTGCGATTGGGAGGCGATGCTCCCGAAAGTACTCAATTCCTGTTATCCGGTGATAGTGATCTGTGCCTGCGCTATCAGGGCGCCGCTTTGCTTGTCACTCACATCGAGATAGAAGCTCTTCCCGATATTAGCGGGATTCACGAAGTTCAGGTTCCAGAAAGCATCCGTAGATGGTGTACTACTCCAGGTATCGTTACCGTAACTCGCACTCCCTGTTGTCTGGTAGAAGGTCCACGTGGTGCTGGAACCCGGCGGGGTATAGGTACCATTTAACGCACTTGAAGCGGAGGAACCGGGTTGATAATACGTCCCATGGGATGACCAGACCGTTGGCTGGAATGTCTTCGGGTTGCAGTTCGAGATGTTCAGGTACCATGTGTCGCCCGGGTTGAACGAGGTGACGCTGTACCCGTCGATATTACCGGTCGTCGGGTTGAAGTACGCGATCGGTGTGCCGGCCGAATTGGTCAGGTTGTACAGAGGTATGGGATTTACCGTATAGGAACTGAGGCCCGGGCCGAACGTAGGTCCGTCCACCGTAGTGATGAGGATACTGCTCGTCGGGAGCGCGTCGCCGCCCGCGTTGGTTATCGTCAGACCGGACGTGACACTGAATGTACCCTGGATTGTTGCCTGCGGTGGTTTTGTCTGGCCTTTCGCGAGGCCGCCGGCAAATCCGCTGACGACCGCTGCAATGATGATCGTCACAACCAGCATCAGCATGACACCGACGACCGGTGAGACTGCATTTTCTCTGTGCTGCTTCATGTTCTTATGCCTCCGTAACCGGAACTGCCGCACTGAAGATGGTGGTACCGGTGGGTGTGTAGATTACTTTAACGTTTACGATATCGCCAGCACGGAGTTCTTCCCAGCCAAGTCCCAGCACGGCTTGGGTTGGATCAACCTGACCCTGAACATAATTACCACTCATACTCGCATACACATAGGGGGTTGCTCCGTTATATCCACTGGTCGCCGCCTGCCCGGGTGCCCCGGCAATTGACTCCCCGCCAAGTGTTCCGAAGGGATAGGCAAAGAGGTTGACGCCCTGTTCGAGCGTATACTGCCCGAACCAGCCCGGGCTCTGGTAAGCTGCGGCACTTGAACCGATAGGATCTGTGGGATTCGACTGGCCTGCGGCGATGATCGCCTGGCTCATGCCAAACGGTGCTGTCGCCCAGTTTGTAACTTTATTAGTCTTCATACCTTGGTACACGACTACATTCGCGCTGTTCGGAAGAACCGTGCTTCCTCCGGTAAAGATCGCGCCGTTTGGTATGGCCTGCTGCACGGTAGACAGCCCCACATCACTAGTCGAATTACTTTTCATCGTGGTGGACCAGGAGGTTACAATCTTGAGGTTTTTTGTGGAGATCGGCTGGCTCACCGAGCGTACGTTCGCCGAAAACCCGCTCCCTATGTAACTCCCCGTGTTGACAATCTGCACATCCATCGAGAGTGTCGGGGACTTGGACTGCCCATTGCTTACCAGCCCGCCGGCAAACCCGCTGACGACTGCCGCGATAATGATGGTCACGACCAGCATCAGCATGACGCCGACGACCGGCGAGACTGCTTCTTCGCCATTTTTTTTGGTCATTCGTTTCAGATAATGCATGTTTTCCCTCGTTGAAATGTATGAGTACAGTGGTGGATCACTTTCTTTGGGATCAAACCACCATGCCAAACCATACATTGTAAAATATTATATTTAACAATTGTCATTTGTTAATTATTTAGTATTAATGTAAATGAATTAACCCTGCACTTTTATATTTCCCCGGGCACCGCAAGGCCTCTTTCAGGTCCCATGCAATACCTTCCCGGATCGTACCGGTTTCACCCGGGGATCCGGCCCGGATTTTTCCGGAGGTTTCGGGATCCGGTATCACGGGTGGCGGTTCGGTAATAAATACAAGGAAAAAAATCCTTCACGCGGTCGCATCCGGTTTCATAGCCCGGATGTGAATCAGGAGATCTCCGTCCCTGCCAACAACTTAAAAATGATTTATTTACGATAAAGGACGGCGGTTGGATCCTGCCTTGGACGGGAATACCTGTCCCGTCATGCTGCGCGAGGCTCGCAGGCCGCCGTGGCAGTTTCTGCGGTGCAGGGCGCTTCGGACTGCGGGTAGCGCTTTGCGTTCTTCTTCCGGGAAAGCCAGACCAGGCGGTCGTCCACATACCCGAATGACTCCATGAAGATGACCTGAACCGGTTTTGGGATGGCCGAAACATCTGACGCCTTCGGGACGATCAGGTACTGCCCGTTCAGACTCTTCCTGTTCAGGGAGGCCGCCACTGCCTCAAGCGAGAGCGTGGACGGTTCCTCATCATAGGATACTGCAAGCGCCACGGTCTCTTTCCTGCCCCGGACTTCCCGTGAAAGGATGCAGGTCATATCGCGTACGTAGGGCGACGGGACCTGCCGGCACTCCCAGCCATCGCACTTCTTAAAATGTGCGCGGACCTCTTTTTCTGCATAGGTTTGCATGATATCACGTGATGAACCCATTTTGATCGTATGAGGGTAGTTCTCACATCCATATAAGTTTTATGAATATTGTTTATTTTTAAAATATATTAATCAAAAATATTTAACACATGATGGAGATGGGGGACCGTGATTAACAAATTCGAAGATTTGCCTCTGTGCGGATACCAGTCATCCTGAAAAATTCTGGCATGAACCGGGGCTGAAAAATAAAAAATTGATACCCATGCCCTGTCGTCAGGGAGCGACTGCTCTTCTCTCTCCACAGTGTATCCGAGCACAGGATCGCAATCAATGATATTGGTACAGATTGTAAATCGGGAATGGTGAACTTAATAAAAATATTAAAGAAAAATCGTTAAATAACTCCGGATGTGATTGATCACTACGATTCTGCGATTACGGGATTTCAGAGGACTTTACAATGAATAATTCCATGCTGCAAAACGATGAACCTGCCGGTATTTTTGTTGCCCTGTGTGTAGTGGCTATCCTGATATTCTGTGCCTTGTCCGGATGCGTAAGCGATTCATCATCTGCACCAGGAGCAGCAAACGTGACTAACGTCTCTCCCACCGATGTTATCATCCCGGTTGATTCCCCCTCATCACTGGCCTACACGAGCAGTATGCAGAAAGCCGGTTCGCCGGTCGGTATCATGGAAGGCCTTGTCATCAAAGACCGGGATGGAAAGTTCGATCCTGCCCTTGCACAGAGCTGGAACGTGTCTGCCGATGCCAAAACCTGGACATTCCATCTCGTGCAGAACGCGACATGGAATGACGGTATCCCCTTCACGTGCACTGACGTGAAGTTCACCAACGACTACATGAAATCCTACAATCTCACCATGGGATATGTACTCACGGACGTCCAGTCAGTCGATTGTCCCGATGATCACACGGCGGTTTTCAACCTCAAGACTTCTTATTCCGGCTTCCTCGATCAGATCTCGCGGACTCCGGGTATTACGATCTCGCCCAAACACATATGGCAGAACATCACCGATCCCCAGCACTACCAGGATACCGCCTTTATCGGCACGGGACCGTTTGTCTTTAAACAGGCAGCGCCCGGCTATTTCCAGTTAACAACGAATGAAAACTACTACGGGAGGGTCCCGAACATTACCGGTGTGATCCTCAAGGTGATCACCAATCCGGACAGCCAGGTACTTGCCCTCAAAAACGGCGAGATCGATGTGGTATCCGGCATAACTCCCGCGGTGGCGCAGAGCCTGTCCGGCGAGCCAAATATCGCGGTTTACTCGATCAACGACACGGGTGCCTATGAGGTTGCATTCGACATGGATCAATACCCGGCCAACATGTCTGCATTCCGGCATGCCATGAGCCATGCGATCGACCGTGACACGATCAGTTCCCTCTTTGGCACAGGCCGGCCCACGGAGACAACGTTCCTTCTCCCGGCTCTTGCCGGGGATTATGTCAACCCGGCGGATGTCGGGATGTACGATTATAACCTGACCGAGGCACAGGAACTCCTTGCCAATGCAGGATTTGTCAAAAACGCCGATGGCACGCTGATCGGTCCCGATGGCAACCCGGTCGCGATCACCATCCCGCTTGGCACGAAAGGCGCCGCAGGCAATGATAAGATCATCGCGGTTCTCAAAAATGACTGGGCAGAACTCGGGATCAGCGTGACCACGCTCTCGTACCAGGATTCAACACAGTACCGCAACGCCGTCAATGCCAACCCGGTTTTTATCGATTCATTCCCGGTAATGCTTCATGATGATCCGGATGCACTGGTGAATTTCGCCGTTACACCCACCCAGGATACGAACTACTACAATTACAATGACCCCGAATACAACAGTCTCGTCGATCAGATCAGGAATACCCCCAACCAGACTGCAATAAAGGAGATGGCATACCGGATGCAGGATCTCCTTGCCCGCGATGTCCCCACGGTCCCGGTTGCCAGTACCGACACCCTGGTTGCATACCGGACGGACCGGTTCACGGGCTGGGATATCGGGCCGGGCTATCATAGCATTCTCGATCCAAAGGTACTGGAAAACCTGACACCGGCGCAGTCACCGTAAATGATCGCCACATGAGGTTGCAAGAGACAAAAGGAACGATCACATTTTTCACACCACGCCGCTGACGGTATAACTTTGCTAAGAAAGGACAGATCCCGGTCTGTTGTCTTTCCGGGATCCATTTATATGAAGGACAGGACAATTACGATGGCCTGCGACGATCACATCGAGAGAATCAGGGGAGCACTGGCATGATCAGCGGGAAATATCTCCTGCGTCGCCTCTGTTACAGTGGTGCTTCGTTTTTCGTCTGCATCACCATCACGTTTTTTCTTCTCCACCTCATGCCCGGGGACTATATCACCAACTACCTTCTCTCGCTCTCCAACACGATCCCCCAGGCAGCAGTCGAGCAGTTCCGCCACCAGTTCGGCCTCGACCTCCCGCTCACCGACCAGTATGTCCTCTATATCGTAAACATCCTCCACGGCCAATGGGGATATTCCTACGCATACGGGCTGCCCGTCTTCCCCATGATAACCGGGAAACTCTGCTGGTCGCTCATCCTACTTCTGCCGGCCACGGTTCTTGGGATCCTGATTGGTACGGTCATCGGTGCTTGGTCGGGATGGAAATCGGGAGGAAAAAAAGATCTGGCAATCTTCAATGTCATGATCGTGATCCGGGCGATCCCGGAGTTCTGGTGGGCGATCATGGCAGTGATGGTCTTTTCCTTTTACCTGCGGTGGTTTCCGCTCGGCGGGTACAGCAGCATCAGTGTGCTCACGACCGGCCTCAGCATTCCTGACGTACTGTACCATGCAATCCTGCCGATAGCCCTGATGACTTTTTTTATTGCAACCGGGAACTACTACGTGATGCGCAACTCGATGATCTCGGTCATCGGGGAGGATTACATCACCACCGCACGTGCAAAAGGGCTCGATGAGCGGGGTATCCTGTGGCGTCACGCCCTCAAGAATGCCCTCCTTCCCATGGTGACGATCACCACCTTCCAGTGCGCTGCGATCATCATGGGAAACGTGTTCATCGAAACGGTGTTCTCCTGGCCGGGGATCGGCTTTCTGACCACAGAAGCGCTCACGATGCGCGATCTGCCGCTGCTGGAGGGCATCTTTCTCCTGGATTCCCTGTTGACGATAGCCTCGATGCTGCTTGCCGATATCCTCTCCTCCATGATCGATCCACGGATCAGGATGGGAAACGATGAGTAGGAAGATCATCTTATGGGGGAGTGTCGCCGTCCTGTGCATCTACATCGGGATCGCACTTGCCGCTCCGCTGATCGCCCCCCTTGGACCTACCGCAATCACCGGGAAACCTCTCCAGCCACCGGATAACCGGCATATTTTCGGGACAAATAATATCGGACAGGATATCTTTGCCCAGCTCGTTTATGGGTCCCGCATAACACTGCTCTTTGGGTTCTTTTCCGCGCTGTTCTCGGTACTTATCAGCACGGGTATTGGCATCGTTATCGGGTACTACGGCGGGTTGGTTGACGAGATCGTATGCCGTGCAATCGATATCTTCATGCCAATCCCGATGTTTCCCCTGCTTATTGTCCTTACCACCTTTTTCTCCCCGGGGGTCATCGAAGTGAGTCTCCTCATGGGAATTCTTGGCAGCGTATATGGCATACGGATCATCCGGACGCAGGTACTCTCGCTTGCCCGGACCAATTTCGTTGAAGGGGCCCGGGCGATTGGCGCTTCCGATTTCCAGATCATGTACCGGCATATCCTGCCAAACGTGATGCCGATTGTCATGGTCAAGTTCGTCTCTGCTTCACAGCATCTTCTCGTAATGGGCGTGGGACTGAGTTTCATCGGCCTGTGGGACACGTCGACCATTGACTGGGGAACAATGATCCAGAACGCGTACTCCCAGGGCGGGATTGCCCTTGGCCTCTGGTGGTGGATCCTTCCGCCCGGGATCGCCGTTATCGGGATCTCCCTTGCCCTTGCGATGATCGGCTACAGTTTCGAGGAAAAATTCAACCCCCGGGTAGAGGTGAACCGGATATGAGGCAACGGGGAGGAGGACCTGAATGGGATTGATCCGTATCTCCGGTCTGCGGGTGGCATTCTCCACCTGTTCTGAGGAGATTCGGGCAGTGGACGCGGTTGACCTGGACATCAGGAGCGGGGATTCCCTCAGTCTTATCGGGGAATCCGGGTGCGGCAAGACGGTCATGGGGATGGCCATTATGGGACTCCTTCCGAAAAATGCCATGATCAGCGGCTCGATCCGGTACGGCGATCAGGAGATTTTATCTGCCCCGGACCGCACGATGCAGCAAATCCGGGGAAAAGAGATTGCCATGATCTCCCAGAACTCGGCAAACGCCCTCGACCCGGTCATGACCATCGGTGACCAGATTGCAGAGCCGCTTTTGATCCATCGTCTTCTCCCGACAACCGAAGCACGGAGCGAAACGCTCCGGCTGTTGTCCGCACTGGGATTTGATGAGCCCGAGACGGCGGCAGGACGATACCCCCACGAATTCTCGGGCGGGATGAGGGAGCGTATCCTGATAGCACTTGCACTCATCTGCAACCCCCGGCTTATCATTGCCGATGAGCCGACTGCGGGACTGGACGCGCAGGTCAAATCCCAGATTCTCCGCCTGATTAAAAAGCAGATCGCCAGCAACCGGACACTGTTTCTCATCACCCATGATATGGGAACCGCGTCGTTCCTCAGTACGCGGATAGCCGTGATGTATGCCGGGGAGCTTGTTGAAGCCGGGCCGACAAAGGAGGTTCTTGCCATGCCCCGGCATCCCTACACGCAGGGGCTCCTTGCGTCACTTCCCTCGGCCGGCCTCCACCCGATCCCGGGCATGAGCCCGGCACCGGCTCACCTCCCCAAAGGGTGCAGGTTTTGTGCACGCTGCCCGTCAGCAACGGACCGGTGCAGTACCCTGCATCCCCCTCTTAAGGAGACCAGCAATACACGCCAGGTCCGGTGTTTCCTGTATGATTGAACTTGAAGCCATCACAAAGATCTACACGAAAGGCTTCCTTCGACAGCAGAAGACGACGGCAGTAAACAACGTGTCCCTGTCCATTAAAAAAGGCGGATCCCTCGGGCTTGTCGGAGAGAGCGGGAGCGGGAAGACCACGCTCGGGCGGATCGCGCTCCGTCTCATAGAACCGACAAGCGGGACAGTCAGGTTCGATGGCGTGAACCTGATGGCACTGTCCCGCTCCGCACTGCGGCAGATCCGGCCGCGGATGCAGATCGTGTTCCAGGATCCGGATACCTCGCTCGACCCACGGATGACAGTTCAGGAATGCATCGCAGAACCGCTGGAGATATGGAATCTCGTCGAGCCGCAGGATCGGGAAGACCGGGTTCTCGAACTTCTCGACCTGGTCGGGCTCCAGCCGGATCTGATCGGCAGGTTTCCCTTCGAGATATCGGGTGGCCAGAAGCAGCGCGTAGCGCTCGCCAGGGTTCTGGCACTCACTCCTGATTTTATAGTCGCAGACGAACCCACCGCCGCGCTCGATCTCTCCGTGCAGGCACAGGTGCTCAGTTTGATCAAAACAATACAGAAAAAAACGAACCTTACGCTCCTGTTCATCTCCCACGATCTCCAGATTATCGGACAGATGTGCGACTCCGTGGCAGTGATGCATAAAGGGACTATTGTCGAGCAGGGAACCCCCCGCGGGATCCTGCGCGACCCAAAGGACCCGTATACCCAAAAACTGATTGATGCCGCGTACGAGAGCGAGGCGTGGCTGGGGAAGGAAAAAAAGGTGTAAGCCGTTGTACGGTACGAACGAAGAACAGACAATCCTGCGGGCATGACACCCGGATAATCCCAGAATGAGAAACGAATATTTTTGTAATCAAAAATCATTCACTCTGTAAAAAAATTAACGTAAATACATAATTATATCGACGATTAACGGATATGAATTGTTAACTGAGGTAACCTGCATGGCGCATCCCGATGAGATTTCCCCCCCTACATCCCGGAAAAAATGCGTATCGGCAGCGAAACAAAAAATACCGCAGGATACGCGCGCAGTCTCCCCGGTCGTTGGCGTGATGCTCATGCTGATCGTGACGATCATTATTGCCGCTGTGGTATCGGCGTATTCCGGGGGATTTATGGGGACGTCCCGGCCGGCGCCCACGGCCATCTTTGATGTTCACATCTACGCTCAGGAAGGACTGACGTTAAGTTCACAGCCGGGAAATTATGGCCCGGATATAACCATCACCGAGATCAGCGGAGATGCCCTGCCGACAAAGAACCTCAAAATCACGACCACCTTTACCAACAATGCAGGGACAATGTTTGCGGGAAACCTGAGTGGTGAGGCTTCTGTTCCCTGCGATGCGGAGCAGGGTGATTTCAGCGGTGTGCTGGTTTTGCCTGGCAGTGACCAGGTGAGTTCGGTTATCAGTAGTTCGACCGGGGGAAATCCCCACTGGTTCGGGGATCCATCCGCAGTTCTTACCCCGGGAGAGAGCCTGACAACCGCTGTGCAGGTATGCGGCAGCGGGAATTCCCCTGTCGATAACCGGGGCCTGGACGCCCTTCTCGGGGCCAATAACATTGCTGACCTGGAAAATTCCGGTTTTGGCCAGGGCTCTGTTGTGGAAGTCAGGATCATCTATACCCCGGGTGGAAATATCCTCTTTGACAAGTTCATCAACGTGGAGTGACACGGATCCTTCTGATAAGTCCAGTAAAGCATCATGGGAACGCGCGACTCTCTGACGATGTAGTACCATGGGTGAATTTGGAGGGGTGACCCAGGGCCGCCCGAATCCGGTTGCGTGTTGAAATGGATGTCAGAGTCTTGTAAAATCCCGCCGAAAATCCCGCAACCACCGGATCGCAACCGGATTTTTTTTAAGAATTTTTACCTGGTGAGCTGAAATTTTTTATTGCGGTACCTGTCAGAACATTTTTTGAAACGTTCAATCATATGAGCGAAGCATCTTTTTACGGGTTTATTCCGTTGCGAACACTTTTTTTGGAAATCCTCAAGCGTGCGCCCCGCACTTTTTTTCCGGAAACCGGGCTCCCACCCATGTGAACACAGGGTCGTGGCGTTCTCTTTTGCGATCGGTCGGTCCGACCGATTTTTTTTCAGGGCACGCAGTGGGGGGAGGGGGGCTACCTTTGATCCATGCGTGCGGAGGATCGCCCCGACCAGTTCCGGAATCGATCGGTCCGGCCAATTTCAGAAACGATCTGACCGATCACCTCGTCTCGTCTGAACTTCCAGGGGAAACGTACGTTGTGGCACTGGAACAAAAAAGGTTGCCCCGACCGATTTTGAAATTGATCGGTCCGATCATTTTTTTTATGGACCGCAGAGCGGGGGGAGGGGGGTGACCAATTTTTTTGAAGGTGGGGGTGGCCGATCATGATGAAGTGTCGGGGCGATCATTTTCCGGAATTGCCCGCCCGTGACCCGGACGTTTCTGGAAATAGTTGGCAGGGGCCGGGGGATTTGGAGAGTTGATGGAGGCTGCTGCCCCCCTTCTCCCGCGTACGATGCCTCCTGCCTCAAGGAGTCTCTCGCGGGGCATAGTGATAAACACCGGAAAAACCGCACTTGCCTGGGGAGGCCCCGACAAGACGGCCGAGGGACTTGCTGCGGAGCAGAAAGGGGGAGGAATCGCAATAAGAGGGTATCAGGTTTCTTACAAAATACGCCCGTAAAACTGTCCGATTCCCCGGGAAACGAAAAAAGGCTCATATAATCCTCTGTTCTCAAAAATACGCCCAAATTAAGCCCCATATAATGCCCGTAAACGGGCCATACAGGCCTTCCGGCGGCCTCTTTTTCCGGGATCGACCGAAAACCTGATCCGGCCCGGGATCGGCCCATAAAACGCGAATACGTGAACTTTTTATTTTGTCCGATTGCAAAAATAAGGCCGATTTGAGGTTATTTTTAAACGGAGCCCGATACGGGCTCCTTTTGGATCCGGAATGGAGCAATCCGGGTTCAATTTGGGCCCGGATGGGTGGCGGGAGATCACAGGTATTCCGGGGCGTTTTCTCCTTGTCGGGGACTCTTCTATTGGCATCTGCTTAAACAGAATACCACCACCTCAATCGTCAATGGTGCTGAGATCCAGAAAAATGACACCACCCATGGAACACTGGTTACTTTGCGGCAAAAAGGGAAGTCAGTCAGTGAGCCCCTACGGTCACCTGCATAACCGTGAGGTTCACGTTTGTCGGGTATTCGTTTTGGTTAATTAGGTTATATTGTGTGAGACTACTGTTGGTGATACTCTTGGAGCATTGGCCCATTAAATCGGAGAAGCCTGCGTTCCAGCTCGTCAATGCCGCGTTACCGAATGGAGATCCGTCCGAGCTGATCGCAACACTTGTAATTGGTTGCGAAAAAATCACCGGCGTTGCATTCGTTGTCAGGGTCAGGGTACCATAACCGTTGCTGCTAATAAAATTCTTGGATGAAGCGCTGATATTGACGGCCACAAGAGAGATGGATGAGCAATACCCTGCGGGAACGTAATAGATCGTGTTACCATTGGTGTCTTTACGTACATCGCCATTCGAATCTGTCTCAGGGACTGGCGTCTGATATTGTGTATAACTTACACCCCCCAACGAAGATGCAAATTCATTCAACGGAGTGCCGGGGCTGCCAAATGCATTATTCACATCGGTCATGTTGTAATAATTCAGGGGTGTCGAGAGAGAGCCGCCGTTCTTGGTCACGTTGATGTAACCGTACTGCCACGTGTATCCCTGGTCCTGCCAGAAATTGCCGACCGGTTCGTAGGAAAAATTGACTATTATGCCGTTGACAACCGTCCCATCTGAGAAAGTCAGCGTATAGACAGGGACACTTTCATTCTGCACCTGCAATGTCCCGCTCGATTTGAGCTCGTTGACCAGCGTATCCCCGCCGCCCAGCGGAACCGGCTCGCTGAACACAAGGCTGTCCTGATGGGATGAGATGGCCTGGTCGATATCGGAAGAAAAATGCACGAAACCCGTCTCCACGTTCTGGAGGTGGTCGATCTCCGACGATTCTTTCATCGACGGAACATAGATCGCGTTATAGATCGAAAGGAACGTCACGATTGCCGCGAGGATCAGCATGATGGCAATGACCGGGGCAATTGCATCGTCCTTCATGGCTGTCCTCCGCTCACGGCACCGGAGAAGAGCACCGCTCTCTCAGTGGCAAGAACAACTTTTTCATCCCCGACAAGCGGTGCCCTGGAAATGGTGATATTCCCGCCAAGATCAAAGACTGAACTGCTGGACTCTTCGGGATCGGGTACAAAATAGAAAGGAGGACTCCCCATAAAGGTATATGTTGTCTGGTTCGTCTGGTTTGAGACAATAACCTTAAGCGTACTGACTTTTACCCAGTCGCCTCCTTTATGCCATAAAGTAACGTTTCCCCCGGTATCGTTACTCATCATGATGGTGACCGAGGGACTGCGCTCCGAGGGCAGGTAATTCGGCAGCTGCGAGGTAAAAACCGCGGCAAGGATCAGCACGATCCCGATCATAAGCATCTCGCCGACCACCTCGGATACCGCCCGGCTGTTCTTATCATATTTCTGCATGTTTCCCACCTCAAATAATAAATACAAACATCGCCACCGCTGCAGCGAGAAGAACGATACTGTGCTTGAACCCGGCAAGGACGCTGTTCGAACTGAACTGGCCGGCCATGATACCCGAGAACAGGCCGAGGATGAGACCGATACTGAACATATCCGTCACGTTCTGGGCGATATTGAGATTGAGATTATAGGAGGAAAAACTGGACATGAACGGCCCGTTGAGCTGGTATGCCGTATACAGGTAGATCCCAAATGACAGGTAGATGATCATGACATACACGATCGCGGTGTTGGCCCGTTCGCTTTTCAGTTTGAGATAATGTTCAAAGTCGGTGATGGCGATCAGGAATATATCCCGGAGGTTTGAGGTGATCTCGCTCGCCTTCACCAGCAGGGATATGGCCCTTTTCACCGAGACCAGCCCTATCCGCTCTTCCATACGCACCAGCGCTGAACTGATGTACGACCCGGTACCGACGTCCCGGGATACCATCGCCAGCTCCGAACTCAGAAGGCCCAGTTTCGCATGGGAGATCCGCTGGATGGCATCCGGCAGGGTAAGCCCGATCTCGATCAGGTCGGACAGCTCCCGGAGAAATTCAGGGATATTGGCCTCGACGTTGCTGACAAACCACCGCCGCCCTTCATAGGCAAGGGAGACCGGTGCCATAAACCCGATGATAATCAGGCAGACTCCTGCCTGGAATCCATTTTTCGGGAAAAGTGCGTCCAGACCTCCCGTCATCAGGAGTACGGCAAAAATACCTGCACAGGCAGCCCCGGCAATCAGCCCGTAATCATAGTTCGTGATGTAGGTACGGAACGGGTGCCGGAGCATGGTGAATATCCGGTGCTCTTTCTTTTTTGCTTCGAGAAACTTGTAAAATGCGGCATCTTCCAGATAGGGATTATCGTTTGCCTTGACCCCGGAACTGAAATCCGTGGAGCTCACCTCCCGTTTTGTGATCTCGAGGTTTTCCGGGGGCAGCATAATCGAGAGCATCCAGATCATGATAATAGCCCCGACCGGTATAACCAGGTACATCAACGGAAGAAGCCAGGCCATGCTTGATGAGCTGGTCATTCCCTGGGCCACGATCATGATGATCAGTGCAATCGGCCCGGCAACAAAGGCAGTGACGTACACTTCAGCCATGATCTCGATCGTCTTTAAGACGAGATCGAGTTCCCGCCGGGCCTGTTCATGGAAGAACGCAGTTTTCGAGGAGAGGTATGCAGTAATGTCGCCGCCACTCTCGTAAACCACACCCAGATCATTGATAAAGTCCCTGAATAACGGGGAGGGGGTCGTTTTCTGGAGGTTGTGCAGGGCAGTGATCAGATCGTCGCCGAAAAGTTCCACGTCCCTGACAACCTGGCCAAATTCGAGGGAGACTTCCCCGAACATCGATTTCTCCTCATAGATTTTTTTTACGACCTCAAACGGGGACATCGTGGTGGAAAGTGCCTGCATGTAGGAGACCGCATAGGGCAGGTCAAGGTCAATCCTGGACTTTCTCCCGTGGGCAAGCATTACCGGGTAATAGATCTGGAAAATATACACGCCCGGGACCGTAATGGCAAAGAGGAAGAGCCAGAAAAGAAGGGGGGGGATCAGGGTAAAAAGTCCGAAATCAATACCAGTGACGTTGACAAAGGTAAAAAACACGAGAAAAAATGCGATGGCTGAAGCGGAATTGATCTTGGTAGTGCGGAGGTACTCTTCCGCGGTATAAGGGAGGTGAGCGGAACGGAGATCATCCCGAAGATGAGTGCCAAGCACAATAAGTTCAAAATTCTCAAGCGATGTACCTGCCCGCTTAAGAGCTGTGTGAACCGTCATCTCATTCACCGAGATCGTGGATCTCGTTTGCAAGATCGATAATGTCCGGCGTCGGAATGTCGACGGCCACGTTCAGGAACTCTTCGCGTTTTTTGAGTTCTTCGAGCACCTGTGCCGGCGACCAGTTCCTGATAAGAGCAATCTCATCAAGCACCCGCGAGTGCTGGGATACCCTGTGGAACATGTCGTCCCTGACATCCCATTCATACAGTTTGACCGGGAGAATATTTCCCTTGTCGTCCACCGAGATCTCGTTTATGGCTGAACAGCGTCGCACCCGGTTATTGCCGTAGGTTAAGATTGACTGGGTAATGATAATGTCGAGCGCGGTAAACATGACGGGCGGCACGTTGATAGGCTCGTGGGTAAGCCGGTTGATAGCTTCCTGGACGCTGCCGGCATGGATGGTTGAAAGGGTAGCGTGGCCGGTATTCATTGCCTGGAAAAGCGTCTGGGCTTCTTCTCCTCTCACTTCTCCGACAATGATGTATTCGGGACGCTGCCGCATGGAGGACTTTAAGAGAGAGAAAAGATCGATATCCCCAAGCGTTCCGGAAGTAGTGAGTTCCCGGGTCTGCGTTGCAAGCCAGTTTTTATGGGGAAGCTGGATCTCCCGGGTATCCTCTAATGATACGATCTTTGAATTGAGGGGGATAAAGAGGGAGATGGCATTCATGGTCGAGGTCTTCCCGCTTGCCGTCCCACCGGCAATGATCAGGCTTCTCCGGTGTTCGATGACCAGCCAGAGGAATGCAAGGATTTCGGCATTATAGGTCCCGAACTTCATGAGATCAATCGGGGTCATGGGATCTGCGCGGAACCTCCTTATCGTAAAGGAACTTCCTTTGGTGGAGATGACATTGCTGTAGGTGACCTGGAGCCGTGAACCGTCCGGCAGGGTGGCATCCACCATCGGGTTCGAGAGCGAGATCTGTTTGTTTGCTTTCTGGGCGAGCTTGAGTACATACTGGTTGAGTTCTCCCTCATGGAAGATCACGCTAGTGGGAAGGCTCCCGTAGGTTCGGTGGAAGACGAAGACCGGAAGGTTCTCGCCATTGCAGCTGATATCCTCAAGCATCGGATCGTGCATGAGGGGTTCAAGAAGGCCAAATCCGGTTAAGTCACGCTGCAGGAAATAGTAGAGGATCGGCAGCCGTTCGGCTTTGATCGTGGGGTCGTATTCCCGAAGGGTACGATAGATATTTTCCTGCTTGAGCTGACCGGCCGAAGATTTTTCGGGATTGTCGTAGATGATAACTTCCCGCAGGTGATTGTAGGTTTCCTGCAGGACAATTTTTTCCCGGGTGGTAATCACGGGTTCCACGATCGTGTAGATATACCCGAGATTACCCTGCCTTACAATTTTTATGTATACATACGGGGACTGAACCCAGTAGACATCACGGATCCCTCCGACAGGTTTTTCTGGAAGATCTACAGGCACCGGTTCATAGACTGGATACAGTATGTTTCCGGCAGGCAGGCCGGTTGCGGCGCGTGAAAGCGTGGCTTTGTGCAAAGCCGGCATAAACGCTGCCATCTTTGCCGGGGAGAACCTGAAGGCCGCTGCGAAGACGGTAAGCACCAGCGTTACAAGTGATATGGCTCCAAGGAAAATAGGGAGCATCAGCGGTAAATCGGGAAAGATTGCGGTATACCCGGTGAGGATTGCAACGATACTGGTGGCAAGGATCAGCGCATCCCCACGGTTTGTCCGGTTTCCCATCGACCTTGGCAATACGAGAAGACGTGCCGGGAGATTGAGATACTCTGACTGAGCACGGACAGTTCCGGGTTCTCCACCCTTCCCTTTGTCCGGGCTGGCTCCTGTTACGGGGGAAACTTCCCCAACCGGAAGTGAGGAAGGGAAAAACCGGGCCCGGGCCGCTGCAACAAAGATGATCAGCGTTACAACAGAGACAACGGACAGAACGCCCATCAGGACAAGGGGCATATCGATGAAAAGTACAACCGCACCCGTTCCAAAAGCGACCAGCGCAACAATGAAAAGCAGGACATGCCCCTTTACCGTGTGGCTGGCAAGAACGGCAATGATTCTGCGGTAGCTTTTTTTGAAACTACTGTCAAGATGCGATTTTCCTTTCTCGGGATCTGCGGGTGGAGTGGATACGGAACTGGTTGTCATGGGTTCTGCTGCACTCGTGGTTTTTTTTGGCCAGGAAAATAATGACGTGATACTACTGAGTACCATAGTGACCCCTATTATGGTTGGGAGAGAAAACCACATCATGGCAATCCTTGCATATTCTCGCGCATGCAAATCGCATGCAATGTCGAAATGCACACGTCTTTCTTGTTTGCCGGATGAAGATCCGGAGGCTCTTTTTTAATCATTATTTCCTGGTAATAGGATATCCGTCGTTTTTCATACGGGTCTTGATTACATTTATATTTAACTTCTCTTGCTAATAAACCTTTTAGGGTTATCATATGACGATATTTTATTCGGTTTTCGTTCAAACTATCATATTTAATTTTGAATGGTTCGTATTTTGATGGGTAGTGCATATGGAATAGTGCAAACGAGACAGAATTCACGTTACAAAGGCGCTTTTCGGGATAAATGAAACTGCCTGCAGAACGCAGGTGTTCAGGGTACATCATCAGCCCCACTCAACCGAGGCCGGTGTCGGAGAAGTATCTGCGGAGTTTTCGGGATTCGCCAGCGCATCCGGCGCTGTGCCGGTAATGACAGAGATGGTAACGTCAAGATAACTCCCTTCTGCGGTTATCTGGAACTGACCCTCCCGGTATATCGCGATATATCGCGGACCTGGAATTGAGACAGAGGTAAAAGTCTGTACGCCATTAATAGAGGTTGATAGGTTGCCAGAGTTGGAAAACTGATACTTACCGGTATCAGAGCTGAACTGCCCGCCGTATCCGTCCTCAGCTACGATCTCCCTCGTCT
>Ga0326728_10001032_pt1 | contig 101667 bp, 71 predicted proteins | sample MB3enrmetagenome_FD_207602 | JGI IMG/M metagenome (GOLD analysis project Ga0326728, IMG submission 207602) | Lab enriched peat soil microbial communities from McLean, Ithaca, NY, United States - MB31MN | ecosystem: Environmental > Terrestrial > Soil > Wetlands > Peat | place: USA: New York...
CGTCGTCGGCTCCTCGACGTACTACCGTGTACGCCTGCGTCGCCTCCTCCTTGCCGCCTTGTGATCATCTCTTATGAAACTTGCCAAGTTTCATTCTCGTTCAAACCGCGTCCGAGGACGTGGCGGCCGGGCTTGAATGCGAATCCGTATCAGGAATGAAAAAGCGGACGTTTCCCTTCAACGCTGTCCAATGCATCTTTTAAGAAGGAAAACTCCAAGGCAGGCCGGCATAAGGAGCAGTATCGTGGACGGGATCGGGACCGGCGGCGGATCGGCGCGGTCATACGTACCGGGAATGTTGCTCAGGATAGTTCCGTTCGGGTTATCCCACGCGTTGCCGAGCCATTTGAATTCCTGCCGCTCCACTACCGTATTTCCTTTCCAGAGGACAAAATCCAGGTCGAATTTGACCGAGGGGAGGCTGGAAAAATAGGTCGTGATACAGGCCGTATCAGCCAGGGGGCCGGTCAACAGCGAATATTTCGTGTTCGGGAGCACGCTGGTCCAGCCCTTGGATGACCCAGGGGCGGGCGAAATCAATGTGGCTGCTGCAAACGTGACTCCGGAAGGAGAATCGGGCATGATGAAGAATTCCATCTTCGTAAAAGCGCCGACGGCCTCAGGGGGATAATTCTGGGTCCATTCCTGGCTCCAATATCCGTAGGCAACCGTCACGGCGCCACCGCACGCAAAAAAGATAAAGACCGACAGAAGAACTTGCACCATTCTGCGCATGTTCCACCCTCTTATCCGAAGGAGCCGCTGCTTTAGCACACGCTCCGTTTGTTAGCTGCATGGATGAGCTTCCCTTCAAATCGGGCCCGTGGAAAGCCGCCCTTCTCCAGCGCCCCGGCTGCAGGCAACCCCAATGTAACACGGCTGCCAACCCTTCGCCACATTAATGGCAAAAAAAAATCCACCAGGGCCTGATTTTCTCAAAAAGAGAGCTCCACTATGAAAGCAATAAGAGTGCCAACAACGATGCACTCGTGATATATAAATAATAACGGATGGTTACGTCTATACGGGTATAAAGGAATGAGGCGGGAAAATCCATTATTCTGTAAATATTTCCGACAGCCATGAGGATAATTGGTATCGGACTTTAGTTAATGCAGCGTATATGTTAATCTTTTGTCGAACTTTGGAATGTGTCGAAATAATTTACATTCTGCCTGTGTCATAACTGGTAGCCCCGGAATCGGGACTTTTGGCGGCCATGATGGCGACAAAGACTTTTTCTCCACTGTCCAGGCGCGTTCTCCGGAGGCCCCTATTTCTTCTGCAGCTTTTCCTGTTCGATTTTCTCCTTGTACTCTTGCGTCAGCCTTTCCAACTCGACTTTCCCGATCTGCGTCAGAGGCTCATTTTGAAGCATGCTTCCCATCGTGCTCCTGGATTGCTGTTTTTTCACCAATGCATCGGCAATGAGGCAAAGCCTCGCATTATGACCCCTGCAGGCATCGAGGTCCTGGTTGACCTTGCTTAGAGAGGTTTCAAGGGTCTGTTTGCCGGCTGCCAGCAGTTTCGACTGCCCTTCGAGGTCCCTGGCTGCTTGAAGGACCTGCGCGAGTTGGGCGCTCGTTGCGTCCCTGGCCGCCTTCATCTGGGCAACCTGTTCAGTCGTATCCTTTAATTTTGTCTCCGACGACTGAGCTTCGGCCTCCAGTTTTTTGATTGCCTCCGCCCGCTCCCCGTTTTCCTTTCGGAGCTTTTCAACATCCGCCTGAAGAGCTCTGTTCTTGGCCTCTACACCCGACCGGGTCTCGCGCTCATCCGAAGCTTTTTTTTGAAGCAGTGAAATTTTCCTGTTCATTTCATTGATCTTGTTTTGATGGCTCTGCTGTTCCCTGCCGAGTCGGAGGTGTCCATAGCCCAGGCCGGCCGACAGGCCTGCGACCACCAAAGCAGCCATCACCGCCACTCTGAGGACCTTCTGAATCACTTCTTGCCTTCCGGAAGACCCATTTGGGCGCTCGGCCCTTTCATTATTTTTTGTCATTTCAACCGCTCTTTTCGTTTACGAAAAAAATTGCAGCTCAAGTCTGCCTGACCCAATCCGTACCCCGGGATGGGTTTTTGCCCCGAAGGGGCAGCATATAACAGCCCAGGGTAAGCGGAGCGCCACCCTGGGGTTGTAACGCCGACAAGAACCGATTTTTACCCTGAAGGGGTTGAATAGCCCATCCCTTGCCGTCTAAACGTCCCGTGATCTGGTCCTAAACATACTTTTATGTAACCCTTTCAGGGTATTACAAATAATTTGCGGTTCTGTTCTCCCAAGGGTGGCGCGTTGCTAACCCTGGGCTGGACTATGCAGCCCTTTCAGGGCAACAGAGTCAAAAAGCCGCCCCCCACAGGGCTCGTGCACGGCAGACAGATACCGTTCTTTCCCGTCTTCGAGGTACTCGTTTGCCGGATGAACCTTCAAAAAAGGGAGAAATCGGCTTCCTAAAGCTTTTACAGGGCTTATGACCCCCCGAGAGCTCTAAAATGCGTCCTCATGCATTGCCGAACGCAAATCCGGGAAAACCCCGAACATAGCGGCCCCGCTTTAAAATGCCGCATGCGTATCGACTTCCAATACGTCCACGGAAAACGGGCCGGTCGAATTCTGGAAGGGCGAAATTTCGTCCGATGTAAACCAGCGGGCGGTCACCCACACGTTGTTCGTAAGGCCCAGTTCCGCGCCAAGAATCCACCCTTTTGCATTCGTTCCGCCCAATGCGAAATCCTGATCGTTGAAAGCATCGACAACGGAGTCTGTCCCGACATATTTGTAGATGGCAAACACGTTCCACTGCAAAAATTTTCGCGGAGTCGGATAACCAACAAGCAGCGCCCCCCGGTACGCGTCGTTTTGCATATTTCCAACGGGTCTTCCGGATAACTTGGAGACTTCCTCGGCATCGAAAGCGACATTCCGGACATATTCGCCGGATAGAACCACATGGATGGGGTCCCAGCACGCCAGATCGAAGTTTCCAAGGATATCCACATCTCTGAATTGCGATGCCAGGGCGAACCTTTGCGTCTGGTTGCCTCCGGACACCAGTGGATCGATATTGAAAACGGTATTCCCCTTTTGCATGTAGAGCGGGGCCGTATAGTCATAGATGGTCTCCCCCGCGGGGTTTTCGATTCCAACCGTATTCTCGTAATCATACAGCGCAACGCCAAGCTTGGCCGCATACTTCCCGTCGGACTTATATTCAATGCCGGTCTGGCCGCCAAGCAGCCACTTTTGCTGAGGCTGTGTCAGCGATGTTATTGCCTGGAGAGGAAAGGCTCCTCCATTCACGAAGCCAGTCAGGTCGCTGTTGATATCTCTTGTGTAATTTACCGCCGCTCCCTCGAAATTCAAATCGGCGGCCCACAAGAGGTCCGTGTAGAACCATGGATTCGGAATCCGTCCGGCCCATACGCTTAAACCGGGCAGGGGTTTGTACCTGAGATATGCCTGATCGAGGAGAAAACCGCTCTTGACGTAATAATCGCCCATAATAACATTGTCGGATCCGGGGTTGGTTTGATTCCCCGAGGCAAGCCTGACTCCTACCGTCACACGATCGTTTATGTCCGTTTCGACCTTGAGACGGGCCAACAGATACTCGGCCTGGGTATTATTGGTTGTGTTCAGCAACTGGGTCGGACTGTTGGGATTCAGGATCAAACCATTGCCGGGAGCATAAAAAACAGGCTCATAGCGCAATCTTATATCGCCGCTGAACCGCAGCTTCTGCATCCAGTCGGGCACACTCGGAAGTTTGTCCTGGAAAAATCCCTGGCCCGCCTGTTCGGAAACCACGGTCTGGACCTGATCGTGGATATCTTTCTTAACCTCCGACACAACGTTTTGGGTAATCTTCTGAACGTATTCCTGATCTCTCGGGACGACCAGAATCGCCTTTGCGGCAGCCTGGGTCGCCGGGGTCGTTCTTGCCAGCGATTGGTTGATGCGCTCGGCTTCGCCGTCGCTGACCAAGCCCTTGGTCTTCAAAAGATCGACAAGGGCCTTGACGCTTTCGTTCGACTCCGCTCCGGTAGATTTCGCCTTAAGGGCAGCCGCTTCATCCGGGCTGATAACCCCCTTGCTTTTCAAAAGATCGGCAATCAAATCCATACCGGTCGGCTCCGCCGCTTTTCCTTGATCACTCAATGCATTCATGGCGAAAACGCATGAAATAAACGCAACTATTCCCAGGACAAACAAATCCCTTAACATTAAAACTCCCCCCCCTCAACCAGTGAACAGTGAGCAGTGAACAGTGAGCAGGAATACTCGACATTAGGACTCCCCCCCAAACTCCGGTAATAAAAAAGCGAAGAGGCTGCAGACAGTGAAGACTGGGATCCTCTCTGCTCACTCATCACTTCTTTTCACCGCTCACTGCCTTTCTTACCCCTGTGACGATATCCGGATATTTACGCCCCCCGGCATTCCTTCGGGCGGCGGCTGACTCATGACGCCGTCGCGCTTCAGGGCTTCCCTTACGACACTGTCCAGCTTGGAGTCACCCGAAGGCGAAACGATCCTGTACCGTACGATTTTGCCCCGCGCATCCACGTCGATCTGCACCACAAGCTGAAGCTTTCCCTTCGGAATTCCGCCGTTTCCCTCCAACCGTTTTTTTACTTTACGATTAAGCTCGTCCTCCAAGAGCCGGCCGTATCTGCCGAAGGGGGAACCGCCCCCGCCCCCACTGCCTATAAGGCCTGCGCCACCCTTGTTTCCGATCAGGCCGAATGCATCGCCACCCGCAGTCCCCTCGGCATCGAGACCGAGTTGATTGCCGGCGGGCTTTTCGTCAGGCTTGTCAGCCTGATCGGGTTCCTGCTTGTCGGGCCCGGCATCGATAATCTCCTCTTTGATCTCTTTTTTGACGACCTCCGGCTCGGGAGGCTTTTCCTTGATGACAGGAGGTGGAGGTGCAATCAGGTTGACCGTGGAGATCTGGTTCTTCTTCATCGGTCCCAAATCCGACATGAGCAGTTGCGTCATGAATATGCAGCCGCCCAGCAGCACCAACCCGACACACCCGCTGATAATCCAGACAGCTTTTGAGGATGACTTCCTATTGGATTGTTTCATTTCTCAAAACCCCGCATTTGGACCACGGAGACAAAGAAACCATTTAACCACAGAGACACAGAGAGCACAGAGCAGAGAAAAGGTCATAGAATTCTCCGGCGTATGCTGTCTTTTAATACAGGCACATTGAAGTTGACGAGCAGGCCGAGCTTCCAGCCTCCCAGTTTCAGGTAGCTAAGAAGTTGTGCTTCATGAACCGGTTCGAAGGAGGACAACGATTTGATTTCGACCACTACAGATTTTTCCACGAGAAGGTCAAGACGGTAACCGCAATCCAACCTGACCCCCTTGTATTCAACCGGCACTGGGAATTGCCTCTCAAAGCCGATGTCACGCAACGCCAACTCTCGACATAAACATTCCTCGTAAGCCGACTCCATCAGGCCAGGCCCCAATACCTTGTGCACTTCAATCGCCGCCCCAATGACCCGCTCTGTTACAGTATTCAAATCCATCTCTTTTTTCTCAGTGATCTCTGTGTCTCTGTGGTGAATCGCTTTTAGTCTTTGGTTCATTTCACAAGCTTTTGCGTAACCAGACCCAACTGTGTAATCTCAAGCCTCTGCAACACATCCAGGACCTCTATGACGCTCTTATAGGAGATCTTTTCATCGCCCTTGATCACTACGGGCAGATTTGGGTCCACCGCCTTGTACTGCCTGAGTCTTGCCTCCAGCTCGGAGATCGTCACCGGGAAGGTGTCAAGAAAGATATTCCCCTCAGCCGTTATGGTGATCGCTTTCGTGGTCGGTTTCACGGAACTGGTGGCGGCGCTCGCCTTGGGCAAATTGACATTGATACCCTGAACCGAAGCCGTGACCACTATCATGAACACGAGCAAAAGATTCCAGGCGAGATCCAACAGCGGAACTACATTTATTTCATCGATGACTTCATGTTCGCCATACGGGTTCTTTTTCATTTTCAGTCTTCCTCTTCCTGCACTTTGAGCACGAATTCATCGGCAAACATGTACATATCGGCATTGAGGTCTTTTATGCGTTGCGTGAGGAAGGAGTAGGAAAACAGGGCCGGAATGGCCACCATAAGCCCGGCAAGGGTGCAGGCAAGCGCAGAGGCGACACCGGGCGCGATGGCGGTAAGGTTCGCCTCACCGGCTTCCGCCATGCCCGCGAACGTGTTCATGACCCCCCACACGGTGCCGAGGAGCCCCAGAAACGGTCCACCGGAAATTCCGAAGGTCAGCACCATGAGTCCGGCGCCGAACCGCCTGCTCTCGTTCATTGTGGCCTTATCCAGAGCGGAGCGGACCGAATTCATAATGGACTTGGACGAGCCGTTTTTTTCTTTGCACAGCTTCGATCTGGTTGACTTCAACTCCTCGAAGCCGGCGTTATAAACCCGGTAGAGCGACGACCCTGCAAATCCGTTTTCTTCCCGGTCGTAGATTGCGTCGAACTCGGGTGCTTCTCTTAGCTCATGTGTAAAAGAGAGGTTCTCACGGCGGGTCTGGTAAAGGCTCAACGTCTTTGTCAAAAAGATAACCCAGCAGAACGCCCCCAGAACGACGAGGGTGCCTATCACAAGCCAGCCGTCGAGAGTGATCGTTCTTGCGACGACTTTTATCAGGTGAATGGTAAGGCTTTCGCCGCTGCCGGCAAAACCTTCTTCCTCCATGAAAGAGGCAAGAACGTTATCCGGCCCCTGGCCCCTGAAGGCGGCCCTCAGCCACTCGGCCGGCCTGGCCGTCTTGGACAACTGGATTTCATCGAGGTTTCCGGAAAAGAACCCGGCTCCATTCAGGGATGCACCGACGCACAGGTCGGACGCCGGCTCGGGCAAAGCGCCCGGCAGATTCACCCAGGTCATTTCCCTGCCGTCAACGTAGATCGTCATGCGCTTCGAGGGTTCGGCCGTCAGGGCCAGGTGGTGCCAGGAGTCGAGAGGCAGATCCACGGTTTTTTCGGTTTCAGAGGACTGTCCCGCTGCTGTCGCCCTGGCAAATACCTTCGTTTGATCGATCCCAATGATGAGCGACTGGTTTTGGTCCTCCCACGAGAGAATGCGGGCGTTGTCCTGGGGCTGCAAAATCCTGATCCAGGTTGAAAAAGTGAATCCGGTGGAAAAGTTCAGCGACGAGGACCTCGGAATGACTATCCTGTCGCTGGAACCGTTCAGGGACAGGCCCGGGCCGATGGTCGCCGGAACGCCCATTTCAGCGGAAAACTCCGAAGGGTGGTTTCCATAGGCTGTTTCGTCCCTGGGTTTTCCTTCCGCTTCGTCCAGATGGTAGACGAGCACTTGATTTACGTCGTATACGCCACCCTGGTCCTGGACTTGGGCGGCGGATTTGTTGCCGTAGTAAATCCAGACGAAGTCCTGTTTCGAACCCGCCATAATCCGGGGGACCTTGACCCAGAAAAGAGCGATCTCATTGGCCGCATCATAGAGTTCTTTTTGAAATTTTAGCGGCAGTTTGTCATCGCCGCTCATGAACCGGATATCGGAACCGTCTTCTTTGGCTGCCGCAAAATTGAAATTTCCCGCATGTAGCCTCAGGAGAACGGCGGTATCGTTGAGGTTCTCCTTAATATCCGCCCCCGTGGATGTTGTATCGAAGAGGATCTTCCTTCTATACTGCCACTTGTCGTCCCACCAGGCATAGGCCTGCAGAGATCCCGCAAAGATGGAGACAAGTACGACCGACGCCGCCACTACCGTTAATCTGGAGAACAAAACCCTGCCCACTACATTACCCCCAAAGGAAGTGTGAAAAGAAAAAAGAACGGGAAACCACGGATATCACGGATTGGACTTCTATCCTCATTAGCGCACCACGCGCTTCCAGCGCAGATTTTTTTGCTTGACTCTGAATCATTTCATCCGTGATCATCCGTGGCATCCGTGGTTCATGTTGAGCGCTTTCGATCAGTTATCCGTACTCTCCCAGCCGCCCTCGCTTGAGTCCACATTGAAGAAACTCAGCACCCCGACTTCGAGTGATGCACCCGAGGCCGAGTCTCCCGGCGCGAGCTTGGTCTCGCAGCGCTCGTGAGCGCCGCCTCCCGGGCCTTCATGTCCCGGGCAACGGGGCCGGTTCCGGAGAGGACTTCGGGCCATGCTATAGACAGTGTGTTACGCATTTATTACGGTTTCATGAATTTTCGGGAGCTAACGCGTGACGGGAGACATGGAGCGGGGCGGCCCACCGCCGAGGCAGACCTAAAAGGAAAGGAAGCCTCTAAGGCTTACGATTGCAAGAACGGAAACTAATGTAAGCGCAACGTTTCTGTAGTCTTCTCTGAGTTCTCCCATGACCACCTCATAGCCAAAGAAAAAGACTATGACTTTTGCCGCAATGAGGCTCATGTGATAACTTTTCACGGGTCCACCCGGCAGATTCGGCACAATCAGCGCTGCAAATAGAACGATAAAATCCAGAGGCGTTGTTTTGAACCCTTTACTGCGCCGAGTGAATTTGAGAGTCAGGATGATGAATACAACGAGCAATGCAAACAGTAGATTATAAGCATCCGACAATCTCGTACCCAATTGTGTGGCCGCATCCATTTCGCTTAAATAAACCGCGTACGGGACAAAAAGATAAAAACCCAGCCTCAATGCTCTTCCTATCCAACGCTTTCTCATAAACCAGGTCAAGACAATGAGTCCGACGAACCCGCTCGAAATAGCCGCAACATAAATCGGCACCTCGATCGGCACCACCACCGTCAAAACGAGCAGCAGGGCAAGTCCTGTTTCGCACGCTTTGAAGGATGTCCCGATGATTACGTAACGGTTCTCGAATCTTTGAGCCAGAGATTCAAGAACAGGATGCCGTTTAACCAGCCAGCCGGTCCTTTGCGCCTCGCCCAGTCCCAGCAGCACGACCGCGCCGAAACACATACATGAGGCCAGAACGAGCCATTCATTGCTCGTACGCATAAGGTAGGCCGAAATCACCATGCACGACTGAAGGGCGTAGATCAGGAAGACGGTTTCCGAATGCGAAAGACCGAGTTTCATAAACCTGTGATGCAAATGATTCTTGTCCGCCTTGAAAGGAGATTTCCCGCTAGCGATTCTGCCAAGCATAACGGAAAGCGTATCCAGGATGGGCATCCCGAGGAGCATCATCGGCAGCAGCCTGCTGAAACCGTGGTCTGCCTGGGTGATCTTCAGGGAAAGACTAACCGCCCAGAAGCCCAGAAACTGGCTCCCTGCATCGCCCATGAAAAGGGTCGCGGGGTGGGTGTTGAATCGCAAAAATCCGAATATGGCCCCTATCATCGCCATAGACAGCAGCGCCACCATCGGGTCGGCCCCAAGATAGGCCAGGTACGCGATGCAGATGAAGCTCATTATCGACATTCCTCCGGCCAGGCCATCCAGCCCGTCGGAGAGGTTGATCGCGTTGGTTGCCCCTACAATCACGATTACGGTAAGTGGAATCCCGATCCAGGCCGGCAGATGAAGCCCCCCGGGCAAAAGGGCCCCCAAATCGCCGATCCAGACCCCTCCATAACAGGTCACCACCAGAGCCGCCGCTGTCTGTGCGGCAAATTTCCACAGATAAGACAGTCCCTTCGAATCGTCTAGAACCCCAAAGAAAACCACAATGCCGGTCCCTAAGACAATGGCCTTCAAAGAGTCTTCAAAGGGAAGCCAGAGAACGATGGGAATAAGGGCGCCCAAAGCCATTGCAAGCCCGCCGCTCCTTGGAATCGGGCGAGAATGGACCTTTCTCTCATTCGGGATGTCCAGGATCCGCAGGTGTACGGCGAGACTGCTGAGGACGGGAATGAGAGCGATGGTTGTGAAAACGGAAATGAGCAGGGTCGAAAGAAAAATCATGGTTTCAGGACTGAAGTGGGTACTCATGCTAACAGGGGCGGCATCGGTATCCGGACTTTATTGCTCGGCTCGTTGCAGCGCTTTCCAGATTCTCTGCGATGCCTTGCCGTCCCACTTGGGGATAGCTTTCGATTTGGCCCGTCCGTTAAGGCCCCTGGCGTAAGAGTCCAAAATACCGTCCATGGTTGTTCCCGCCAGGATGTTAGACCCCATCTCCAGGGTGATCGGCCTCTCCGTGTTTTCCCTGATGGTGAGGCAGGGAATGCCCAGGGCCGAGGTCTCCTCTTGAAGCCCTCCACTGTCGGTCAGCACCATCAACGAATCTTTCCAGAGAAAAAGCGATTCCTGGAAACCCAGGGGACTCAAAAAATGAATATTTCTCGAAAGACTGATTCCAAACTCCGCGATCATCTTGGCGGTCCTGGGGTGGACCGGGAAAAGAATCGCCGTATCCGAGGCTATCCGGTTCAGAGCCGAGGCAATGGCCTCGAAGGTTTCCCGGTTGTCTACGTTGGAGGGTCTGTGAAGCGTCAGAAAGACATAGTTCTTCACCTCTTTTTTCAGCGCAAACGCCGGAAAAAGATTCGGGTCCGTTTTGTTCAATGCTTCGAGTTGATGAAAAAGGTTATCGATCATAACGTTGCCGACAAAATGTATATTCTTGGGGTCTTTGCCTTCCCTGAGAAGATTTCTTACGGCACTTTGTTCCGTGGCAAAGAAGTAATCCGTTATCGAATCGGTAACCATCCGGTTGATTTCCTCGGGCATCGTCAAATCGAAGCTCCGCAGCCCGGCTTCCACATGCGCCAGCTTTGCATGCTGTTTTTTGGCAACTATGCTGCATGCAAGAGTGGAGTTGACGTCGCCGACCACCATCACAAGGTCCGGCGGCTCTTCGCGGCACAGTTTTTCAAAAGCGGTCATGATCCGGGATGTCTGGGCGGCATGGGACCCTTTTGCGGCCCCCAGGTGGAAATCCGGCGCCGGAATGCCCAGGTCTTTGAAAAATGCTTCCGACATTACATAATCGTAATGCTGGCCCGTGTGAACAATCCGGCAATCAACCCCCTCATGATTGAGAGATTCCCGGTATATGGGCGCAATCTTCATGAAATTGGGCCGCGCCCCTGCCACCAAAAAGACCTTCATCTTGCTGTCCCTGTGCATCCCAGACCAGTGTTTTAAGCTTCGAAGCCAAGACATTGAGGACAAAAAGAGGCAGAACCCTTTGCCGCCTGATGCGCATCGGCTCGGAAATCAGGCGGTAAAACCACTCGGCCCCGTGCGACCTCCAAAAATTGGGCGCTCGCCTGACGTTACCCGCGATGACGTCGAGTGTTCCCCCGATTCCCTGGCATACTCTCACGTGGTCAAGGGAGTCTTTCTGTGAAAGAAACCATCTTTCCTGTCTCGGTGAACCCAACCCGAGAAATAGTATGTCCGCACGCGACCGGTTTATCCTATCGACCAGCTTCGGCATCTCCTCGGCTTTTACGTACCCGTTGGCCCTGCCGGCGATTCTCAGTCCCGGATATCGCCGGGACAGCACATTGGCGGCCTTCCGGTTGACCTCTTCCCTTGCCCCGTAAAGGAAGATTCTGCTGCCCCGGTTGGCGGCAAGCTCACAAATCCTCTCCATCAACTCAACGCCCGGGACCCTGGCTATTTCGACTCCGTGGAGCATTCTTGCCGCGAGGACCACCCCTATGCCGTCAGGGATGAGGAGGTCGGCACGCTTGAAGGTCTCATGAAGCATGGGGTCCTTGGGGACCGAGAAATTCTTCTCGGGATTTACGGCAAACACGGAATGCGGCCTGCGCCCGCGCTTCAGAAAAAATTCGACACGATCCAGGGCCTGTTGCATATTTACAGGGTCAACCCAGACATCCAGGATTCTAAGGCGGGAATTCCAATACATTTGACCGCTCCTTTTTCAAAATTGGCAGGGATTTTTTCGGTGCAAATAAGGGTAACAAAGCAGACATCGCATGGAAGGCCACTCCTCACGGACGTCAGGACTCCGCTTCTTTTCTTTGCGCCGTACGAGGCCGAAAACCATCCGAAAGGCGGGTCCTCCTCCCCCGTGACAAACCTGAACCCGCCAGCGCCAAGGAGCATGAGGAATATCTTGGCGGCGCCTTTCTCTATAGCCCACCATCCTTTTTCACGACTGATACGAACATCGGGATGCAAATGGAAGTTGAGTTCGAAACTGTGAGTTCCGGAACCTGAGAACCTGTCAACACACAGGAAATGCAGTCGATCGAGGAAATAAATCGAACGTCCGTGATGGACGGGGCCTTCCGTGAGCCTTGAGTAGCCATTGTGGACCGCGTCGAGGACGAACCCGCCCTCCGCCGTCTCGGAAGCCCCGAGAAGCTTCGCCGTGAATGGGTGGCCCCAGATAAAGCCCGTTTCCTGAACGGCCTGGTCAAGGCCGTCGATCGTCACCGTATTGTGTGCCCGGGTCCCTTTGAAGTACTGCCGGTAAAGGTGTTCGCCGTTGTACCTGTATGTGCCCGGGTCTACCAGTATCGGCTCGCCGCGGCTGCACAACGTTATGGAAAGCGCATCGGCATGACCGTGATTATAGAACGGCGGCATTCCAAGAGGCCCGTGGTCGAAGGTGAGCAGAACGCCGTTTTGCCCATGAATGACAGTGTAGCCCGATTTATCGAAAACCCTGACCCCTATTTCCTTCTTCGGTTCTCGACGTTCGGGCGCAAGGCCCGGCGCCACGGCAAAGCCGTCATCGCTATCGCCGATAGATGGCGGGTCGCAGCATTGGTCCTGGAATGCGGCCAGAAAACTCTCGCCTGCAAGCAGCCTTTCCTTGAGCGATTCACAGTTGCAAAACCCGTTTTTTTCAACGAAATCAATCGAAAGCCAGTAAAGATCGAGAATGAATCGAAGGTATTGAAAGGACTGTTCGACGGGACCGCCGTCCTCGAGCACCTGGTGAAACAATTCCTTTTCGAGAAGACGCATGCCCGCCTCGAACCATCCGCTTCCCTCCCGGTGGTTTCTGAATACCGCCCCGGCAAAGATCAGGCCGACACATTCGCCGATGGTATGATTCCCCAGGGAGGAATAGAGGGAAAGACGCCTGAAAATCCACCACGCGTGGAGGTATATGGCGCCGCATATGCTTGCACGCTCGTCGTGATTCCAGTCCAGGACCCTCAGCGCGTAGCAAAAAACGGGTATACGCAGGCCGCATTCCATGGCGGAGATGTAATGCGGGCCGCGCAGGAAAGGGTTTTCGGCAATCCACTTCAGGACCGCGTTTTTCGCGAACTCCCGTGCGGGTTGCAAGGCCGGGGACCGAGGTTCGTTTACGATCGCGGCGATCAGAATGGTTATGTGCTGCAGCCTGGCAGGTTCCCAGACCGGCCTGATATCGGGGATGCGGCCGGCGATCCTGATATCGGAAAAGAATAAATTTTTCGAATATCTCTCGAATCGTTCCTGAACACTCTTCTCCATATTCAAAGTGAAGGTCCCGCCGGCAAGAATGGAATCGATATTCTCCAGGCAGCTTCGAGGGTGCAGCCCGGGCATTTTTAGTTGCTCGATATCCGCGGGATCGACTTTGGGAATGGGCCCCGCCCTCCCACCCTGCATGGGATACCTGGCCCGCAACACGACAAGCAGTTGCTTCAGACGATATAGCAACTCGGGCATGGAAGCCGTCTTGAGCCTCAGGATATTGGTCCGCAAACTGCGCATAGTCTCCTGCACCCCTGGGATGTCGACCGCGCGCGGAAGCGCAGGGGGCCGTGCTCCCAGATCCTTTGTTACTTTTTAGCAGAGCCCTGTGACATTTCAGCGACGTTTCCGTCAAGATTTCGCTTCGCAAGGTTGACCGGCGGATACCAAATCGATGTGCGCTATTGAAACCAGCAGTCGAACCATAAGACGAGATTCAAGAGGTTCCATACCTTGAAACTGTTGAAGCGCTTCTTGAGCTGCTGGTTTATGAAGAGGCGTTCGATGAACGTTTGGTTGAACATCTCGGTTGTCAGGCGGCTCGAAAGTATTCTGTCTCTGGCGTAAGCCGCCAGTTTATCGGTCAGCATGCTGGTGGCCGAACCGCAGAAGCCGTGTTTTTGCCGATGAATAATCTCGTGCGGGATGATGCCTTCCGCGGATTTCTTCAAGATCCATTTGCCTTCCCCATTTCTTATTTTCAAGCTTGAAGGAATCCGCAGCGCAAACTCCACGAGATCTTCATCCAGGTAGGGCACGCGGGTCTCTATCGAGTTAGCCATGCTCATCTTGTCGACGCGCATGAGCAAGAGTTCGGGCAGCCGATTCTTGAGTTCGATGTTTGTAATCCTGAGGATGGGGTCGGTGGCGGTTATCGATTCGTTCAGCAAACCGATGATCCTGCTCGAAGGCACATGCCGAATCGGCTCCTTGAGCAGCCTGGACTTCTCAAGGTCCCAGAAAGCGAGCGCGTTTCCCAAAAACAGGGGATCGCCCTCCGCGGCCCGCCGCAACACATCCCCCAGCAACAGCCATCCGCACTTTTCGGCAAATTTATACAGATGCGACCTGATGCCGGGGGGTAGCCTGAGATAGTGCCGATATCCGAACCGGTCGCAATCATTGAACAGCCTGTACATTGCATAGCCGGCAAAAATTTCGTCGCTTCCCTCACCCACCTGGATAACAGGAGTGCCGCACTCGCGAGCCAGTTTTGAAACATAGTAAAGGGGCACACATACCGGATCGCCCAGCGGTTCGTCCTGGAGATACGCCATTTGAGGCAGAAAGGAAATGAAATCATCTTCGTCGATCACAACTTCATGGTGGTTGGTTTCGAACCGCCGCGCGACAAGCCGGGCATACTCGAATTCATTGGACGGATCACCCAGGACGCCGATGGAAAACGTTTCGACCGGTCTATTCATCAATTCGGCCATGAGAGCGACGTTTAGCGATGAGTCCAGTCCTCCGCTCAAGAAAACGCCGAAAGGGACATCCGAAACCATGCGGCGTTTTACGGCCTGCCTCAACAGTCTTAGAATTTCGCGCGCGCACTCCTCTGCATCCGGCGCCCTCTCATCGGGTTCAAACAGGCTCGGGTTCCAGTATCGTACTGTCTCGCGGCGCCCGCTTCCGTCGATTTTCAGATAAGTACCGGCCTCCAGTTTGAAGATCCCCTTGAACATTGTCCGGGGCGCCGGCGAATTCGCAAAAGTCAAATAATGATATAACGCCTCTTCATCCAGATCTTTCCGCATCCAGGGTGCTTCCAGGAGGGCCTTTATTTCCGAGGCAAAAGCTATGGCTGTCTCATTTTGAAAAAAATACAGGGGCTTTACCCCTAGCGGATCGCGCACCAGGGTCAGGGACCCTTCGATTTTGTCAAAAAGGGCAAAGGCGTACATGCCCCGAAAACGCTTTAATGATTTCTCGATCCCCCATTCCTTTACCGCATAGAGGATGACCTCGGTGTCCGATTGGGATCGGAACGCATAGTTGCCGGTCTTGATGAGTTCGTCCCTCAATTCGCGGTAGTTGAATATCTCTCCGTTGAACACGATCCAGAGGGTACCGTCGGCCGTGCTCATGGGTTGGCGCCCAAGCGAAGAAAGGTCCAGGATGGCCAGTCTGCGGTGGCCCAGGCAAAGGGAAAGCCCTTCGTTCCGGTACATCAAGATTCCGACGTCGTCCGGGCCTCGGGACGCCATCTTGTCGCGCATGGCTTTCAATTCGTTCTCGTTGGCGCTGAAACCGTTTCCAACGCTGAAAACGCCGACGATGCCGCACATCAGCAACACTCCTGGTTCAGACTCTAAAAAGACCCTTCATAAACGAGGGTGAAAACCAGGGACGATTTTCCCGCGGCAGCCCCTTCTGCATCACCGCTCCGGGCGGCCCGGCAAAAAATCCCCGAACACCGGTAATATCCGGCAGGCGAACTCCCGCAATCTCTCGTCACCAAGTTCAGGATCCTCATATGCGGACAGGGGAGTGATAAGACGCACCAGGGCGCCGTCGGTGCGCTGCATGGTCACCGCATCCCAGAAGTTAAAGAACTTCAGTTGCCAGATGTTATGCAGAATACGCCCTCGCGTTGGGAACCAATAATAGGCGACCTCTTTTTCATTTGACTTCTCCATAATCACGCGATTAACAGTGAGCCCCTCCTCGCGCCCGGGGGCCGGGAAGCTGACCAAACCGGCGTTTGTGAAAATCCAGCCGCTTGCCGGCAGACACGTTTCAGGCGAATGAATGGATTCCCCCTTGCGCTGGCTCTGGTAATACGCAATGTACAGGCTGATAATCTTTCCATCGGGATTTACATAATCGATCATCGTATAGTCGCTGAAATATAAGCTCGCTAGAACATCTGAACTCAGAAACGCTCGCTTGCCGTGCCATGTACCGACGTCGAGCGGGAACTGGTTGAATGGTTTCTTTATTGGCGGCGTTTCACGAAAATTTATCCCGTTGCCGAGGATAAGGGTCGCGATCAACAGGAAAAGCACCACCGCCGTTTGCGGCTGCCATGGGAAATCCCTTCTTTTTGAAACCGCCGTCCGGCAAGCCACGGCATCGACTTCGTCAAGCTCTGCCTCGGTGCAACCGGAATCGTTTGCCTCGGACAGATCGGTCGTTTTGGCAGAAGGTTTGCCGATTTTTCCGAGCACCATGGCTTCCCCCACAAGCAAGCCGAGGGATACCATAAAGAATATGAACCCGGAAAAATCATGCAGAATGCCTTCCGAGATTTCAGGCCCCAGGTATGTTGCGGAGATTGCCGCAAGGGCGATGCGAATGCCGTTCATGAAGATAGCAAGGGGAATGGTTGAAAAAACGAGAAATATTCTTTTCCAAAGCGAATCCTTGACAAAATAGGAAATTATAAGACCCAAAATCGTCAACGGCAGCAGATAACGAATCCCGCTGCATGCATCCACCACCTGTAATTTTTTGAATCCCAGATCGATGATATTGCCTTCGCGATAAGCCGGCAATCCAATGACCTGAAGCACTGCGGTTCCAAATTGGGATGAGACAAGCTGAAGATTGACAGAGAGCTTGAGATAGATAAAATGAGGAAAAGGGAACATCGCCGTCATAAGAATGAATACGAATATAAGACTGCTTGTTCTTTTTGAGCCCATGTGGAGCATAGATATACCGATGAGAATGACAACTAACGATATATATAATGTGTAAAATTCCCCGCCCAGTTCACCGAGCCAGTACATGAAAACGCCACATACAAGAGGTATGATGCCAAGCCATTGATGTGTAATTGGGAGTTCCTTGATAACTTTTCTTTTATCGAATATAACGTAGGCAATAATTACCGGAATAAAAAAACAATGAGTGTAGTCAGAATTATTCCACTGTGCTACCAATTCGCTCAACGCGTTATGGAAAAGACCCAGCCCAAGCAGGCAATATACGAGGATCAAAGCCAACCCCGGCACTGTGAACGAGGTTTTTATGGTTTTGCGAAAAGCGGTCGTCGATATCGGCATTTGTCGTTCTTTCGTTTGCGTCGCTAAACGCTCAGGGAGTGGCAGGCTTTGACGGATGCTTTTTCCTGAATTTTGCTGATTCTATCGAGAATGCTCAGATAGTTCCCGGCGAGAGTCTCCCGGTTATAGGAGGCGATAACCCGCCGCCTCCCGTTACGGCCCATCCCGGCTGCCAGATCGGAATCCTTGGAAAGCCTTAATACCGCATCCGCCAACTGTTCTGCGTTTTCCGGTTCGACGCAAATTCCGCACCCCGCCTCCTCGACAATTTTTTTGCTCTCGCCTTCGACCCCGAGGATAACAGGCCGCTCCATTCCCATGATTTCAAAGATCTTCGACGGAATAACGGTCCTGAAAAGGTCCCTTCTCTTCAAAAGCACCATGCATGCATCGGATAAAGCGAGAAACTCGGGCATTTTCTCTTTGGGCTGCTGGGGGAGCATCAGAACGTTCTCAAGTCCTGCTTCGTTTCTTTTCTTCAGTAACCCTTCCCGTTCCGCCCCGTCTCCTATGAGAAGAAACAGTATATTGCGGTAGGGCCTGAGAATCTCCGCTGCGATCAAAACGGTTTCGAGTCCATGCGCCATTCCGTGTGTCCCAATGTAGGAAACCACAAATTTATCGGCGAGTTCCGCGTTCCCGCCCCCCCTCCGGATGAGGTCCTTTTTGTTCACGGGTTGAAAATGTTCGAGATCGACCCCGTTGGTCAGCACCGAGATCTTCTCCGCTGAAATACCCCTCTTCGCTATATGCCGTTTAAATGAATGCGTTACTGAAATTATATGATCGGCGCTTCTGTATAGAAAGGTTTCCAAACCTTCCAACAAACGGATCAGGATCGGATTGATCGTCTGCCCGACGGCCGTGATGCTCTCGGGCCACAGGTCTCTTATCTCCAGGACCCAGGGCTTCCTTTTCAACAGACCGACCCATAATCCAGCCATGCCGCAGAAGAACTGAGGCGAGGTGGACACGACGATATCTATGTCCTGGACCAGCGGGCAAAAGACGGCAGCCGAAAGCATGTAGGACAGGTAGTTGAAGGCGCGCTTTCTAAACCCTGCGTTGGGGCCGAGGTATGTGAAAACCCTGAGTATTCGAATCCCTTTCAGCGTTTCCCACTGGAAGAGCCGATTCTTGTAGCCGGGGTAAAGAATGCCGCGTGGATGATTCGGCGCGCAGGTGAGAACCGTCACTTTGTGGCCGGCGGCCACCCATCTCTTCGCGTTCTCAAAAGTGCGGGACGCCGGGGCATTTACTTCAGGCGGAAAATAGTGCGTAAGGAAAAGGATGTGCACGGGACACTCTATGTCAAAGGGTTTAGGTTCGAATGATCCATCCTGTCTCACATGGCAGGCAAACGCGGGGCAGCGTTATTTTCAGGACACAACAGGATTCTTGGATTCCAAATTCGGGGCAGTACCATCCGTACGTCTTTTCAATTGCATGCCTGGATGAAATGGTTGCCAGGAATTCTCCCCGGCATCTTATGACGGCCCCCTCGGAGGCCGAATCCACACTGAGACCGGGATGGATGTGAAGCCTCGACTCGACCGTGTGAATGCCATGTCCATCGAGGATGTCCCTGATAACGTAGACATTTTCAGACAGGTGAATCCGCCTGTGATGAACAGGGCTTCCCTTGAGCCGCTTGTAGCCATCGTGAGCGCCTTTGAAAAATATATCTCCATTCTTGCGCTCCAATCCGGCATAGAGCGGGCGCGCCCTGCCGGCGCAGCGATGAGCGCCCCAAACCTCCGACTGGTTCTCACCGTCGATGCTGATCGCATTATGGCCTGAATTGCCGCGATTATATTGGCGAATCGGTCCATCCTCATATTGGAAACAGCCCGAATCGACGATTACCCGGCGCCCCTTGATCGAGAGTTCGAAGCTGAGTGTATCGCAGTGAGCATGTCCAGGCTGATAATCGGGACCTATCGGACCGCAGTCGATGATCAGGCGGTCCCCCGTGCGGGGCGCCATTACAAAATATCCCGAATCCGGAAAGGACCGGAATGAATCAGGCATGCCGGGAGGAGGGACCTCCATCAGGTTCGAGTAGTATGCGGCAAGGTGCCGCGGCGAAACCTCAACCCCGAACGCCGCGTCATTGAACAAAGCAATCCGGCCGTCCGGATGAGTCATGCCGAAAAGAAATCTCATCATCGAGGGAAGCCGCTCCCTGAGCAGGTCCGATAATTTCCGTAACCGGGGGTGCGACTTATTTGCACAGATATTGAGCAAATCGAGGCAATCTTCAAGGACCATGCCGTGGTACATCGGGCTCCGTTCGAAATGCCCTCCGTCGGCGAGTATCTGCTCATCCAGCTCATTGTTTAAAATACCAGTCCCCCTTGAGAGCCACCTTTCCGCGTCTTCACCTTTGAAGAAAACGCCGGAAAAGACCAGGGCCTTGGCGTTTTTGAACAAATGGTTCCCCATGAGGTGGTATTCCAGGCAGCGTTCGAGCCGGCCGGCCTGCAGGTATGCCGATTGGACGGGCGAGAAGGCCTCGGATGGCGCGGGGTTTATCCGGCTCAGGTATTTAATCCAATTGACCAGCCTCAAGGAAGTCGGATACGGGTCCCAGGCATTCGCCGCCCCCGGGCGGTTCTTTTCCACCCAGTCCCTCATCAGACCGATGCCGGTCGCCGGGTCCAGGGGATTGCCGGGATGAAGATAATCGAAGTAATGCAGGTTATATCTCCAAAGGCGGTTTTCACCACGAGGGTCCCACTCGATGCGTTCGCCGCAGTTCATGGATCGATTCAGGAAACGGAAGCTGTTTTTCGATATCTCGGTTGCATCTATCCAGTGCCGGGACACAAAGGGAAAGGTTGGATTGACGCTTGCCCATGCAACCGGATGCCGGGCATTAGCCGCGATCGAACATGGGTATGCATTCCTCAATTTGCGAACGGCATTTCGGCCGCGATAGACTATCTGCCTTCCGCGCAGGTGGGCAATTGTGCGCAGGTAAAGAGCGATCAGCTTGGCTTTCGTCAAGGCCAGTCTGTTTCTTCGCTGTCGAGATAAATAATCCGCCCGGTATTGAGGGCTTTGTGGACGGCGAAAGTGACCCGCGTGGTCTCCACAATCTCCTCAAAAGGGATCGGGGCAGGCCCTCCGTTTACAACTGCTCTTACGAAGGCATCGATCTCGGCTGCAAAACCTTTGTCCTGCTTCGACTTGATCCGTTCTTTTCGAGGTCCGAAGATCTCCAGCTTGCAAAAATCATCCAAATCGATAACTTTGCCGTCCGCCGCTATTTCCAGTTTCTCTTTCGGAAACCCCGGATTTCCCAGTGCATGATAAATGATGGAGGCAACCGATCCGTCCTGATATGATAAAGCAATGCAAAGCGAGTCCCGGCTCGTGAGCTTCACGTTATCCGTCTGAATGGATGCGGCCTGGACCGAACGGACGGAGGCGCCGGTCAGGAATCGCAGCGTATCCACAAAATGACAAATTTCCCCGACGATGCGGCCCCCTCCCTCGACCGGGTCCTGGACCCATGAGTCTTTGGGGATAAAACCGGCATTTACCCGGTAAGAAGCAATGATCGGTGTGCCGCGGTCGGCAAGAACGCCTCGGATATGCCGGATAAAAGGCGAGAACCGGCGGTTGAAGCCGACCATCAGGACAGGGGCCTTTCCATCGCGCGTGGATTCCGCGTACCTTTGAATTATAAGGTTCAGCTCATCTGCATTCAGGCATAACGGTTTTTCTACGAATACATGTTTTTCGGCCGCCAAAGCCTTGTCTACAAGAGGGCCGTGGAAATCGTGCCGAGTGGCTATCAGCAGGGAGTTGACCGCTTTATCACCGATGAGTTCATCGGCGCCTTCGGCGCAATATTGAAATCCGAACCGGTCGAGGGCTGCTTTGGCGCTTATTCCCTTTGCAGTGCAAATCCCCCGGAAGGCCACTTGCTTGTGAGCCTTGAACCCGGGAAGCAAAACGGCCTTGGCGAAGTTACCCGCGCCGACGACCCCGAGTGCCGCACAAGGGGCGGGAATGGAAACCGGAGCTTTTGTTACCGGGTTTCCCGGTTCTTCCCGCTTGTCACTATATTCCAGCACGACGCCCAACGACGGTTCGCGGCCGGCGGTGATCAAATCATAGGCCTCCACGGCCTGCTCGAATGGAAAGCGATGCGTTATCAGCGCTCTTACATTCAGGCGGCCGGCGGCCACAAGCTCCAAAAAAGCCTGCATGTTTCGCTGCTCGGTCCAGCGCACGTAGGCAAGAGGGTAGTCGTGCCCCCTTTCCTCGTATTCCGTATCGTAGCGGCCCGGCCCGTAAGACATCGAAAGCCGAAGGTCCAGTTCTTTCTTGTAATAGATATCGCGGGGCACATCCAGACCGACGAGGCCGACCGCCACCACCCGGCCCTTCAGCCGCGAGATCTCGCCGGCAAGGGCGACAAGCTCGCTGTCTTTTGCCGCTGCGGTAAGGATAACGGCGTCGGCGCCGAATCCGTCCGTGAACCGCCAGATCAGGTTGTAGAGTTCCCGGCTTTGGACGGCCATGTCCGCGCCCAATTTTGCTGCCAAATCGATCTTGCCGGGATCGATATCGGCGCCGATCACACGGCATCCGCTTGCCTTGCAAATCTGAACGGTGAGCTGCCCGATCAACCCGAGTCCGACTACACAGACACTCTCCCCGAGTGATAGAGCGGCCTGCCGCACGCCCTGGAGGGCAATCGCGCCCACCGTGGTGAAAGCGGCTTCCTCGAAGAGCATTGCACCTCCACCGGCTGTATCCAGCCCGTTCGGGATCTTCACGCAAAGGTTCCGCGGGACCACGTTAAACTCCGAATGATTGGCATATCCCGCCCCGCCGCAGGCAACGGCATCGCCCGGTTGAAGACCGTCAACACCGCTCCCGGCCTCCCACACCACGCCCGAGCAGGAATAACCCAGGGGGATCGGCGTATCGATTTTGCCCCGGACCTTCTTCAGAGCCGGTCCCAAACCCTCCTTCCGGATACTTTCAACCACTTTCCGCACCAGGTCGGGCCTCGACCTGGCTTTTCCCAGCAGCGACTTTCTTGCAAGCTCGACTATCATTTTTTCGGTACCGGCCGATATCAGGGAGGCCCTCGTCTTTACCAGGACCATTCCGTGTGGGACCCCGGGGCAGGGGACCTCTTCGATGCACATCTTACCCGAACGATAGGATTGTATGACCTGCTTCATTATTGAAGTCAAACCCGTTTGGGGTTCAAGGTAACCTGACCGTTGCGCTCGAGGGCTTCTTTGGTGCGAAGAAAGAGTAGGCCGGTTTCCCAGACGTATTGCGTCGAACAGCCGGGTGTATCTTTCGATCTTGCCATATTGTAGCTGTTGCAAATACTCGCCTTATGCCCGTGATCGCGGAAGATGGACCTGTATCTGTACTTCCGGTCGGCAACCTCAACGGTGAGGGTCTGAAAATCGTCCATCGAGATGAGTGCATTACCTCGATGAGCGGCGAATCGCTCACGCACGCCTTCGAAAGTATGCCCCTTGGCCGAAAATGTTATCGCGCCTATTGAGCCGTCGGCAAAAATGTAGTTTACCGCAATATCGCAATCGGATTTTCGCGCCCGGGAAGGATTGATTCTGACCGGAAAGCAATCCCCCGGCGAGACCATCTGAAAAATAAAATCGGTCCAGTGGCACAGGTTGCCGAGCACTCTGCCTCCTTCACTCTCCTGGAAATACCAGTGATTGGGAGCAATTTCGTGCCCCGCGATAAACCAGTTGAGCATGGCGGCGCCCTTCTGGCGGGCCAGTTCCGATTTGATTATCCGGCCTGCACGGCTGCCGGGGCGATTGAAACCGAGCGCCGCTTTCCCGCCACTTTTCCGCATCGCCTCGCAAAGCCGCACCAGTTGTTCGTCGGAAACCACGTGAGGTTTTTCGATGTGGACGCACTTTCCTCGTTCCAGAGCGGCAATGGCATACTCGGCGTGACTTGCATGGTTTGAGGCAATGTAGACCAGTTGTATTCGCGGGTCTTTGATTATGCGCTCCGCATCGTCAGTGTAGTAGGAAAGACCGTATGATTCAAAAAGAGACGCCGCCCTGTTGATGTCGATATCCATTGCCCCCCTGATGACCCGGCCGTAATTCTTTTTCAAAAAGTAGGCAATATTGCTGTAAGCAAAATTGCCGCAGCCGATTATGCCTATGTGAGAATCGTTCCCGTTGTCGGATGAAGTTTGTGGAAGGCGCTCGTAGCGCTTGTTCATGTGATATTGCCCACGCACCTTGGCAAGAGTGCGCGCCGGGCCATAGAGCCTGAGGTAGCGCAGAACCTTCTTGGTTTTAAAGGTGAAGGGCTGAGCCGTGTAATCCATAAGAGCACCTACTTTTCTTCCCAGTCCACAAGCGCGGAATACGTCGCCCGGGCGCACTTTTCCCATGAAAAAGCCTCTGCCCTGGCGACCGCCCGATTATTAAATTCGCGGCACAGATCACTGTCTTCGATGAATCTTTTTATTTGCCTCGAAAGATCCAGGGGATCTCTGGCGCGGTATTCCAGAGCGCACCCCTGGAAGATTTCCCGCACCGGAGGGCATTGCGACGAGACCACCGCGCAACCTGCCGACATCGCCTCAATTGCGATATTCGGACACGCCTCCACCTCCGTCGCAATGACACAAACGAGACAATTGCGATAAAGCGCGGCCACGGTTTCCCACGGCACATTGCCCAAAAGAAGAATCCTGTCCTTGTAGGGAGAAGATGCGATCATCTCATCTATCAGGGCGGCATATCGCCGGTCCGTGCCGGAGCCCGCGATGGCCAATTGAACGGCGGGTCCCAAAAATTCGCAGCAGATATTGAAGGCGGCAATTATGTCCTCGCATCGCCGATACGGCAGCAGCGAACCGCATGTCAGCAGATATTCTTTTCCGACACCGATCCCGGCAAGGGCCTCCCGGTCGCGGCATCCCTCAATCGTCGGAGTCAGATGAAGGTTGCGCCCATGATAAATCATGTGGATCCGTTCCGCTTCGATCCCGACCGCGTGAATCAGGAACCGTCTGACGTATTTCGACACCGCTATCACCCTGTCCGCGCCACGCAGCGATTTCACCGAAGCCAGGCGCAATAGATGGTTTCGCAGCCGGTTTGCGACACTGTACCTGTACCGGTTGTGCAGAAACGGCTCCATGTTGCGAATCATCATGACGTGCTTTGGCCCGCGGATCCGGGGTCCTACCTGGTAGGGGGTGAAAAAGACGTCGATTTGTCCTTCGTTCAAAATATCGGGAAGATGCCAGTACTCCCAAAACATTCGGGCATAACCAGTAGGGCGTGCCTGTCTCAACCAAACGATCTGCGATGCATCTACGGATTGAAGCTGCTCTTTTTGTTCTTCATGGGCCAGGAACTTAAGACGATGCCCTTCCGGAGCTTTCTGGAAATGCTCATAGAGAAGGGGGGCCAGGTTTCGCATATAAGTGACGGCCCCACCGCTTATGAAAGCAAGACAGGACATCATCACATTGAGCGGTTTTATCACGGTCCTTTCAGGCAAAGCGGCCTCATTGAATAAAACGTCATTGCAGGTGAAACAAGGGATCTGATTGCTGTCAAAACGTGCCTTGGAAACAAGGCATCATCCTACTTTTTGGAACCTTCTCCTGACCGCCGCAAGACCGAGAAGGCCTGGAGCAAACAAGAAGATTGAAGCGGGGATAGGAACAGAGGCATATTCATATTGGGCCGTAACTGTCCCGGAAGCGAGAGTGTCGATTCGAGCTGTAAAGTTTCCACCGCCAGCTACTTGCACATTGCTTTGGGTGGCGACCAAGCTGAAGGGTAAGGTCCCGTTACCGATGAAGGCGCTCAGGTCGCCGGGTGCTGTAAACGTAAACGTTTGTGATGGATTGCCCATATTAATCGTGTTACCTGTTATTGTTTGACCGGAAGCAAATGGCCCCACCTTATTCATGTTGGATGTATTAAAATTTGGGTCGTAGCCGCTACTCACGGTCTGATCAAAATTCATGCTGCCATAGGAAATCTTTGCTTCTCCTGTCTGACCCCAGTAATAGAACTTGCCGGCTCCGTCATTGTTCGTGAAGCTGAACGTTCCGGTGAGGTTACCTGTAATGGTGAAAGTTGCTTCTTCCAGTGTTCCCAATGCGGGGTTGAACTGATTCACGTTGATAGTGTAATTTCCTATATCATCTGGTCCATAACTGCCGGACTCCGTGACCGTGCTCCAATCCGCTTCGGCGCACTGAATTGTGGGCATGATCAGGGCCGCCGAAAAAACCAAGACTGTCATGCATGCGACCATCAAGAATCTTCTAAAGACTAACAACTTCTGCGCCACCATAACACTCCTCCCCAAGATTCTCGCCGTTTCTTCTCGGCCCCTTTTGTCGCTGTGTTTCATAAAAAAAGCCCGTGCCGGAAAATAATTTCTTTGAATAACATTGAATAGAAGCGCGGGTGACCGCCAAACTGCCGCGTCGTCCAGCCATGCTATAAATATTTGGATTCATGAAAAACTTATGTGAACTACGGTTCCTCGCGAGTATATATTTGTAACTCTCCAGCCCCTTAAACTCTCATAACCCCTTCCCATCCCCGGGGGGGGCGATAAGAACGGGTCACAGTTCCCTTAAGAGTATCAGAATCGATGCTCTCCCCATTCAAGATGACCGGCTCATCGCGTCGGGCGCTGGAAGGGAGGAGGCATTTGCCTTTGCCCCCGGCCGATCTCCATACGATCGGCAAGGCCTCTGGGTCAAATCCCATCAGAATGGCAGCAGCATGATCGACGCTGACTATATCGTCTCCGAAGACCAGAGTACCTGAGGCAATGGGATCAGGATTTAACGGACCCTGGCCTTCACCACCCACAATTCCGTCTACCAGTGCAAGGTGCTTCCTTTGGGGATCGCGACTCAACACACCCTCTCTGTCCGCGTAAGCGAGGATTCTCGCCAAGTCCACCGCCATGCGCCAGCAGGTGTCGTTGCCGGACCAGGAACCCGCAACAGGGGAGGCCGTCTGCCGTACGACCCAGCGCATCAGGCGTTCGGAATACCTTAACATGCGGCCGAGCCGTCGATCGAGAGGGACACGCTGGATGAGGTCATGCAGATGAGACATTCCCCGTTTCATCCCGAAACTGTCGGAGGGGTATTCATCGCCCCCCCTGTTGGGAGGTCCAAAACGGTGGTGTGCCAGGCAATCTTTGTGTGCCACACTTCCGACACATCCTTTTACCGCGCAGGTGATGCCCACCTTTTCGTGCGTTTTTAGTTTGGGAATGCTGAAAATAATGTCAGAGTCGAGTACGATACGATTAAGAGAATAGACGTGCTGGTTGTTCCGGTGAAAGCTCTCGATGCGCCTTGGATCGTAATCAGTTACCCGGAATTTGGCTTTGGGGTGATCCAGTTCAGATAGGAGGCTCTCAGTGCCCATATCGACAAGGATTGCATTCCGTTCGTTACCCCGCTCGATTCGGGATGTTCTTGCGAACCGGTCATGTTCGGCTATGTGCATTCTCAGATCACGTGCCTTTACCGGGAGTTCGCGCCGGGAGTAAAATTCGGCCACACGGTCCGCCCCTGTATCACTTAGCACGGAGGTCCAGCGACACGACTGGACTGGGGCGTTGCCAAAAAGGATTCTGCCCTCAGGGCCGGCCGCAAGAAGGATGTAGTCGGCGACGGCCCGCAGTATAGACGCATGCGTGCACTTTGCCCAAAAATCCGCCAATGATTCGACCGCGCGTCGATGGTATACGAAATTGCAAAGAACGAATACCTGCTGGCCCGGCTTAATGAATTCTGCTAACGGATTCCATGAGGACGCCCCGTAGTTGGCGCGGTCGAGCCCACTTTGAGCAAAGATCCGCCGGACGGCATCATAAACCGGGTTGGGACGGCTGGAGAGATGCCCTAGAGCATACTCAGGGTAGTGGGTATCCGGCGAAAAATAATCCGCGCCGTCCGGGTACTTAATTTGAGGGTTCCTAATTATCGAAAGCAAGTTTTACACGCGAATGGACGTTACGGAACGCTTATCATATTTGGACGCACTATGCGCCGTTAGCGGATGTTGATTAGCGCTTCTCGACATACGTGATGACACTATTGACTAATTCACGCTCCAGGTCGGGGTCTTCCCTTATCCGGGACCAACCGTCATCGGTTCGACTGTAATAATGAGTGGATTGCTCAAGAGTATAATTTCCAAAACTCAGGAACTGAAACTCGATCAAAATATAGCGCCCCTCATAGAATGCAACGTCCAGCGAGATGAACGGAACGTCGAAGCTTTCGAAGACATTGGAGGCGAAATCCAGTATTCCCGGAGGAGGAGACTCGGGTAAGGAAAAAAGGCCGCTCCCACTTGCCCTGAAATCTTTCAGGCGGTTTCTGCGGCTCAGCAGATAATACTTTGAACCATAAACCAGGACCTTGTAATCTCCTTCCAGTCCGGGCAGAAATTCCTGCACGACGAACTTCCGCCTGAAGAGAGACTTTGCCAAGTAATCTTTCCTGACGATGAAATTACGCACGTTCCTTACAAATTCAGCCAGCGTAATGGACGATGAAAGCCTACGCGCGTAACGCAGTTGTGAGGCGCGCCCCTCGACCTTGCGAACCATGGAACTGAGAGCTCCTGCTGACGGTTTCATTACCAACTTCTCCGGCTGCTTATCGATGTGTCTTACAAAATCCTCATACGAGCCGTAAGAGTGGGAGTAAATCCCTCCCACTTCTGGGCATTCGCATGTATTCCTTAGGATTTCCATGAAGGACTTATTGTGATGAGCGCGAAATTGAGGGAAGGACGGTATAAGATTCGCTCCTTTCAGCAATAGGCCGAGCAGAATATCTTCTATATAATCCTTGTACAGGAGCCCTCTATCCTCGGAAGACTGGTAGAGGACGTTTTGCATGCGAAACATATCAGACTTGAAATCCACATCACTGAACCGCAAAACATGAAGGGTGTAGCCCTTTTGAGCGAAGAAGGCTCCGATTCTTTCCAGATCAATACTTGCGCCATAAGATCGGGTTGATTCCCAGAACTGATTCCGATAGTCAACCAGAAAGAAGATGTTTTGATTCATTTGCCATCCACCATTTGATTTCAGTTTCTTTGAACTTCGAGGGTCGTCACGCCCTGACTGCTGCCTACATATCTCTTTTTCTGGTCTATTCTCCGCAAAATCTCATTAAGGGTCGCGCCCCAGGTAGCTTCCCAGCTAAACCGCCGCTCCACTTCCGCTCTCGCTTCGATCCCGAGGCGCGTCCGAAGATTGGCATCACCGGCCAGAAGCTCTAATGCGCCTGCGAGTGAAAACTCGTTCTTGGGGACAAAGAGGATCCCGGTTCGACCATTAACGATTACTTCACGGTTGCACGGATAGTCGGGAACGACGGTAGGAAGTCCGGCGGCCATGTATTCCTGCACTTTAATGGGGCAGATAATATCGGTCGAACCGGGCAGCACTGCGACATCGAGAGCGGAGAGCAATGCCGGGACTTCCTCGGCGGCAACCCCGGGGTGCATATTGATCTTTGAGCCCAACAGCTTCTTTTCTCGAGCGGCTTTTTGACATTCCGCAAATTCTTTTCCATTCCCAACCATTAAAATCCGTATGCCGCCCAAACCCATTCGGCTTAGTATCTCGGCTGCGAGCACGAGGCGTAATGCATCGTGGTAAAAAGCGTAGCTGCCGAGATACCCGACCAGCACTTCACTATCACCCACCCCTAGTGTATTTCTCCATTTCCGTCCAGCCAGAGCCGTGTGCACAAAGACATCGGCATCAACGGCGTTATGGGCGACCAGGATTTTGCCCAGCGAAACATTTTCCCTCGCCAGACAGCCCCGAAGAACCTCCGACTCCACCACGATGAAGTCAGCCTTCGCATTCTTGAGGGACTCCACTTTCTTGGCGCGTCGCTTGAAGACCGAAGCACCGTACGAAACAAGGTGATCCTTCCATTCCAGAACATAGGGAATGCCGATTTTGTTCGCGAAAGCCAGCCCCGCAAAATGAAGGCGGCACGACCTCTCCCACACCAATGTGGGAGACCACTCCGATGCCGCCAACTCCAGATGTCTCAACATGAGACGATCATGCAATATGTCGCGATGCTCGGAAAGTGAATGGATAACCGGCTGAAGAAAAGACATGCAGCGATACGGCCTTGAGTTTGCTCCCAGCGCGCCGTACTTCTTAGAGGCGTTATAGTTGCAGGAGATATCACCGCCGCAAACGTGCATAACTTGATGCCCGGCCTTTTTCCAGCATGCTACGACACCCCCGATTTTTCGTATCGGGTCTTCAGCCCAGAAGTTCCTGCCGCCGCAAACGTAAACGATCCGCTGGTCCGCCAAACCTCGCTTCCTCACCTCTTTCGCCGACCTGCCATCTTCCAAAATGCCGGGAAAACTCAACCCTAGAGAGTAATTCATTCAAAAAGTAAACATCAGTAACTCTTGGCGGCTATTTGTTCCAAATTGGAGGAAAGATCGCTCACATCGAGCCTGCAGACTGTTTCTATCACAGGACCACGCCTGCTTATTTTTTGGAGTAAATAGAAAAGCCGCCTAATGCTTCGCTTCATAAATCCATCATATAGGACTAGTTTTCTTTCCGGTGGACACGTCGTAAGATTCAACACTTGAAAACCATTATTGTTCAACAGCATCCAAATGCTCTTTGGAGTGTAAAAATAGGGATGATGAATAGCATATAGACCTTTTCTCTTTACAGGAAACCCGACGAGGCTCCTCACCATGTCCTGCAAACTTCCAAATTGATAGGGAATTTCAAAAATAAATATGCTTCCTGGGTGCATTACTTTTTTTAAATCTTTTAGAAACTGTACGGGATCAATTAAATGTTCAAAGACATGATGCATATGTATAATGTCGAACTTTTTCTTGAGTACGACAACGTCGGAAGCTGATCCCTTAAGCATCTCAATATTATACTTTTCTCGTGCTGCATTCACCCCGTGCTCGGAAGGTTCCAACCCGCAAATGGCATAGCTGTTCCTGCATATATTCAAAAAATCTCCCTCCCCTGCTCCTATATCTAGCACAAAGTGAGCATTGGGTGCATATTGCTTCATTTTATTACATTTACATTCGTATACACGAAGCCTATCAGCTCGGGACTGATCGTAAAAGTCATCTTCAGTGGAGCTAAAATATTCACTTGAATATATATAAGCATATCTTTCATTGGTCAATAATGGATACAGCATTCTTAGACCACAAGAGGCGCAAAACATGATATCCGGATCGTACTCGAAACCTAGATCAGAAAAGCAATAGTGCTTCTTGTGATGGGAGTCACTTTTCATCAAACTGCCACATATTATACATCTGACCTGTTGCATTAGGCGACTCCCCCGACTGAGTTGGATAAACGCACCACGTACCTTCGATCAGGTCTTTCCAAAAACCAATGTGGAACTATCCGGCTTTTCCTTTGGCCTCATATAACTTCTCGGCATTGCGAAGGACGTTTGCCTCATACCTTTCGGGGGAAAACTCTTCTAAAGCGAATGCCCGTCCCCTTTCGGCAAACTCCTGTCTAACAGCGTCGTCCCGCAGGACAGTGACCAGCCTCTGAGCGAGCACGAGGGCATCGCGCGGAGGCACGAGAAATCCCCATTCTCCATCATGCAGCCACTCAGGAATTCCGCCTATCGCGCTGCCTACGCACGGCAAACCGCACGCAAGGGCTTCAGGGCCAACCAATCCGAACTGTTCCTTCCACACACTGGGAACAGCCAGAACATGGGCTCGCCTGTACAACTCCACCATTTCCGACCGTTTGACGAAACCTAAAAAGAGCACCGAGTCACCCATACCGTTTTCCATTGCAGCCTTTCGCAACCGTCCCTCCATATCGCCTCGGCCTGCAAACAGCAGCCTTGCGCCAGGGACCTGCGACCTCACCATTTCGAAAGCATCCAATAGAATGTGGACCCCTTTTTGCTCTATCAGGGCTCCAACATACAGGATTGTTGGCGGGCCATCGAACCGGGCCGGTTCCGCTGAAGCGAATGCAGGATCAATGCACAACGGAATGACCTCGGCAGGCGTAAATCCCAATGATGCGGCGCTTTTCTGAAGGTGCCGGGTTGGGCATAGAAAAACGCTCACGGTTTTTCGGATTAAACGGCTGAGATGAAGGTTCATAAAAAGATAAGGCAAAACGGTAGTTATCGGCGCGCAACCACGTTTCCAGCATTTGAAACCGATCCCCATCTCGCAATCGGCACCAGTTTTCCTAAGACATCCCCAGGAAGTGGCACAGAACAGGTTCGGCCCATGAAGGACTTGGATCAGGGGACAATCGGCATCGGCCAACGCCACGTAAATGCTGGAAGCATATTTATATACCAGATTGACCTTTATCAGTTCCGGCCTTATGGATTTCACAATCCTCCTAAGGTCACGAACCAATTGAGGGTAAATAGTAAATTTACCCATTTTACTAATGAATCTGTTGGAGTTCTCAATAAAAACAAAGTCTCCATTCTCTTTAAAATGGGGAGTCCGAGAAGATATGGAAAATGTGAATACATTGTGACCGGCACGCCTATATATTAGTTTGTCCAGGTGAAATGGGGCATCGGCGCCACCATTGAATTCAAAATGATCGTTGATCAGCAATATTCTCATCGTAAACCCACCTAATCCACTACTGGCAGAGCTATAAGAGGTTGAATTCTAGTGTTGCATTCCTTAAATAGATGTATAATGTGCCTCCTAAAAGGGGCGCACCATGAGAAAACCAGCAAGGATTGAACTGACCTACGAACAGCGTTCTACTTTAATGATTTGGGTCACATCTACACTCGCGACGTGATTCGCGGAGGAATCTGGCAAAGCAAGCAAGGACTCGTGAATCAGACTATGCAGTACATAAAACGCTACAACGAGACGAATGCGGCGCCATTCAACTGGACTTACACCGGCAAACCGCTGGTTGCATAATATCAATGAACGTAAGGAATGTAACACTAGAAAAACTGTGCGCGACTTTGCCGGGTAAACCAGGGCCTCTTCCGCGGATTAATAACGAGTGAAAATTATACAGGGACCGACAGCGTCACATGGCGCAGGTGCGATAACCAGACACTGACCTGAAGGGGGCTCTCGCTCAATTGTTCCCTGGACGTCAGCCCGTTGGTTGATGTGTCAGAATGGTCATCCTGGCTCTCCCGACGAGCAGCGATTAGAATGAGAGAGACGAAGAACGCCCCGTCCGTACCAAACCAGGGCGCTACTCCGACCAAAGAAACCAGAAGGCTCGCCATAAAATACGCCAAAATGGCTGTCGCGAAAGATGCACGAGACACATTCTTCGCTTTGGCCGATCTTATCAGAGATTTAAGGCACATCCACAGGAAGACCAAAAACAAGACACACGGCAGCACACCTCCCTGTTCATAATTCGCGAGGAAAGCATTGTGGAATCCATACCCTACTCTGTAGCGATCCTTTCCGGTGCTTTCCACGATAGGCGCGACCCCGAATCCGGCACCTATAAACGGGAGAAAATCTTCGTACTTATATTTGTAATTGCCGAAATCTTTGAATATGCCCAATCGTGAGGCGGTTGAATTTCTCGTCTTCTCGAATTTGGTTATTCTCTCCGCGGTCTTGTTCTGCACTCCGAATGAAAGGTACACGACTCCTCCAATGGCTATCAGTCCTACTACTACGTAAAGCAGCCGTTTTATTATCGACGAGTTGGTCCTGGACAAAATTAAACTAAACAGGAAAAGGAAAAGACTAGACATCGCTATATACGCTACCCCCGACCTTGATCCCGAGAACATCGCCGGCCAAGCTATGAACATAGCTAGACACAGAAAGAAAATCGCGCTTGTGATTCTTCTTGTTTCGCATAGACGTGACAGAGCGAGTACGGAGTACAAGGGGCTATACAGAGCGAGGCTGAAATAGGCAGCCCCGGAAAATGGCCCGACCAAAATACCGCTTTCTACAGTAACGTACTCCCCCGGCATTATCTCTACGGTATGGATTGGGTTCAGATACTCAGGAATGCAGTAGACCGCGGTAAAAACTCCGATCAATATCAACAAAGAATGCAAAATCTCCTTACTTTTCTCATCAAGCGGAATCTTGGCAACCAGGTAGAGAACAAATAGGACTTGAAGATATTTCGCTGCGAAAAATATGGAAAACTTCCCCATGTCCCATTCTAAAATAGTAAATGCATAGATAAGAGCACAGCAAACATATGTCAAAATAATTAGGCCATAAACTTTCAGAAAAGCAGGCATGCGTCCGGTCTTGGGAAGTCGAGTGGCTACTGTAAACACGCCCAAAAGAAATATCAAATCAAACAACCGCGGGTTCGTTCGATCGTATGGTGTAAGGTACATTAAAGGCTTCTGATAACCGAGTGAGATAAACAGGCAGCACAACCAGAAAAAGTGATACCTGTAGCTCCGTTGACTGGGGCTACCATCATTAACAACACCAGGGTGTACGCTTTGAGTTAAGTACGATTCGCGAGATGAGATCATTTATTTAAATATCCGAAAACATAGACACTACGCTGCAAAATAAATCTAAAACCTAAGACCTGGAGATGGCAGATTACTTTTAGTGAGCTTTGAGAGCAGTACGTATACTATAATTGAAAATCCGATAAACACTACGACAAACCACAATAAAATGTTATCGTTAAGACGCACGGCGAGAAGTGCGGAGCCCAGGAACGCGGCAAGGACTCCATAATGGATAATGATAACCAGAACGCGGTTTAACCTTGGAAATACCCACTTTTTACATAAAATTACACTTAATGATAGTAGAAGAAAGATAATGAAATAGAATATAGTTAGCGTGGTCATTACATGAGATAGCTCAGTCGACTGTGTGAGATACAAATCACTCAGGCCCGAGCGCAATTGTGCCGGCACAAATGCCGACAAAATCGTGATACGCTTATTGGATCTAAAATGCTCCACGCCTGCATCGACTGCCTTCATGGCCTGACTTAAAGAAAGCACGGAAATATCGTCTTGTGCTGCAAGCGTATTGATCAATCCAGAAAATTCGCTGAAGGTGATTACGCCGCGATCCTTATCGACTTCTCGAAAGTCGAGTGGATGGAATACACACACGATAACAGGCTGCTTGTAATGGAATTTACGTGATTCAGCAATCGCACTCGGAAGTCGTTCCAGGCTCGATGTCGCAGGAAGAAATTTGAAGCCCTCGGATGGTGCGTCAGCCCCCAGCTTGGAGCCTGAGATGCTGGCAAAGCCAAGTGCCCCAAGCGAACGTAATGTGTTCTTGTCATAGCTGTTCCAGGGGGGCACGAAACAGGTGATCGGTTCTTTTAACGCTTGCTCAAGGAACTCTTTGCCCTTCGATAAATGGTCGAACTGCGTCTCAAAGTCCAATCCACAAAATTCCGTGCGCCGCCGGCTTTTGAAACTCCGGTGAGAATACCCATGCATCGCCACATCGACAACACCTTCATTAACGGCATCCGTCAGGATGCGGACCTTCGCCGGGGTGAGTGGAATTACGCTGTCTTCGGAAGAATGAGAGTCGTTTTCGGATAAACGTACAGTTGAGAGGTGCTTTTCATAATCTGTCGTTATGAAAGGAATAACACCGAGTGAAACCGTGGCCCCAATCTGCCTGAAGGTATCAATTATCTTGAGGTCACAGTCAACAGGGCTAACGGCGGAATAGTCATCGTAGCGAAATACTATGATGATCTTTTGATTTTCACTGGAACGATCACAGAAACCCGAGCTGGGGCAGGCGAGTAAGATTAGGACGCCGGCCATTAGACCAGCGCAGACGGAGATCACGAATGCCCATGAAAACAATGTCTCAGATTCGAATGCATCGCGCGCCTCCGAATAGCGCAATTTGTCGGCATGGAACGAAACAAACCTGCTCGGGTTGGCCTGCCCCAAAATCTGGCTGAGTTGAAGCATGCCATGCATCAAAAGCAGACTATTCTTTTCCTTGAGATAAATGGATTCCACGTCGCCCCCCCGCTTATTTGCCCAGGCAAGCACTTGTTTGTTCCATCGAGGCATAACTCCATTGTCAAGCAGGATCACGCCAGATGCTTTTCACTACGTAACTACAGCCCAAACCATAAGCTGCCGGGGCAGTATTCTAAAGCCCCCATATCCGGGGCGCCTTCGCAGTATGGCAGCCCAACTGATACTCCAGCGTTTCTGCATGGTGAAGTAGGCTTTAAATGAAAGTCCGCTCCGGGATTGACAAATTGTGGATCTGAAGCGATGTCGTTGGCTCCGCCCTGACTGTTCACATTAAAATAATCGTTGTAATACTCATTTAACGTACCGCCGGAATTATAGAATATGGTATTCATACCGCCGCCGACATTGGTAGTATAATAGAATATATTGTTAATGACATTTATAGTTCCTCCTGTCTCATAAAATACGTGATTATTATGATCTGCACTGTAAAAAGTATTGTTATAAACGTTCAGTGCCCCGTCTAGCTGCCATATGAACTTGTACCAAAGACTTGCATCATGAATAATACACTTTTCTATCGTTTGACTCGTTGAAGAGGTTGTATTGTATAGAAACACAGGATTTGTTCCAGTAATACTGTCACCAAATATCTCTACGCCATTAATAAGGTACATAGCCCCACTATCATTAGAGGCCAGCCAATATCCGTTAACCTGATCGATAGTGAGGTTCCCTCCATTCATCTGGAAATTTGAACCGGCGTTTAGACCAAATGCATGATTCGGACTATTATATGTTATGATGTTGTTTTGCAGAATGGCTTGACCGGCAATAATGTTTAATGGAGAATTCTGCATGTCAATTGTGGCATTACTTATTTTGGCATATGCGGCAGGATCGGCAGATGCATAAGTCGCAAAAATATAACCCGTCGAATCAACAATAAGGCTTCCGCCATCCATCCAGACATAACCTGATGAGCCTGCACCTGACGAAATAGCTAAATTGCTGATAGTTTGGCCCTCTAAAGTACAGTTGTTGCAATATACCTGACCATTAGCGACCTGAAAAAGCCCTTGTCCGCAGCCGGTTATTGTATTATTATAGCCCTTTACCTTTGGGCTGCTTCCCGCCGCTCCCCATGCGCACAAACCCTGTGAACAGGTTTGTATGGATACAACACAACTATGTATGTTTGAATCGTGGACCTCAATTTGAGCAGAGCCTGCAGCACCAATACAAGGGCTGTCAAGCCCATGTTTTCCCGAACATACGCCAGGCGTACCGTTACAATTCACTTTGGATTCATTGCTGTTTGTGGAATCTATGTTATAGAGTTTTATCGTATAGCCACTACCCGAAGTTCCTCCGGAAGGGAAATAACCCGTGGCACAAAGTGATGATCCTTTCAAAGTGAAGTTTCTGATATTTACATAGTCTAAGGCCCTGGATGCCCCATCGCCCAATATAATTATTACAGAAGTTACCAAGCTGTCATCGAAGACATTGTTGTCTGCATAATCGAGACATGTCGCTGGATTGCCGGCATGCCCTTCTGCGGTACATCCCAGGCCTGTCCCGGTAACATCAAGGATGGGATATGCTCCTGCGGTTCCGTCCCCTATGCCGACTATTTCGATGGGAGCAGCAGCCGTACCGGAGCAAACAACATGCATGACCGCCGGATTGCTTCCGAGGCTGGTCGCCTTTTTGTATGATGTGGGGGCGCCCGCCAAATTCAAGGCTGACCAATAAACAGTGTCACCTGGCTGGAAGGTGGTAACCTGAGCGAACGCAGCAGGCGAAAGCGCACCGCCGGGATTATTCCCCGTGAGATTTGCGGCGGTACAGGCGGCGGCGTCGGCGACTATTGCATTAGACATGCTTGCAGCGCTTACGCCGCCATCGGGCTTGACGCAATAGGTCGTCGCCCCCACCAAAGAGGGTAGAAAAAAGGAGAGAATCTGCGTAATTGCGAGAATTTTTTTCACAGTCTACCTCGCATCCTGGACACTTGCCGAACAATCTGCACGGGTGCCGTCACATCGGCAGGTCCAGTAATCCACGGCAGCGTCTGTTTGGGTTAGAGTGGCCGCTGATCCGCTTCCCCACTTGGCCCCGGCGATTGTCATGGAATAATGGGCGCCGGTCCCCTGGATCATCTTGAGCGTGACGTAGGTCACCTTGCCGACAGGGATATTGGCTTGATTCAAAGTCACCGTACAGTTGCCAGTCATGGCTATTGACTGTTCTCGGCCCGCCATTGGGTCAATCGTGAGAGCGGTCGAGCTATTCACCGGGGCAAGAGACGTATACAGTAACGCAGACCCTGCAGCACCGGTGGGTCCAACAGGCCCTTGTGGTCCCGTGGTCCCCGGGTGGCCAGCCGGTCCGGCAGGTCCGGTCGCTCCAGTGGCCCCATGAGCACCTGTAGGTCCCTGTGGTCCCGTAGGCCCCCGGGGGCCGGCCGGTCCCGTTAGCCCTGTGGCCCCCTTCGGTCCTGTCGCGCCTCTTGGACCAAGATTACCTGCTACGCTGTACAGCGCGTAAGGTGCTAGCGGCAATTGATCCCGTGAGCCAACTACCTTTCCGTTTACCTCGACCTGGACCCACATCTGTTCATTGAAATCAGCCACGTTGAGCGGAATGTATTGTCCCAGGTTTGCTTTGATGAGTGTTGTGCCAAAGGTTGCAGATATCGATTGTTGCTCGGACCATAACTGGTTTCCATGTCCCACTTCCCCGGAGTCCCAGAGACTGAAGGTAACCTTTACGGTCGTTCCTTTAGCCGATTTTGTCAGACTGCCCGCTGCAATCTGTTTCTGATAAGGAAGATGATCTACAACAGGCTCAGCCAATGCGATACCTGCAAACAAGAAGACAATTAGACCCCACAATGGCAATGTCTTTTTCAATTTATTCCTCCCGTTATCAAGCCACTCAGTTTAGTAAAGGGCAGTGTAGACCGGAATAATGAATCCAATTGCGCACGCCATGTATCCAAACCTCACTCGGGAGTCGGATCCTGACCGGAAAAGCTACTCCGGTGAGAATACCCTTGCATCGCCACATCGACGATACTTTCATTGACGGCGTCCGTCCTGACGTGGATCTTTTCCTGGGAAAGTGGAATTATGCCGTGTTGGGAAACATGAGCACCGTTTTCGGGTAACCGCTCTGTTGAAAGAAGTTTTCTGTAGTCTGTCGTTACGAAAGGAATAGCACCGAATGAAACCGTGGCCCCGATCCGCCTGAACGCGTCAATTACCTTCAGATCGCAGTCGTCGGGGCTGACGGAGGAATAGTCGTCGTAGCGAAATACTACGATAATATTTCGATTTTCACCGAAACGTTCGCAAAACCCCGCTCGGGGGCAGGCGAGTAAGATTAGGACGCCGGCCGTTAGGCCCGCGAGGCAGCAGATCGCAAATATCCGTGAAAATACAACCTCGGATTGGAAGGCATCGCGGATCGAGCTTCGCAATTTGGCGGCAGTGAATGAAATGTACCTACTCAAGACCGCCTGCTCCACCATCTCCCCAAGTTGAAACATGTCGGTTATGCCTCAAAAGCAGGGTATTCTTTTCATTCAAATAAAAGGATTCCACTTCGAACCCCCGCTCCTTTGCCCAGTCAAGTACCTGTTTGTTCCATCGAGGCATGACGCAGTCATCAATCAGGATCACCCCTCCATGGGAAAGCCTTCGGTAGAGGAGTTCGAGGCCGGGATAGCGCAATCCGCCGTCACTCGTATCCGGCGGTCCATCAATGAGCAGAATATCGATAGAGACGATGTCCTCGAATTCCTTCAAATCGTACCAGTTATATTCACGGCCATTCAGTTCGATGGCCTTAAGAGGAGCTATACGCACTTCAGCCACATCGGCAAGGCCGTGACGAAGCAAGTTTCCTTCGGTAATCTCACCCCACTTTTTCTCATGGTCGATAGCTATCAATCTGCCTTCGCCGTTCAATTTGAGTTGATATCCGGCAATTAGACTTGAAGATCCGCCCCCCAGCTCCAGAATCAACTTTAGGCGGATCTCCTTTATAAGGCGAATGTATTCCAAGCACGTGTCGGTGGATAATGCCGCGCTCCGCAGGAAAGGCAGGGGTTTCTCGGGTTTCAAGGATAGATAAACCCCGGCCATCGCCTGCAAGGCCCTCTCATCATATACCCGGAATCTCAATAGCGTATTCAGTTGTCGTATTATGGTGAATATCAGAAGAAGCAGGTAAAGCATCATTAGCGACCCGGATGCGAGGATCCCATACATTGGGGCGATATGCCCGAGAACCAGGCTGAAAACCACCCATCCAAGAGTGGCGATAGCCGCGGCTTTTACACTGAAGCTTATACTGTCGAGTCTGTTCGGGAAATCCGATAACCCGATACAAAAACGCTGAAGCGCCCTATGCCTCATCAAACCACCTTGCCCTGCGCCGCCGGCATCACGCCGGACCGAATCTCTTTTGGCTGCGATACGCCTGTCTCACTTGCCCGATATTCGGGCGGTGCGTCGTTGGCGTACCCATACCTCGTTCGCAGCTGGTCAACGCCGGGGGCAACCAGGGAAGAGCGGAAACCCTTTCTGTACCTGGAAGTCGCCACGACAATACCACCAAAGCAACTCGCTATTCCGTAGAGGAAAAGGAAGGGATTTTTGATATTGCCTCGCCTGAGTGCTATTCTGCGAAAGATTTTCAAAAGAAAGAGCATCAGGGACGATAGCGGCCGGATATGACGAAGGCCATAATGGAAATACCCGACGGAATAGGACCATTCAGGCCGCCCCGGCGCCCCGCCGATTCGGTTGCCTCCAGTGGGTTCCTGGAGGTGCGTCAAAACAATATTGGGGTCTCGTGTAAGTGGAAACCCCAATGTGTGCCATCGAGCACCCAAGTCCATGTCCTCATAAATGCAGCTTCCGGAGAACGATTCGTCGAACCCTCCAAGTGCAATGAAGATATCTCTCTTTACTGAAAAATGTCCGCCACTGCAGCCACAAAAGAAATGAGGATTTGGATTTTGCTGCCGGCTGGGGTTGTTGCCTTTTGTATCCTGTACCCCGCCGACCAACCCGTTCGGCAGGTGGGTACGATGAAAATCGACATGCTTCGAGAGCAGGTCGGACGGGATACGAACATCGTCATCCAAGAACAGAAGCAAGTCCCCATTCGATAAGGCTGCGCCCAGATTGCGAGCAAAGTTTACGGCAGGCTTCCGGAGTTGGACCCGGCGTATTTGGCCATTCTCATGCCAGGAAGACAAAATATCCCGGGTCTCCTTGTCGTGGAATGGCGACTGGTCAACTACAACGACTTCGCGGGCCAGATAGTCTTGTTTACAGCAGTCACGGACGGTATCCAAGAGACACCCGCTGCGAAGGTATGTGGGTATTATGATAGTAACGAGAAGCATACCGGGCCACAAACTTCTTCTTGATACTTTATTTACTTTTCCAGTACAAATTGCCCATCGCGGATTGATGCCTTCCTAACGCAACTTCGTCTTAGCACCCTTGTCGGGCGCGGTATGCAAAGATCTGCAAAGCATACAAGCCGTCACTCAGGAACTTCTTGGGCTGCCCCACTCACGGATTGTAATCGGAAACTCTTCCAGGACAGTTTACGCTGCAGCAATTTGCGCTCTTCGGGTGTAAGGAGAAGCAGGTACGCTAAAGCGCAGTAACCAATAGAGAGGAGGGAAGCAACGCAAGCCAATCGTGGCCACCCTGTAACATGAGCCAATAGTGTAATGCCCCTGGCTACAGCCGTTAGCAGAATTGTGGCAGAGAAAACGGGAATGATGACCCGCAGGAAGGTTGCCCTTGCAGTCCCGAGGATATGAGAAACGTGCAATGAAGTTAGAAGCGTGTCTTTTGCAGTCAAGGTAACAAGTCCCGCAAGGGCCACACCATACATGCCCAGCCCCAGCGGCCCGGCAAGCAACAAAGCCAAAAGCAGGTTGCACGCCCCGCCAATCAGGGTCGCCAACCCAAGAAACCGAACGCGGTTAGCGGCTATTTGAACGTTAAACAGGGGCAGGACAGTCAGGTTGACGCTCAGGTGAATAGTCATCAGGGTCATCAGACCGGCAAGCTCAACGAAACCAGGACCGAGCCAAGTCTCAAGAAGTGCGGGGGCGAGACCACAGATCAGACCCACCGGAAGGGCAACCATCAGGCCCATCAATTTCATCGCTTGTCTCACGTAGGTAGCAAGAGCGTTTGGGTCGCCTTTGGCGTAAAGCATGATGACGGTTGGGCCGAATACCCCGGCTATAAGCGCGGCCACAGTCCGCAAAAGCGCAGACCATTGGAGGGCGGCGGCGTACTTGCCGCCGGCTTCAGCGCCAAGGAGCTTATTCACGACGAGCAGATCCACATAAAGAAAGAGGATCGCGCCTACGTTATTCATGGTCATCCAGCCACCCGTTCCGGTAAGCTCCCTGAGGGCCGAGAGATTAAAGGATGCAGGTTTAATCCGGAGACTGGGTGTCAGGCGCCGCCAGCTTTCGGCGTTTCCGACCAGCGCTATGGCGGTTCCGATCAGCAGAGCTACACCCACGTATGCCAAGCGGGGAGTAAAGAGCTTAAAGAGTATAGCCACGAGGCAAACCGTTGCCAACCGCTGACCCACGTTAATTGCGCTGCGAACATCGAATCTGTTTCGACAATATGTCGCTACACCAAAGGGGCTGCTGAGAGTTGTAATGGCCATTGTTCCGGCGGCACAGGAAATTAAAATGAAAAAATCGCGTTCTGTTCCGGGAGGGACATTGATGAACCTGTTAATGTGGAAGACGGCCCAAGCGACCGGAAGAGCCAACAGGGCGATCAGGACCATGCCGCTGAAGAAAGCCGTATTGAAGTAACGATTGGCCCCAGCATGATCTTCCTGCTCCAGTGCAATAATCATGTAGCGAGATACCGCGCTGTTGAGCACCATTGTGAAGACCGAGAGATAGGATTGGAGCTGAGTCGCCAAAGCGATGAGACCATAAGTTGCGATTCCAAGATACCTGATCAAAAACGGTACATACCATAGGTTGATGAGCATAGTGAGAGCAAAACCAAGCAAATTTGAATACAAATTCGCAGAAAAACGGCCTTTGCGACCAATTTTCATATGTTGTCTCACAATGTTTGCAGAGCAACGTTCCCGCCTGTTCATGACACATCGCTCATCATGAAAAACAATTAGCTTTCTGCGATTCTTCTACCACCTCGAGTCCGGGAACGACCTCTTGATTTGCAGTAGCCGCACAGCCCGAGATTCGATATATTATTAGAATCTTAAACCCTGGGGCGCCTGTGGGGTCGAGGAGGCGCCCTGGTACTCATATGCCCCAATGTCAGGAGCCTTAGGGACTGGATGCCCTGCATGGTCCGTCGTCAGTGATACATTGGTGCCGGCCTTGATAGCCGGCGAATTGCGCAGGAGGTGGAAATCCGGGGTTGAAGTACTGACAAAACAGGGGTCCGAAGTCAAGTTCCCTGCGCCGTTGAAAGTTCCGGCGCCGCCACTCAAACCATTTGAAGACTTGTAGCAGATATTGGTCCTTGAATTTGCCGTCCCCGTTTTGTCCACAAAAATACAACGTCCATGCCCTGCCTGGGTATGATTCACAGTGTGGATGATGTTGTTATACACATTGTAGGTGGTCCCATCACCGGCAAGACTTATTCCATCCTGATAAGAATTAAAGATGGTGTTATTATAAACGGGAATGCCGGCCCGTACCTTTATTCCGCCCCAGCCATAGTCGGAGGCGCTCCCGCCGCAGTTCGATATGACGTTGTAATATACCTCCACGTTGTGCCACAAATTCGTGATTTGGATGCCCGAATTTAGATAACCGTCGATGCGGTTCCTGTATACTTTCATCCCCCCCTTGGCATTTCCGGCAACTGATTGGCCCCCGGCTGAAATCCCGTCCGTATCTCCACCGATCGGATTTCCATTCGTCAAAATATTTTCATATATCTCAATCCCAAGGTATGGCGCATCACCACTGTTCGAGTCCAAATCGCTCACATTTATTCCATAATAGTATGGGTAACTAACCGTATTGTTATGTATTTTCACATTCGCGCATCCCATTCCCGCCGATACATTTCGGATTGCGCATACTATTCCATGACCCACATAGGCGGTAGTCCCATTGTAGAAAATACCCCGTTGATTTATCACATTGCCATATACGATGACGTTATCGGATTCTATAAGGACACCCCATCCTGAAGGTACGGATCGCTTGTTATATGTTCCGGTAATCGTATTATTAAAAATAGAAGCCCCACTTGCGTTATAAACTAAAATACCATTACCATTATCTGCTAGAGAGCAACCGTCAACCTGCCCACAATGTGCATTGCAAAGTATAATTCCGCCACTTGTTGTTGTGTATGCAGGCGAGCCATTATCTTGAAATCGCCTTATAGTAATGTTCGTTATCCTTATGTAGTCTCTATCTTTTATATAAATACCTGCATCTTTGGAGCCGCTAAAAACGGAGATGTAAACATCCGCTGGTTTTTTACCCGGCCCGGCATATAGACGTATATTAGGTCGGTTGTATGTCCAATCCCCTAAAGTATTGCCCTTACCTGAACCCTCATGCTGCTTTAGACCATTGATCCAAATTACATTAGGTTTGACCGCCCCGATATTTTTCGTGCAATAATTTGCAGCGCAGGACCAGTCGTTTGGGCTACCCAGAATTTCTACCGAGCCGTCAAAAACAGGATTTGCACCGCTACCGTATGCACCAAAAATGATCGGGTTTTCTGCAGCGCCGGACGAAGGCGGCGTTAGCGTCTCCCACCACGTTTCGCCACGTTTGAACAGGATGGAGTCCCCGGCAGAGAAGGTCGAGGCGTTGACCTTGGCAACGGTTTTCCAGGCGCTCTCGGCGGCGGTACCCGCGTTGCCGTCAGACCCGCGCGTAGCATCCACATAATAAGTTGCCCCCCATGCCGGAGCACAGGCCAGGACAAAAATTACCAAAAGAGAGCAACGGTACATGGCCATTCTCCAGACGCCTAAAGACCCCGTTTAACCTTTTTGTATAATGGGGAAAAAACCTGCCGGCAAAGCTCCGCCAACTCGGTTACATACCCGTCGGGGCCGGTCCGAACCCGGCCCGAAAGGAACGAACAAAGAAGATGGGTGAAACTATACCTGAAAGGGAGTGGCTGCGTGCTTCGGAGGTGTTAAGTTTATGTTACATGAGAGTGTCAGGCCGGGCGCCTGGGATGGGCTGTTGTGGTAAGTGTAGGTTTATTCGATGTTTTTTGTGGTTCGCAAACCTTTTTCTCAGGAACGTAAGACAGTGCCGACTATACCGCTGAGCTTCCGTTTTATTACTTCGGAATGGTAATTGGCGAGGATATCCCGGTAGGCGTTCTCCGTTATCCTGGTTCTTAATTCCTCATTATGAAGGCACCGCAGGATCTTGCTGCTAAGGTCCAGCGGATTGTTTATCGCCGCGACAATCGCATTTTCTCCATCGCGAAGGACTTCTTTCAATCCGCCGGCATCTGTGGCCACCACCGGAGTCATCGACGCCATGGCTTCCAGGACCACGTTGGGGATGCCCTCGCTGTGGCTGGGCAGAACCAGCATGGAACTCGTCCGGAGCGCCTCGCTCTTTTCGGCGCCGCTTACCCATCCGTTTACGGTGATCCGATCGCAAAGTCCCTTGCTTTTGACGTAATCTTTCAGCCTGCCTGCCTGTTTGGTGCCATAGAAACAGAGCCGGACCCTTATGCCTTGATTTGCAAGAACTTCCATCGCATCGACCAGATCGAAAACCCCCTTCGCCCTTATGTACCAGCCCAGGTAGACGATTTTGTCGCGTTCTCGCTTCAGCCCATCATCCTTCGCGGTCTCGTCCAAATTCACGGGATTTTTCAACACGAAAATCGTTTGATTCGGGAAATGACGCCGCAAATCGTCCCGCAATATGTCCGTCAGGACCACGAATGCGTCTATTCTTTCCAGAAGAGAATGTACAAATCGCTTCGCCCATGGCTTCAAATCGACAATAAAGGTGGAAAACTCATTCGGATGGATGTGAAGAACTATCCGTTTTCGGAAGAGCAACCCCGCGTATATGAAAAGGATTTTCCGATAAAAACTCCTGTGAACGGCACAGTGGATATAGACCAGATCGCATCCCCGGAGCAGGATTACAAGGTATTCAAAAAAGGTTTTCAATAATATGGCGGGCTTGGCTAGAGCGGAATCAGCCGTTGACTGCAGGTATTTCACTTTGTGTTCGGCAAGGAAACCGGCTTCTCTCCATATCCGAAGGACCCTTGCAATGCCGCCCAATCCGGACGGCCCAAGTATGACTATGCCGGCTTTTGGCCCGGGTTCGACCACTGGAGATATTTTCGCGCCGGAACTAATCAGGTTTTTGATTCCGCCCTTCAGATAAAAAAGGTTCTTCACGGAAATGAGTACCCGGAGATGGGCTTTTGCCCCATAGGGGCCGCATATAACAGCCCAGGGTAAGCGGAGCGCCACCCTGGGCTTGCTAACGCCGACAAGAACTTCTACCCTGTAGGGGTTGAATAGCCAATCCCTTGCCGTCTAAGCGCCTCGTGATCCGATCCTAAATATTGCTTTTAAAAGCTTGTCTCGAAAGCTGGTTTTTTCAGCGATCTCCGGGCCTCGTTGGTGCATAAATTTTAGTTTTTTTGTTGCGGTGTCAATGAAGAGTGTTGAGATTGATGTCGGTCCGGGTAGGTATTGCGCTCCCGAGGCAGCAATTCCCGGGTATCGCGGGGGCCTTGTGGAGCTTTTTTCCAAGCGCGGAGATCTGCGCATCGCTCAGCATCGAATACAGGTAGAGTCCAAAGCCGTCGCCCCATCTTCTTCTGGCGTGGTCTACCCATAGGGAAACGACGTCGGTGCTTACCGGGTAAACGGCGTTGCCCGCCCCCTCAACGCAATTTGCAAGAAGCTCGATGAACCTTGCCGGGTCGTTGAACTGCGCTCTCATAAGGTTGTGGTTCTCGAAGTCGGGCGGGTCGTCGTAGTCCATGTCAAATACCAGGTCAATAAGACCCCCGTTAGTCCACGGCACGGGCTGCTGACCTTCAGCGTCAGGAGAAGGGACCGGGTGCGCATCGACGCTCAGGCAGAGTCCCGGCTTTATGCTTTTTATTTGTGAAGATATTTCTTCCACAAGAAGTTCGACGCCCTGGTCCACCCACAGTTGAAGGGAAGGCGGCAGGCCGTCGCCGGCCGAAGCCTCCGAGATGTTCTTGGACAGACTACACCCCATAGTCTCGGAATACGCTTTTTGGCAATAGCTGCAGGAACAAAAGCCCATCGTCCTGAGGTAATCCAGATTGATCCCGTCAACGTCGTAGCGCCCTGCGACATTCGCAATAACGCCGGCGATGAATTTCCTGAAACCGGGCCTCTGCACGTCGAAGGCGCTCGGAGGAGTCCCGGGGCCAAAGAACTCCGGATAAAATCCAATCTCTCGCAGCGTGACGGTAAACCATGGATGGACCTTGATTCCGTTTTGGTGCGCAATCCCGATCAGTCTAGCCAGCGGATCGACCCCGGTGAGGTTCAGGCCGGGTTCGGCAGGCGCCAGGGCCGAGGGATAACGGGTTCCCGCTCCGTGCCACACGCATGGCACATAGACGTTGAAGCCCGCGGCTTTTATCCTTCGAATCGTTTCCTGTGCGCCCTGTTCGGTCATCCATCCCGTGCCCTCGTCAAAAATCGCCCTGGTCTCCAGGGCAAACCCATTGGATCCGACTGGAGGATAAAGGGCAGGATTGGGGTTTTGGGCATCGTAGATGCTCAGGACCTCATCGTCGGTAAGCGCCCTGTTAAAGGAGGCGATTTCGTCGAAGTCGCTGTCCGCATAACGTCCCTCCGAATACGCAGGGCAGCCCATGTCCGTTCCAAGGAAAAGCGGACCGGAGACGGGATAATCCGCATTCGGCAGCGGCGCAGTGAGTTCGTCCACCTTGAAGCCGTTGACGTAGAACCTTATGAACCGCGGCTCGGCCATGTTCCATACACAGGCGAAGTGGGTCCATTGGCAATTGCCGGATTCGGAATTGGCGTACAGGAGTTGCCTGTAAATATCCAGGGACTTCTCGTTGTTATGTATGTAAAAGGTCTGGAGCGAATAAGTCGGTTCCCACCATCCTTTGGATACGCTGAAATACCCGCCGAGCCCGTCGGCCCAGGAAAAAGAGATGAAAGTGTGAGAGTTGTATTCATCCGGCGCCCAGTGAGGCCGAACCCAGAACTCGATGGTACCTGCCGGAGAGTTGACGAGCTTCCGGGCATCGAGCGCCACGTATTCACCCGGCCCCAGGCTCAGGGCCTGTCCGATAACCCCGCCACTTATCAGGGCGCCACCCTTTTGACTGAGGAGCATGCCCTTTTCCATACTGCCGGCAAGGTCACTCCCTTCAAATCCCAAGACGTGAGTTGCGCCCAGAATCTGGAGAATATCGGCGGCGTTGCACGGGCTGCAAGAAAAGATTAAATACGCAAACAATGCGCATGCAAACGGAACACTTCCGCGGGCGGCGAACAAAAGTGAGCGGTTATCGAAAAGCATTCCCCCCGGGGACCTATGGTTGGCCGCCTTAACCATTATATCAATTGCCCGTTTTGAGCTTGAAATTGGCAGGAGGAACTATCACGCCATCCAGGGAGCAGCTCCGGGGTCTTGCGGGAGAGTTGAAAATCTTTCCCCCAAGACTTGAGACCTGCTCATCGGTGAGCATCGAATACAGATAGAGTCCGATGCCGTCTCCCCATCTTCTCCTGGCGCGATCGATCTTCGCCGAAACGACATCGGCGCTTGTTGGAAGAACGGTTTCGCCGGCCGTATAGTAATTTGAGAGAAGTTCCACGAATTTTGTTGGATCGTTGAACTGCGCTCTCATCAGGTTGTGATTCTCCGAGTTGGGCGGGTCGGTGTAATCCATGTCGAACACCTGGTCCACCAGGCCGCTGTTGGCCCACTTGACCGATTGCCGCCCCTGCCTGTCCGGAACCGGAAGCGGATGATCATCGACGCTGAGGCAAAGCCCCGGCTTTATATTCTTTATTCGCGAAAATACGTCCGTTACAAGCGCCTGAACGCACTGGTCCACCCATTGCTGAAGATACGGCGGGAGGTCCGTGTCCGATGGAGCCTGTGAGACGTCATCGGATAGATTTCGCCCCATGGCCGAGAGGTATGCTTTCTGGCAATATTCGCAGGAGCACAGTCCCATCGCCCTGATGTAATCCAGATTGATCCCGTCAATGTCATAGCGCGTGGCGACGTCTACGATCAGGTCCTCGATGAATTTTCTAAAACCCGGCCGCTGCAGATCAAAAGCTTCCGGTGGCGTTCCCGGGCCGTAAAAATCGCTGAAGAAATCGAGCTGTCTAAGGGTCACGGTAAACCATGGATAGACTTTGATTCCGTTGTCGTGAGCGATCTTGATCAAATTGGCGAGCGGATCGTCTCCCGGGAAGGATACTCCCGGTTCCGGAGGCGCCAGGGCTGAAGGATAACGCGTCCCACTCCCATGCCATATACACGGGACATACGCATTGAACCCGGCGGCTTTTATCCTTCGAATGGTTTCCTGTGCGCCCTGCGCGGTCATCCATCCCTTATCCTCGTCAAAAATCGCCCTGGTCTCCAGCATGAAGCCATCGGGACCGATTTGAGGATAATGCGCGGGGTTGGGGTTTTGAGCATTATAGATACTCATGATCTGACCGTCGTCGAGCGCCCTGTCAAAGGATGCAAGTTCGTCGAAATCGCTGTCCGCATAACGTCCCTGTGAATAAGCAGAGCAGCCCGTGTCCGTTCCAAGAAAGAACGGGCCTGAAACGGGATAAGTCCCAAGAGAGGCCGGGGTGAGTTCGCCAAGCAGGGAGCCGTTTACGTAGAATTTCACGTAAGCCGGCGCCCCGGTCTTCCACACACAGGCGAAGTGGGTCCATTCGGAAGTGCTGTAGAGCAGTTGCTCGTAGATGTCCATGGAGTCCTGGTTATTGAAGATAAAGAAGCTCTGGGCCGACCCGGTCGGTTCCCACCATCCCCTGGTTACCGTGAAATAGCCGCCGCGTCCGTCCGACCAACCGAGCGATGCGAAAGTGTGAGAATTGGTGTCGCCCTGTGTCCAGTGGGGCCGAACCCAGAACTCGATCGTCCCCTCGGAAGAGCTGACGAGCTGCCGGGCATCGAGCACCAGGTACTCACCCGGTCCCAGGCTCAAGGCCTTTCCTTCAACCCCGTCGCTTATCTGCGTACCGCCTTTTGCATCGAGGAGCATACCGTTGCCCATGCTGCCCCGCCAATCCCCTTCGAAGCTGATGACGTGATTTGCACCAAGAGTATCGAGTATGTTATCGGCGCTGCACATGCCTCGGGGAAAAATTGCGCACGCAAGCAGCAAAAGGCACGCAACCAATTTCGATCGCTCGAAAAAGCATCTATCCTTGGGCCTCATGGTTTGCCGAATTCCCAGTTTCCCACGGTCCATGGCAGATTGATTCACAGCCTATGCAAACTCAGCCTTGCCGCAATCTTGCGTGCAGTCGGCTTATAGCCGCAGAACTCCTGGACATAAGCTTTGCCGCGACTGGCCATGGCCGATCTCAGATCACTGTTTCCAAGCAGCTCTACGATTCCTTCCACGAAAGCCGATTCCACATAATCGGCCAGGATGCCTCCGCCGGAGTCCCTGACCAGCTTTTCCATCTCGGGAATTCCCTTGCTTGCGACCACGGGAATGCCGCACCCAAGGCTCTCATATAATTTGGTCGGTGACATGACCTGGAAGCATGGCTTCGGAGGGACCGCGCAAATGCTGACATCGCAATAGGCAAGGTAGTCGCGCAGCACGTTGCGATCGAGTTGACCGGTGAAAATTACATGCTCGGTTATCCCCAACCTGCGGCATATCGCTTGAAGCTCCTCCTCTTCCCATCTGTCACAAACGCGTCCCATCAAAATCAGTTTGCAGTTGGGGATAGTCTTGATAACTCCGGCTAATACCCGGAGCATAAATTGCGGCTCCCTGGCAAAACCCATATTCCCGAAGTAGGTCAGAAGGAAATTCTTCTCTTTCAAATCCCGCAGGAAAGGCACCGGCGCCACCTTCTTGTCGGCCCAGTCCTCGGGAACACCCATCCCCGCCGCGACCATCTTCTCCGCCGGGATAAAGCGACACAGAGTTTCCTTGTGATACTCGCTTATGGGGAATACAAGGTCGCAGACGCTAAGGGCCTTTCCAATCAGCATGTTGAAAAGCCGCCCCTGCACCAGGTATTTGGCCCTGGCCAGGCTCTTGTTTGCCCTGTATGCCTCAAGACTGATGTCTCCCATCGGCGCCGTGTATTGAAAACAGAGCAGAAAGGGGAAAAATTTCTTGAGACGCGCCAACAGAAGAGCTTCCAGCGGCAGGTCCCTGACAAACACTATGCCGGCTTCACCCGCCCGGATAAGCTCGTAGAGCTGCAAAAGTTTTTGCCACTCCAGGATTCTGTTGATAATGCGGGCACAGAAATTGTCTGCGCGGATCTTTTTGCTGAGCAGGATGCCGGCATTTCGCCACCTGACGATATTGCCGCTTTGTCGATCACCCTGGAACAAAAACAGGATATCGAATTGCTTTCCCAACTCTTCGGAAAAAAGATATTCGAAATCCACTTCCCGGCAGGGGAAACGATAATAACTCAATATGACGATTCTTTGCTTTCTTAACATCTTCCGTTCTGCAAACCCTTCAGACACACGCCTGGATCTCGATTCGGCGCGTCGGGAAAAGCTTTCGACTCTTCTTGTCCATATATAGAATCAACACGAACAATCCGATCACGTGAGACATGAATCTTGGTTGATATTGTATGAATGCGCACAAAGCGATTTGAATGAATATCAATGAAAACATGGGAAGAACGGCAGTGTCGCGAAAATCAAAAAAAAGAACCGAATATACCAGCAAAACTAAAAAAAATACCGACGCGAAAATCGCCATTATTCCATGCATGGTAAACAGCTTGGATGCTATTTGAGCTACACTTGTGGATTCATATATGTTGCTGAGCCTGAGGTTTGCATCATAGTCATCCGGGGAAGTCCTGAATTCCGGAGAATAAAGTCCACCCGTTGCGCATAATATCGAATTGAATGCTATTTTCTTTATGAACTCAACCGGATACCGCTCAATATCCTGTACGAATTGTCGTGTCAGTATTTCATTTGCAGGCACGCCGAAAGGGTCTTCTATTCCATGGTCTCGCGCATAATCTCCGGCGGCCTTATCATCGTAGGCCCTGTGCCACCTGTTGTTCGGCAATTGCCCCAAACTTATGTACAGCACTCCCCCACCATTGGTTGACGAGAGCAGAAATTGCCCTCCGTGGCAGTATTGATAGGCAGGCCATGGCAGCAGGATGCCCGCGCAGGCAATTACGATGGCCATCAAACTTCTAATGGGAAAAGGCCTCGATATCCGAATCGATGCAAAAACGCATATTAAGTAAAATGCACTGAAAAATAAGCCTTCCGGCCGGAAATTACAGGATATCAACAGCATAATTAATGCGTGAATATATTTTTGCCTGATGTGAAAAAGGCCGGCAAGGAACACCAGGAATGCGACAATGCCATCCGGCCATTTCACAGACAAAATCATCGCATAATAGAAAAGCAGCCCATAAAAAAGAAAAAGCCTCAGCGTGGAATCGAGATCCGGAATTTCGCAACAGCGATAAACAATAAACAAGGAGATAAGAAACAGGAAATATTGAAATAGAAGAATCCAGAAGACAAAAGATGCCCCGAATAAATATTTCATTGCAGCCACGAGAATGGGATATCCCCAAATCGGATAGGTAGCCACACCATGGTTGGAATCATAGGAGTATTGCATGCTATTGACGATTTCGCCCGCAATGGCGCAATGTCTCGACCACGTGCCCTGCTCTGCCTGGTGGTAATAATTCAGCCAGAAACAGGCTGAGATGAGAATGCACAAACTCAGATGCACTGCGACATTCAAAGGGGACTGATTTACAACCTTCATTACGCTGCTTTTTTGCATCGAGGGTTAATTTTGTTCACCACACTCTTTTACGGCTTGCCGCAACAGGTATCCCCGGATTCCGGCCGCTCGGCCCTGCGGAAGGAAAAAACCCGGAACAGAAACCCGGCATTGATGTCCAAAGACATCATTCGTCCTATAATTTTCTGCCAGACCCCGGTCATCTTACAAAGATTTTCGACGAACGGTCCCTTGTCGTTAATACTGAACCTCGGCAAATAGAATAGATGGTGATTACTGATGTCAATTAATTCCTGTCGTGTGGTAAACGCCATCGAGTAGCCGTTATCCAGGAGAATTTCGGGGCCATCGCTTATCGTGCTGCCGTCCGGATATGAAAAGTATTTTATCTCCCCTTTGGTCCATTGCGACAACAAGAGCTTTGATTCCCTGATTTCACGCAGCAACTCATCTTTCGAACATCTGTCCATGCACGCGTGGTTGACCGTGTGACTTCCTATTGTAACCAGGGGATTGGCGGCCAGCTTGAAGATGTCTTCTTTCGTCATTGCTTCCCGTTCCAGGGGCATGACCTTCTGCAACTCCTTGATTCTGGCGAATCGCTCGGCTTCGGGCATTGATTTGAAGGCTTCAAGGGCCGGCACTCCATTCAGGCCCATCGACTTGCTTCTAATTACGTAAGTCCACCAGAATACACCGTTTTCAACTGCTTCCGTGGCAATGAAAAAGCATGTGGGAATTCGATATTTTTCAATCACAGGGATGACATTTATCAGGTTCTCCCTGTCCCCGTCGTCGATACTCAAACAAACTGCGCCTGGAGGAACAACCTTGTGGTTGGCTAAAATATCGTAAAGTTCTTCGACGGAGATAAAATGATATCCCTTTCTTATAAGCCACTTGATACATCTCTCGAGGAGTCGCGCCGGCGGGTTGTGAACATAAATGCAGGAGATAAGATTAGGCAACCTGGATTTTTTCGTATACCAGGCAACTATTCCCGTCACTAAAAAAAACCACCCCAGAATGAAGCACGCCGGGTTCCTTAGCCTTTTCAACGTGAAACCGATAATCTTAAATTCCTCCAGGTTGCGTATGCTCGGTTGAAGTAAAAAACCTAAGGTTGCAAATCAGCGCCATCACCGGGAAAAGCGTATAATTGAAAAGGCCGTGCATCAGACCGTTTGTTAATCCATCGATATAAGCAATGAAAACTATCGTCGAATAGAAAAGCAAATCCCTGTGGAGCATCCCACCTGCGCGAACGCTTTTGTAGCCTAGCGACTGCAGCAGCAATAGATGAAAGACGAGATAACCCACCAACCCGACTGACGACAGCAACTGTACATGAACGTTATGAGAACTAGCGGTTTTCGTGTTGGTCATGCCCACTCCGGCCCCAAAAAGCGGCTGGGCGTAAAAATTGGGCAGATCCGCCTTCCACAGGCCTACACGTCCATAGATGGAATTCTTGAAGAAATCCATGTCCGTTAATCTCGTGCTCGATTTTTCGATTGTGTCGATCGAAGTGGAATAGCGCTGTTTTTTGTCCAGTTCGCGGCCGCTTTCGCGATAATCGCTGTCAGTGACAACCGTTTGAAGCCAAATCGTTCCCAACAGGCTAAAGATTATGACAATCAGGAAAAAAACCCTCCCCAGACCCTTTTTGACGATAAGACAAATGACCGGAGAGCAAAACAGGCAAAACAACAAAGCCCGCGGAAAACAGAACAGCAGGCCCGCAAAATTGACAACCGAGAGCGAAAGGAATCTTTCTTTTCTTGCGCTCCACAGGAGAAATATCGCCAGGGTGAACAGGGTGCCGCTCTCAAGCCCTCTGAAGAGGTCCACTCGTTGGCGCGTTACGGCAAATATGACGACAACCGCTGCTGCCATTACCGTTATGGAAAACAGGAGATGAGTTCTGAACGACCTGTATTCGGCCTCGCTGTTAAGCACTACGCGGACGATAAAATAAGTCAGGGTCGGAACGCCGACGATGTGGAAATAACAATAGCCGCTTCTGTGAATGTCGCTGCTCGTGAACAAAAAAGTCAAAGCGATGAGTGCGAAGGACAAAACGATGAGGTCGAGAGACGAAAATCTGTATTTCAATTGCCCGAGGACGACTTTGAGCAGGCAGATAACCGCCAGTACCAGGATGGCCTCCACGTAAAGGTCGATTGCAACCAGCCCGGCAACCTTGTAGCTCGGCAATATTGCATCGAAGGGAAGCAGCATAATGGCCGTTTTGAACCCCAGCGGGGTGTCATATACTGCAAGCAAGGCGAACAACAGAAGATTTATCAGTAAAACTAATAACTTATAATCCGCATTAGGCTGATTCCATAAAAAAATGGACTCCACGATTACTGTCAATAGCATGAATATGCATACTGCGTTGGATGCGCCGGAATCCCGTCCGTTATCGCCGGGGCGTGCCTGACACAGGAGTGCCGAGTTGTTTGCGAGGACCTGAATCATCTGCCCGAGAAGACTCCGGCGAGTTTTCTCCATTGCATGCCGTACAGAAGCGCATAGACGCTAAGACAATACACCGACCCGGTTATCGCGGCGCTTGCAAGCAGTGGATAAGAAGAGAACAGACGGGTCGTAAGCAATACCAGTGGAGCAAGCCCCAGACAGACAACGGGGCACAGTATATAGTCCCGGTCCCAGCGGAGCAGGTTAAAGTAACGGTGAATAAAATATCCGCTTACCAAAAGGGAAACTATCACGCTGCAGGAATTGGCAATGGCGGCCCCATTGATTCCGTAGCGCGGAATCAGCACGGCGTTCAGGCTCACATTTGCGATGCAGCCTGCCGCCGATGCCGCAAGTGGGGCCTTGGTGCGTCCGGCGCTGACCAGGATCTCGGAGGTCGGACCCAGCAGGCATGAAATCATCAAGCCGGCCGCAAGGATCGCCATGGCCCGGGAACCGTTCGAATAGGCATCCCCATAAAGCGCGGTCAGGATTTCTTTCGAGAGCATGACCAGGCACAGAAATACAGGGAAGGAAATCTGAAAAATAATTTTTGTTATTTTCCCGTACAGGAGCCCTAGTTCGTGTTTCGAACCGTTGGACACGACGGATGAGAAAGCAGGCAGGGCAAGGTAGGAGAACGCCTGGGGGATAATGGACAGGATAACCGAGAGGGATGCGGCCGCCGCATATATGCCGACTTGGGATGGAGGCAGAAAGCAGCCTATCAGGAGCTTGTCGATTTGAGTGTAGACCACCCAGACCAACGACTCTATCCCGAGAGGCCATGACAGGCGGAGCAACTCGATTACCGCCGTCAATTCCCGGATTCGGACCAGGAATCTCATCCCCAGCTTCTTCTTGATGCTCCGGGCTATCAGGACGAAAACCAGCAGGGAGGACATTCCAAAAGCGATATACGCCCCGGAAAGCTCGAACCCGAACCGAATCAATGCCAAAAAAAACAGCAAGGTCAGCAGGCCGGGCAGCAGGTCCTGGAATATCACCCTCGGCCATGTTCTGCCGTATCCTCTGAAAGCTGCCGTGAGGACGGAAGTGATCACGACCGGCGGGATGATCGCGGAGGTGAGTTTCAACATTCCCGAGATCTCGGGGATATGGAATATCTTAACTGAAACAAAGTCCGCGCAGGCGTATACCGCGGCCGACAAAAAAAGCGCAGGTCCCAGACATGAATATATCGCTCCCCTTACCAGGCGGTGAGGCCCATCCTGGCTGCCCGACATGTCTATTTTAGCGATAAGGCTCGGCAGCACGCCGGGGATGCCGAGATTTGAGACGATTGCCGCTATCTGCAATATGGAAAGTCCCAGCAAGTAAATGCCGAAACGATGCGGCGAGAGGCTTCTCGCCATTATGATGCTGGAAACCATTGCAACCAGCTTGCCTGCCAGGATGCCGGCAAATACAAGGGAGCTGCCTCTGAGGAACCTTGTCAGCACCGTGTCCCTCCGGCATAGTGTATTGCTTCGGCGAAACCTTCCGCCATCTTGTCGTAGTTGTTCTTGAGTTCGAAAATCCGGCGTGAGTTGAAGCCCATCTGGGACAGGTCCAGTTCGATGATTTTCTCCATCGCGCGGAAAAGTCCGTAGACGCTGCCATTGGGTACGATCAGCCCGTTAAGGCCAGGCGCCACCAAATCGTAGGACGCCCCGACCGAATCCGTTGAGATGACTGGAAGGCCCATGCTCAGCGCTTCGTTTATGACCAGCCCCCATCCTTCATACGAATTGCCCATTATACGGCTCGGAAGGACGAATACGTTGGCCCGGGCGTAAATTCCCCTCGTGGCGGAAGGCTCTATTGCGCCCAGGAACTTGACGCCGTCGATTTCAAGCATCTCGCACAGTTTTTCGCACTCCGCTTTGAAAGGACCTTCACCCGCGATGAGCAAAAAGACGTCTTTTCGGCGACTGCGCAGCAGGGCAAAGGCCTTTATCAGAACGTCCAGGCCTTTCCAGACGATTATACGGCTGAGATAGAGAAATGTAAGACCCGAAGGCTGGTCTTTTTCGAATGTGTTTTCGGAATGGGGCTGTTTTTGCTGGTCCACGGCACACTGAAGGACCCCAAAAACGCCTTCGGCCCTTCCTCTTTTCGCAAGGACATATTGGCGGGCCTTCGTTCCCCCCGCTACTACCGCGTCACACCTGGCGATAATCTCCCGGCCCACGAACCTTCTAAAACGGCAAAACACACTCTTTGGGCTCATTCCCCGATAAATGCCATCCCGCCATTCTTCTATCCACAGAACCACTTTCTTTCGGAAGAGCATGGCATAGAAAAACGCCGCCACAGTCCTGACCGAAGTGGATACGGAGGTTACGACCACCTCCGGTTTTTCCCGGAGCAGGGCGTGCATGATTCCAACCAGCCCGGGACGCAGCCTGATCACCGCCTGCCCCTTGGCCCGCGCGGCATCCGGACGATTGGGATACGTGTTGGCCGCGCTGTCGTGAATTACCGAAATATCAAATCGCTTCGACAGGGTTTCAAAAAACTCATCCCTGTAGTGCGCGTAGCCAGCCTGAAGAAACACTATTTTCGACATAGAGCCTGGAATTTCAAAGCGTGAATGATTCTTGGCAAGGCGAGAATCTTGGATATAGCTCCGCAAACCCGGTCACAATCTCCAGTGTCGGTTGCACTCCGGGCAGAGGCGGCCTGACTGATACTCATACCTGAAAACCGGCCGGTGGATGTTCCGGGAATGTGAACTTTGTGTGACATGACAATGGCAAACCTGCCGGGTTGCAAAGCTCACGCGACGCTGCAGCGCGCGGCGGACCGGCTTGCCCGTTATTCTTACGGGCTGCTGCGCCGGCGCATGAATGTTTGCGCAGTGCTCCTTAATTGTGTCTCGGGTGGCCCGGATATCTCTTATCCAGGCGCGAAGCGCCGGAGGTAACTATATAAAACAGCAGTTTCAAGGTAATTGGCTCGGGATGGACAGGGCGGCAGGTATGTCTCCAATCCCAGATGTCACCAGCCGAACACTGGCGCGAGCAACGGCGCTCATGGCACTACCACCACGTCTCCTCTTTCCAGGACTATGTTTTCCTCGATACGTAAGCCCTTTTTCACTTTATTGTAGTGAAACGGAAGGTGCAAGGTTTCCTGGCCGGAATTGCGCACAACCATGATATTGCTCTCCTGGGCAAAGGTCGTCAGCCCACCGGCCATTGCGAGTGCCTGAAGCACCGTCAGCGGTTTAGAAACATTGTACATGCCGGGCTTATTTACCTTTCCAACGACGTAGTATTGCAGGCTGCCCAGTTGCGTGATGCTCACGGAGGCGACGGCCGCCGGGATGTATTCGTGAATGCCTTGTTCCAGTGCCTCTTTAGCCTGTGCGGTTGTCAAACCTCCGACCTGCACGTCGCCAACCAACGGGAAAGATATTTTTCCGTCAGGCCTGACCACAAGACCCGTGCGGTTAAGCGATTCTTCGCCATAGACACTGACTTCCAGCACGTCGCTTGGACCGATTTTGTAGTCATTCGAGATTTCCGCATTTTCAACGGCCGGTTTTGCCGGGTTCTCCAAGGCTTTGGGCTGAGTTCTCCAGTTGGAGGCGCACCCTGCCGTAATAATTGCCGCCAAAATCAATGCATGTATGGGCTTCACCAAGGACTATCCTTCCAGTTGTTTCTTGAGGTCCAAGGCCGTCTTCCGGGAAACGGCATCCAGGTTTTCCTGCAGCGCCTTTTCGAGATAACGGCTTGCTTCACGCGTTTCCCCTTTTGTTTTGGCAATGATGGCGGCATGGAAATTCAGGGAGCCGGTGTCCGGGTGCGAGGATAACGCGGTTTGAATGCGGTACCATGCGGCTTCGATATCACCCTGTTTGAATGCCACCCAGGCAGCAGTATCCAGAAAGGCGGGATTGTCCGGCTGCCTGGCGATTGCCTGTGCCGCCAGGTTCGCCGCTTTCTCCAAGTCCTTGGGGTCCGTTCTGTACTCGGCGTAAAGATACGCCAAATCGTTCATGACCGATGGGGACCCCCCGGATTTACGTAACAGCTCGTCGAGGAGCTTGCCCGCTTCGTCGAAGCGGCCTTGCTGCTCGTAAAGCATGGCCAGGCTGAGGCCGTTCGATGGAGACGAACTGATATGGTACATTTTTTCCATTTCAACGATCGCGGAATCCAGCTTGCCCTGGGCGGCAAAGACAATGGCCATCGCGCGGTGAGGATCGCTCCAATCGGGGGCAAGTTCAATGGCCTTGGCAAACGCTTTTTCGGCTTCGGCGGGGTTTTTATGCTGAGCGTGAATTTGTCCTATGAAGTATAGAGCAACAGGTGACGCCTTCCTCTTGGCGGCCTCCGATTGGACAAGGGCCAATCCACCCTTATAATCGCCTTTTTCCGTATACGCCGCAACCAGGTTCGGGATGGCCCCTTCCCACCCATCTTTCGCCGAGAGGGCGCGTTTGAACCAGTCGAGCGCTTTATCGGACTTCGATTGTGAAAGCATCAACTGACCCATTTCCATTGGGCCGGCCGCGGAATCGGGGGCCAGTTCGACCATCCGGCGAAAATCCTGCTCCGCCTTCGAGAACTGTGACTGGGACGTAAGCACCCTTCCTCGCGATCTTAGAAACAACAGGTTTTCCGGCTGCAGCTCCAGCCCTTGGTCCAGGACCTTTATGGCCTGTTCCAGGTCACCTTTGGCCAACAGTAATCGAAGGTATTCGAGTCTGAGATCGTTGTTTGCCGGCTTTGCCCTGATTCCATCATTAAGAGTATCCGCGGCCAGGGAATTCTTCCCGTTAAAAAACTGGCTTCTTGCCAAAAGAATCCTGACCGAGACATCATCCGCCCGTCCCGATACCGCCTGTTGCAGGTGTATTTCGGCTTCCTCGTATTTGCCTCCCTCCAGCAGAAGCCTACCTAGCATAAGGTGAGCATCGAAATTGCCCTGGTTTTGTTTGAGCACCTCTCCACAGATTTCGGCAGCAGTATCTCTTTCGCCTTGATCGGCTATAATGGAAGCTTTACCCAAGAGAAGCTTCTCCTTGCCGGCGGGCTTGACATCGAGCTTCAGGGTCGCCTCGATACGCGCCAACGAGGCGGCGCTATCCCCCCTGGACTGAAATATCTCAACCAGCCCAAATACAGCGTCCACATCGGCAGGATCCCTTGCCAGGATCGATTCGAGGACATTCTGAGCTTTATCATTCTTCGCCTGCCGGCGATAAAAACCTGCCTTGGCCTTGAGCATTTCGGTATCGTCAGGAAGCTTTTCATAGGCGTCCTCGGCCTCCTCCTGCATCCTCAACTCTTCGAAAACCCTTGCGCGCAAAAGAACGACGGAATTCTCACCATTGGCGCTTACCATCGAGTCCAACTCTTTAATCGCACGTGCCTTATCGCCATGATCGGCCGCGAACTTTGCAAGGAACAGGTAGGAAAAAACCGCCTTGGGTTCAAGATGACGAGCTTTCAGCGCGGCCTCTTCCATTGACTTGAAATCACCCGCCGCCTGCAGTGAAATAGCAAGCAGCCTCTGCATTTCGGCGTTTGCATCGGCCTCTTTGGCCTTCCTTAACACTTCGATGGACTGCTCGTACTGCTTGAGCATAACATGCGCGGACGCCTTGACAACGGCGATTCTGGTCTCGAAAGACTCGGGCTTGCCTATCTTGGAAATCTCCTCCAGCGCCATTTCCGGCTGGGAGCCGCAAACCAGCGCCGCTATCTCCAGCCTGGCTTCGTCCAGGCCGGGGTCCAGCTCCAAGGCCGCGCTCAGGGTATGGTAGGCTTGAGGATACTCTTTTCTGGCAAGGAAAGCTTTTCCCAGCGCAAGGTACGCGCCCGCGCTTTTCGGATCGAGTTGCAAAGCGTTTTTGTACTGCAGGATTGCCCGCACCGTGTCGCCCGTTTCCATGAGCCGGTCGCCACGCGCCACAAACCTCGCGGACTTTTCCTCCTTGCTGCTGCACCCGGAAAAACAGAGCAGCAGAGGAATGCAAAGCAGGATTGCAAGTATACGGGTCCTGGTATCCATGATGGTCTCCATAGCCCGGTCCGGTTGCTTTCAGTCCGCCAAGAAGCGGCGGATTTGGCGCGCGGGCCCGGCAAAAGCGGTATTATCATCGCGGTCTGTATTCGCCGTTCAAATCCTTCGACTTGACATCATTGAAGACCAGGCCGAGAACTTTTTCACGGGGAACCGCTTCCATGGTGTTCTCCACGCTGGTCCGGGAGGTGTGCCCCGCCCTCGCTACCAGGATTATGCAATCCACGTACTCCGAAAAGACGAGCGCGTCAGGCAAACCGTTCATGGGAGGTGTATCGAATATGATGTACCGGTCCTCATAGCGTTCCTTGAGTTCCCTGACCAGGGCTTCCATTTTGGCGGAGCCGATCAGTTCCGGGGCCTGCAGGAGCCTGCCGCCCGCCGGCAGGACCGTTAGTTTCTCGATTCCGGGATTTATCATAATCTCTTCAAGGCTGTTCTCCCCGGCGAAAAATGACGTCAGGCCGGGTACCCCCTGCTCCATGCCGAACAGGGTGTGAATGGAGGGATTTCTGAAATCGAGGTCCACCAGCAGGGTGGTCTGCCTCGAATCCCTGGCAATACTTATCGCCAGGTTTGTCGCGATAAGACTCTTCCCCTCGCCGGCGTCGAACCCCGTGACCTGAATCGTGGACCAGCCTTGAGGCCGGGTCCGATTGAAAAGCTGGGTCCTCAGTATTTTGAATTGCTCGGCAACCTGGTTGTTTTCATCGAGCACAATCCTGTTCTTGGACAAAGCCCCGGGGCGGACCGCGATCACTTTCGTCCTGGAATAAACAGGGCATGAAACTCCCATTCGCGCAAGCTGCGGGGCCATCGTTTCACAGTCGCATTTTTCCGCGCCGTTGTGCTCACGTGTAAATCGTCTAAGCCATCGCATATCTGTTCTTCTCTCGAACCTGCCGGAAATTCATGGAATTTTCTTTTGTACCAGGCGACCGAGCTTCGCGTAAACAACATCGAGGTCCATTACGAAAAGGTGGACGGCCAGGACCACGCCGATTACGCCGCATATGCTCGCTGCGCCGAGGATCACCCTCCGCCTCCGTGCTGCGGCCAAATCCGCCTCGGTCAACATTGCCGGTATGATGGAAAGGATCGGGAGCCTGCTTAATTTTTGAATGTCTTCCAGATCGTGGACTTTTTTATCGGAGAACTCCCGCGCCGCGGCCGTTCCAACCGACAAGCCCAGAGCCAGGACGGCGCCGGCCAGTATTATAAGGACTCGGTTGGGTTTCGCAGGTTTTTCCGGCAGAAAGGCCGGCTCGACCACCTGAAAGGATTCCCCCTTCCTGTCTTCTTCCATCCCCTGGGAAACTTTTGCGGCCAGCAGTTTCTGCTCTATGGTGGTGCAGTTGTACTTGACCGATTGGTATTCCGCTTCCATCTCGCTAAAGTGCTTGGCGACCAGGGGCATGGAATGCAGCTTCTCCAAAAGACTTTTGGTATCCTTTTCCACTTGCAGTTTCTCGGTCTGCAACGACGAAATGGAAACGGAAATCTTATCCAGCTCGGATTGCAGGGTGATGTAGGCCGGGCTGGTAGGGGCCGGGGTGCTCTTCGAAGTTGCATGGCGGCCCTTCTGCAAATCGGAGATCTGACCCTGTATCCTCTTTATTTCACGCTCGGTGCTCTGCACCTGGGGATGTTTGTCGGTGTAAGTGGATTTGAGGTTGGCCAATTTGGTTTCAGCCGCCTCGAGATTTGCCGCCAGTTGATCGTATCCCAGGCCCCCCTTGTTTTCCGATTCAAGAAGCGTGATCTCCTGGTCCTTCGCTTTGACGGCCGGGTGGCTGGAGGAATACTTCGACAATGCCTGGGCGCGTTCCAACTGGACCTGCTGCAACCGCTCCGATGGGGTCATCACCTTGGCGTATGAACTGCTCGCATAGGGGTCCAACATTGCCTGGTTTCCCTTCAGAATCGAGCGCTGTTCCTCTGACGAGCGAATTTGCATGTCGATGTCGCTCGTTCGCTGGGTGAACCTTTCCAGCTTCTGCATGTTGAGGGCGGAATATTCCGGCAGCTCTTCCAGATGCTCCTTCTGAAAAGCCGCGAGCCTGCTCTGCAACTCATCCATATGCACTTTTTCCTGCTTGAGCTGCTCCGTCAAAAATTCCGTGGTGCCGCGAGCGACCTTCTCGCGCGACTCAAGGTTCTTTTCGAGGTAAAAGGAAACGATCTCGTTGGTAACGGCCTGGGCCTTCTTCGGGTCTTCATCCTCATAGGAGAGGCTGAAAGCGATAGTGAGAAGAACCGGCTGACTCTGGGTTTCCTTGTTGATTTCAGCATTGATCGTCTGGAATGAAATCCGCTTGCGGATTGCGTCCACCAGTTCTTCGGTGGTGAGCTTCTTGGCTTTATTCGGAAGAAGATCGTATTTTTCGGTCAACTTCAATATCTTAGAACGGGATGTCACTTCCTGTGTTATGGACTGAATCCGCTCCTGCGCATACGTGGTGACGGTCGAAGGCACCAGGGCCGATGGTATCTGCTGGTTCAGGATAAGAATGGTCGCTGTTGACTTGTAAACGTTCGGTAATACGTAGGCAACTATTGCCGTTAATGCTGTAAGGGATATAAACGGCCATATGAACCAGGCCTTACGTCTTCGAAAAATTTTCTTTACTCTTTCAAACTCTTGTTCCTGCCCCATGGTTTCGATCTATCCTTATTTCTATAGGGCCTCCGGGCAATGAGCCACCCGGAGCGAGCGGGCAACCCCGATCTCCCGCCGCAAGCCTTTGCCGTCCGTGACAAATATCACCACGGCCCCGGACCTGGCATTTTTAATTGGCCCCGCGGCGCCGTCAAAAACCGTGGCCGCGGATAACCACCGGGAAAAAGTTTATTGAGATTTCATTACAGATTCATGTCACTTCTGTGGAGAATGGGTGACTTGAGGCGAAAGGGCGAGAGACGCGTTCATCATTGGGCCCTGTCCTTCAGTGTTCGATTTGCCGGGGGGCATGCGGATTGCTGCCGGAATCTCGTACTGCGCCGCAAACCGGCCGGCATTTCGAATTTGCCCGACCATCGAAAAATATAACAAAATTCAAAATTAGATAAGCCGCTAAAACGGCAGTGCGGAGTTTCAATATATAATATATACACCGTATTTGACTTGGCTGCCGCTTATGCGTACGGGATCATCCGGAACCATCCTTTTGTGGATGGCAACAAGCGCACGGGGTTTCCTGCCGCCTATGTCTTTCCTGGTGAACACTTCACCCATAAGCTGTTGATTTGACTGAATGCGGGATTATCGAAATTGATCAAAAATGGCGCTGGGACGCACGCAAAAACGCGGGTCAATACTAAATTTGCCTGAATCTATGGGTGCCGACCGGAGTGGCAGTGCTTGAGCAAGTCGCCCATCAATCCTTCGCTGTTCTTCAAGTTTATGGCGCTTGACGCTATTAGTGCCTTGCGCTAATGTTACTTGCATGATTCGGACATTCAAGTGCAAAGAGACTGAGAAAATTTTCAGGCGCCGGCGCTCCCCGAAATTGCCTGCCGATATTCAACGGATTATCATGCGCAAATTGACCGCGCTGAATGCTGCGCCAAGCCTCAATACCCTTCGCGTTCCACCGGGAAACCATTTCGAGGCACTGGGCGGAGAGCGGGAGGGCCAATACAGCGTCCGCATCAATGACCAGTGGCGCATATGTTTTAAGTGGCATGAGGGAAATGCATATGATGTCGAAATCGTCGATTATCACTAGAGAGGGGGAAGATCCCGTGGTCGAAGAGAAAATGGCGCCTATCCACCCCGGCGAGATTCTTAAAGAGGACTTCATGGCCCCCATGGGAATCAGCCAGTACCTCTTGGCCAAGGACATCGGAGTTGATCCCCGGCGGATCAACGCGATCATTCATGGAAAGCGCGCCATTACTGCCGATACGGCTCTGCGCCTCGGCCGCTACTTTGGAATCGAGCCCGAGTTCTGGATGAATCTTCAGACCCATTATGATCTTGAGATAGAGTCCGACCGTCTGGCCGGGAAGTTGGAGCAGGAAGTAAAGATACATTCGGCGGCTTGAGAGAACAAGAAAGGGCTACGCTCATCACGTAACCCCTTGAATTTTCTGGCGGAGTGGAAGGGACTTGAACCCTCGGCCTCCGGTGTGACAGGCCGGTTCCGGTACGGAATTTCACCCGTCTTTGGCTTGATTTTAAGCGATTTTTGATGATTGAGATTGATTGAAATGGAACTGGAAAACCCCACAAAAACCCCACGATTTCCGGGTTCCAATGGGCGAGGAGCTAGTCCTATCCGGTGGTTAACAGCCAAACTGGAAGTGCACGGCCTCCTGATTCCGAGCTCTTTCCAATGGGGATAAGGCTCGAAAGATGGTAAATGGTGTTCTCTTTTCGAATCGCCATTTGTCGGCTTGAAAGCTTAGGATCCTGTCTTAAAATCGAATGCTATCGCGTAAACCTTTCAAAGCATTAGCTTGCCGAGTTTTCACGATTCGCAGTGAACGTCTGTCTGAACTTCTCCGACTTAAGGCGATCTTTGATAAGATCATCTTCCAACTCCAGGCTACGCTTGAGCTCCTTGAGGTCACACTTAAACAACTTGCGGATATCGAGCAGAGTTGAAGACAGGTGTGCCCCGTTTCCTGACACGAACTGCATTGTTTCTTCTTCCAGCCTCGACACGGGAACGATTAGGTCCACCAACCCCAACTCTAAGGCGTCCTCTGCGGAAAAACTCTTCCACTGCAGCACTTCTGTAGCTTTTCGAATCCCGAGCAGGCGCGGCAAAAAATACCCGCTTCCTTTTGTAACCAGTCCGATGTCCATGTTAGGGTTCTCAAATATAGTGTCTTCTGCAACAATGCGGTAGTCATAAGCCAACCCGGTATTCAGATAGAACAGGGAGACCGTCCCTTGTCCAGCGAAAACTGTCATGCGATTGAGAACCGATAATGAAAGAATGAAATTGTTGACCACGTTCAAAAATCGGTCCAGATAATGGATTGTTTCCCGATCGCCCGAAAGTATTCTCGACAGAAAGCGGTTGTGCTCAATGTGCAGGCCCTGCTCAGAACGAGCAAACATGACCAAAGCCTTGTATGCCTTGCTTGAGAGAACTGAATCCATATAATCATAGAAAGAAAAAGTGTCTCCAAGGTTCTGGGTCAAATGGAAGATATGTTGTTTCTCCCGAATCACCAGGATCTCATTATGAAGAAAAGAAGAAAACTGCTCATTGTCCGTGGTGAGCATCTCTTGAGCTTTCATTGTTTACTCCAGAATCTTCGATATATTCTGAAAAAACATGGCCGCTATGAAATGTGGTCATCGTGACCCTCAGGAATTTCTTCAGGCGCATCCCGCCCAAACTGGTTACAGACTTCTCTTAAGCCAGTTCCAATTGGGATCTGGAAATAGAGCCTTTATTCGCTTTCAGCTCCTTCGACGGCTTATTCATCAGCGGCCACTTATCATCAGCGGGCAGGCACCGGGCAAGTGAGACGATCATTTCCTCGGCCATGTTGAAATCAATCTTTCCCGTGTTCAATGTCAGGTCATAGTTTCGGGTGTCAGACCAGTCGAGACCGGTGAAGGTTTTTATATATCTGCCGCGATCCCGGTCCGAGCGCTCGATCATTTGAATGGCTTCACTCTTGCTTTTAGCTTTGTAGACGCTCATGACCCGCTCTACGCGAAATTTCAAAGGAGCGTGAACCATTATGTTCAGAAGCGGGACCCTGCCGCGCAGCAGGTGGAAAGCTCCGCGGCCAAGAATCACGCAGGGACCCTTGAGCGCCAGTTCGGTAATGATAAGGCGCTCGACTTTCGCTAAATCTTCATCCTGGATCCAGAGCGGCCGAGGGGTGTACATGCGATAATGGCCCGCCATCGTGAAGCTCCACATCAGTTTTTCCCCAAAGCTCTGTATGTGTTCTTCGCGATCTTCGATCTCGGCTTCCGTGACGCCCAGTTCCCTGGCCGCCTGCTCCAGGATCTGACGGTCGACGTAGGCATAGCCAAGCCGCCTTGCGACCAGTTTTCCTATACAAGTCCCTCCGCTGCCGAGTTGGCGGGTTATCGTGATCACGGCTCGTTCAGGAATGGCTCTCCTGTGATGCTGGAGTGCAAAATGCCGGTAGGACAAGAGATCAGATGTGTATCCGTTTTTGCGTCTTTTTCGATCCATTGACGGTCCTCTCCCGCCCGGAACGATTCCGGACCTTCTCCTGTAATGGCATCGTCTCGGTGGCCATGGGAAACGCTGACTACCGAAGTGAAGAAGAATATGGCTCCAACCAAAATGACAAACAAAAATACTGGAATTAAACCGCGCCGCATCTCTGCACCTCAATTCCGGGGCCCAGGCGGTTGCGGCCCACAGATGCTGATGCCGGGCCATCGTTTGGGAGGCCGGGGCTTCCCTCTCAAAGCTTGAAATTCGCGAGAGGGTCCTCTTTGAATGAGTAGAATCCACTGCAAAGCACCATCCCGTCCACCCGTTTAAAAAATATGGTCTTCTTAAGCTCTTTTTTTGAGTTCGGGAGCGGCCAATTGTAATCGGTATAGCCATGGCCTCTCTTGTTCGCCCTGGTAGTGACCTCTTTTACGACGGCCCTGCCCTCCGAATCCGTGATACCTGCCAGGTTAAACCCGACAAGCTGCTTCCAATATGGGTGGGCAAGAAGTTTTCCATCAATGTCCAGCACGAAAATGTAGCGTCTTCCCGCAACGAAGGAACCTTCAGGGTCTCCTATTCGCGCCAGAGTCTCGTCCTTGCCGGCACTTCGGTACAAAGCAATAGCCCTCTGAACCCATTGTCTCACCTCGACTCTTGCACGACTTTCCATTCTTTTCTCCTGGTTGGTCCTTGATCGCTGTCGGTGCCGCGAAATACTTTTCTATGCGTGTTGCCGCGATAAAGGGATGCAATCAGTTTGAACATGGTCATGAACCCGGTTACTATGACTCTCCGGAATTGCTACACAGGTTGTCCTCCGTCTTTGGGCATCGTAAAAACGAAATTCGAACCGCTCCGAGCGGCCTCGTACCAAATGTCGCCTCCGTGCCTGCGTATTATTTCCCGCACCAGATAAAGTCCGAGGCCCGTACCTGAATTACCGCCAGTCCCGAGGGAGCCGAATTTGGTGAAAAGCTTTCCACGCAGGTTCTCCGAAATCGGCTCCCCGCTGTTATAGACACTTAAACGGTGGCGATCGCCGTGATCCTCATAACCGCAAATAATCGAGCATCCTCCGCCGTATTTGACGGCGTTTTTGAGTAGGTTCCTATATACGCTTTTGAACCAAATCCTGCTCGCATGAATCGTTACCGTTTCTGCCGAAACATCCGTCCTTTGATATTCGACAGTGATATTTCTTGCCAGAATTTCATCCGCCAGTTCTTTTAATACAGGGTCGATGATCTCGTTCCTGAGATCAAGCGGCTCCTTTCGAATTTCCCCAAGTCCATCGATTAAAGCTGCCCTGGCAAGGTAGTCCTCCACAATGCCCGTGAGACTGACCGTCTGTCTCATCAAGCTTTTTACCTGCCTTTCCACTTTCTCATTCATGGCTCCAAACGTTCCTCGTATAAGAAGTTTCAGGCCTGCCGCAAGAGAGGTCAGCGGCCCCCTCAGATCGTGAGACAGCGTCATGAGAGTTTGCAGGACCTTATCTCTGATTTCCCGGTTTTGCTCCTCAGCTTCCTGTAGTTTTCTCCTCAGTTCCCCGAGTTCGGTAAATTCCCGGAGCAGCCCGTCGAAAAACATCTTCTGATCCGGCTCCTTCCTCAAGTTTACCTTTATACTGGCCAGGAATCGGCTTCCATCTCGTCTTTGCATTTCCATTACAAGATCTTCCATGCAACCATGCGCTCCGATATATTTCTGAAGTAGGGGCCACTCGCCTGGATCACCAAAAAGCGAAGCTATCGAACCAATCCCATGCATTTCGTTCTTGTCAGTATAGCGAAACATATCGACTCCCGCCTGATTTACCGCGATCAGTCGCCCGTCGTCCCCGGTGGTGAAAAGCATATCGCCAATACATTCAAAAAACCTCGTATGGTTGGAACCTGATTGGTCAGAAGTCCCGTTTTCGCAGCATTGTTGTGGCTTCTGCATCCTTTTTGTCCCCTTCAGAGGAGTGGACCTGATTAACCATATTTTCTTTTAGACTTTGGCGACAGTATGAGTGTAAGCACAACCACAGAAACAAATAGTTTAATAAAAAAAACCTAAATCACGATGAATTAATCTGGTGGTTAAATCTAACAATTACTGTGTTAGATTTTCTGGACTAGTCGAGTTCCCAATATTAAGCTCCTCTTGATTCCATACCGTGTGACTTATAAGCCCAAGACTTTCAAGCTCCGAACTCAACTCTCTTCCCAAAACGCTCTCGTCACCGGCATTTGACTTCCACTGAAGATGAATGCTGATGTCCGTTGCATATCTTGCATTCCAGAATATATTCACTTTCAACAGGTTATTATCATCTGTGCATAGATACATCTGCCGACAGATATCCAAAGCTTTCTCGGCTTCGATAACCCCAGCCGTCCTGGCGATTATTTTTCCAGCCATATCTTGCTAATTTTCTTTCCATCTCAGCACCTGCACTCTTTATAGTGAAGTTGCGGGAATCGCCTAATCTAGCTGTATCCTGGCTGGGGGCGGGGGGCTCAGGAGGGAGGAGGCGATTCACGCAACCCCTGCCGGTACCTACAGCCATATTCATGCCAGTTAGCTTGGGCTTGGGGTTTGCGCAGCACAAGGGGGAAAAGCCGTTCAAAATACGTCATATATGAGAAATAATTTCGTTAAATATGGTTTTCCGTTAAATAGTACGGGAAGAGGTTCTATCTTGACGCCGGCATGCTTCGTCGAGGGAGGAACTTGGAGTTGGAGGAAAACGATCAGCAACCTGTCAGCAGAGCCTGGTTCAGATACTCCGAGGGAAACTTTTGAGGCGTGCATAATGAACAAACATATTGCAGGAAGTTGAACAAGGCCTTTTTAATATCGCGACTACAGCAAATCCACAGGGTGGCCTGTCTAAAAAATCATCCGTGCCCAGCTTCATATCGGCGTTCTCTCAGGTCATGATTCTGCGCTACAGAATCTACCATTACTGTGAATTTGCATTACTGTGAATTTGCCTTATTTGATTAAAACACCGTGATATCTAACGAAATATTTACCATATTTCATAGTTTCCAACACAGTTATTCTGCTATCTATCTGAAAACAAAGCACAAAATATTTTGGCATGAACATAGCTCTGCTTCATGGCGAGGATACGTGAATCGGCCCGCTGACAGGTGTCACCGCATCAATCGTGGTATCCGCCACCTCCTGTGAAATCCGGCCGGTCTGCGCAGGTTCGCCATAATTGAAACTCTTAAAGGAGGATATTCATATGATAAACGAGCTTTTCACGAACCATGGTTGGGAGATTTTTTCTGGAACGTTTTTCTGCCTCGTCTTGATTTTTATTCTACCTTCGGGCAGAAAATCGCTAAAAGAAAGGCCTGGCCCTCCCTCTTTCTTTGCACCTATACATGGGATGTACGTCTGCTATCAATGTGACACCATCTTCAACACGGCTCGATGTCCCACATGCGGCGAAGAAGCTGCGATACCTCTGGTACACCTTACAGGAAGCATCGCGGAAGATGAAAGCCTTGCAGTTGCAATCGGTAAGCTGCAGGAACACGGCGCATGGAGGTTGCCCAACTCCTCCGCTGGACAGGCGATTATCCTTGCGTATCCACCCAGGCCGAAAGCTTCGAATGGTGGTGTCTCTGAAGTTCCCGTGACGCTTCGGGACTCGAAATTATCTTGATTGATTTTCGCAGGGACCCTTCTCACGGCCGCATGGTGCGTGGGAGGGGTCCACCAATCGAAGCGGAACAGATCCAATGACTGAGAAACAATACCTGATTAATGCGTTGAGCGTCAAGGACTCCTGGCGCCTTCTTAAAATAATGGCGGAATTGGTGGACGGGATCGAGACCCTCGGAGACCTTTACCCGGCCGTCTCTATTTTTGGATCGGCTCGGGTACAGCCGGGCGAAGAAACTTATGAAAAAACATACCAGATCGCGAAAAAGCTTGCCCAGAACGGATATCATATCATTACCGGCGGCGGGCCGGGTGTAATGGAGGCAGGTAACAAGGGCGCCAAGGAAGGGGGTGCCAAGTCAGTCGGGCTTAATCTTAAGCTTCCCTTAGAACAGAACCCCAATCCTTTTACGACGGTGAACCTTTCTTTTCAGTACTTCTTCGTGCGCAAGGTGATGTTCGTCAAATATGCGCAAGCCTACATAGGGATGCCCGGGGGGTATGGGACGATGGCTGAGACCTTCGAGTCCCTGACGCTTATTCAGACCCGGAGAATCAAGCCTTTTCCGGTAATCCTGATCGGGACACAGTATTGGGAGGGGTTGCTCGATTGGGTACGCGGAACCCTGCTCGCCGGCAAATACATTTCGACTGAGGACCTTAATTTCGTTACGCTTTTGGATGATCCGGACGAAGCGGTTCACACGATCAAGAAATACGTAATCGTCTGAACTGAAGTCATCCTTGATGAGGTCTTAAGTTAGCGCTTATGGGCATCAGGGGGTAAATCCACACTCGGAAAGCCGGTTCATCACTTCACAACCTGGACGAGGCAACATCCCGATCTGCAAAAAGGGCAATGCTCTCCATCTTGGAAACCTGAACCGGGGCTTTGACAATAGACAAAATTGCAGGGACAATGAACAGGGCGGCCAATAGAACACAAATGCTTCCTGCCCAGGCCACAAAACCCAGGCTGAAAATTCCCCGGTGGTTAGATATCATCAGCGTGCCGAAGCCGATGGTGGTGGTCAGGGCTGCCAGAATAACTCCTTTGCCCGTACTGAGAGAAAGGCGTCCGTACCCGGTGCGGCCCTCCTTCCATCTCTGAATAATGATTACGCCGTATTCCACACCAGCCCCGACGACGAGCGGCATGAATATACTGTTGGCAAGGTTAAAATCGAATCCCGCGGTTCCCATTATGCCCACCGTCCAGATCGTGCCGGCAGCCAGCGGAATGAGCGATATGAGCATAAGACTTCGTAACGTAATTACCAGCAGCAGGGAGATCGAGATAAGCGCATAAATCGAAGCGTCGATTGAAGCTTTCTTGAATGCCGATGCGAAGACATGCAAAGCAATAGGATCTCCCATGACATCCGGGTCCACCCGTTCAATGTCACTGACGAATCGCTTCAGCGTCCCTTCGTTCCATATCGACTCCTTGGGATAAATTCTCAGGAGGTACAGGTTTTCGTGCAGGAACTGGTCCCTCAGTTGAGGCGGGATCTCCTTAACCGTCATTGGAGAGGCGGAAGAACTCTCTTTTATCAGGCTCCATTGTTCCACCATGTCTTTGTCAAAACGGGTGCGGTATTCGGAAAGTCTCTGGATTCCGGAGGGAGTATTGGAAAGGGATCCTGAGATCCTGTCTATCAATTCCTTGATTTGCACTATCTGTTCGACAACAGGCCTGGATGCTCCCCATTTCTCGGCCTGGTCCTCCTGCATCTTGAACCTGATCCTTTGAAGAACCTCTATCAAGGCTGATTCGTAGTCACAGGCCTGCTTTGTCGAGCTAAAACAGTCGTGGTTGATATTCGCGACCAGACGGATGACCGATGGGTTCAGATCGGGAACCAGGAGGGCAATCGACCTCAGCAGTGGTAACTTTTCTTCCTGGCGACTGGGCAGAAGGGTAAAAACATTGTCGACGTCAGAGACGGTTGGAAGGGCTTTAAGCCGATCTGTTTCGATCTTCACCTTTTCAGGGGAGTCCAATACCGCTGCCGCCGAAATGATGGAATGCGTCGCATTTTCAACCAGGACTTTTTCCCAAACTACCGATTCGGCGTTTCTGGATTGAAGGCGGAGCGGATTGAGGTCGAACGGCACGTGGGAGGCAAGTACCACGCCCAGTGAGCATAGGGCCAGGGACACGGCGAGTACTGTTCGAACGCCGGTCGGATGCAGGCTCAGGAGATATCTTTCGCTTCTGCCGGTCTTCGACTGCCTGCGGGAAGGCTTTTGGACGGCAAAATATACACTCAATGCCGGAAGAACCGTAAAGTCGGCAAATACGGTCAGAAGTATCCCCATGCCGGTGATCAATCCGAGTTCCATCAGGCCGCGAAAGCCGGTAAGAATAAAAGGGAGAAATGAAAAGGCGGTGCTCAGGCCCGCAAGCATTATACCGGGACCGGATTTCTCCGTGACCCTTCGGATAATCGCGGAGCGGCTTCCGCCGAAAAGGTCCAGCTCCTCTTCATACCGTGCGAACCAATGAATGGCGTAATCAACCCCAAGGCCGCAAAGCATCGGCGCAAAGACAATAGAAAGAATGTTCAAATGACCGATGAAGACAGCCGTCCATCCAAACGTCCAGCACAGGCCCACGGTTAGGGATATGAAAATGATAATTGGATGACGAAAACCTCGAAGAAAAAGGAGCATTATCAAAAGAACGCCTAACAGGGACGCCCAGGTCGCTATGGTCATGTCGTCCATGGCGGTTGTCATCTCATCGTCGTTGAGAGCCGCCTGCCCGGTGACGCCGGCCTTGACGTCACCAAATCCCGATGCCCTGAGTTCGCTTATATCGGTGCGCAGCTTCGTAAGCGACTTCTGGGTCTTGCTCACCCCGCCCGCGGCTGTGCTGGGAATGACGGCGGCTATGAGAAATTTCTTGTTGCCCTCCCAGATGTAGCCCTCTTTTTGAAGGTCCCAGGCCCCGCTTTTGAAAAATGAGGACCATGGGGAAACGAACTTTGGAGTACCCGCAAGATACTTTGAAAATCCGCCAAGGACCTTTATCAGGAATTCCAGGTCCATCGGCTTGGATTTTTCTCCCTTCTCGACCTCCTGAGTGTCTTCGTCGTCGAGAAACCCTGTGAACATCTCGCCGACCATTCGGGACGCCATCTCCTGGTTCACAAACCTGATAAAATTGAGCAGGTCAGGATTTTCGGACATGTTGTGAAGCAGCAGCGAATGTTCTGACAGAGTGTCTCTTATCTGAACGAGGTCGTCTTCGTCGAGATAATGAAGAAGCCACTTTTTGATCTCGTCGGGGTCGATCCGGTAGAATATCTCTTGAAAATGTTCGGGGTCCGCGTGAATCTTTTCGGCCATCGCCCGTATGAACTCGATGGCTCGGTCCTGAGTTGGACTCTGGACAACAAGGGTAAAAGTGGTTTTGCCGTGGAATCCGAAATTTTCCAGAACGTCTGATTTGGCTATGAGAGGAAGTCTTGCAGATACAAGTTCAAGCTGGGCGGTCCTTACCTCGAGCCGGGCGGACGCAATCCACAGGGAGGCAGCCACGCTCAGCACCGTGAGTACCAGAATCAAGCGTGACCTTAACATAACAATAGATGTCAGGTTCTTTAAAAATCTGGCAATCAGATTCATCTTATTCTTGCCCGGAGATCGGTAACAGTTTGCATCTGCCGAAAATTCTCACGGAAAGCCTCAGCTCGATTCATCCACTTTCTGATGAAGTCTTTTCAGGAGAGAGTCGAAGGATTCATTAGCCAGGATGGAAGCGAACTGTCCCCGGTAGTTCTCGACGAAGCTGATTCCCTCAACCACCACGTCATATACTTTCCACTGCCCATTATCGCGGCGAAGCCTGTATTCGATGGAAATGTTGTTGTTACCCCGGCATAAAATGTGTGTCTTGACGAAGGCGTAGTCTCCGGATAGTTGTTCAAAATCGTAGAAGACCTGTTCGTTCGAACCTGTATAATTCTCAAGCCGGCCTACATAGGTATTGAACAGGATCTGTTTAAAAAGGCCGGCGAATTCCTGGCACTTTGCGGGGGGTTGCTCTTTCCATGGGCGGCCCAGGGCTCTTTTGGCCATCTCCTCGAAGCTGAAGTACTCACTCACTACAACGAGAATTTCGTCCTTCCTCTGACGCAAAGAGGGGGCCTTCTCCTTTTGCGTTTCATGTAAAATCTGCAAGGTCTTTTCCGTGCCGTCTTGTATTAGCGCCATAGGGCCCTGTTGCACCTGGAAAGCCGAGCAAAGCAATTGCGGAGCATCGGCGCAAGAGGTCTCAAGCGTGTTGGATACAGTGTTTGGTGCCGAGAAGCTTCCGATCGGCAGCAGCACCATGAACAAGAAAACCGAACTTGCATTTAATCGCCGCAATACTCTCTGTCTATTCCAGCATATCTTCGAAGTTTTCATCATATCGTCTTCTCCTGGCTGGCATTTTTTCTACACTCAGCGGTACCTGATAATCGGGTTGACACCTATTTGTTGAGGTTACGGGAATAGCCTCAATTTAGCTGTATCCTGGGCGAGGGACGGGGGCTCAGGAGGGAGGTGGCGACTCACGCAACCTCTGTCGGAACCTACAGCCATATTTATGCCAGTTAGCTTGTGCTTGGGTTTATGCTGCACAAGAAGAAAAGCTGTGTAACAATTCGTCATATATGGGAAATAGTTTCGTTAAATATGGTTCTTCGTTAAATAACGCAGGAAGGGGTTTTGTCTTGACGGAAGGCATGCTTTGCGGAAAGAAATCATGGAATTGGACAAGAATGAGTTCTTTCTATAGGCAACGCTGCGGATCTGCGGCAGCCTGATGTGTTGATAAGTCCCTATCAAATTTTGAGCCTATATCCGGCCAATTTGAATTTCCGTCTTATTTTTCAAAATGCGTCATCCCGACACGCTCCTAGCAGCGGCCAGAACCACATAACTGAGCAATTCGCCGCCTTAGCATCGTCGACAGATCATCGAATGATCCATTAGTTAATATAGCGTCAAACTGATTGCGATAATTCATTATCAAACTTGTTCCAGCGACACCGACGTCATATATTTTCCATTTATCATCTCTGAGGTGGAAGAAAAAATCGAGAGAGACCGAGCGACTCTGGTCGTTTATAAGCGCACTGACGACTACATAGCCTTGGTGTAATGACCTGCTGGAATAAGTGATATTTTGTCTGGCATATTTGTCGAGATCCCCTACGTATGTATTAAAAAGCAGATTGCTGAACTCCCGGCTTAATTCCATCTGTTTCTCTGGAGGCAGACTTTTCCAGCGATGTCCGATAGCCAGCCTAGTTATTGCCTCAGAATCAAAATGTTTATCGACAACCGCTTGTATCTGCTGCCTGCGGGCAGGGGTATCTTGAGGGTACTGCTCAAGTATTTTGGTGATCTGATCGGTACCATTTTGGATCACTGTCTGCGGATTCTCGGCCGTCAAACCCAGCGAGTCCCACAAACAAAAACAAACCGCCAAGGTGAGCATTTTCAAAATGAGGTATTTGCTCATCAATCCAATCTGTGAACGGGCTGCAAACATTGTTCGTCCTTTCAGTGTGCAGCTTTTGACCGTTTATGCATTAAGTTCTGCGCTAGCGGTCCAAACTGCATCGGTCAGCATACAAAAGAGGCAGGTCCGGTTTCTTGAAGTCCGCCAACTTTAGAGTCCCCATTGATTGTGAAGCTGTATAGTGGTATCCATAAACAAAGGTCACTCGATTGCCGTTCTGGTCGGTTGCATTTGCTACTCCCGCCCAGCAAGAAGTTGCCTTCCATACTCCCTGAAATTTCCTGCCATCGTCACAGGTTCCAAAACACTCGCCTCCCAGCCCTGCGCAGTCGTATACATTTGGAGCAATACTGACGGGTCGGTAGAAAACTGTGCAAGTAAGGCCGGTATCCTGACCCTGCATAAGGATTTGGCTATCTCCTAACGATCTCTCTCGTACGGTACCTTTGAATACCTCATTGTGGTCACTAAAAATGCCAATCACGGGGTAAGTGAGTGACTGCCCGGACGCAGTTGTAACATAACCCGTTAAACCGAAAGCCAATAGGATGTTTAACAGAAGAAAAAACCGTCTCATATTAACCTCCTCATTTTGTGCGGGTCGATTCACGCCTCCTCGCCCTGAAACAGAGCCATATTCATGCCACTTCGCTTGTGCTTGGGTTTTGCATTCACGGGGACAATAGCCCTGCAGAGATTCACCATAAATGACAAATTCTTTTGTGGAATACGGTATCTACGTTAAATAACACAGGAACCGGTTTTGCCTTGACGGAAGGCATGCTTTACGGGAGAAGAATAATGGAATTCGACGAGAAAGAGTTCTTTCTGCAGGCCACGCGAGAGATCAAATTGCTCTGCCCCAATCCAGCATGAAAAGAGCAGGGTGCCCTTCGTGCAGCCAGTCCAGAAGCAAGGGCGTGAGCAGCATTTGTTTTAGAATAAGGTTGGTTGGCTTCGAAAAATAAGCAAGCAATATAATCTATCCGTCAGGCGAGGTGCAACGCGATTTCGATACTCTCATTTGGCCCACTTTGATACTCAGAAATGGCCCCCCCTAAAAAAGAGACGCGTGTATCCTAATCCAGTGAAATTACAACTGGAAAGGAGGCGCGTTTGGGGAGGAGAAGCAAAGTGGGCCAAATCGAGTTGACGAAACCACAACGTTGGCTCAAACCGCTCAGGCCCTTTTACCACCTGCTTTCCAACCTCGCGTGCAATGGTGCGAAGCATTCCCTTGAAAAGCCAGCGATGCGCGCCGTACAGACTATACCAGTAGAGAAGGCCACAAAAACCCTTGGGAAGAAACCGCGCAGCCTGCTGGAGTTCGCATTCCCTTTTGACCAACCAACGTGGCAAGTCTTAAATTCGAGGATTGCCACCTTACGACTCGTCAACATAAAGAAACTATATTCATGCCATATAATTTTCTTGTTTAATTCCGGTTGCATAATGGATTGCATCTGTCGAAATCGTTAAAAATGGTAGATTTTTTTGTGAAATATGGTTTATTGATTCTTCATCGTGAATTTATTTAGCGGAGGAGACTACCAGAGGAACACCGATATGAAGACTTAAAAGGAAATTGAAAGTAACCTCCCGTTCTCCTTCGGTATTTTCCTGTTTTTGCCTAATTCAACTTACTTATTGACATCGAAGAAACTCCTCGTATGGTTGATTTTATCGGCATTGAGATTGAATGATGACTCTTTCTGATAAGGAAGCAGGAAATTAAGCAATGGTATGGAATCGAGCGAATCGTCCTATTTGGCTTCGCTGCGCAGTGGCTGTTCTTGTCGCTATCCTTACCGCTGTCGTTCGGTGGCAGTTTCTGGGAGTTCTTGAACTCCGCGCGCCCTTTGTGACCTTTTTCCCCGCCGTAACAGTTGCGGCGCTATATGGAGGCTTTTGGGGCGGATTGCTTGCCACATTGGTCTCTGCCGCGCTTGCTGACTATTTTTGGATAGAGCCGGTCGGCCATTTTACAATTAGTAATTTCGCCGACCAGATAGCCACCGTAATTTTTGTCGGCAGCGGCTTCCTCATTTCCTGTCTGGCGGAAGCGGCTTTTCGCGCCCAGGCGCGTGCAAACAAAGCAGCGGAAGAGTCAAGGCTTGCCGCCGAGCTGGAGAAGGCGGCTGTTGCGCTCCAGCAAAGCGAGGAGGCTGTGCGAGAGAGCGAAGCTTGCCTCAAGGTTGCTGAAGCTGTCGAGCGGGAACGGCAGCGCCTCTTTGATGTGCTCGAGACGCTACCGATAATGGTCTGCCTTTTGAAACCGGATTATAAGGTCGTATTTGCCAACCGCAGCTTCCGTGAAAAATTCGGTGATGCCCACGGCCGGCGCTGTTACGAATATCGTTTTGGAGGCTCTGAGCCATGCGCATTTTGTGAAATCACTAAAGTATTGAAAACCGGCCTGCCTCACCACTGGGAATTCACCGGCCCTGACGGCACCTTAATCGATGCTCACGACTTTCCATTCACCGATGTTGACGGCTCGCCGATGGTTCTCGAAATGCACATCGACATCACCGAGCGCAAACAGGCTGAAGAGGAGAGAGTTTCTCACCTGACATTCCTTGAATGCATGGACCAAATCAACCGGGCCATGCAGGGGACGAACGATCTGGAGCAGATGATAGGTAATGTACTCAATGCCATGCTGTCAATCTTCGATAGCGACCGGGCCTTTCTGGACTACCCGTGCGATCCTGATGCCGTTTCATTTGAGGTGGTCATGGAGCGCACCCGGCCGGAATATCCGAGACCAACAGGCGTGATTCCCACGCCCCCGGATACCGCCAGGAACTTTCGATTATATCTTGCGTCAAGCAGACCTGTAACACTTGGTCCCGGATGCGACTACCCCCTGGAAGTATCTCATTACGGCCAAAAGTCCCAAATTGTGACCGCCTTATATCCGAAAACAGGCAAGCCGTGGCTATTAGGGACGCACCAGTGCTCTTATCCGCGCGTCTGGACCCAGGACGAGAAGAAGCTGCTGAACGAGATCGCCCGGCGTATGACTGACGTTCTGACCAGCCTGTTGGCGCACCGGGATCTGCATGAAAGCGAAGAACGCTACCGGGTCATCCTCCGGACGGCCATGGACGGATTCTTTCGCACCGACATGCAGGGACAAATCCTTGAGGTCAACGAGACTTATTGCCGTATGAGCGGCTATAGCGAGCAGGAACTCCTCACCATGAATGTTGCGGATATCTCGGCTGTGAGAACCGCCGAGACAATCGCAGCCGACATCAGAAGGTTCGCGGAAGGGGGCCCGCAACGTTTTGAATCGGTCCACCGCCGGAAAGACGGCAGCCTGTTCGACGTCGAGATCGGCGCTCAATACCAGCCCATTGCCAGTGGTCAAGCCGTCGTTTTTGTGCGCGACATCACCGAGCGGAAAAGGGCCGAGGAAGCTCTGCGGCAGAGTGAGGCGTATCTGGCAGAATCGCAAAGGCTGACCCACACGGGTAGTTGGGGTTTTGACCTGGCCAGCGGCAAATATATTTACTCTTCGGAGGAAAGCTCTCGAATTTATGAATTCGATCCGCAAGAGCGTCCCCCGAGCGAGGAAGCAATTCTGCAAAGAATCCACCCGGAGGATCGGGACGGATGGAAGTCAAACCGCGAGAAGTCGCTCCGCGAAAAAGTAGATACCTCTGATGAGTACAGGATCGTGCTGCCCGACGGAACGGTCAAATACATTCATGCTATTCGGCACCCTGTGCTGAATGACGCGGGAGATATCGTTCAATTAGTGGGCACCTCTATCGATATTACGGAACGAAAGCGCGCCGAGGAAGCTCTGCGGCAGAGCGAGGCGTATCTGGCAGAAGCGCAACGGCTGACCCACACAGGCAGTTGGGCCGTGGACTTGGCCAGTGACAAGTATATTTACGCTTCAGAGGAAGACCTCCGAATTTTTGGATTCAATCCGCAAGAGCCTTTACCAACCAGGGAAGCAGTTTTCCGGCTAATGCACCCAGAGGATAGGGATAGGGTGGAGGAGAGCTTTCAGGAGACGTTCCGTAAGAAAATAGATACCTCCTGCGAGTACAGGATCGTGTTGCCAGACGGAACGGTCAAACATATTCATGTGATCAGGCACCCTGTTCTGAATAGCTCGGGAGAGATCATCAGATTAATAGGCACCTCGATGGATGTTACGGAACGCAAGCGAGCGGAGGAAGCGTTGAGAGCGAGCGAACACAAATACCGTGAACTGGTTGAAAACGCCAACAGTATCATCCTGCGCTGGAATTCCAGGGGCGACATCACCTTTTTGAACGAGTTCGGGCAAAAGTTCTTCGGCTATCAAGAGGATGAGATTCTCGGGCGTAATGTGGTGGGTACCATTACACCGGAGATCGAGAGTACCGGCCGGGATCTCCGACCCCTCATGGCAAAGATTTGTGAAAACCCAACCGTATTTGAACAGAACATCAACGAAAACATGCTCAGGGACGGCAGCCGAGTCTGGATCGCCTGGACCAACAAGACCGCCTTTGACGCCGAGGGAAAGCTGATTGAAGTGCTGAGCATCGGTTCGGACATTACCGAGCGCAAATGCGCCGAGGAGGCCTTGCGGCAGAGCGAGGCCTATCTAACGGAAGCACAGCGGCTGAGCCATACAGGGAGCTGGGCTTTGGACGTTGCCAACGGTAAGTATGACTACTGGTCCGAGGAAACGTTCCGGATTTATGAATTCGATCCGCAGGAGGGATTGCCAACCAAGGAAGCAGTCTACCTGCGAATCCACCCGGAGGATTTGGACATTGTGAAGGCAGGCCTCGAGAAATCGATCCGCGAAAAAGTAGATACCTTAGACGAGTTCAGGATCGTGCTGCCCAGCGGAACGGTCAAACATATTCAGGTGATCCGGCACCCCGTCCCGAATGACGCGGGAAATGTCGTTAAGCTGGTTGGCACCTTGGTCGATATTACGGAACGCAAGCGTGCCGAGGAAGCCCTGCAGCTCGCAGGCGTTTACAACAGGAGCTTGATCGAGGCGAGTCTGGACCCGCTCGTTACCATTGATCCTGAAGGCAGGATAAGCGACGTGAATGCCGCAACGGAGCAGGTTACCGGTTACGCACGATCTGAATTGATCGGCACTCACTTTTCCGATTACTTCACTGAACCAGAGAAAGCAAGACGGGTGTACGGTCAGGTAATTGGCGAGGGTCTGGTGCGTGATTACGAACTTAACATACGCCATCGCGATGGCAGGATCACGCCAGCTCTCTGCAATGCATCCGTTTACAGGGATGAGGCCGGTAAGGTGATCGGCGTTTCCGTCGCAGCGCGCGATATCACGGAACGTAAGCAGGCGCAGGAAGCGCTTCAAAAACTGCTGGCAGAGATGGAGTTGCGCGTCGAGGAAAGGACGAAAGAACTTTCGGAGGCCAACCAGTCGCTCCAGGCCGCAAACAAAGAGCTGGAGAGCTTCACTTATTCGGTTTCCCATGACCTGCGCGCCCCGCTGCGGGCCATCGACGGTTTCTCGATGATGGTGCTCAAAGGCTACGCAGACAAGCTGGATGACGAGGGGAGACGCAAGCTCAATGTCGTCCGCAGCAACACGCAGCAAATGGGCAGGCTCATAGACGATCTCCTTGCCTTTTCCCGAATGGGAAGAAAGGAAATGGTAAGGGCAAACCTCGACATGGAGGCCCTCGTGCGGAGCGCCTGGAGAGAACTTACCCTGTTGAACCCGGAGCGCCGAATACAATTCTCCGTGCAAAGGCTTCCCTATGGAATGGGTGACCAGACGCTAATAAAAGAAGTAGTGGTCAACCTTCTCTCCAACGCGATCAAATTTACGAAATACCGGGAAAATGCCATCGTCGAGGTGGGAGCCTTTCCGGAAGAAGAAGCAGACGTCTATTTCGTTAGAGACAACGGCGTGGGATTTGACATGCAATATTATGATAAACTCTTCGGGGTATTCCAGCGGCTGCACTCTACAGATGAGTTCGAGGGTACTGGGGTGGGTCTCGCAATCGTGGAACGCATCATCGGCCGCCACGGCGGGAGAGTGTGGGCAGAGGGGAAAGAGGGTGAAGGCGCTACGCTCTATTTTACTCTACCGAAAAGGGGTAACGGATGAAAGAGACCACTTTTGAAATCATCCTCGTGGAGGACAACCCGGCAGACGTGGAGATGACGCTTTCTGCGCTAAAAGACCATAATCTAGCCAACACGGTGCACGTGCTCAAGGACGGTGCAGAGGCGCTTTCTTACATTATGAACAATGTCGATTGCAGACCGGGACACGCCGACCGGCAATGCCCGAAGGTTATACTCCTCGATCTAAAGCTTCCGAAGATCGACGGGCTGGAAGTGCTAAGAAGGATTCGCTCGGACGAGCGGACTAAAACCGTTCCTGTCGTGATTCTGACGTCATCAAATGAAGAGCGGGACAGAATAGATGGTTACAGTCTGGGGGTGAACAGCTACGTAGTAAAGCCGGTTGATTTTGCCGACTTTGCCAGAGCGGTAAAAGAGATAGGCTGCTACTGGGTGCTGATGAACAAACCTCCCTATTGAACGGTCTGTCCGCTTTTTCCGCCAGCCGGACGGAAAGGGAAAAGGCATGTCAGACAGGGTGCGTGTTCTCATTGTTGAAGATGTACCAACTGATGCCGAGTTGATGGAGAGCGAGCTTCAAGACGCCGGCGTGGCGTTCTCTGCTAAACGGGTAGAGACAAAAGCGGCGTATATCGAGGCACTGTCAACTTTTTTGCCCGATGTAATTCTTTCAGACTATTCTCTCCCTGTTTTTGATGGCATCACTGCTTTGCAATTAAGGCTGGAGCGGGCGCCCGATACACCTTTTATTTTCGTCACGGGAGCATTGGGCGAGGAGGTTGCTATAGATCTGCTCAAGCAGGGAGCGACCGATTACGTGCTGAAAGATCGCCTGTCCAGGCTTCCTGTCGCGGTTAACCGCGCCCTCAGAGAAGTGGAGGAACGAAAGGAGCGCGAACGGACGCGGGCCGAACTTGTACGGGCCGAGATGCAGCGAAGGGAAAACGAGCGATGGATCGTCCTCGGTCAGATGGCTTCCGGTATCGCCCATGATATACGCAACCCCATCAACTTTGTCTCCCTGGCGCTCGATCATATCTCGGACAAAGAGAAGACCGGCACTGCCAAGGCTACCCGGAAGCTCATTGAAGATGCCCATTCCGAGTTGATGCGGGTCAACGAAATGATCCAGGGCGTTCTCGAATACGGGAGAACAAAGACCCTGAATTTACAGGTAGAAAATGCCAATGGCATTCTAGCCGATAGCGTCAGGGAGGTAATGCTGCGTCACCCCGACAGCGAATACCGTCTTCGTTTGGAGGAGGTTGAAGGCCCGTTTCCAATCTATGTGGAGCGGGATTTGCTGCAGAGATCTGTGACTAATTTACTGGAAAACGCATTGGAAGCCGGAGGACCCGAGGTCGAGGTGAGAACAGGCGCAACTTACGATTCCGGAAAGAAAGAGAAAATTGTTCTCTGGATTCAGGACTCGGGGCCTGGAATCCCTGAACGAAATCTTGAGAAAGTCTTTACCCCCTTTTTCACCACAAAGAAGTCCGGAATCGGACTTGGGCTGACATTAGCGCACAAATGGGTACGTGAAATGGGAGGAGAGATCAGGGCGTCCAATGTGCCGGAAGGCGGTGCACGGTTTGAAATCCGTTTCCCTGTGCACCATTCAAAATTGGAATCCAACTGATGAAGTGAAGGCAAATATGAAAAAGGTCCCGGAAAAGGCTTCAATCCTTGTGCTGGACGATGAGGAGCGTCAGCGCGGAATTCTTTCCCTTATTCTCGAGGATGCCGGATATGAGGTCATGGCGATCGGCAACGCCAATGAAGCACTCGAAATTGTCAAAAAGAATAATTTTGATCTAATCTTGACCGACCTGCGGATGCCTGAAATGGACGGGATCCAATTCTTGCAAGCTGTTAGGCTCTATTGGCCGCAGCAAGTCGTCGTTGTAGCCACGGCCCATGGCAGTATAGCGTCTGCCGTTGAGGCAATGCAAAAAGGCGCGTTCAATTATATGACCAAGCCCCTTCAGAAGGAAGAATTGCTCGTGATTGTGGAACGCGCCTTGGAACAGGCGCGCCTGCTGCAGGAAAATAAGCTCCTTCACTCGCAACTGAAACAACATTTCTCACTTGAGAATATGGTGGGGCAACACCGGAGGATGCAGGAGGTCTTCCGATTGGCCGAGAAAGTTGCCCCCAGTAATACGACGGTCTTAATTTACGGAGAAAGCGGCACAGGAAAGGAACTCGTAGCCAGGGCGATCCACCAGCACAGCCTCCGGAGTCCGTTGCCCATGCGGGCTATTAACTGCGCTGCTATTCCGGAGAATCTTTTGGAATCCGAACTCTTCGGATATGAAAAGGGAGCTTTCACTGGAGCCTATGCCAGAAAGAAGGGGCTTGTGGAACAGGCCTCCGGCTCAACTCTATTTCTGGATGAGATCGGAGATTTGGGCCTCCCGCTTCAAGGCAAGATTCTTCGCGTGCTGCAGGAACAGGAAATCCAGCGGCTTGGTGGGAACGAGACGATTCAGGTCGATGTCCGTATTCTATCCGCCACGCACCGTGATTTAAAAAAAATGATGGCCGAGAGCAAGTTTCGTGAGGACCTCTATTATCGATTGAATACGTTTCCCATCGTGATCCCGCCCTTGAGAGACAGAGATACTGACATTCCGCTTCTCGTCAACCATTTTCTAAAGAAGTACCAAGCTTTGGGGAAAGGCATAGTGAAACGCGTTTCTCCAAGTGCGATGCATCGACTCCTTTCCTATTACTGGCCCGGAAATGTCCGCGAGCTTGAGTCAGCCATTGAAAGGGCGATCATTCTTGCTGAAAGCGAGGTCATCGGAGAAGAGGACCTGGCCCATGAGATCGTTAACCCTCTTCGAGGTGAAAGTTCATATGGAGGCATAGAAAAGACCAAACCCGCAAGTCCAGAGATGGAAACGACGAAAAATCTCCTCACACTGGATGAGTCAGCATCCTGGCTCATCCGCCAGGCACTTCAAGAATGCAACGGAAGGATCAGCGGCCCCAAAGGGGCGGCACAACTCCTTGGAATCAATCACAATACCCTAAGAGCCCGGATGAGAAAGTTGGGCATTCCGTTCAAACACTCTTGATCCTTTCCAAAGCGGAGAAGTCGCCCTTCTGAATGACCCTTCTCTCAGGCTCTGCCCCGGTTGCCGGAAGCTCGAGCCTACAAGAAGCTGCAGTAATCATAGAAAAGGAAGGAATCATTATTCGGGGTTCGTTCGTAGAGTGGCTGTCCCGGCCGTCGCCATGGTATGAGGCGGTATATTCTTGAAAGTCAAGCTGCTCTACCAGGTCCAAGATGGAAAGAGCAAAATGTCCCTTGGGTACGCAGTCCAGCAGCGACGGCGGGACCAACAGATTTGTTTTCGGTCAGATGATTTGTTTTCTCCTTTTCAATCATTGCTTGCACTCAAGTTCACAATTTTAACTCATGGAGTCCCCTTTTCGCTCTGGCTTTCGCATAGTCCCTGATTAGCCAGTGGCGTCACATTGTTGGATGGCTCGGAGTCAATCCCTGTACCAATGGAATTGGTTGCCGTTACCGTGAAATTGTATACCCGTCCATTGGTCAACCCTCTTACGGTTATGGGGCTTTGGTTGCCGGAGACTGTGATCCTGCCGGGGTGTGATATAACGGTATAGTTGGTTATGGGCTTTATGCCGGGTGATTTCGGAGCGATGAAGCTTACGCTCGCCTCGCCGTTACAAGGTGTGGCTCTAACACCAGTCGGGGCCTGCGGCACCAAATACTCGATGCCTACGCCAACGCCTCCCGAACCGCCATGCGCCCACACTGTTGCTGCCATAAGTAAGACAGCAATGATTGCCGTTGCTGTTCTAATGGTGGACATCACATTGCCTCCTGTTGTGAATGTTTCTAATGATTTTCATCAAAATTCATCATTACAGTACTCAAGTGTCTTATTGATCAGGCCCGTTTACTCATTGTTTGCCGGCGATGCTCATCCAAGTGGGCCTGTCCTGGATGCCCGGGTAGTCCGGGCATTTGCATCACCGGGGACCTTTTACCTGTGGTTACTGGGGGGGTGAATTGATCTCCTTCTTTCTTCTTCTTGAAAACTAAATCTGCTCCATAATTCCTTAGCCGACAATTAATTGAGCAACATTGATGCCAGAATGATTCATCAGCCCATCCCTTTCATATGCCTTTGATATTTAATGGCAATCAGTATGATAGCGATTTAATTGGATTGAAGACAGCCGGGATCGGCGAAATATGGCATATTATTTTACCAAATATGGGTTTTTGTTATTTTTCGTGTGAAATAGTGTTGGTGGACCTCCTTTATAGTTCAGCAAGGGCGGTGCTTAAGATGTCATTGCATTGAAGCTGATCTACTGCTTCATCACGTAACGGCCTGGTGCATCATAGAGGGGGAATATGCCCTTGTCCTTAGCTCCCATCTCCGGCGGCGGCACTTGTCCGCTCGAAAGCCGTACAAGCCAGTCCTGCCATGCCGTCCACCAGGAACCCTCATGCACAGGCGCCACATCGACCCATGTTTCGGGATCGACAAACTTTTCTCCTTCCCTCCGGCTTGTCATCCGATAGCTTCGCCGGGGGTGCCCAGGCTCGCTGACAATACCGGCATTATGGCCGCCACTGGTTAGTACAAAAGTTATCTCTTCGGCATCACTGAAAAGATGGAACTTGTAAACAGAGCGCCAGGGGCATACATGGTCCTTTGTTGTGGCGACCAGAAAGGTCGGTGCATGAATATCGCTCAACACGATTGGCCGGCCATTTACTTTATAGCGCCCTTCCACCAGATCATTGTTGAGAAAAAGTCTCCTCAGATACTCGCTGTGCATGCGGAAGGGCATGCGGGTGGCATCCGAGTTCCACGCCATCAGGTCATTCATTGGCTGGCGTTGGCCCAAGAGGTAGTCGTGAACAATCCGGGACCAGATAAGGTCGTTTGATCTCAGGAGTTGAAATGCCCCGGCCATCTGCTTCGTATCCAAGTATCCCTGCGCCCACATCGTATCCTCGAGGTAATTAACCTGGCTGTCATCGATGAATAGCATAAGCTCGCCGGCCTCCGTAAAGTCAGTTTGCGCCGCAAGCAAGGTCATGCTGCGCAGACGTTCATCATTGTCTCGTGACATAGTTGCAGCGGTGATAGCCAGCAGTGTCCCTCCGAGGCAATACCCCACCGCATTAATCTTCCGGTCAGGAATGATGGTTGAAATGACATCCATCGCAGCCATAGCTCCCCGGAACTGATAATCATATAACCCAAGATCACGATCCTCAGGTCCCGGATTTCTCCACGATATCATGAAAACCGTGTGCCCCTTGTCCACGAGAAACTTAACCAGCGAGTTATTAGGGGAGAGATCGAGGATGTAGTATTTCATGATCCAGGCGGGAATAATAAGGACCGGCTCCGCATAGACACTCTCCGTGGATGGACTGTACTGAATCAGCTCTATGAGCCGATTTCGAAATACAACCTTTCCCGGTGAGATCCCGACCTCCTTGCCGACCTTGTAATTCTCGCTTCCTACTGGCCTTTCCTGATGAATTGCCCTTTGCTGGTCCTCGAGAAAATTACGCCATCCTTGAATCAGATTGAGGCCGGCCAGCGTAAGAGTGTTTCTCAAGACCACAGGATTAGTCAGAATGCTATTTGATGGCGAAAATACATCGAGTATTTGACGCGCAACAAATGCAACGGCGGCCTGATGATGGTTGCTGACACCGGGAACTCCGGCTGTCGCATTCTCCCACCATTGCTCCATTGCCAGAAAGCCCTGACAGAATAGGTGGAAAGGCCATCTATTCCATTCTACGGACCCAAAGCGAGTGTCCTCACTGGAATTTCCTGCGCAAGAGGGACAAATTTTATCGGTGGAACATTCCAGCGCACTATGGGAAAATTTCAGGAAACCTCGAAATGCGTCTTCGGTAAGTTCCATTCGCTTGCCCGGGGATTTCATCATGTGGGTTGCCCAATCGAAATATGCAAGACCCAGGGCTTCGGGAGAAATAGCAAGGGTGCAGCGCCCCTGCCAGGAATTAATCAGCCTGTCCATGCTAAAGTAGCTGGTCGATTTGTATTCTTCCATGGCTAGTCCTTCTCTTTCGAGTTCCTTGTTTCAGTAGTTTTTCTGTTTCACGTTGGAGAAACCAATGATTCCAGATGTTGTTCAAAACACTTGAGGCAGGTGGTAATTATTAATCGGGGGGAAGAGTTGCCGCGCGGGCAGTTAACACAGTCCTGCCTCGAAATGAAAGAGCGCCAGAGGACTTCTCTTTCCTTTATACTATCCACTACACTTTGGGACCCGATGTCTTGCTTCATATGTCACCTCGGATTGGGCAACTAATCGGCCATCTCCTTTCTCCTTTTTTGAAATTGAATCACCTTCCATAATTCTCTGCCGATATCCTTATGGGCAACATTGATGCCAGAAAGATTCATCTGCCCCTCCCTCCCCTATGCCCTTGATATCTAATGGGAATCAGTGTTGGTGAAGATTTGATCGGATCAATGACAGCCTGGACTAGCGAATTATGGTAAATTATATTTACCAAATATGGTTTTTTGCTATTTTTCGTAAGAAATAAAGTTGGTTCGCTCTCGGCGCGCGCAAGAAGTGTTTTTGCAGCCCGCGAAATACTGGATTTTCCCATCTGCGCCGCTTTTTTGAATCAAGCCGTGCTTTCACTCCGTTTGCTGACCGAACCCTGGTCGGCTTATCAAATGAAATTGGCAGTGAGAACTCGCCGATAAAGCCATGTTGCTGGTCACCGAGAACGAGCCACAATACCTCAGAGTGTCGGCTGGGGTTGGTAAGATCCAAACGGTAGTCTTAGATGGCACCAGGGCAGTCGGGCTGCATGCTTTTCAGCGGGATAGGCCGAGATCGGATGCCATGCTGAATGGATCGGGACGTGAGAGCTGCAGTTATACCTCTATTAGACTCGGCGACAACTGTTCCCATATTGTCACCATATCCACGTTCCATTTGACCAGTTGCGCTGTACCGTCCTGGGAAACCACAATTGCCAGGACGTCACGCAACGCATTACACAAACTATAAGCTGAGTGGTGGCGGGTACCCACGCAGTCGGTTCGTTCCTCCCGAATCTCCTGCCCTTCCGGGTCCAGGGCTTGTGCTACCGATTCGATCCGCTCCAGTTTGCCGGATATTTGGGCTCCAAACCCGATCAGTTCCAATCTCCGTGTTATCACCACGGCGCCGTCAACCTGCGCCATGTCGGCTACCGAGTGAGCCCACTCGAAAACTGATTCATCCAACCTGGATAGAGTTTGATTTTTACTGGTCAGGTATTCTGTCCAGCCCGCCTCTTTGTCCGGGTTTTCGAGGGAGCCGTAGGATTCCGCCAGCGCGTTGGCTATATTCACAATGAGTGTGCGAAAGCGTCTTCGTGGTTCTTCGTTTACGAATCTGTACTTGAATTTTATGTAAGGATTCGGTGACAAAAACTCGTCAACACGTTCATCGGGGATCATAATCAAAGTGCCGCCATGCCTATGGGAACGAATCCTGGCGAGAATCCTTATCAAGACCTGTTTCTTTATTACCCGGAAAAATTCAGGCGCGATAACCGCCCAAGGCTTTTTCGCATGCTTTCGAACCTCCCTGTGCAACGCGAGTTCCTCATCGGCAATGGAATCGAATGCTGAATGGACCCACTTTGAATCGGAAACGAGCATGGACGGGCAAACAATTCTTCCGGAATGGAGCGTGGCAATGTCGGCTGATCCGTTGCTCACGGTTATGCGGCCCGGATTTGTAACGCTCAGAACGAGGGACTCCGGAAGCGGTTGGAACATCTTCCCACCTCCATAAAGGCTTTGGGTCCATCTTAGTCCGGAATGCACTATTCCCCAGATAGCCAGCTCGCTATTCTCATCGAGCCACACTCCTATCAGGGAACCATAGAAATCAACCGACGGTGAGAGCTTTCGGAGTTCACGCTCGGTAAATTGCAGAAGATCTTCGAACAGAAGCCGGTGAAGACCGGCCGGCGGCCCCTGATCGGGCGGAAATAGGTCAGGCGCTCTATAGATGAGCCGAAATCTGACCGGCCGCTCTTCCTCTCGGAGCAGACTGGCATGGTAGCACACCGTAATAAGGTGTTCCAATACGGAGGGCTCGGGTAGTGAAGTTGAATCTGCACATTCGCTAACCTCGCCTGAATGCCAGCGCTCCCGGATGAGGTAAGCAAGATCTCTCGGGTATGACCGTATTTGGTGTTCAGAAACCAGACCGGCCTCCTTTCAGATTAACAAGGGCGATGCAGGGTTGGTCTCAATTATTAAAAGGGATTCCATTCCCTTGCCTTCAGGCTGGATCAGGAATCGACATTAAAGGGGAGATCAGTTCCTTCTCGGTTTTTGTTGAAGCCGATTGCAGCAGCCTGCTGACGGCGGCGGCAAGCTCCCGGTAAAGAGCTAAACTTTCCAGGGAGGCCTCATCCGCATCTTTACCCGGATCCATATGGCCGGATGCAAAATTTTCCAGGGTGCTAATGGTGTCATCGATGCCGATTGGGATCGCTGCGTCCTTCCCTTGCTCGACATCCGCCAAGGCGGTGAGGGCGATTGCCATTTCCGTGTCCAGGCGTACCAGCGATTCCTGTATGCACTCGGGGAGTTCGGTCCTCTCTTTCTGGTGGCGAGCAATCGCCAATGATACGACAAAAGCGCTCTGGGCATCGGCTGTCACCCGCTCTACTCTCTCTACATCAGCCCCTATTTCGAACTTTGACGATTCGATGAAGTTTTGCAAATCCGTCGCCTGCTGAGAAATGAGACGTCGCAGGTCCTCTGCATTCCTCCCACCGGCGGGTCTCTTCCCTGCGCGCGCGCGCGCCAGTTCCCCAAGAGAGCGCAGTACATCGGCCAGCCGTTCACGCATCCGAGTTGCAGCCGATACGGGCCACAGATAGTGCTCTACAATACCGTACACAATGAGCCCTAGGAAGACCCCGATAAGGCGGTCGCGCAGAACGGTGGCGCTCACGCTTGGACCAAAGGTCCCGCTCTGGAAGACGGATTTGTAGAAGGTCAATCCTATCTGGTAGCCCAGATAGGAAATGCGGGGAGATCCGAAGTTTACCCATGCGGCAACGGCGGTCCCGGCGCCAAATACGACCCAGAAGCCTCCGATGGTATCGACGTGTGGAAACAGGTACACCAGAGCGAATAAACCCATGGCTCCGCCTACGGCGGCGGCGCTGAATCGGAGAAGACCTTTCTGGTTGCTGGCTCCGATGGTCGAGAGTGACACGACAAAGCAGGTAATCACGGAGGTATAGATGCCCGGGTAATCGAACCCGACGAAGAGCACGTAGCAGATCATCGCGGCCAGAGCCCCCTTGATCCCGAACCGTAAATGCCCCGGATTGTCAAAAGCGTCCGGCACAAACAGGCTAAATTTTTGTTGCGGAGTGGAGCGTAGTCGGTCATGTTCATCTGCAGAAAATGCGCTGGCAATCTGGTTCAGTATCTGTTCCATGTCGGCCAGCAAGGAGACCGGACTGGTTTTATGTTCACCGGTAGACGCCAGGCGCTCGCGTGGCACAGGCAAACGCAGTTCATCGAATGCCCGGCACGCCCTTTGGCAGCCGTCGGCCACGTGCATAAGCAGATCGTGAGGCAGCAACGCGGCGGATTGAGCCGGCAGTTTTGCCAGGGCAGCGGCGGCGGTCACCAGCCGGTCCACGAGGGTGATAATGGTTGCGATCCCCTCTCGCCGCTCACGCACCCACGGGCCAATCAGCGCCGCGCTCTTCAAAAGCGCGAGGGGCCTGGACATTCCGGCTATTGCAAAATGATCCAGCGAGGCTGCCGACAGCTCGACAGATTCGTTTTCTGCCAAATTCTCGAGGAGATTTTCAACCGCTCGAAGCCTGGTGTTAAGCTCTCGCTTCAGCAACGTCAGGGGATCACTTCTAGACAACAATAACTGTACGCAGATATTAACCGTAAGTCCGACCGTCATGCACGTCCAGGCCCAGAGAAGGAAATCGACCAGCACCTCCGGGTCAGATGGCAATATATCCGGAATGACCAGGGTGAGGGCCCCGGGGAGGCCGATAGCTGAGCCAAGGCCGGGGATTGATATGGTGCTTTTAAGGAATAACCCCCCTATCAGAAATATGGCGAAAAAACAGATACGAAGCCACGGAAGATCCACGCAAATTTCGAGGGCCAGAAGGGCCGCTGCTATGCCGAATGTGGCGCCAAGCCCGCCCAGAACCGTTGCCATGAGGGTGCCGGCGGTGTCTTCGACCGTCACCAGATACATGACAATCATAACGATCATTCCATGTGGAATGTGGTGCGTAAAGATCGGAATCGTTGCAATAATGCAAGAAAGAGTGAGGCGGAAGGTGGCGCCTCCTCGCCCGGGCGTGGGCGTGAGTTCACGGCGCAAGAAGTCGAACAATACTGAGAGGCTCATCGGCCGGCCTCGTGAAAAGTGCCCCTTATTGTTGCTACTGCCGAAGCCCCCAGGCGGAAGGAATCATCGGGATTTTCCACCTTGATTCGCACCGGAAAGCGTGCAGCGAGGCGGATCCAGTCAAGTGCCCTCTCGACTCGCGGCAGTCCGTTCACGCTGGTCCCGTTTTCGGGGAGCACCGCCCAGCCCAGCCCAACCACGGTACCTTGAAAGTACTTGCCTGGTCTTGACTGCAAATAAAGGCGCACCGGCGTCCCCGCATGGACGTGCCGGAGCTGTGTCTCACGAAAATTAGCGACAACGTACCAGGTGCGCGTATCCACGAGGGTAAACACTTCCTGACCCGTACGGGCAAAAGCGCCGTTTGAGATATTCTTATTGACGACCAGGCCGGTGAAGGGCGCGTAAACACGGCAGTAGTTCAGATCTAGTTCCGCGGCGTGTACAGCCGCCTCCGCGGCGGCTACCCTGGCGTTAACGCCATCTATCTGACCGATGGAGTCCTCGGCGCGTAGTTTTTCGCTGCGGGCTTGCAAAAGAGCTGCCTGAGCCGCTTCGTGTTGGGCACGCGTGGATAGAAGCGCGGCGTCCGCTGCACGCTTTCGCGCTTGCGCCTCATTGAGGGCAGCCTGAGCCGTGGCCCGCTGCGTCCTGGCTTCGTCCACGCGGTCTGCTGTGACGAACTGCTGCGGCAAAAGCGGTTCCAGGCGCCTCAAGTGATCGGCGGCATGCTGAAACTGCGCTTTCAGTCGGGAGATTTCGGCATCGGCTGCAACCGGATCCATCTCGCGGCGTTTGACTTCGGCTGCGGATGCGCTGAGCTGCGCCTCAGCAAGGGACACGCCGACTGCTGCGGCCTCGTACGCGTTCTTGAGACCGTCGACTTCCTTGCGGGTGAGGGCCAGAGAGGCCCGAGCCCGCTCCAGCGCGACCTCGTAGGGTCGCGGATCGATCACGAAGAGGAGGTCCCCCTCATGGACCAGTTGGTTGTCCTGAACGTACAGTTCCACGATATGGCCGTTCACCTGCGGGGCTATGCCGACAAAATCGGCTCGAACGGTGGCGTCGTCTGTTTGAGGCTCTAATTCCCACTGAAGCAGCGCCAAAATGACAGCGATTATTGCGGCACAGATAATTCCAATTCCCAACACCCGCCCCAGAATTCGACGGGTCTTGGGACTCGATAACGCTTGCTTGTCATCCATACCGTCAACCCCTGCAAAAGATTGTCCACAAAACAAGAGTTACAAGAATGGCAAGACTCGGATAGACCAGCATTCGCGGGCCTACGTGAGGATCGAGCCCGGTGCGGACAAAAAGGCGGTGTCCGAGCAAGGCCGCAATGATGCCTATTACGCCGCAAAGCATCCAGGAAGGAAAGAACGAACCAATAAGATTGATCTGAGGTCCCATTGCGTCTACTTCAAATCTCCGGGAAACTGTTCCGATTTAGATGCCCCTGTCGAAAACGCGAGCGCTGCGGAAGAGTCGAGAAGCTGGAGCTTTGTATCAACTTCGATAAATCGCGCTCGGGTCAGTTCGCGCCGCGCCGCCAGGAGATCGATCAACGTGCTCAGTCCATTACGATAGGATTCAAATGTCGTGTCGAACGATTTCTGGGAGGCGTCCACAAGTGCCGCTGCCACATCGAGGCGGCGCACAGCGAGCCTGAAATCCGTGTATGCTTTCCACACCTCACGAATTGCGCGGTCACGGGCTTTAGTCACCTCGTCTTCCGCGGCGCGTCGCTCGGCCTCCGCGAGATCCACTCGTCGCCGCTTCGCCCCGCCTTCGAAAATCTTCCATTCAAGAGCAAGCCCTATCCCATAAGTCGGCTCGAAGTTGTTGAACGACCCATTTGACCCGGTCGTACCGGAGATTCTGGTCCGGCCGGCGAGACTACCGGCATCGGAAACCACGGAAAGAGTTGGGTAATATTCTGCACGGGCGTGCCGCACTTCCGCTTCCTTCGCGCGCAGAACCGCCACCTTCGCAATAAGGTCCGGCCGATTTACCAGGGCCGCGTCAATCACCTTATCCACGGAGTCTTCCAGAGCCGCCGGCGGAGGCAGGTTAGAAAAGTCGGCGACCTGGATCGGTGTAGTCGGCGGGACCCCGATGCTCTCGGCCAGCGCCACCTGTGCATCGCGTTCAGTCGCCAGCACGTCTTCGAGATCGAAGGCGGCCTGTGCCTCCTGCTGTCTCGCTAGAGAAATCTCCGAAACGGTTGCCAACCCATTCCGCGCTTGTGCCTCCGTCGATTCCCTGACTGCCCGTGCTGACTCGAGCGAACTCTGAGCGACTGCGATCTTCGCAAGAAGGCTGGTGAGCCCGAAAAATGCCCGTTGGACATTGAAGATTACCTCCTGGTGCTTGCGATTAAAGCTGAGATTGGATGCCAGCAGACCCTCTTTGGCTGCATCCCATGCCGATCCCCGACGGCCGAAGTCGAGCAGCAGCCATTGCAATTGTAAAGTGGGAAGGACTTGCTCAAAATCGACATGATAAAAACCGCTTGAGGCGAGAGACTGCGATACCGGGATCGAAACACGCTGGTAACCCCCAAGGGCCGACAGGGTAAGCATTGGAAAATATTGACTCTCCACCAATCCAATCTTGATTGCCGCCTGGCGTGCTCCTTCCCACGCGATTCGCGTTTCCGGATTCACACTTTCAGCTACGTCGATGAGTTCAACAAGGCTGTAGCGTTTTTCTGGATCGATGGGTGATAGCTCGGCCGACTTGAGTCTGTTCGTGTAGCGGGTAAGATCAGGGGCGTGCCAAGGTTCACCGGGGTTTGGCGCTACCTGCCGGCCCAGTCGCTCCGGTAGTTCGCGATCCATTCGAGGAACCTCCGAGGGCTCGGTCCGAGCTTCCTGGGCCTCTGCGTGGCCTACCGGCAGGCACAATAGGGCACTCACACCCAGTAGCAAAAAGAGCAAGACGATCCTACTCATGGTGGCCCCTCGATGAGAATTCGTTTATGGATTACTTTTCATACCTTCGGTTCCGGCCAGTGTCAAGGTCTCGAATCTCCGCCACAAAGCAAGTTTCAGAAATATTGGAAAAAGCCAATTCCGCAAGTTTTGAGTCGGAGACGGAGGAGAACTTGCCCACCCTCGATGGAGCTATGTCCAGGCAAATCCGTCAGGCAACTCAAAAATGCAATGGAAGGATCAGCGGACCCAAAGGAGGGGCACAACTCCTTGGTATAAATCCCACAACCTTAAGGGGCCGGATGAGAAAGTCGGGCATTCCCGTCAAATACTCCTAATCCTAAACTCCGGTCTTGTCTGAGGGTATTGAAAATAAGAATGGTCTCTTTTGAGACCGAATTCAATTTCCTTTTTTGATGAGGAAGGCAAAGCACCCGCCTTCCTCATCAATTTTAGAGGTCATCAGGTTACAATACGCTGCCCATCGGTTCCGGAGTAACTATGCGCTTAGCAGGAGGAGGGCAAGTACCATTCTTGGCAACCGCATAGTCGTCGTACGCCGGGAACGAGATGCAAGGATACGGGTTACGGTGGCTAGGAGTGTATGCATCTCCAGCGTTCAGAAAACCAGACCACAGCCCCTCAGCATTTGTTATACTGCCAGGCAGCCAATCGGCTCCGCCTATTGAAACCATGGCGAAGGTCATCAGCAACACAATCAAAGCACTCATAATCGGTTTCATTGTTTTCTCCTTTTCAATATGAAGTTTCCGCTTTGATGTTTCCAGTTGATGAACTTAATTGGCAACATTTGTGCCCAGGGAGAGACAATGTGGTCATTTTTGATATGCATTTGATATTAAAGAATAACACGGATATGGAGCGACTTGCGAAAATCTAATCGAGAAAGAATTCGTAAAATATCGTACATCTTTTCGTCACATATCGTTTTTTACTAAATTTGGTGCGGCATCATTTTCCGAGGTAACGATGATCTAGCGGCAAGCCCTGCTGGAAATGAAACGGGCCGATCAATTCCTGGCAAGGTATCTGATCGGCCCACTCTTCGAGTACTTTCAGGGGGAAAGCCCCACAGCATATTTTGAGGACTTAGCTCAATCTGCCAAGTACCTGAATTATCTGGCGGGGTGGAAGGGACTTGAACCCTCGGCCTCCGGCGTGACAGGCCGGCGTTATAACCAACTTAACTACCACCCCGATAAATCAATAGGCGGAACAGGGCTCGAACCTGTGACCCCCGGCTTGTAAGGCCGATGCTCTCCCAGCTGAGCTACCCGCCCAAAATCCACCCCCACTTCTGCAAAAGGGCGCGGGAAGGACAGGCCTTTTGCCCGTTACGTCCCGAGAACCTTCATTATCAGCTCTGAGGCGCGAATGTCAAGCTGTTTCGCTCCGTCACGGCCACACTTTGAGGCGCCGCCGGCTTTGCCGGCCGCATCTTTTGTCAATGCGCGCGAATTTCGTCACCGGAGGGTTTTTCCGGCAAAATGACCGGCGAGGAAGCTTCCGGCTCCTTGAACAAATTTCCGGCTGCATCCGGCACCAGTGCCAGCCTGAGCACGTCGTCCATGTGGTTCACCAACTCGATGTTTATCTCTTCGAGGACCTTTGGTGGAATCTCCTTCAAGTCCTTGGCATTTTCCTTCGGGATCAGCACGGTCTTGAGCAGCGCCCGGTGCGCGGCAAGGATCTTTTCTTTCAATCCGCCGATCGGGAGTACGCGGCCCCTGAGAGTGATCTCGCCAGTCATGGCCACATCGCTTCTAACCGGAATTCTGCTGAGGGCCGATACGATCGACGTGGCCATCGTGATGCCTGCCGACGGACCGTCCTTTGGGATCGCCCCTTCGGGAACATGGACATGTATGTCGAGGTTCTGGTGGAATTCGGGATCGAGTCCGAACTGTTTTGCCCTCGACCGGACATAGCTCAAGGCCGCCTGGGCAGACTCCTGCATGACCTCACCCAGTTTTCCCGTAATCGTCACCTTGCCTTTTCCCGGCATGATGACGGTTTCGATCCCGAGAATATCGCCCCCGAATTCAGTCCAGGCAAGACCCATCGAAAGACCGATCTCATCCTGTTCCTCGGCGCGCCCATAATGGAACTTGGGGACCCCGAGAAAATCCTGAATATGGGTCTCGGTCAGCTCCACCCTGGTTTCAGACCCGTTGCGGACGACTTCCTTGGCCACTTTGCGGCAAACGGAGCCGATTTCGCGTTCCAGGTTCCGCACTCCGGCTTCCTTCGTATAATGGCGGATTATGAACAGCAGTATCTCGTCGGTAAAGTCGATATTGTCCGAACTGATGCCGTTTGCCTTGGACTGCTTCTTTATCAGATAGTTTCGCGCAATGTTCAGTTTGTCATATTCGGTATATCCGGCGAGCTGGATTACCTCCATCCTGTCCCGTAGCGGGGGAGGAATCGAATGCAGGGTATTGGCCGTCGTAATAAAAAATACCTCGGAAAGATCATAATCCAGGTCGAGATAATGATCGTTGAAAGCAAAATTCTGCTCCGGATCCAGCACTTCGAGAAGCGCCGCCGAGGGATCGCCACGAAAATCCATGCTCATTTTGTCGATTTCATCGAGACAAAATACCGGATTGTTGCTCTTGATCTTCTTAAGGCACTGAATGATCTTGCCCGGCAGAGCGCCTATGTAGGTGCGCCTGTGACCACGGATTTCAGCCTCGTCACGCACGCCGCCAAGCGAGAGCCGAATGAAGTTGCGGTTCATCGACCTTGCAATCGAACGTGCAAGCGAGGTCTTTCCGACACCGGGAGGCCCGACAAAACAAAGGATGGGGCCTTTTATCTTTTTTACGAGCGCCTGCACCGCGAGATACTCGATGATGCGCTCCTTCGGTTTTTCCAAACCGTAGTGGTCTTCGTCCAGGATTCGTGTCGCTTCATCTATATCGATCTTGTCCTTGGTTTTTTCATACCATGGGAGCGAAAGGATCCAGTCGATATAGTTGCGCACCACTGTCGCCTCGGCGCTCATCGGAGACATCAGTTTGAGTTTCTTGAACTCGGCCCTGACCTTTGCGGCCGCTTCCTGGGATAGTTTCTTCCTCTTTATGCGCTTTTCAAGCTCTTCGAGTTCGGACTTGAAATCGTCCTTTTCGCCCATTTCTTTCTGTATCGCGCGCATCTGCTCGTTGAGATAGTACTCGCGCTGGGTCTTTTCCATCTGCTTTTTGACCCGGCCCTTTATGCGCTCCTCGGTCTGGATGATCTCGATTTCCGACCTGATGAGTCCGAAAAGTCTCTCCAGGCGCTGTAAAACGCTCAGCGTATCGAGCAGCTTCTGTTTGGACTCCAGCTTGAAAGGCATGTAGGAAGCAACGGTGTCGGCCAGCCGCGAAGGATTCTCGACTGCAGCCACCGCGTCCAGGATCTCCTGGGTGATTTTCTTGTTGTGTTTTGAATATGCCTCAAAGGAGGACCGCACGCCCCGCATGAGAGCTTCTACTTCGACCGATCTTTCCGAGGTTTCCTCGAGCGCCTCCAATTGGGCCATAAAATGGTCCGGATGCGGGACGAAATTGATGATCCTGGCACGGCAATCGCCTTCCACCAGCACCTTTACAGTCCCGTCCGGCAGACGAAGAATCTGCAGGATATTTGCAACCGTGCCCACGCGATAGATGTCGCCTTCGCCGGGCGTATCTGTTTTCGCCTTCGTCTGGGCTGCCAGAAAGATCTTCTTGTCGGACCCCATCGCCTTGTCAAGGGCGTTAACCGACTTGTCACGCCCAACGAACAGAGGCACCACCATCGACGGAAACACGACGATGTCTCTGAGAGGCAGAAGAGGCATAATAAAAATATTGTCCTGCTGGCCTTCTTTGGTACGGGTTAATTTGAACATTTTGCCAGTTATTCTCCTGGGTTATTCGAATTCAAAATGAAAATCTTTGGATGCACGGCAAAGCGACTGTGGGCTCTGAGGTACCCGCAACCGGCAGGCAAACGATTTTCACCCGGTCCTGTCCGATCCACTTGAGGCGATTACGCCGACACCTGGTCCTGGCCACGGTACAGAAGCAAGGGCTTACCGCTCTTGGTGACTACGTCCTCGTTTATGATGCACTCCTGAATTTCGGGGTGGGACGGAAGATCATACATGATGTCCAGCATGATGTTTTCCATTATCGACCTGAGACCGCGCGCCCCGGATTTGCGCCTTATGGCCTCCTTGGAAATCGTTCTCAACACCCCGTCGGTAAAGCGCAACCGAACGTTTTCAAGCTCGAACAGTTTCTTGTATTGTTTAACCAGAGCGTTCTTGGGTTCGCTCAGGATATTCACCAGTTCGTCTTCGGTGAGTTCGCTCAAAGTCGCAATAACCGGCAGGCGTCCGACGAACTCCGGAATCATCCCGAATTTGAGAAGGTCTTCGGGCTGCACATGCCTCAGCACCTCACCGACGCTTTTTTCATCCTTGCTGCGGATCTCGGCCCCGAACCCCATGCCCTTCACGCCGATCCGGCTATGAATGATGCTCTCCAGGTAGTTGAAAGCCCCACCGCAGATAAAGAGGATGTTCGTCGTATCGATCTTTATAAACTCCTGCTGCGGATGTTTCCGGCCGCCCTTTGGAGGCACATTCGCCACCGTGCCCTCGAGGATTTTCAGAAGCGCCTGCTGTACGCCCTCTCCCGAGACATCGCGGGTAATCGAAGGGCTGTCGGATTTTTTTGCGATCTTGTCTATTTCATCGACATAAACTATTCCCCTTGACGCCTTCTCGATATCGTAATCGGCGGCCTGGATCAGGCTCACCAATATGTTCTCGACATCTTCACCTACATAGCCGGCCTCCGTGAGAGTGGTTGCGTCCGCTATCGTAAAGGGCACGTTAAGAATCCGGGCCAGTGTTTGCGCCAAGAGCGTCTTGCCCGAACCGGTCGGGCCGATCATCAGGATGTTGCTCTTCTGGAGTTCGACTTCGTTCTTGTCGACTTTGAGTTCGATACGTTTGTAGTGGTTATGCACAGCAACGGACAGGACCTTTTTCGCCCTTTCCTGCCCGATCACGTACTGATCCAGAACATTCTTGATCTCAGCCGGCTTGGGAATCTGAGTCGCCCTTGCAGCCCCTTCTCTTTCATACTCCTCGGCAATGATGTCGTTGCAAAGTTCCACGCATTCATCGCAGATATAAACCGTCGGACCGGCAATAAGTTTCTTGACCTCGTCCTGGCTTTTTCCGCAAAAGGAGCATCTAAGCTCGCCGCCTCGGTCGTCACGCTTCCTAGCCATTAAAATCCTCCTTGGCCCGCACCCCTTTGATATGATTCTATCCTCTAAAGACAATATCGGGTAGATTCAATTATTTATAAACTAAATCTTGTCTCGGGACCGGTGAGCCGGATTATTATAACCAGCAGATCAAAATTAAGCTACTCAAATTAAGGTCTGAGACCAATTGCAGCCTTTGACGAAAAGATCAGCCACCGCGGGAATCAATCGATACATTTGACCGAAAGAGGTAACCCGCCCTTCGAAAAAGGTCAAGCAAACTCCGGCTGCCGGGCGCCCTCTTTGAACCGTGCATTCTCCATGCCGCACGGGATTATATTCCCCAAGTTTTTTGTTCCCCCGGGCCCTGTCAGTCTTTTCCCGTTTTGTCGGTCAGGCAAAGAGCACCGCCAAACACCCGTGACAGGGAAAAACTTCTCATACGAAATCGCATTCAAGCGCTCACTGTGTGGACCCTCACTACGTGTCGGGTCTGCGCTATACGTACCGCCTCGATGTAATGCGTATAGTCCAG